>Ga0208979_100788_pt1 | contig 10284 bp, 12 predicted proteins | sample HotLakConsUCCSLE_FD_184738 | JGI IMG/M metagenome (GOLD analysis project Ga0208979, IMG submission 184738) | Hypersaline microbial mat communities from Hot Lake, Washington, USA - Hot Lake Consortium UCC-SLE (SPAdes) | ecosystem: Environmental > Aquatic > Non-marine Saline and Alkaline >... | reverse complement strand
GTTCCCATCCCAGAGGAGAAAAGAAGAAAATTCCCAAGCCTAAATACGATAAAAAGAAGCCTCACGTCTCTACCGCTCGCCTGCTCGCCAAAGCTAAAGAAGACAAGAAAGCACCTTGAAAGGGCTGCTCCAGGGGAGTTATGCGCTGAAATTTACCGTTTCGTCTTTGCTTCCGACTGAATGATGAAAGAGATATAGAGATAGATATTTTTTCACCCAATAAATCGGATTGGGAATTTGCCAATAACATCGGCGCTGATCTAGATGATTGCTATGTAATGGAGGAAAGTCCCAAATATCGGCTGGCGGTGAGCCAAAATAACTTTCATAGAGTTCGATTGTATACTCATATCGCTCGCTGGCTCCGCTATCGCCGGGATAATGATGGAGCGATTTTTTTAAAATCTTGCCGCATAGCTCTTCCCAATAGGAATAGGTATAGAGTAAATGATAGTGCCAGACGCAATCGATCGCACTCGACGGCGACACCATACCTTCAGCGATCGCCGCTAAAAAAATGTACTTTTTATATTCGCACATCGCTCGCAAAGTATAAATTTCACTCCAATGATATTCCCATGCTAATTTAACAGACATAGGATAGAGAGCAGTGGGATCGTCTAGCTTAAATTCACAAAGTTTAGCGTAGAGTTCGGCTTCTATTTCATTCATCAGCAACCACCTGCACAGGTGTTTGCGGGAGGAACTTTGGGAGTGGGATAAATGACTTGAAGTTCAAGATCGAGAAAGTCACTTAATTCCTGACCTAACCACCATAATTCTGCTTGGGAAAATTGAGCAGGAAAGGAATATTCAAAATTTCCACAATACACATACAGTTTCGGCAAGATGGTAATGGTACTGCCTTGGATAAGTCTGCCTTTTGTATCTAAACATTTGTCAAATGTATAGCCAGGGTTGTATGCTAAAATTCCGATTTGAGTTCGTAGATGTTCTGATAATTTGATAGACTTTCGCCCCTTTTTGTAATCTTTTAAGTTGTAAATGTGGCGATCATCAATAATTAAATGACAGTTTGTTTTGAGGTAATGATCCTTTTTTTGGGTAATCCCAGTTAAGCCTATCAGAAGCAATAAAGACCACATATACCAAAGTGATGGTATGTAAGAAATAAAAACGGCGAACCAAAATAACAATCCAAAACACGTCCAGAAAAAAATTTTTTCATTTGTTTTATGCCAGCTAATTTGTAATCGGTTTTGATCCCGACATAGACGAATTTGAGTATGGGCGGGTTTTAATCGATCGAAATTCCCATAACTGCCATCTTCAGATTTCAACGCAAGTTGTGCCGCTTTGGCACTATCGAATCGTTTGTCAAGATGAGGATGAGTCATTCTGTCTAGCCATCGCTCGAACCACTTGCTAATCTCGGCATTAAATTTCACCCGTCCATTTGTTTGGGGTAACGCTGCAGGATGGGTGCCCGTTAATAGATAAATTAACGTCATCCCCAAACTATACAAATCTGAGGCGGTTGTCGTTTGTCCACCAAATTGTTCGAGAGGAATGTAGCCATAACTACCAACGATTGTGATGGTTCCTTCTTCTTTTTTTGCAACCGTTTGTACTGAGCCAAAATCAACCAAATAGACATCTCCAATACTATTGCCAGAGCGGTTTCCAATCAGAATATTACTAGGCTTTATATCACGATGAATCACCGGGGGGTGTTGCTGATGGAGATAGGCAAGTAGATCTAATAAGCGATCGGCTAATTCGATAATTTCAGCTTCGGAAAATTTGCACCCTCTAGTGATGAGAGTTGCTAATGAAGGTGCCTCTATATAAGATTGCACTAAAGCAAAACTAGGATTATCGGCTTCATTAAACTCAAAATAGTCGAGATATTTAGGAACTTCAGGATGATCAAGATTTTTAAGCGTAGCGGCTTCGCGCTCGAATAATTTTAGATCGTCCCATTCAAAGACATCTCCAAATCGCAGCTGCTTAATAATGACTGGCACTTGGGATTGGAGATCTTTCGCCAAAAAGGTTCGTCGTCCAGATTTTTGACTCAATAATTTTTCGATTTGATAACGATCAGTGAAAACGGTATCAGTTATCATCATGGTTATCCTTCTTCACTAGCGAGTGTTACAGCATTTTTAGATGATTGCTCCAGTAGGGGGCGCTCATGTAGGCACTGAAGATCCTAAAAGGTAGGATTATCATTGACTGCATTTATAGATGCGTCAATATTGGAAAACTGTAATCAGGTGTAATCAGGTGTAAGGGTGTTACAGAATGCTATTGTCATTTCGTCCGTGGTCAAGTAGGGACTGATTATGAGCTGGAATTATTTTTTAGAAACACTTTCCAATCGTCCAGAGTACGGGTTAACCTCTCTTGAAGCTGAAGTCCTGATGTGTTTTCAAGAAGCTCAATGTCCAACTAAAAGTGAACTCTTAGAAGCGTATGTTAAGTCGTACTCGCCAATTGAAGAAGAAGCTTTTACCCAAAGGTTGAAGAATATCTATAGAAAATTTAAAATTGTGGGGAAAGGACATAAACTCCCGCAGCTTCATAAACGGGTTTATGAACAGTACCGTCAATACCAGAATAACGATATATTCTTTTCGGATATCGGTTTGAATTATATTTATCCGATTTTTCCTAGAGATAGCTTTGGGAAAGCCATTGATAATTTGATCGATTCGGACAATTTAGAGCATAGGCAAGTAGATATCCTTCAAACCTTTGCGCCCAATTTGAACGACTATTTTGAACATCTTATTCGATGCCTCCAAAATGGCGTCAAGGTCAGAATATTACTAGCTTGGCCTTATTCTGAAGCAGCAAAGCTGCGTGAAGAGGTTTTGAGGAAATATGCCAATAACAGCACTGGGGATGAGATTAACATTCAAGATTGTGTGATTGCCAACCTGGAAACGCTAGAAAAAATCATTAGAGTCACAGACACTTCTAAGTGCATCGAGATTAGACTATATGATACGTTTCCTTCTCTCGCAATTTATCGAGCTGGTCGTTATATGTTGGCCGCTCCTTTTCTACACGGATCACTTGCTATTAATACGTTTCAGTTAGAATTAACAACAAACTCTCCCAATCAACTTATCACGCAGACTTTACAAAAGGATTTTGAGTTAATGTGGAAAGTCGCTCGCCGCTTTCACCCAAATCCAAATCAAAATTGGCGAAATGATCTGAAAATCTTATTTACGGGCTAAAAATCATGATTGAAACCCTCAACGATTATGAAATTGACTTGATTACAGAGTTTAGATCTCATCCATTGTTTAAGCAGATCGATGAAATCTCTTGGCAAAATCTCCTGGCAATTCTCATCCAACGTCGCTTCTTATCACTTTCAATTGTCAACCTTTACGAGTTTGTGATTGATGCTCTGGCGGATGTGCAGATCAAACAGACCGTTAGAGGGATTCTAAATGAGGAGTTTCCACGCAACACAAAAGGGATTCCCCTATCTTCCCATCGAGAGCTACTTTTCCAAGATTTACTCAATCTAGGTGCAACTTCTGAAATGATATTAATAACATCGGAAACACCCACCACTCAAAATGTTAGAAATGAGAGCTATCAACGACTGGTGAGTTGTCTAGGAGAAAAGCATTGTCAGGTGGGGTTAGTTGCATTTCTTCGTTTTTGGGCAGAGGTACTGGTTTCGGTGGAGTATTCCTGCCTTTGGCAACGAATTTCTGAACGCCTATCTAACGGACAATCATCGCACAAAATTAGATCAGAGTTCTACTATTTCCATATGATCCATGACAGCAGAAATTCAGATATTGGACAAGAAAGCATTCTAGGCGGCTTGACCCATTCTCAAGAACTGGCGATTCATCTTAAAAGACTCATTTCGTCTGAAGACGCTCTAGTTTACTGTCTTAACCTTCAGAAGGATGCATATCAGCTTAAATATCAATTTTACGATCAGTTCATCAACGATTGCTCGGATTAGCAGCAATTCCAAATTCCAACTTACAGACGTGATTTTCCGGCATTGCGAAACGAGGTTAAGGGGTTTCAGATTTGACCATGATGTGAGACGAACGAGGAATCAATGTTTTTGAACGTACGTAGTCTGGAATTTGGAATTGCTGAGAGCTGAACGACGACCCCAGCCCCCAACCCCCTCAGCCCCAACCCCCTCAGCACCCCCACTCCAGCCCCTAACCCCCCATCGCCATCCGCACGTTCTCCAACGCCAGCCCCACAATCGCCTGCCAGTCATCATCGTTCGTCCAATCACACGACAGCTTATTCCCTGCGCTATCCCGCAGCGCCACAGCCAGTGTCCTATCGCCTGTGCGTAGCGCCTTAACGTAAGTCGCTAGCTGAAGAGGACGCGATAGCACCTCAGGTGAGGCCAACGCCAGTGCAGCAAGCACCGTCTTGCTAAAGAAGCACTCACGGCCTGCCTCAAAAGTTGTCGTTTCTCCCCCTGCTCGCATGAACAAGTGAAACTTAACCACCTCCTTCCCCCTGCGCTCTACTGTCGGAAAACGTAAGCCCACCACCCGTCCCCGAAAGATCGGCGGCTGGGTGAACGCATTGCCGTCTTCTAAGACATACCAGCCCTCGCCATTCCCTTTCGTTAGGTTGCAGTAGACCTTCTGGCCATAGCCACAGAAGCCCTCAGGGGCGGGCGGTTGGGCAGGTGTCTCTAGGGCGATCGCAATCCGCTCTAGGAGCGCGATCATCGTTTGCGTTGTCTGAGTCATGATTTTTGAAAGTCCTTTAGTGTTGGAATTTCGATTGAATTGCAGTGGAATTGAGAATGTATCGGTAGGCTGGGCAGTCGCTCGGACTACCCAGCAGGCGGCGGATTTAGAACGGTTCGTCTGTAGCCAAGACATCGGCTGTTGTCCACCACTGGCGCATCGTCCAGCCGGGGAGTTCTTCTGCTATGTAGCGCTCTAGCGTTTGGCGCACGGGCAGCGGCTCGCTCTTTAGCGTCAGGCTCAAGACCAGTTCGTCTGATTCTGCCTCTGGGCTATAGCCTAGCGTTGGCTTAGTCAGCAGCAGTTTGACCGTATGGGTATAGCGGGCGTCTATGGCTTCAGGGTGCGTCAGGCTAAGGCGTAGGTTCAGTAGCTGCCAGATAGCGCAGGACTGGCCGCTGAGGGAAACCTCGGGTGCTGCTGGCTTAAGGTCTTGGGCTTGTGTTCTAATGGTCATGTTTAATCCTTGGATTAGGGTTTAACGCAAGGGGTGGAGTGACCGTGCAAAGTTCTCTGCCCCTTTTGCTTACGAATTTATTATACCGCGTAATACTCGGTTTTTTCGTGAAATCCGTGTTCTTATTGATTGCTTTTTCTTATCGGAAGCCGTGTTATACTCGACGGCATTGCTGGGCAACGCATCATGAAGAAAGAGCAGGATAGAAGCGATCAAGGAAAGTTCATGCAAATCTACGATGAACCCCTTGCAAAGGTTCCGAAAGGAGCTAGATTTCCGCTCAGCGTTGACGCAATTCTGGCAGAGATGCCCGATAAATCTGCTTTCATTCGTGATGCTGTGATTGCAAAGCTAAAAGCTGAGGGCTGGTTGGAAAAATAAAAGGGAGGTCTGTCTCTTCCACAACTACACAAAAGATGGTTTGTCGCGGCGCGACCACATGAGTAGAGAAAGTCAGCGACAGTGCGGTGAGCACAATGAGCGTTATGAAATCAGCGCAAGATGAGAAGAAGAGCGATGCATCAACTGACGATTAGCTATCCAGAGACCTTGCCAGATGCCGTAGGCAGTACTCAAGCGCAGTTTGAGCTAGAAGCTAAGTGGGCAATGGCTGTTAAGTTGTTTGAAATGAAGCGCCTTTCTTCCGGAATGGCAGCGGCTTTGATAGGAGTAGATCGGGTCACTTTTTTGCTCAAGCTTGCTGATTATGGAGTACCCATGATTGACTTGAGCGAAGCCGATCTTTTATCTGATGAATGCCAATGCCTAACGCCCAAAAGATCGTGATTAACACCTCGCCGCTCATTTCACTCGTAGCGGCTTGGGGTAGCCTGAGTCGTTTGCAATTGCCCTACGAAGACATTCTGGATCTTTAAAGAACGCAAGCTAAAGGAAAATAAACAAGAGAGTATTTATCAAGTTATTTAAAATTGACAATCTAATTTAGGTATGTTTTGATGATGGCATGTAACGAATATCACCTCCTGGATGTTCGTCTCATGGGCACTATCTTTTATTCCTCAGATAAATGTATCCCCAGTATTCTGGCCTGGCGTTTATTTGAAATAAGAGGTTCTATTTTGGATAAACGCTGGTTCAGCCTACTAGGGTTGCGCTGGTGTGAGGCTTAAAGATAGTACGCTTGAGACGTTTATTTATAGGTGTCAAGCCAGCACGCTCCTTCACGGAAGCGTAGATTGATGCTTGCATCTGATGTTCTGTTACTACTAAAAAATAGTAATGGAAAATTCAATATGGCAATGTCTCAGAAGCGAAAAAATGCTAAAAAGACCAGCCTGATTAAAGACTATGGCGCTTGCTGTTGGTGGTGTGAAACGTACCTACCTGCGAAAAATCTGACCCTCGACCACCTCAAGCCCAGCAGCAAGGGCGGCTCTAACTCGCTAGAAAATCTGCGGCTTGCTTGCTTTCCTTGTAACAATTCTCGGGGAAACAGTCTCTTTGCCCCCCGGCGGGTGTTTGCGGCCAAATCGAATTCAACTATCACAGGGAAAACCCATGCATAAACTCCTAGAGTTTAAAGATGAAACGCTTCTGCGTCGGGCGCTAACCCATCGCTCATACATCAACGAAAATCCTGAAGCAGATGGTGACAATGAGCGCCTAGAATTTCTCGGCGATGCACTGCTCACATTTATCTGCGGCGAGTATCTCTATCAGTTCGAAGGAGAAATGGGAGAAGATGAAATGACTCGGCAACGATCAGCACTCGTAGACGAAAAGCAGCTCGCCAGGTTCGCGACTGAGGTCGGACTAGATTTTAGGATGCGGCTGGGACGGGGAGCCATTCGTGAGGGTGGCTATCACAATCCTCGGTTGCTCAGCAGCACGTTTGAAGCCGTTGTCGGGGCTTACTACCTGGACAAAACCTGCAATATTGAAGCGGTGCGGCCTCTCTTAGAAAAGCTGTTCAACGACGTATGCAAAGACCTCACATCCGCCTGCGCTCGTGAGGAACTTACACAAGTTCGCTCTAATATCGACTCAAAGAATCAACTGCAAGAGTTGGTGCAGAGCAATGGCGCAAAGGCTCCGCCTAAATATGTTACCGAGCAGATAGGGGGAACGGATAATGCGCCTGAATTCCACTCCAGGGTGTACGTGGGTGGTGTTCTCTATGGGGAAGGGCGAGGATCGAGTAAAAAGAAGGCGGAGAAGCGGGCGGCTGAAGATGCGATCGCTAAGCTAAAGAAACGGGGGTTTTTGTAGATTGAGAATAGTGTTTATGGCGTCAGCGATTACCCCTGATGCCATAAACACTATCAGGTGTAAAGACAGCCGCGTTTTCTTTAGATGATAGAGAGGAACAGCGATTGCCAGAGGAGCAGGTACTGACATCTATTGACAGCTATAAGAACTGCATAACGTCGGCCCCAGAAAACGCTCTCAGATGGATATTAAGCTTAGAAAAATCGCCGCCGCTAATAACGGCAGTTGCCATATTTTGAAATACTTTTATCTCAAGACAGTAACTCACGGTTCGCGCAAAATAATTTGAGTTCTAAAAATACGACGAAGGCAATGGGTTTTCAGTCTATTGACAAATAAGTAAGGCTATGAATTTTGTGCCTTCGTATCCTTGAGCAAGCAGGCACTGAAAAAATAGACCTGCTTTACGCTACATGTAGCGTTTTTGTATTTCTCGGAACCACTAAGATAAATGCGCGAACCATGAGAGTAACTCGTAGGCAGAGAACTAAAAAAAACTGGCCTGCGAGATAGTCCTGTAGGCAACTCCAAAATAGGGAAACCTAGAATTTAGGTTCATCACTGGGTTTTCTCCCTGCAAGATTTCATGCGGTTTATATTCCTGAAGCTGCCCTTGCTCATCATCAGAACACTGTTCTATGTGGCAGTCTTCCTATCCCCAGTGCTAGGCGTGTGGCTAGCTTCATCTCTCGTCGCCTACGTCAACGGGCCTAAGCTGCTGACAGTTTTCTCAGGTATTCTCTTATTTCCTCTAGTGCCTATCCTGTGGGATATACGGGGGCGAAAGCGGCGAAAAGAACCCAGCATTCTCACCTGGGGCGATCGCATTGTCTTGAGAACGCTGTTGCTCAACCTAGCTTTCTTCTTTTTGCTGCTGGCTCTGCGACCTCAAACCTCATTCTTGGCTTTATCTACCCGTGGCGATTGGCCCCTTGATGGCATACAGGGGCCACAAGCAGAACTAACTCGGAAAACACTGTTCACGCTGGCCAGCGGACTCGAAGGACTCTACATGAGATTCCACGACAACCCCTTCGACCAGTATGCCGATGCCACCCAGATACGGCCCCGGATAGTCCCGTCAACTCGTCTAGCAGGACAGGATAAGGGATGGCCTTGGACAGGAGCCGAGCTACACCCCGCTGTGGTCAATATGCCCGCGAGCGTCGAAACCAGCATTGCCTCAGTTGCCCAGTATATCGCCAGCCAGGAAAAAGACCCCCTCCTGCGAGTCAAAGCACTCCATGACTATGTGGCCGACCGCATCGCCTACGATGCCCCCAACTACTTTGCGGGCAACTATCCACCTCAGGATGCTGAAACGGTCTTTCAGCGACGGGTGGCCGTGTGTGCGGGCTACGCTAAGCTGCTCGAAGCATTGGGTCAGGCCATCGGCGAAGAGATTATCTATGTGACCGGCGACTCTCGCAGCTCCACCAGCGATCTGGAAGGGCAGAGCCATGCTTGGAATGCTGCCAAGGTCAACGGACAGTGGTATTTAATTGACGCTACTTGGGACAGTGGATCGGTAGATCGAGCATCAGGCTTCAAAAAGGGCTATAAGACCGACTACCTGTTCCCACCTCCAGAAGTGATGGGTATTACCCACTTTCCTAAGGAAGAAAGCTTTCAGCTCAGGGCACAGCCGATCACCCGTGGTGAGTTCCTGCGCCAACCAATGATGAGAGCCCGGTTCTTTGCGGAAGGAATGAAGCTCGTTGCTCCCATACGCTCGCAGACAGATACTCATCAAACAGCGGTATTACAACTCCAAAACCCCAACCAGCGCTGGATTCTTTCTAGCTATGCTCTCAAAGGCTCTGCCCAGGCTGAACGCTGTACCGACGGGGCTACTCAAGGCCCGCAAATTACCTGCTCATTGCCAACCGCTGGCACCTATGAGGTCAGCCTTTTTAGTGGTGATGAGCAGTACGGCAGCTTTGGCTATGTGGGCCAGGTCGAATTCAATAGGCGCTAAACCACTAACTGACTCGATTTTTAGATCACCTTAACAGCAAAGATTATGTCGCTTTTCACCCTTAAAAACAGACAAATCGCCGCGGTCAAAAGCACTCAATTCGGAGCAGAAGGTATTCAAGAACGGACTGATTTGCAAGCTGCCCTTAGGGACAATATCAACGTTATTTCGCCTGATACAATGGTGCTCTCTGAAGAGTTCTCAGGCTGGACTGAAGGCGCACGGCGAATCGACCTACTGGTATCGATAAACAGGCCAACTTGGTTGTGATTGAACTCAAGCGCGATGAAACCGGGGCTCACATGGAACTACAGTCCCTGCGCTATGCCGCGATGGTCTCGACTCTGACTTTCAAGCAAGCTATTGAAATTCATCAGCAATACCTCCATAAGCGGGGCGTTGAGAAAGATGCTGAAGAAGAAATTCTGGGATTCTTGAGTTGGAGTGACCCCCAAGAAGAACAGTTTCCTACGGATATCAGAATCGTGCTGGCGTCAGCTAATTTCTCTAAAGAGCTGACCACCGCTGTTATGTGGCTAAATGAGCGCGACCTGGACATTCGCTGTGTCCGCCTTCAGCCCTATAAACTGGGGGAGGAGCTGCTGCTAGACATTGAGCAGATTATCCCCTTACCGGAGGCGGAGGAGTACCAGGTGAGAATTCGAGAGCAGGCAGAAGCGAAAAGAGCTGCCGCCCGCTCTAGCCGAAATACTACGAAATATGAGTTCCTCGGCCAAGTCCACAATAAGCGACACCTCGTTTTGGCGGTACTGGTTCCGCGAAATGGGATAGCATAAAGCATTAATGCGTATAGCTTAAGCGATAATAGGGGGGATATAAGTTTCCCATCGTCGTACTATGGATTTGTTTTCCCACGCGTGTCCCTGCTGCAC
>Ga0208979_100782_pt1 | contig 10382 bp, 11 predicted proteins | sample HotLakConsUCCSLE_FD_184738 | JGI IMG/M metagenome (GOLD analysis project Ga0208979, IMG submission 184738) | Hypersaline microbial mat communities from Hot Lake, Washington, USA - Hot Lake Consortium UCC-SLE (SPAdes) | ecosystem: Environmental > Aquatic > Non-marine Saline and Alkaline >... | reverse complement strand
TCTTCAACAAACTCAAATATTACAGACGTATAGCCACCCGATACGACAAGCTCGGCTCAACGTTCCTCGCCATGGCCAAACTCGCTTGCATCAGGCTACGTCTGCGCCATTATGAGTCCACGGCCTAATTTTTGGAGCAACCTGTTTGAGAACCTCGGCCAGAAACGTGCCCGTTCCCGTTGCGGGGTCCAGTATCTGGACGCGGTGAACATCCTTTTTGATTGTGACAGGCTTGCCCTTTTTGTCGGCCTGTCCCGTGTCCCAGTCAATCGCGACCTTGGATGTATCGGCTAGTCCGTCAGGCAAACCAAACTCGGTTTGCAAAACCTCATCGACCGCACGCACGATGAAATTCACGACAGGCTCAGGAGTGTACCAGACTCCCCGCGCCTTGCGTTTTTCAGGATTATATTTGGAAAGGAACGTTTCGTAAAAATGCAAGAACGGATCGTTGCGGCCTGTGAGGGAGCCGAAATTTTCCATCAACTTTTTGACGTTCGCAGCCTGAAAAACATCGGCCAGATCGTCGATGATCCATTTGATACGCTCATCGAGATCATGCCCCGCGATATAGCCAAACAGGCTTCGCAGGAAGGGGTTTGACTTGGGAAGTAGCTCAAGGGCTTCCTGACGGCTGAATGTGTCGAGCGTGTCATCATGGAGCCGCGCAGCGAACATCCCATAGGCAATTGTCTCGGCATAGATATCGGCAAAATCCTCGGGCGTGATATCGTGAATCAGGTGTTCCTGAAACGCCTTGAACTGTCCGGAAATCTCGGTTTGGAGGTTTTCATCCTCACGTAGTGCCTTGAAGAGAACGTCTTTAATCAGGACGGCTTTGCCCGCCATGATCTCGGCGAGCTTTTCAGAGGATGTGATGGTCTGGGGCTTCTGTGCAGCGAAATCCCGAAGCTGGTTTTCAAGCGGTTGGAAATTTTCTGGTTTAGGCTGAATCCCCATCAGAAAATCGGCAACGCTGATTTTCGTGAGAAGCACCCCCTCCCTGTAGAACTCGAAGTCGAGGCAGTTGGTATAGATCAGGTTTGGAAGCGCTTTGAGATAGCGGGATTTCTGATCCGCTTCCGTTCCTTTGAACGTGGCCAGGTCTTTGTCGATATCTTTTGCCTCGACATGACCGATAACGATGTCACCCCGATTGATAAGAAAATCAGGAGCGCCGCACTGCACCCTTTTGGGTTCGTTCAATGCCTGCACATCGTCGCTGATTGTCGAAAAAAGGTTCTGCAGCGCAGAGCGATAAGAATGCTCTGTGGCGGCTCCCGTTTTGTGAATCCTGGTGACTTCAGCGAGATACTCTTGAATATTCACAGGTGGCACTCCGAATCGGACACTGATTTAGTCTACTTGTACGGGAAAGGATGATTTCGTGCACCAGAAGGACAGGATTTCGTCAAAAGAAGGAAGGGGCGACGCCCCGCCATATTTTCACAATTGCCGATGATTTGAATCACATAGGCTAATGGCTATCAATTTTGGTTTATGGCCTCGGTCCCACTGGTGGGTTCAGATCGTCTTTTGATACATCGGTCGTGGAGTTGGGGGTGCAGTTCGCCGTAACCGTAACCGGAGCTTCGGCGACTTGCACGGGCGTAATTTCGCGCAGCCAAGCCAAGGTGGATTGCAGAAGTTTGACGTCGGTGTCTTCATCTTTTCCGCTTGGTACAAAACAACGTACCAAATCCGTCCATTCGTCGTACATGTGAATATGATCAAGCCACCTAAGCGAATCCGCTGGTGCACATTTGCGCAATTCAATGATGGCATCGCGCCGCGGCCCGCCACCTCTGCGAATGTCATTGAAGAGCACCGCATAAGGTACTTTTCCCTGTGCCTGGATCAATTCCAGATATCTTATCGGGACCCCCAATTTTTGGGCCGTATCAGCCCGTTGTGTGGCCCTTGAAGACGGGCTTGGAGGAGAATAGAAGATGTCAGCAGGGCCATCTGCTGACGCTGGAGTTCGACTTAGCAAGGCCGCAAAGATGGCGAACAATTGCAGGGCTACTGACGTAGCGATATCGATCGGTCTCTTGCGTCTGATCTGAAGCATTCGCTTGCGCAGCGAGTCATAGCAATCGCGCTCTTTCTGTCGTTTCCTGGTTTTCATGGTGTCAGCCTCCTTTCAAGATTATATGTCGGAGGGATTGGCTTCAGCGTATCCGCCGATACGATTTGTTTGCCAGCGTTCTGGAGTTCTTGAATTTGACGCTTCAGTCTGACCACCTGAGGCTCGAAAATGGATTGAACCCATTCGGCCATTTCTCGGGCTCGCTGCAAGAGATTATCAAAATCAACAGACGCCAAACCGCGAAGGAAAAGTTGCTCTTGCTGGTGACCACTGACTATCGGCGAGACAGCCGATCCAATCGTTCGCCGACATCCTTCAGTGCCTCGGCCTGCTGACGCTGGGCATCCAGAATAAGCTCCAAGACGTTCATCAGCTGGGCGATGCGGTCTGGCCCCTCTGGCGGCCTCAACAAAGATAGGAGCGGCAAGAGGCTCTTTGTGTTCTGCTCGACTGTTGTCAGCATCCGCTCGGATGCGGAAATTATTTCCGTCATAATCAAATCCTCCCATAAATTTTGAGAATGTGGCGCGTGACGTGCCGACCGCCCGATTTGCCGCTGCGACGAATTCGCCAGCGCCGTTGATCAAGATCGGGCCCTTCTCGCCATTCGCCAGTTTCAGGCCCTGGCGCTCGACTTCAGAAAAGAAGACGTCACGCCCGCTTGCGAAGGCAGTTTTGAGTTTGGTCCGGTCAAAGGTGGGTGAGATGCGCTCCGCTTTTTTACGTGCGACGTCTGAAAATGCTTCGATCCTTTGGGAGCGTCGTTCTGAGTGCGTCAGCTGGACGGTTTCCCCATGATCGAGCTCATAAATTCTGGCCAACTTTTCAAGACGGGCGAAATCATTGCGACAATCGAGGACACGAAGGCTGACGGGATCGACTTCAGCAAACGCCAGATGGAAATGGGAACGCCCTTTCTTGATATGTCTGACAATGAGGCTGGGCCGATCTGGCCCAATCTCAAATTCGTTATCAATCGAGCGGAAAAACTGAGAGAATTGGGACGGCGACATGTCGCGTTCCGGAGAAATCGAAAGGTGACGGATGCTGTAGCGGCAGCCCTTTGCTGCAGCCAGAGCATGGGCATCGTGAAGGGCCTGACGATCGCCCGCAAGAACCTCAATGCGCTCATTCTCGTCCAGCTTGTCGAGAAGATGATGGGTAAGAAATTGTGGCCCGCTTTTGCGGCTGATCCGGGTGCTCTGGATGATCATCTGATGATCTCCCGGACCCGATCACGCAATTTGTTTATCCCGACAAGGGTCTCAGCAAGTTCGGCATCATGCCCAGAAAGCTTGCCACTGTTGGCACGTCTCACAAGCTGGTTGATGTTGCCACCAATGCGTCCCAGGTGCCCGAGAAGCTGGGTAAGGCATCTGACGTCTGTGTGATCGAACGTCCTGGTCGGCAGGCGGACACCCAATGCTGAGCCGCGCAACAAGTCAGACAATGAAAGACCTCGCGCAACAGCCAGGTCTTTCATTGCTCCAACTTCTGCCTTTGATGCGCGGAATCGAATGATCTGATCACGCATGTGTCCTCCTCATCATACCGCCCCACGGAAGGGGCGAGGGGGTTCACGGGGGAGATTTCTCCCCCTGACCAGTTGCGTTGTGCTGTAGGCACAAAGCATTGCTGGCTTCCCCACTGTTTTCTATGAATGATGATGAGCTCGAAGTTCGGCCGGCGCAAACTGAGACGAAAAAGGGGCTATCCACATTTGGTCAAACTCGGCCCTTAGCGGACCTTGAACAGCAGCTCGACCTAAGGCTCGGCTCGACCTCCATCCGGAAATTGCCAAAGCCAACCAAAAGAGCATAGAATTTATCGCCAGCATACTGTTGGTGCTGCGGACGGTAGGGGAGGTTTGGAGAAATCCTCATGTCTGCTTCAAACCTACCTATGGTCATACCGTCAAAGATGGCTTGGAATAACGGCCGCATTATTGGCCAGAAGCGCCCCTTGCTGCCTAAGCATGTCTGGGCAATTCGCGTTCGCCTCGAATTGGCAAATTGTGTCCGCGATCTCGCGCTGTTCAATTTGGCCGATAGCAAACTCAGAGGTTGCGATCTCGTTAAACTCAGAGTGGTTGATGTCTATGCATCCGGGACCATCAAGGAACGCGCATCCATCCTGCAGAGTAAAACCAAAACTCCGGTGCGGTTCGAGATAACCGATGGTACCAGAAAGGCTCTCGCGGAATGGATCAATGATCCGCAAATGCGTGGGCACGATCATCTTTGGCCTGGGCGAGTTCATGATCGGCTGCACATATCGACCCGCCAGTATGCGCGACTGCTCAAGCACTGGGTGTGCTCCATTGGTCTTGATCCAAGCGCTTTCGGCACGCATTCAATGCGGCGAACGAAGGTCGCTCAGATATACAAGAAGACTGGCAATTTACGCGCCGTACAACTTCTGCTGGGACATACAAAGATGGATAGCACCGTCCGCTATCTCGGCGTCGATTTGGAGGATGCACTGACGATCTCTGAAGCTGTGGAAATTTGAACATTCTAAGGGCCGACGATTTTGTCGGCCCATAGAGGTACACGGTTCTATCTTTGGGAACGCCAGAGAGTGTAATTTTCAAATTGAATTTCTGCGTATTAAATATACATTAACCAAGTTGATAAATAGTTGCCCCATCAAACGGGGCTTCTAAACCGATGAATCAAATATTAACACTATCTTTACTGATATGCATGTCCACGGTGGCAAGTGCTGGTGATCTGGTTTACCAGCCGCTGAGTCCGACTTTTGGTGGAAGCCCCCTCAATTCCAGTCACATCCTGTCAACCGCCAATGCGCAAAAGTCTGCAACGGCAAGCGATGCAGATGATGACCTACTAAGCGGGTCAGGCCTTGGGGATGGCAATACCGCCAGTAGCGATCAGGCTGCCCTGTTTGTGCGACAATTGGAAAGCCGTCTTCTTTCGTCATTGGCCAGTCAGGTCACGGACGCCATATTTGGCGACAACCCGCAAGACAGCGGTACAGTCCAGTTCGGCGACACCTCGGTCAGTTTTGATCGCACACTCGACTCTCTGCAGTTGACTATAATCAACGGCTTGGATGGTTCTGTGACCGAAATCACCGTGCCTCAACTCGTTACCTCGAACTGAGAGCAGAGTTATGGAAATCACAAAACCCCGTCCCGCGGAGCCGCGTCGCTTGCTCCTAATAGGCTTAGCCTTCTTTGCCGCGACTGCCTTGACTGGATGTACAGCAACTACGCAACGCGGCCCAATAGACCCACCACCCGTGTTGGCGCAGGTGGATATAGTAAATGCGGAACTGCGGAACTTGCCCCCTCCCGTGCAAAAAACCGTCGTCGCGGTTTATGACCTGGAAGACCGAACTGGGCAGTACAAAGAGCGTGACAACGTCCAAACGCTGTCACGTGCAGTCACGCAGGGAGGCGGCGATATTCTGATCACTGCGCTGCAAGATGCGGGTGAACGTCGCTGGTTTACTGTCCTCGAACGGAAGGAATTGGATAATCTTCTCAAGGAAAGGCAGATTGTAACCGAGATGCGGCGTATCTACCGAAATGAACAACAAATTGATGCGCGCGTACTTCCCCCCCTCATGCACGCGGGCATCATCATCGAAGGTGCCATTATCGGCTACGATACGAATACCGTCACAGGTGGCGCTGGAGCGGGTTTCCTGGGAATCAGCGCAAGCGCAAAATACGTGCAAGATACTGTCACTGTGACTTTGCGCGCCGTTTCCACCAAAAGTGGCGAAGTTCTAGCGAATGTCACCGCACGGAAGGCTATTGCGTCGTATGGAATTTCCGGAGGTGCGTTTCGTTTCGTGAAGCTTGATGAGCTTCTTGAAGCAGAAGTTGGAACAACCTACAATGAGCCTAAGCAAATAGCGATACAATCAGTTGTAGAAAAGGCTGTTGTCGGACTTATTATCGAAGGTGCCGAGCGTGGGGTCTGGGAATTTGCTGATCCAGCGGCTAGTGATGAGATCACCCGAGGTTACCGCAACTACAAATATGGTAGGGTAAATGCCGAAGTTGCAATCAGTCCAGAGCCTGTGGAAACGGAACCGCCCTTGGGTGTGGCATCTACTGTACCTGTCCCTGTAAGCCGTCCCGCCCGGCAGGTGGCAGCAGCACAGCCTGAAAATGCAGAGGCCAGAAAGCCGACGGTCATTCAGCGCATCATTCGTGGTGGGCAGCCAGCTACTGATCGAAAAGTTCCTGCTGTACCAACTCAAACGCAAACTGACTCTGCGCCGACAGATAAACCCAATTTACCTCCTCCAGTTGCGCCGGATGAGCCCGCTCTTGGATAATCATTCGAGAAGCTAAATCAATATTCTATGACCCAGATTCAATGTCCGCATTATACGTGCGGACATTTCTACTTATGCGAATGATATTCTTATGTGTCACAACAGATAATATGCAGAACTATCAGTCAGCTATGGAGTAGTTAAAATTTTAATTATTAGTAATACATTCGTTTCCCGAAAACGAACAGTTGACGGGCCTGCAACCAAGGTTTACGTTCCATAAATGTTAACATTCAGTTAACAACCGTGCGATCGCTCGCGCGGCGGAGTAAATTGCAGCGTTAAAGCTGCTTCTCGGGGTGGGTGTCTGTACGCTTGCGCATCATCAACGGCGCAAATGGCGACCGAAATGTTGCGAAGTTCAACAGAACTGCGAGCGAACTCGCTTCTCCGAACAGTAGGGAGTACACAGTATGAAACTCAAGATCGCACTCGCATCTGCAACCGCACTTGGCCTCATGATGAGCGGCTCCGCATGGGCCGACAGCAACGAAGCCCATCTCAGCCAGTCGGGGTCCTACAATTCGGCCTTGATTGAGCAGCCTGGCGAGTTCAATGACGCTGGCAGCGAAACCCAGAAAATTCGCCAGACCGGCAATACCAATTCACTATCCATCGAGCAGTCCGGGGACGGAAATGAAGTAGGCTTGGGGACCAACGCTATTACCGGCGATCACGGGGTGCTTCAGTCGAGTGGAGCAAGTCCTGACGACCGGAAGCAGAACGCTATGTCAATCGTGCAGTCATCTGATGGCAATGCGGTTGGTGCTGTTCGGCAGCAGACAACAACGCAAGGGGACAGAACGCGTAACATGCTCACCATTTCCCAGGGTGGTGACGGTAATAATACCGTTGGTAGCGTATTCCAAACCAAGAGATCGACCGGACCCAATGAAGCGACCATCACGCAGACCGGCTCCGCGAACTTGGTGGACCAAATTTCCCAGGCCAACGGCGAAGGTGGCGGTGGCGGAAACGTCAACTCCTTGTCCGTCACAATGTCGGGTGAAAACAATGGTGCAATTGATGCTTTGACCGGAAGTGCCGGTGCCAGTGGCGCGCTGTCTTCGCGGATCGTCCAAGGGCGGTTCTCGGGGGTTCAAGCGGATAACGACCAATACAGGAACTCTGCTACCCTTATCGTTTCGGGAAACGATAACCGTTTCGGAATCACACAGTACGGAAGCACGAACACGGTCGGTACCTTGGAAATCGGCGGCAGCTTCAACCAAGTCGGCACCTATCAGGATGGCACCCACAATGTCATTTCCCTCGCTGCAGTGACTGGTGTGGAAAACAACATAGGCATTGGTCAGGTGGGCAACTTCAACACCTCAGATGTCGGTGTCGATGGAAACGACAACGAGTTACAGGTCAGCCAAAACGGCGACAACAATCTCGCCTCGGTTCTCGTGACGGGCAACAGCAATGGTGCTGGAAACTTGTTTTCAGGTGCCGCGCTGATTGCCAATGGCGGTGTATCATCTGGTTCGGGCCTTATCACCCAACTTGGAGATAACAACATCGCAAATCTGACAGTATCCGGAAGCTCCAACGCGTTCGGGCTGGGTTCCAACGGAGACAGCAACACTATCACTGGTAGTGTAGACGGCGACTTCAATCAGGTCGTTGTGGCGCAGCACGGCAGTTTGAACACCGCCACTTTCACGCAGAACGGCAACGGCAACAACATCGGGATTGTTCAGTAGACTGAGCATCAAGCCGGGCGGTTTACCGCCCGGCTTTGCCAATACGAGTTCACACCAGGTGAAGAGCGTCGCGTTGCACAAGGGAGAATGAAGGTGAGACTGAGACCCGAGACAAACCTTTCTTTCGTTACGGCGATTTGTCTTATAGTTAGCCTCGCTGCTTTGGGCTTCGCTTCTCCAGCAAGTGCCGATAAAAATGTGCTCCAGATTGTTCAGGAGGGGAACGATAACTCACTGATCGTGAACCAGTCTGCGGCATCGAACAGCTCAGTTAATGGTCTCGTGTTGGATCAAAGCGGGAATGACTTCGTCGTGGATGACGAACACAGGGACCTTCGCGACCACGAATATCACGGAAAGCCTGGCGGAGACGGGCGCTTCTGGTGGAAAAAACAGCATATCGGTCTGAAAGCACGGCCACATCTAAATGGCATATTCAAGCATCTTCGTCACCATGGCCGCGGAAAAGGGGGCAATCATCACAAAGGCCCGACAGATGTAGACCCAGAAGAAACCATCTCATTTGAGCGCTTGTCGGCAGTTCAGGACGCGGGGAGCTCGGCACTGCAACAGGGCTCTGGAAATTTGGCCTCGATTGTCATTGAAGGCAATGGTGGCCAGGTCGGTCTTCTGCAAAGGAATAATGGGATCGGGCACACTGCCAGCATCAATGTCTATGGAGGCGGATCGGCCCTTGTAGGTCAGCTGGGCGACAACAACACTACATTTCTGACAGTGAATGGCGGTAGCGGCGCAGTTCTCCAGGACGGCATTGGCAATCACGCCAACCTCTCGGTGGGTAGTGGTTCGACCGGACTGATCAGCCAGATCGGCAATTCAAATGTAACCTCACTTGAGGTTCCATCTGGTGGAGCAAATGTCAGCTACCTCGTCTATGGCAACGGCTTGACTGGCTCTACGCCAGCAGCAGTCATGAGCAACGCCCCGGGCACCGTGGTCATCCGTCAGTATCAGTCCGGAATTGCGCTTATGCCAGGAGGCGGCTCTTGAGCAGATATTTCGGATGGGTGAAATCTATCGTCATAGCCTTTGGCTTACTGACGATCCATGATGGCATTACATCTATGGCGCAGGAAAACGGTGGATTGGCTGCTGCCGTTATCGATGTCGAAAAAACCGACATTGGTGTGCAACTCGTTGCTCGTATCGTTGCCATCAAGAGCGGCCACTACACTGGACAGTTTACCATCTCCTCGAAGGGCCCTTCGGGGACCACTTCAACAAGCCAGAGCGGTAAGTTGAAACTGGAAGCAGGTGACAGCGGCGATATCGCCACGGTTGGCATGTCATTTCAATCGGGCCAAACCATCAATGCGCAATTCACACTCAGCAATGACAAGGGCGAGGTCGCAACCGCAACCCTGTCGATCGCTGATTCCAACTGACAGGGTATCTCATGGTTTCAAGAACCCGAGTTTTCGCAGCGCTTACGTTTTTTCTGACCTGCATCCTTTTGCCCTCCGCCTCTTACGCACAGACGGAGGCTGATTTTGTAGCGGCGTTTTCTGGTGATTGGCTAATTTTTGATCCCGCTTATGGCGATCAGGATCGTTGTCTTGTGATGTTGACTACGCGGAAACAGGACGGCAGCTATAGTGCAGAATCCAAACATTGCCGGACGCCCCTGGTAGATGTAGCTGGGTGGAAAATTGTCGACAACCAGCTGCTTCTTGTTTCGGCCGATGGAGATTTGGTTGCCCGCCTTGGGGGCAATCAAAACAGGATCAGCGGTGAAACATTTGAAGATGCGGGCATCGTGATGGAGCGGCCCAATACAATTAGGTCTGATACACAATCTGATTGCGCGTATCGTGGTTATTCCACGGACTGCGGAACCGTTGAGGATAAGCGCAAGCCGATCGACACTCCAACGCTATCTGAACAGGTTGACGTTCGCATACTGGTTAAACTCAATTTGCGCCGCGAACCACGCCCTGATGCCGAGATACTGTCTCAACTTATGCCGCAGGTTTGCGTGCCCGTAATTCAATGCTTGACAGCATCTGACGGCAACTGGTGCAAAACTAATATTGAAGGCAACCAGGGGTGGATTGTCCAGGAAGCAATCCGCGAGGAAAAATGGCGGACCCTCACATATGTTTCGGGTTGCTGAAAGCCTAATTGCGTATTCCGGACTATCCGGCCGGTCATTCCAGCGACATCCGGCCACCTAAACCGGGGTATCCGGCCACCCTTGTTTAGCGGCTGCGAGGCCTGAGGTTTGGTTATCAGGATTGGGTGCTTTCGTC
>Ga0208979_100779_pt1 | contig 10443 bp, 6 predicted proteins | sample HotLakConsUCCSLE_FD_184738 | JGI IMG/M metagenome (GOLD analysis project Ga0208979, IMG submission 184738) | Hypersaline microbial mat communities from Hot Lake, Washington, USA - Hot Lake Consortium UCC-SLE (SPAdes) | ecosystem: Environmental > Aquatic > Non-marine Saline and Alkaline >... | reverse complement strand
CTGTCTCATGATTTCTCCTTAGCGTGATGCTTGGCGGCTCACGCTTCGGAGTTTTCATGGGACTTCCGGAACTGTCAAACTGAGAAGGCCTCCCCAGCAGAGCTGGGGGGTCTCCTTTTTGTACTAGATTGAACGGTACGGTTCGAGCATTGGTTGTCCATGATGGCGACCTGATTGCCGGTGGTCATTTCAATCAGGCGGGCGGTAAGACCGTCAATCACATCGCCCGCTGGGATGGTGTGGAATGGTCAGACTTGAGCGGCCCTGACGGCATCGGAGTGAACGACGAGGTTGTGGCACTGGCCATCCATGATGGCGATCTGATTGCCGGGGGTGCTTTCACCCGCGCTGGCGGCCAGACTGTCAACAGCATTGCCCGCTGGGATGGTGGGAGCTGGTCGGGCTTGAGTGGCCCAGGTGGAACAGGAATGAGCGGCCAGGTCCATGCACTGGCCGTCCATGACGGTGATCTGATTGCCGGCGGCTACTTCGAGGAGGCCGGCGGTGAAAGCATCAACAACGTTGCCCTATGGGGTGGCGACGGCTGGTTGGGCTTGACCGGCGCGGACGGCATCGGCGTGAGCGGAACAGTCCACGCACTGACCGTCCATGGTGGTGACTTGATTGCCGGCGGTACATTCGACCAGGCTGCCGGGAAGGCAGTCAATAACATCGCGCGTTGGGATGGTGTGGACTGGTCAGGCTTGAGCGGTCTTGACGGCATAGGAGTGAACGGCAGGGTGATCGCCCTGGTCGTCAATGACGGTGACTTGATTGCCGGCGGTACATTCGACCAGGCTGGCGGGATGACGGTTAACAGCATAGCCAGATGGAATGGTATGGACTGGTCAGACTTCACGGGCCCCGACGGCACCGGCATGAATGAATTTGTTTATGCGTTGGCCTTCCAGGATGGTGATTTGATCGCTGGTGGCAGGTACACGAAGGCGGGCGGAGAGACCGTCAATCGCATAGCTCGATGGGATGGGAATAGCTGGTCGGCCTTGAGCGGCCCGGACGGTTCCGGCATGAACGACGCAGTCTTTGCATCAGTTGAATTCAATGGAGACCTGATGGCTGGTGGCAGCTTTGCAACAGCCGGCGGCCAACCGGCAAGCACGATGGCGCGCTGGCGCCGCGAGGCGACGATGACAGAAATCCTTCTGATTGACCCTGATCATGCCGATGTCGGAGACATCGTCCTGGTCGAAGCTCGTTCGGAAGGGCCCGTCAGCGCCCCCGATTCAGGATATCGTGGTCGTATTGAAGCCGACAGCGGAGAATTCTGCGATGCCTTGGTTGAACCAGCCGGGGACAATCTGGTTTCCTTCTCTTGTGAAATCACCCTGACTACCGCTGGTAGACGCGTGATTTCCGCCCATTACACTGGCAGCGCACGCTATCAACCCAGCCAATCAGCCGCGGTCGTCATCCAGGTTACGGACCTTTTTGTGGACCGCTTCGAAACCCCCTGAAACCGGAACCCCGAAACCTGGGTTTTCAAACTTTTATCCAACCTCTGGAATTACGAGCCAGAATCCGCTACATTGGCGTGCGACAGCTGCTTGCAGGGGAAGGGGAAATGCCGAAGTCCAGATTCACCAACGCCAGAACTTGGTTTCCAATACTCGCCATATCATTCGTATTCTTGTCGGGATGCGGCACCTACCGAATGGCCGGATTGGAAGATAATCCGTATGGCGCGTCAGCGATGATGACGACACCATACCCTGCTATGTTTCGAGAAATTATTATCAGGCATATCGATTGCAAAAGTCGAGGTTCGGGTTCCTACAACCAATACGAATTGGTTCCAGGATGGAGGGTAATTACCTTCGTCGGAAATAGTCAAATGCATGTGCCGCCGAATCCCAAGAGCTTTGTTTTCAAAGCCATTCCAGGTGGCATGTACACATTTGAGAGGAATTATCAACATCGATCAGATGATTGGATGATTGATATTATTGACCAGGAAAGCAACCAGCCAATCGAGAGTGAATGGTACTGGGCGGACTGGTCCTATTGGTCTGGTGCCGAGCCTGACCCTTCTGTATGTGAGGCCGCCGCTTCCATGAATGCGCTAGAAGGGGCTCATGAAGTCGCGACAGGCAATTGAAGCTATCCTAAACCCGGAAACCTATCTTTCTCCTTACCAAAATGCTAATCCTACCCAAAATCCGGCCAAACTTGGGAAGGGACAGGCCGGTTTTAGATCTGAATTTATCCAACTGAAGTCTACTAATGGAGATTCTTTCGTGCGACTTAGCTTGCTCATTCTCGTTGCTACCGTAATCGCCGGTTGCGCCTCTAATCCAACCAGCTCGGACGGCGTTTCTGTTGAACCCGCATCCGTGGAAGAGATGTGCTCCGTTGCGCAGTGTGGATTCGATTTGCACATTGAACTCGCTCAAGAGGACGGGAGCCGCTACTCCCAGACGTTCGACGCAATGCCAATCGTTCAGGAAGCGGGCGTCTCTGTTTATGCTGGGCAGACCGTGTACTTTGAAGCCGACCAGGTAGAAGGGAGACTTTCAAATCTCCGCCTCGTGGAACAAGTAGTCCACCCGAAGCGCACCATCAGCTCAAGATTGGAGCAGGATGAAAACGGGCACATGATGCTTGTTACTACGAACCCATTCGATAAGCACCTGCGAATTCGCATGGGAATCATGCCGCTCGAGCTGGAGCACTTGGTGCCTACTTCCAGTTGCCCTGTTATTGCCGGAGGTGCAAGCTATGAGATGTGGCCGTATCCGATCTTTCAGGTGTTTCTAGGCGAAATACGGTTGATGGATGAAAACGAGCCCATGGTTTGCGCGGAGTAAGCGGCTTGCGGAGGTTCAACCGGACGCAAGCAAGCTCTTGGACTGTCGGCCCGGCACTGAACGCGCTTTCGGGCGCTCCTGAACCCGGAACCCTGAAACCTTTCTCTTTTCCTGAACCCGGAAACCGAGAACCGGAAACCGCCTTTTTCTTTGCTTGATCCTTGAGTCTTGCACGTTGAGCCAGATTTTCTATTCAACCACTGGATTCCAGAGACAAAATCCGCTAGATTAGTACGTATTGGGAGTTTTGAGGTAAGGGGAAATGTCAGAAACCAAATGCACCACCAAATTTTCGGTCGCGACTTCCACGGGGGGAAGCGCCGAACTGAATGGACGCTCGAAAACGCAGTCCCTTATGAAGAAGTACGGACGAGTTTGATGGGCGGCTTGGTTCAACAGACATTTCTACGTCATTCTGCGCACGGCGCAGAAATGTTTATAAGCTATATTCACCCATGAGTCGGAGCGAATACCAATTTCAGCGCTGGAGATCCCGTGCAAAATCATCGTGGGCATGGCGCATCTTCAAAAAGCATAATATTGAGCTTTACCGAATGTATGCTGCCTTCAACTCGGGGAAACGATTTACCTATCAGGAGCTCGGGAAGAGTGGTGCTCAATGGACCGATCCAGTTCATCCACACCTATCGTTTGAAATGGATTGGGAGGATGATCTTTTTTCAAGCCTAAAAGACTGGTCGGATGGATTCAATGATCTTGAAAACTGGTTAAATCTCAATGCGTTAGTTGCCATTTCGTCTAGCTTAGAGACCTTCATGGCAATGATTATCGATCTCGCTCTTGAGTCCGATGTTGGCGTTGTTTACGGACTTCCCCGCAAGATCGACGGTATCGAAATTCTGAAGAACGGAAAGGAGAATCCTTTTGACCACTCAGAAGCAATCCAAGCATGTACCAAGGGCGACTGGACTGCCCGACTTGCAAGCTATAAACGATGCTTTGGTCGATGCCCGAAGTATCTTCAAGGTAAGATCAGCGAGCTAGAGAGAATCCGAAAGCTCCGAAATTCTGTTGCACATGCTTTTGGTAGAGACATTTCCGAATCGAGAAAGAAGGGGGAACTTACAACTCTCCCGATGGAAAGGCTTCCACGTGCTAGTTTTCACAAACTACAGTCTGTCGTATGGCGAAGCGCAAAGGCAATTGATGCGCACCTCAATCAATTTCACATAGGAGAGTATCAAGCGCTCAACTTCTATCACGGAATCTATAGCGAACTGAACAAAAAAGTACACCCTAGCCAAAGGGCGGTCGAACTCAAGAAGCGCTTGGGCCGACATGGAGACATTCCGCCAGGAAAAGAATTTTGTAAAGGCCTTGTCCAATTCTATGAAGCCCTGTGAATACAACTAATCAATCAAGTTTAAACCGCGCTTCATACTCTACCGGACGTGGAAAAGGCAGACCGCTTGGATTACACGTTTGCAATTGGATTGATGGCTGTAATCATCTGCTGTTTGCTCGGTAGCAATGAGAAAGAGCAGTCAGTTGTTGGAAAAAGCCAGAAGTACGCATAAGTTCGCCACTGTTCGACAAAGAATTGGGGTTAAACCATTCATAACGTGCCGGCCCCTCGTGGAAACTAGCCGGGTATGTGAGTGAAAAATAGTGAGGACGAAGTGTGTTTAGACCGCGGAAACTAGTAGACTCAAGATATCAGCTTGATCAAGCCTGGTATTCTCGAGCAGACAAAAGGGTCGGCAGGCCTGGAATTATCGGTGGTGATGATTTGACTACCGGCGATAGAATTTTGCTTAAGCAATGGGCCATGGACCTTCATAACGCCAAAGAATTACGGGAGTTATGGGCGCATGAAATTAGACAGCTCCATAGCCTAGCTGGAACAGCAGAAGCTTCAGAAATGATAGTTCCAATTATCGAATCAGGGGAGGATCAAGATAGCTTCTATCTCATTCTTCGTTTAGGTCGCCGTTCCCCATTAAAGGAGCTGCTCAACAGCGCTCCGAAGTCCAATTGGTTGACGGCTATTCGACTAAATAAAAGTCGAACTTTGCTGTGGAGCAATGTAAAGCGGCTAGCTATGGGGCTCAATATCTTGCATTCCCAAGGAATACTGCACCGTCGCTTGGATGAAATGGCAGTATTTACAGATGGTGGAGATGAGCCGGATTTTCAACTGGGAGGGTTTGAGTGGTCGCTCCGTCTCATTGATGTTGAGGCGAAGAAGACTCGCCAGCGATTCATTCATCCATTGAGGGAGTATTATTCCTTTATAGATGATTGGCGTGATTTAGGAACTCTAGCATGCAACTTACTGGGTATCAAGCTTACGCCTACGAAACAAAGGTTTGACCAGGATATTTCATTTCTAGAATCTGAAGAAAGGGCATTACTGAGAAGATTGATTCAGGCTTCGAGCTATCATGACGTCGATCAAGAGGGAATATTTCGGCTGCTTGACGACGCCATCGATGCGTCTGATTCTTCGATTTCACACGGCTCAAATCAGTTGGTACTTGCGTGCAATTTATCAACGCAATCAAAGCTTTCTAAAGCTGTTGTAAAATCTACTGATGGTCTGGTCTCACTTGAGGATTTTGATGGCCAATTGGAATTTATTGAAGCAGATATCTCTGCAAACCCAATTCTAATAGAACGAAAGGTGCAAGGCCGACCGTTGCAGCTGATGATTCAAGGTGAAAATCTGACTTACCATCTGAAAAAGTTTCATTTTAGAAAAGGAGCAAATTCGACTTGGGACTTAGCGTATTGCGATACAAATACCCGTTATCAAGTCAGCCCATCACAGATAAATCGAAGAAGACCAATCAATAGCAATATAGTTAAGGTACTAAAACATAGTGACGCAATACATAGGGCGAAGATACTCCGTAATATTAGCAGAAGATGGGATCAATACTTAAGCGCTACCGACCAAAGCAGAGTGGTATCTACAGATCAGGAGAAGTTTCACGCAGCTCTCGTCCTTTTGCTTTTATTGGAATCTGAAATTCAGAGGGCAGCAATCCTTCCAGTAAGTATTGAAAATCGAGAAGATGTTGATGCGGAGGTTCATGAAATATACGTTAGACCTCGGAGAGATGACTTAAGGAGCAATTTAGCAGTATCTTTGGGGCTAAAGTCCAATGCTGAACGAATGCGAAAACTCTTTGAAGATGGAGACGTTGATTTCGATTCAGAGTGGATCCTTTCGAATTCTGATGTTGCTAACGATGCAAACACTGAGAAGTCACAATGGAAGTTTGTTGGGGTCAAAAAAGCTAAGGGTGGAGCGCCCCTATATAGGTTCAAGGGTGACGGGGAGATTCCTTTGGGGGATGATTTATTCATATATGCAAGCAACATAGAAGGAACTGATCGACTACTAAGAAGGCATGGAAAAGCTTTAAGTGCCCTAAGAGACCATTCAGAGCTGCTCGGGGTTTTGAATCACCCTAGGCAATATGTTAGAAAAACGAATGATGAGGTGATAGAAAATTCTACATTTAAAGCGCTCGACGAAGTCAAACAGGATGTATTGAGAAAATCCTTTAAGACTTTGCCGGTTTTCCTAGTTCAAGGACCTCCAGGGGTTGGAAAAACCAAACTAGTTTCGGCTTTAGCTAAACAGCAGTTTGGTATCCACTCAAGTAGTCGATTGCTTTTGACCGCTCAAAGCCACCAGGCTGTTGATCATTTGATGGAAAAAGTTTCTGAAGAAATTGGAAATGCAGATGATGAAATAGATCTGCTTATAGTGCGATGTAAACCTAAAGATTCCAATGAGAAAGCCTACGAACAACCATTCGATTTAAGAGTACAGACAAGGAAGGTTGTTCAGGATTTTGCGCAAAGTCCATTAGTTGACCAATTACCCAAAGTACTTCGAAGTGCTGTCGAGTACGTGTGTTTAAATCTGAGTGGTGCTGGGGAATCTGATGAACGACAAACAACCCCTCCTGCAGTACGGGCAATCGAGTCACTTGTGCTGCGATCTTCTAACTTGGTTTTTTCAACTACGAATGCAGTTGAGCTTGAAAGACTAGTTGAGGAACATGCCCATTTTGACTTGTCGGTTATCGAGGAGGCTGCTAAGGCAACAGGAGTCGAACTCGTATCACCATTGATGTTATCGCATAAGCGATTTGCAATTGGCGATCATAAGCAGTTGCCGCCATTTGGAGCAGATAACAGGGAAGCCTTACTAACCAATCCTATAGCTTTAAAAAGTGCCCTCACTGCGGGATGGACAATGGTTGCTTCGTCCTTTCGAGCAGTAGGACTTGATGACGTGGTGGAGTGGGTTCTCGGTCTCCCAGAAGGAGAATTTTCCGAGGTATCGAGTATCGCGTCTAGTGCGTTGAACTTGTTTCAAAGTCTAGTTGAAGTCGAATTTGAAAGATCGAAATCGGACTCGTCACCTATCGCACAAAAGTTGACTATTCAGCACAGAATGCACCCGGCAATAGCGTCATTAGTTTCGTCCACTTTCTATAGTAATGATCTGCACACTCATAAAGATGCCGAAAGCCGATTTGTCAAGCGTCCGCCGGTTATAAGTAGGGATAGCAAACTTTTCCCGGGCGCACCCATTGTGTTTGTGGATGTTCCTTATGTTCAAAGCGATATAGGCGTTGAAAAAGCGGAATTATTGCCTTTATATCACAATCCTAGGGAGGTGAATCTGGTAATCAATGTTTTGGAGAACATAGTTGTCCACGATGATGAATGCGATACCCCTACTCTCGCAATACTTTCGCCCTATAAAGAGCAAGTGAATCGCATTATAGAAGCCTTGAGTAATCGCAAGGAACTATTGAGCCAGTTCGAACCGAATGGGAGAAATGCTCGTCAAAGAGTTCACATAGGCACTGTAGATTCATTCCAAGGCAGTGAAGCCGATGTCGTAATAGTGTCATTCGTAAGAAACAACGAACGGCCAGGAATGCGGGGATTAGGCTTTCTCCGTGACCCTAGACGAATGAATGTCCTTCTAAGTCGTGCCAAGTGGAAGTTGGTAATAGTTGGTAGCCTAGAATATCTTGAACATTGTGTGACTTCGACTGGGTTGCAGAGCACAATGGGAGAAGCTTACTTGCCACGATTTATAGAGAACTTCCGCCGACTAGAATTGGAAAAACTCGATGAGGACTTCTTTAAGGCTGTGAGAATCCGTGCTCAAGAGCTAGAAAATAGGAGTGGAACCGAGTGAGTACTAGAGTTGCTATTCCAATTCTCTTTGTTTCTGTCAAAATGAATTTGGTAAGAGGTCGTCGTTGGAGCGTCGTAGAGCACGCACTTCTATCGTCACTCTGCGCGAATAGTTCGAGTATAAGAGAGTTATCGGTCAAGTCAGGCCTTACAATGCGCTTGGTTGTGGAGGCGGTTATTAGATTGATGAAAGTAGGTTGGGTTGAGATGACAGAGACGCAATCTGCAATTTTGCTAAGGGCGACCGACAGAGGTAAGCAGGTTGCTGATCGAGACGAACTTCCTAAGATCAGGCACCCATTCAGTCGAATAGGAAAATTTGCCGTTGATGAAATCACAGGTCAATTGTTCAGAGCAAAGGACTTGAATATTTACTTGCCGGCTACGGTGGAAGATTACGTAAAAGAAGGAAGAATGATACACCTCACTTCAAGGGCACCTAAACGTCGAGGAATTTATCATCAAGGAGAAGCGATATCAATGCTCCTTGATGAGGATGAAGAGTACGTGAGTACGGATGAAATTGGCCCTCGAGAGTCGAATAGATTTGCTGTGGTTAATGTTAGGGGCGAGCAAATTGAGGGCCTGCCACTTGAGTATGACAGCCCACTGCGAGATTTAATACTTGAACAAATCAAAGATCCAAATGGCAAAGTTCAAGTATTAGATAATCAGGAAAGCCTGAAAAGGACATCTATATTCGAAGAGTCTGTCAATATCAAGTTAAATAGTGATAGCCTTGTGGTTGGGGGCGATGCACATCAAAAGGCGATTGTAAGTGCGTTAAAGCATGCTAGAACATGGGTTGTAATTCATTCAACATTTATTAATGTGGAATCATTTCATTACTTGGCACCTCACTTCAAAGAAGCGAGTGATAGAGGTATCCGAATTAGCTTGCTTTGGGGTCAATCGGAACTTAGTGCAAGTCGAGGGCAGACGCTTGCGTCGATTCGAGAATGCCAAAGGATTCTGCAGGGTTCCGACGGCGGAGCCTCTGTACACTTCCAGCCATTTTCAACTGGATCGCATGCGAAGATATTGCTGTATGACAGTGGACGTCATCCCATGGTAGCTGTATTAGGGTCGTGCAATTGGCTAAGTTCTGGCTTTGACAGAATTGAGGTTTCGTTGAAGCTTACCGACCATAGGATCGTTAAATTGATTGCGATAATTCTTTCAGAACTTGCTAGACCATCCCAAGGCCATTGGTCAGCCTTAAGTAGTGACCTGGCAGGATATGCGGCAAATCTGGAACGATATAGCGATTCGGAATTATACAACTGTACCGCAAGGTTAGTGCTTGGCTCCGATCACAATGATGTTGTTTTGAGGGCACGTGATAGAGCGAAAAGTAGAATAATGGTGGGCAGCCATAGGATCTCCCTAAGCGCGAGATCGCTCGCTCTAGCGCCAATGTTATCCGCTATTAGAGAAAGAGGGGTAGCAGTACGCTTTCGATATTCCAAAGTAGAGCCGGAATTGAAAAATATCGAAAACCTCTTTAATTCCGAAGAGGAATTGGAATTCAGATCTGCTATTGATTTTGCGGAAGTAAAATCTCCTTTACTTCATGCGAAGTTTTTATGCTGGGATGATGATAATCTCCTTGTAACAAGCCAAAACCTTTTGTCTGCTGATCCTGGTGGCGGCGAGCTATTTTCAGAGATTGGTATTCATTTGCAGAGCAGAAACGTTGCTAAATATTTCGAACAAAAGCTGTCACAGTTTGGGTTAGCCTAAATCGGGATTCAATAGCATTTACGTTGCTTTGCTTTGGCGGCACGCAACTATCGAGGAATAATGGTACATGTGCCATTGTGAATGTTTGAATTATGCGGTCAGCTTTGTTCAGACAGTTGGTGTCGGGTTGAGGTGTCGTTCAAGGCGGCAGGACGATGTTAAAAGTTCGTCCGTTTGGGGCTTCACTTCTACCTCAGAAAACTACTCAACGCGGCTTTGATCAGTTTGCCTAAGCTCTCTCGCAACCAGTGAAAAGCTCTCCAACGCCGCCTCCAGGTTTTCGGAGATTTCTGCAGCCAGGACTTCCGGTTCGGGCAGATTGTCGATGTCTTCCAGGCTGTCGTCTTTGAGCCAGAACAGGTCGAGGTTGAGTTTGTCGCGTTTGATCAGGTCTTCGATGGGGAAGCGGCGGAAGCGGTCGGTTTCTTTGCGGGTTTTGTAGCAGTGGACGAAGTCGTTGAGGTCTTCGGTGGCGAGTTTCTTCGTTTTTAGGGTCTTGTGGACGTTGGTGCGGTAGTCGTAGACCCATAGTGCTTTGGTTTGGGTCTGTTTGGCCGTAAGCGGTCATTCCGGACCGTTCTTCCCCAGGCCAGGCTAGCTGAGTAATCTGCTCCCGAACTCAACCAGGAGCAGATCACATGTCCAAAGTCACCCGTTTCCGCCGCACTGCCGACCAATGGCG
>Ga0208979_100775_pt1 | contig 10537 bp, 8 predicted proteins | sample HotLakConsUCCSLE_FD_184738 | JGI IMG/M metagenome (GOLD analysis project Ga0208979, IMG submission 184738) | Hypersaline microbial mat communities from Hot Lake, Washington, USA - Hot Lake Consortium UCC-SLE (SPAdes) | ecosystem: Environmental > Aquatic > Non-marine Saline and Alkaline >... | reverse complement strand
GAAACAATCGGACAAATGAGCGATGATCCCCTCATCAGCCTGCCCACGGCCGCAAGCTGATCCATTCCCGGCTCTGTCCGGAAGGCACGGCGAGCGCCGAAGCTACACCACGTCCTGGGACACGATCATATCGCGGAGCGAAATACCATTCGGTAGCTAGGTGCAAACGACCGAATTGGGGGCGCAATGCGGAAACGTTTTCTGTTTCCCGGTCGGACAAGCAGGCTTGCGAATGTTCGTCGACAAACTGGACATTGACCTACACCACGTGCGGCGAAAACTGGCGACAAATGCAACGATTTGCTGGTGTGCCAGCGACAGCTGCGGATGGACGTTGCTGGAGGAGCTATGCCGCTTTCCGCAGGCGTCTTTGCAGATAATTTTCATCAAAACCGGCGATGTGAACAAGCTTGGCAGGGTCGACAATGTGCAGGCTTCCCCTCTTCAATGTCATCGCGCCACTCTCGCGAAGCACCTTGAGAACCCTGTTCACATGAACCGGAGTCATGCCAAGCGAGTCTGCAAGAAGCGCTTGAGATAGCGGGAGTTTTAGCTCGGGCTTCAAGTTCAACCCTACATTCCGAGCGCGCAGGTACAGTTCACACATGAGATGGGCCACCCGCTCCAGGCTGGTGCGCCTACCCATGCTGGTGATCCAGGCGCGCATCGTGCCCTCGTCGATCAATTGGGCAATGTACATCGCCTTGGCGATACCCCGGTGCTCGTCCATCATTGCGTCCATCACTGGGCGATCAACGGTAGCAACGAGTGCCGGCGTGATGACCTGGATGCTGTGATCCATCTCCGTGAGCAGGTCAGTGTGTAGGTCGCAGCAGTCACCTGGCATGAGGAACGCCAGAACCTGGCGTGCTCCGTTCGGGAGTATTTTGTATCGGCAAGCCCAGCCCTTGAGGATGACAAAGACAGGACCTGGTCTGTCACCCTCTCGGATCAGGTCAGTTCTGCGTAACAACTCTTTGGTTCGCGACGTCGCATCTGCGAGTGCCGCAACCTCGGTCGGTGATAGGGTACAAAAGCCTTGAAGCTTGTCGATGAACCGATTTTCCATGCCTTCACCATCTCACAGCAATATGATTGGTGATATTGTTTGAAGTTAATGTCGAAAATTGATCTAGGTGAAGGTTTTTTTCGCTGTCTGAGTTAAAATGACAACATCGTCGATCCGTAAACAGGCCCCGGCGGCTGAGAGCCCTCGTGTTCTCGCCTGCAAAGGAGCAACCAATGAACGACGAGATTTCCGTCAACCACAACATTTTGCCCACTAGGGGCGATGACGCCCACGGCCAGGCGGCCATGCTGCTGGTTGAAAGCCTTATACACCTGCTCATCGAGAAAAGGGTCCTTACTGTTGCTGAAGCAGTAGAAACCATCGATGTGGCCTCGGAGGTGATGTCTGACAGGGAGTCCGAATTTGATGGACTACCTGCCACATCTCAAGCTTCGATCCACCTGCTGCAATGCCTCAGCGCCAGTCTCAGCTTTGACCTTGACGGACAAGTGCCGCGGGGTGCTCCAGCATGACTGATCAGATAGCTGTGCTTGTGGTCGAGGACGAAGTGCTAATCCTGTTGGATATTGTCGATCAACTCAACGACGAAGGCTTTAAAACATATGAAGCGACAAATGCCGACGCTGCAGTTGCCCTGCTGGAGGCACATACCGACATCAGGCTGATCTTCACAGACATTGACATGCCAGGCTCAATGAACGGGCTCAAGCTCGCTGCCGCCGCGCGAGATCGGTGGCCGCCCGTAAAGATTATTGTCACTTCTGGAGCGCACGTGGTCAGCGAGGCCGATATGCCCGAAGGAAGCACATTCTTCCGGAAGCCCTATGACCATGGGAAAGTTGCGCAATCTATGCGCAAAATGCTGAGTCAATAGTCCACATCACAAGGCATTCTGATGGCGGGCGGCCTCGTTTGTAAGCGGGTGTGTGCGAAGGCTCGCATCCACCCCCGCCTCATCCGAACGCTTACATCGCTGAACATCAACCGCCCTACCCAGCAGTTGGTGCGTCTAAGTCCAATAATATGTGAGCACCGAGCGTGTCTTGAAGAAAGTGTTTCGAATGTCGTTTCTCGAACAATTTGCCTATGCATCACCTGATGCCATGATCGTTGCTAACGCTCACGGGCTCATAGTGCACTGGAATCCAGCAGCAGAGTGCATGTTTGGACTGCCATCTGAAAATGCCCTGGGAATTTCGCTCGACATAATTATTCCCGAGCCAATGCGTGGTGCACATACCAACGGGATGGAGCGCCTCGCAGCGGGTGGACAGCCTCGTGTAGTCGGCAGTGTCGTGGAAGTAACCGCGCAACACGTGGATGGGAGACTGTTTCCGGTGGAAATGTCCCTCTCCATGTGGACCGATGCCGGAGAAGCATGTTTTGGGGCAATTGTACGGGACGTCTCGAAGCGGAGGGCGAATGATGAACGGCTGCATCACCTCGCACATTACGATCAGCTCACACTTCTCCCCAACAGGACATCCTTTCTGGAAAAGCTAAACAGCGCGAATGGGCAGAGCGGGCCTTACACTATTTTGCTGGTTGATCTGGATCGGTTCAACGAAGTCAACGATCAATTGGGTCATGCGGCCGGCGACGCTGTCTTGATCGAAACAGCTCTGCGGATCAGGCGGTGCGTTCCAATCGAAACCGCTTTGGTAGCCCGACTAGGCGGCGATGAATTTTCAATCCGGGTTTCCGGCATGGCAAACCCGGTGGAGGCCGAGGCGCTTGCGACTGTTGTTCGTCGCGAATTGGGGAGACCATTTGACTTAGACGGGAGATTGGTGTGGGTCGGCTGCAGCATTGGAATCGCCATGTCGCCAAGCGACGGAGACGACGCGGCGACCTTGATTGGAAGTGCAGACCTGGCACTCTACAAAGCTAAGGCGGAAGGGGGCGACCATCAAAGTCTATTTGTGCCAGAGCTCAAGTCGGCAGCCACTGCGCGGCGTAGCTTGGAGGCCGATCTTCGGGCAGCGTGGGAATATAAGCAGTTCGAAGTCCATTACCAACCGCAGGTAAGGCTTAAGGATCGCCAAGTCGTCGGTGCGGAAGCCCTTCTGCGATGGAGGCACCCCGAGCGAGGCCTTCTCCAACCGAGCGCTTTCCTATCGACCCTTGAAAACAGCAGTCTCGCTGCTCCGGTTGGGCATTGGGTGCTGGAGACGGCCTGTCGGCAAGGTGCCGCCTGGAGCAAGCAGGTGAGCGGATTCCTTATGGGCGTTAACCTCTTTAGCGCCCAGCTGAAGGCCGAACCTCTGCCAGATATCGTCCGCTCTGCACTCTCCCTGTCGAAATTTCCTGCGCAACAGCTCGAACTTGAAATCACCGAGAACATCATGTTGAACGAGGATGAATGTTCGAGATTTCAGTTCCAGACGCTGCATGAGATGGGCGTAGGTTTGGCGTTTGACGACTATGGCACAGGCTATGCATCACTGGCTTTTCTGAAGCAGTTTCCCATTACACGTTTGAAGATAGACCGGGGCTTCATCAGCAATGTTCGTGCGCACGGTGCCGACGCCGCAATTGTTCAAGCCGTATTGATGCTGGCTCGCAAGTTCGGATTTTCAGTGATCGCTGAAGGTGTCGAAACCGAGGAACAGGAAGAACTGCTCAAAAAATGGCGTTGCCCGCAAGCGCAGGGATACCTCTACAGTAAGCCAGTCACAGCCAATGACTTTGCACAACTTTTCACTTAAGGCTGCCGTGAACAAGACTCGGGTCAGTCCATCCAGGCAAATGCAGCCAGAAGCGCCGACTGTGTACCAGCATCAAGAGGTTCCGCGAGGGGGCTTTGTAAAACTCTGTTGATCTGGCAAGCCGTACAGGGAAAGCCGAACCGAACCCTTGAACTCAAATGGATCGGTAAGGCGGGAGAGAACATCCACAAATTCGGTCGGCTGCTCTGTAATGAACCGCAGGTGCATATTTCCGTTTTCGAAGCCAACCAGGGCGCAGCCGATAAGGTACTGATGGTGCCCAAAATATATGTAGAAACTGGCCGGAAGGTTCTGCGTCCTGGACGATGCACATGCCCCACTCTCGGATATGTCGTGAAGCCATATTTGGCTTTGACGTATATTTCTCATTCCATTTTTTGCAAAAAGTAGCCCAACACAAAGATTGCATTTCCTGCGCGGCCATTTCCGCCTTTCCGCTTCCTGCAACATGCGCTTCAGATAGTTTGTAGATGGCTTTATGTCCGTCGAAACTCTAGGCATGTTGAATTCTCCAATTTATCAGTTCTTCTTTTTTTCCTTCTGAGGTAAATCCGCTGGGCGAAATATCCCTGCGGTTATTAATTGACTAGCATGTGCCATCGATGAATTCCTTAACAGAAAAACGCAAATAAATAATTGGTAAACGCCATATGATGGCTGTCCTGCGATTAGTTGCAATGATTTATGGCACGACACTATTCGGAAAAGACGCAATATTTTAACGCAGACATATTAATTAGCTCGAAGGTGTTGTTGGCGCGATGTCGGGGAATGTCTAGTTTGGCGACTAGGGTTCAAAGGCCAGCCAGTGGTTCCCCGGCCCCGTGTCGATCGTACATCGAAGAGGCAGCGAAAGTCCTCCCGCCCTTTATGGACCTTATCTCAATCGTAGCGAACGGCAGCTTTTGGGAAGAGCACCTTTGTTCACGGACGACCTAAACTGGGGCGCTTTGCCGCCGACGCTCGTTGACCCTATGAAGGTCAGCTTTCCTAACGTAGTTGCCCGAAACCTGCCAGTCCGTTTCCCGCCCCACATGGGTCTTTCGCTGTGTACCGAGCGTCAGGTTTTCAGCACTGGCTGATGTTGCCTAAAGCAGCACCCCCACGGGCGTCACGAACTTTACAAGTGAGCTTTCTGGACTGCCCGAGCTTCGCTGTGGAATCGGCAGTCAACCGTGCGACCTCGAAGGTGGACATGCGCCATGCTGGACTGACCGGCCATGGCGGAACCTCAAACCAATTGGCCCCCGACACCCCCAATACAGACAAAAAACCATCCACCTTGGCAAGACCAATTTCGTCAGTGAATTCAACAGTTATTAATCATGCCTGACTACTCCTACAACCTAAAGGTTGCGCGAAACCCGGAGATTGCCAGAAATGGATATTATCGTCTTTGTGCCTCCGGCCCTCTTTGCCTTCATGGCAATCGCATTTTTCGTGCTCTGGCGATTGAAAATTGCTACCTCATGGCAGTGGAGTGCTGGGTTTGCGCAAACAGGGGCGGGATTCGCATTTTCCGCATTCCCGATCTCGCCAGCGTTCGACGCATTCGTCTCAGGCATGATATTTATGGGGGCGGCCTACTGCTACGCCAGTGCGATCCTGCTGCATTTCAACGCGCCAATGCATCGCCTGGAACGGCGACTGTTTGTTCTCGCCTACACGCTGGCCCACACGTATATCGTATGTGTCACGGCGGACCTCCGGGACGAACTGTTTCTCACGGATGTCGCTTTTGCCTGCCTGCTTGGCTTGGCCCTGTATGTTGTAACGCCGACGGCTTCTCGTCCTGCCGACAAAATCTTGGTTTTCACGGTTGCGATCGTCTTTCTTGATACGCTCGCACGAGCTGTTTTCTTCTATTTCTTCATGAATACCAGCGACAAGCTGGCGGATTTTGTGATGTCCGATTACAATCTCGCCGTCCACATCACGACCATTACCATCTGCACACTGTTTCCGTTTGCGGCCCTGGGCGCGATGGCATCGGCGGCGATAGATCGTCACCGTGATGCGGCTGATAGGGACCCCCTGACGGGGCTCTTCAACCGCAGGGGTCTCCACGAGGCCGTGAACACCATGGTCAAGACCGGATCACTGCGGGGTGCAATTCTGGTTTGCGACATCGATCACTTCAAGCAGGTCAACGACAGATACGGTCACGCGGTCGGGGACAAGGTCATCGTGGCGGTGGCCAACGAATTGCAGCTGTCAACGAGTTCATGCGGACATGCGGCGCGATTTGGCGGCGAGGAGTTTGTGGTTTTCCTTCCCACGGCGGCACTGGAAGATGCCGTTGCCATTGCCCAGCTTCTGCGGGTGAGCCTCGCTGAACGCGCGTGGGATTGCATCGGAATTGACCACGGGGTCACAGCGAGTTTCGGCGTGTCGGCGATCGAAGATCAGGAGACCTCCGCGCTGCCAGCCATAGAACGCGCCGACCGCGCGCTCTATTCGGCGAAAACCGCAGGCCGCAATCGGGTCGCCGTCGCGGCATCCCCTATGGCTTCGCCTACCCACCGTGAACACGGCCATTCATTGGAGCCGCTTACACTGCGCCTCCGCGCGTAAGGCTGCGCGCGCTATCTCCCATAGCCATCGTGATGCGCGTGACCGGCGGCTGGGTCCTTTGCTATGAATTCCTGCACGGATGCGGAAATTATTTCCGCATCACAAGACTGCAGATCGTATCGTATCTGCATTCCAGGTTGCAATGTTGGATGCATTTGGATTGATTGGGTGAATTGATTCCTAGGGGGAACATAGATGACGAAGCCATTCTACGCTGAGCCGATTCTCAACTCCCCTTACGTTGCGCCGTCTCGCCATCACGCCCTGTCTGAAAGCGGGGAGCCTCTCGACCATCCGCCCATCGAAGGTCGTCGGCGCTCGGAATATGTTGCACCAGTCCCACGGAGCAGGCGGACCAAGAACCAGCTGAAGAAGCAGACTTCCCTCGATCTTGATCAGCAGGATCAGGGCGCGAACAGCTACAACCTCTCCAAGCTGATCAATGAGATCAGGGGGCATGTGGGCACCTGGCGGTCATTGCCCAACCCGAATGACTGGGGTGTCACGCCGACAACCCAGCGGCTGCTTCAGCACTGGCGGTCAGACAGTTTTTCGGGGCCACGCCCGTTCTTCTGCCAGGTCGAAGCGGTGGAGACGGCCGTCTGGCTCACCGAAGTCGCGCGCAATCGAAAACAATATGGGCATATCTTCCGTCATCTCGAAGAGGCCAACCGGGATGCCAACCCCGATCTGTTCCGCATCGCATTGAAGCTTGCCACCGGCGCCGGCAAGACAACTGTCATGGCCATGCTGATTGCCTGGCAGGCAATCAATGCGGCGCGCCAGCCCAATTCCAGCCTGTTTTCGCGGGGGTTCCTGATTGTCGCGCCAGGCATCACGATCAAGGATCGGCTGCGGGTCCTCAAGCCCTCGGACACCGACAGCTACTACCGCACCCGGGAGATCGTGCCGCAGGACATGATGATCGATCTCAACAAGGCCAAGATCGAGATCACCAACTACCATGTCTTCCAGCGTCGAAAGGCGCATGATCTCAACGCTGTCGGGTTGCGGCTGATGAAGGGGTGGAAGAACGACGATATCGAGCAGCTCGAAACCGAAGGACAGATGCTGCAGCGAGCCTGTGGCGACCTGCTTCAGATGAAGAACATCGTCGTCATCAACGATGAGGCCCATCACTGCTATCGCGAGCGTCCCGATACCAATGAGGAAGCTGAACTCAAGGGTGACGAGAAAAGCGAGGCCAAGGAAAACAACGAGGCGGCTCGCCTCTGGATTTCGGGCATCGAAGCGCTCAAGAGAAAGGTCGGCGTCCGCGCAGTGTACGACCTTTCGGCAACGCCTTTCTTCCTGCGCGGTTCGGGCTACGAGGAGGGCACGCTTTTCCCCTGGGTGGTTTCCGATTTTTCACTTGTCGACGCCATTGAATGCGGGATCGTCAAACTGCCGCGCGTTCCAGTGTCGGACAATTCCGTCAACTCGGCCACGCCGGTCTACCGCAATCTGTGGGACCATATCGGCAAGAAGATGCCGAAAAAGGGAGCCGGCAAGTCTGGCGAGCTCGATCCGCTTGAGCTTCCCAACGAACTTCAGACGGCGCTTCATTCGCTCTATTCCCACTACGAAAAGGAATTCGAGGCGTGGAGAGACGTCGGCATTGGTGTGCCGCCTGTCTTCATCGTCGTCTGCAACAACACGGCCAGTTCCAAGCTGATCTATGAATGGATTTCGGGCTGGGAGCGGGAGGTCGACGGCGAGCGCCATAACAAGCACAAGGGCCACCTTGAGCTGTTCCGGAACTACGACCAGTACGGCAACCGGCTGTCGCGCATGAACACGCTGCTTATCGATTCCCAGCAACTGGAATCAGGCGAAGCCCTGGATTCGACATTCCGCGAGATGGCGGCCATCGAGATCGAGCAGTTCAAGCGCGAGAAGGCCGAGCGCGAGGGTGCTGCCGATGCGGCCAACATTCCCGAGGCTGAGCTGCTGCGCGAAGTCATGAACACCGTCGGCCAGAAAGGCCGCCTTGGCGAACAAATCCGTTGCGTCGTGTCTGTCTCGATGTTGACGGAAGGCTGGGACGCCAACACCGTGACCCATATCCTCGGCGTCCGCGCCTTCGGCACCCAGCTCCTGTGCGAGCAGGTCATCGGCCGCGGTCTTCGCCGCCAGTCCTACGAGCTCAACGACAAAGGTCTGTTCAACACCGAATACGCCGACATTCTCGGCATCCCGTTCGATTTCGCGACGGAACCGCAGGACGTTGTGCGCACGCCGCCCAAACCGGTGACGCGGGTTCATGCGTTGAAGGAGCGGGCGAACCTGTCGATCCGCTTTCCGCGCGTGGCCGGCTACCGCACGGAGCTTCCGTCCGAAAACTTCACCGCCAGTTTCGGCCCGGACTCCGTCCTCACGCTCACGCCCGAGCTTGTCGGCCCCTGCACCGTGCGTCTCGAAGGTCTCGTTGGCGAAGGCCACGACATTTCACCCGACTCGCTCGATGAGATGCGGCCCAACAGCGTCGCCATTCACCTCACCAAGAAGCTGATCGAGCTCTATTTCCGCGAGCCCGACCAGGACATCCCCTATTATCTCTACAACCAGCTGCAGCCGATCACCCGCAACTGGGTCCGCACCTGCCTCAAGCTCAGCGGTGGCACCAAGGCGGGCATGCTGACCTATGCGGAGCTTGCCCAGAAGGCGTCGGAACTGATCTATCAGGCCATCGTGCGCAGCGCTGGCAGCGAGGGGGCCCACATCGTAAAGGCCATGCTCGATCCCTACAATCCGCATGGCTACACCGATCACGTGTCCTTCATCACGACCAAGCAGAACCTCTGGGAAACGCGGCTGTCGCACGTCAACTACGTGGTCTGCGACAGCGACTGGGAAGCTGAGTTCGCCCGCGTGGTGGAGGCGCACGGCGCAACCATCGCCTACGTGAAAAACCAGGCGCTCGGGTTTGAAGTGCCATATCGCTCGGGCAGTACGCCGCGGCGCTATGTCCCCGATTTCATCGTCCAGTTCGATGATGGGCACGGAGTGGACGATCCGCTCAACCTCATCATCGAGGTCAAGGGCTATCGCGGCCTCGACGAGCAGATCAAGGCCGAGACCATGACAAACTTGTGGGTGCCTGGGGTCAACAACCTCAAGGTCTATGGCCGGTGGGACTTTAGGGAGCTGAGGGACGCATTTGCGATGGAAGAGGAATACGGCAAGCTCGTCGAGTCCCTCGGTTCAGCACGCTTGGCGGAGAAGGTATGATGAGTCTTTACGGCACCAGTACGAGTCCGAAATATGCGAAATGCGTACGAGACTCTTTACACTCCGTCAGCAAATCACATATACCCTGTGAATATCCGCCCCTTGAGAGTAGGCACGCCACGATCCGGCGATCGCCGAAATCCTGGGGCTCATTTTTTTCCACCACCTGTCAATTGAATCCAGCACCTTGCTTGTTTGCAGCAGGAGGCTTCCATGCGTGACGTGGCGATACTCGTCGATGGAGGCTTTTTCATCAAGCGTCTGCAAAGCCTTGGACATTTGAACCATCCCGCGCAGGCTGCTGACGCAGTCAAATGCTTGAAAAAGCTCTGCGACAATCACTTGCGCCATTTGAACAAGCGCTACGGCCTCAACATTGCACCACGCAACAGACGTGAGAATTGGCAGTCGGTTACCAGCCGTCATGGTCTCCTCTATCGTATCTTTTTCTATGATGCGCCGCCCTATGAGGGGAACGCCCAAAAGCCAATCAGCAAGCGAACCATCAACTACAAGACCACCGATCAGGCCAGGTTCCGTCTGGAGATGTTCGAGGAATTGCGAAAGACGCGGGATGTCGCTTTGCGACTTGGCGAGCTTTCCAATGCCAAACGCTGGATTCTTCGCGAGGACAGGCAGAAGGCTCTTCTGAAAGGTGATATCGCTGTCTCTGATCTCACGGATGAGGATTTCAGCTACGACCTCAAGCAGAAGGGCGTCGACATGCGGATCGGTTTGGACATCGCTTCGCTGACCCTCAAGCAGCAGATAAAGGTGATTGTTCTCGTGACCGGTGACGCGGATTTCGTTCCCGCCGCAAAACTGGCCCGGCGCGAAGGTGTCGAGTGAGAGCGGCGGTGCAAAAGTCGGCCACGGTAGCGGCGGAATAGTCCGGCCGCGGGCGGAGTAAAATCCGGCCACCTATTTTCCTTCTGCGACGAGAGCAGGAGGGCTGAGGGATCTATACCGTGGA
>Ga0208979_100774_pt1 | contig 10561 bp, 8 predicted proteins | sample HotLakConsUCCSLE_FD_184738 | JGI IMG/M metagenome (GOLD analysis project Ga0208979, IMG submission 184738) | Hypersaline microbial mat communities from Hot Lake, Washington, USA - Hot Lake Consortium UCC-SLE (SPAdes) | ecosystem: Environmental > Aquatic > Non-marine Saline and Alkaline >... | reverse complement strand
TCCACGGTATAGATCCCTCAGCCCTCCTGCTCTCGTCGCAGAAGGAAAATAGGTGGCCGGATTTTACTCCGCCCGCGGCCGGACTATTCCGCCGCTACCGTGGCCGACTTTTGCACCGCCGCTCTCACTAATTTCGTTGCACTTGGGGATAAGCCCAGATTTTGGCTGGTTATCACTTCAATCTGCCGTAGCCCGTGCCTCGCGTACGGATCTAGGAGGCAGCGAAATCACCCCCAATCCTGCAAGGAGAGCGAATGAAAACAACAAACTCAAACATACGGAAACACGTCGAGATACACACTGACGGTGCGTGCATCGAGAACCCTGGACCAGGCGGCTGGGCGGCAGTAATACGTGCGCTGGACGGACCGGTGGAACTCAAGCGCAATCAGCTTGTCGGCTCCACGGGAGCTACCACAAACAACCGCATGGAACTGACTGCGGTGATCGAAGCCCTGGATGCGGTAAAACCTACCTGGCCGGTTACCGTCTACACAGATAGCAAGTACGTTTCGGAGGGAGCCACTGAATGGCTACCTGGATGGATAGCAAAGGGGTGGAAGAACTCCAGCCGCAAGCCCGTCGCCAATCGCGATCTTTGGGAAAGGCTCAACGAACTCCTCTCGAAGCATTCCGTGGTCTTCAGGTGGGTCCGTGGTCACGCCGGAAACGAACTCAACGAACTTGCCGATGATCTGGCGAACGCTGCGGCAATGGCTGCGGCACAACGGGCCTGAGAATAGGCTGACAAGACTGGTGGGCTACATCTGCGGCCCTCCGGTCGGCTGGATGATCAGAACTCACCATCCTCATCATCTTCGTCATCCGGGCCTTCCGGCAGATACTCCATGACATCCTGCAGACGCCGCCCAAGGTAATATTCAAGCGCCATAGCGAAAATCTCAGGCTGGTGTTGCGCTTTCTTTCCGAAGGTTCTGCTGAGACGGTCGGACCACTCGGCGGCCTGTTGCTCCATCCAATCGTCAGTTACGGTAGTCTCACCCAGTTCTCCCTTTGATGCCTTCCGGGCCTCATGCCAACGCGTGTATCCAGCCGGATCTTCTCCGCGTTTCGTCAGCGCCTTTGCCGCATTCTTCATGTTTTGAACCGTCCCGACAGAAACTCCTGCTTCCTTGCTGATTAGGCGCACTGAAAGCTCAGTTGTAGCCGTGAGTTTCCATGCGGCATCTCTTTTCTCATTTTCCGTGAGCGGCAGCTTGTCCTTTGAATTACGCCTCAGGGCTTCCCGGGCAGCGTCTTCGGAACTCCCTTTGAAAAACTCCACTTGGATACCCTTACGCCATCCTTCCCGGACATAAGCCTCTAGCCGATGATGACCGTCGATCACGAAAGTACCCTCTTCGCTTTTCCACACGAGCATCGGATCAAGTGGACTGCCTGACTTGAGCGCCCTACGGAGAACCCCGACGTGTCGCTCGTCCAACCCATGACGGAATTGGAAGCGGTCAGGGTCTTTCTCCAACTCGTTTAGGTCCAGGTGAGCATCTTGGGATTGCATTGGCGGAGCCTCCTCCGTTGTTAACGTTCATTCCCTAGGGTGTTCAATTTGAACGCCAGCAGTTCGTGACACACACGACGGCACCAGGGAGCGGCCGAGGCAAGGCCTACAAGGATCACCGCAAAAGGGTCAAGCTGGCGTGGCGGCATCAAGGCCACAAGCTGTTTGTGTTCCGCCTCGATGACCTACTGCCAAACCATGTCGATGGGGGCGGCTTAGCGGCCCCAGCAAGTAGACTGTGCATGTTGCGGCTTATACCACTGGATATGTGTTTTTCGTCTCAGCCGACAACTACGGTCCTCATTGGGGACCCCAACTCGCGGCCACCGAACCGAGCGATCTTCTATTTGATAACGGAGCGGGCTATCGCGACATCCGCCTCTTGATTTTGGTACAAAACGGCGGTACAAAACCGAGCAGCGCAATGCGTTATGTGCTTGTTTTTGCTGTTTATAATTGGCGACTAGGCCAATCCTCTTCTGGGCACCAATTTCAAGTTTCGGGAAATTCCGAAAAATCGAAGAAGCCCCGCGAAAGCGGGGTTTTTTATTGGACTTCGCGGCGGTCGTGTGCCTTGCACTCCCGCAACATGGGATTGCATCCAGGAATTTGGCCGGATTCCGCTGCCATGCGATCCCCCTCATGGGACGGAACCGCCCCATGCCGCTTTCCGGCACTCGAAGCCGTCCCTGTCAACCTGCGGGCGGGTGCGGGATCAGGGGCATCCCCGCGGGAGGAATCCCATGCTCGGTTGATGTCCGGGGGTTAAGTCGTTGGGCCATGCTTGGAGGCGGGTCTGCGGGTTCACGCACCGACGCAGGAAGCGTTTCGGTTCGCCCCGTCCTTACAGCAAAAGACCTCCGGCTTGCGCCAGAGGTCCTGCATCAAGTCCCGCACCCGACATGCCGGGCCGGCAGGGGAACCGCTCAGCGGTCGTCGTCGTCGTCTTCCGGTTCGGCGCGCTTCATCGACGAGAGCTTGGCGAAGACCGCATCGGCGTCGATTTCCTTCTCGCCGCCATCCTCGTCACCAAGATCGGCGGACTCCGTTTCGCGGGCCGAAACCAGGACGCTGCCGTGGTCTGCCTCGGGCAGCGCACCGCGGTTCTTGGAGGCGCGTTCCACTTCCAGGTCGAGGTCGATCTGGGTGCACAGGCCCAGCGTCACCGGGTCCATCGGCGTCAGGTTCGCCGCGTTCCAGTGGGTGCGTCCGCGGATCTGCTCGATGGTCGACTTGGTGGTGCCGACCAGGCGGGAGATCTGCGCGTCCTTGAGTTCGGGGTGATTGCGCACCAGCCAGAGGATCGCGTTCGGCCGATCCTGGCGCTTGGACACCGGCGTGTAACGCGGGCCCTTGCGCTTGTTTTCGGGCACATGAACCTTCGGGTCCGAAAGCTTCAGCTTGTGCTCGGGATTGGCTTCGGCGACAGAAATCTCTTCGCGCGAAAGCTGCCCGGTCGCCACGGGATCCAGGCCCTTGATGCCCTGCGAGGCCTCGCCGTCGGCAATCGCCTTGACCTCGAGCGGGTGAAGCTTGCAGAACTGCGCGATCTGATCGAAGCTCAATGCGGTGTTGTCGACAAGCCAGACGGCGGTCGCCTTTGGCATGAGTAGCTGCTGTGCCATGAATACAATCCTCCTGTCCGTCCGCTCCGGGGGCGCGGGCCGTGGATGAAACCACCATTTCCGGGAAATCGGCGTCGTTATAACCGCAAGCCCGGCCAATTGCAATTGTTGCGTTGGGGTTTCGCGGAACCGGCCCAAGGTCTAATTGCCGCGACACGCTGCGCTGGTATTAATGATCGCCATGAAAGCCCGGTTGGGCTTATTATGAGCTGAGCGCATGCCCGTAAGTGAGGAGGTTCCAATGCCACAGAAACCCTACAAGATCCTGAAAGACGCGAAATCCAGGGCGTTGATCGATGATGAGACCTACCAGAAATGGTACAAGCAGAGCATCAAGGATCCTGAGAAGTTCTGGGACAAGCACGGCAAGCGGATCGACTGGTTCAAGCCCTACACCAAGGTCAAGAACACGAGCTTCACAGGCAAGGTCGCGATCAAGTGGTTCGAGGACGGCCTGACCAACGTGTCCTACAACTGCATTGACCGGCATCTGGAAAAACGCGGCGACCAGGTGGCGATCATCTGGGAAGGCGACAACCCCTATGACGACAAGAAGATCACCTATCGCGAGCTTTACGACCAGGTCTGCCGCCTCGCCAATGTGATGAAATCCAACGGCGTGAAGAAGGGTGACCGGGTCACCATCTACATGCCGATGATTCCCGAGGCCGCCTATGCGATGCTGGCCTGCACCCGCATCGGCGCCATCCACTCGATCGTTTTCGGCGGGTTCTCGCCCGACGCGCTGGCCGGCCGCATCTCCGACTGCGAATCAACCTTCGTGATCACCGCCGACGAAGGCTTGCGCGGCGGCAAGAAGATCCCGCTCAAGCACAATGTCGACCTCGCCATCAAGATTGCCGAACGCGAGGGCGTCGTCGTCAAGAAGGTGCTGGTGGTGCAGAGGACCGCCGGCAAGATCGAGTGGTTTTCCGATCGCGACATCTGGTACCACGAGGCGATTGCCGCGGCGAAGCCGGATTGTCCGCCGGCCAAGATGAAGGCGGAGGATCCGCTGTTCATCCTCTACACGTCGGGCTCGACCGGCAAGCCGAAGGGCGTGCTGCACACCACCGGCGGCTACCTGGTCTATGCCTCGATGACGCATGAATATGTCTTCGACTATCACCCGGGCGACGTCTACTGGTGCACCGCCGATGTCGGCTGGGTTACCGGGCATTCCTACATCGTCTACGGCCCGCTCGCCAATGGCGCGACCACGCTGATGTTCGAGGGCGTGCCGAACTACCCCACGCCGAGCCGGTTCTGGGATGTCGTCGACAAGCATCAGGTCAACATCTTCTACACCGCCCCCACGGCGATCCGCGCGCTGATGGGCGCGGGCGACGACCATGTGACGAAGACCTCGCGCAAGTCGCTGAGGACGCTCGGATCAGTGGGCGAGCCGATCAATCCGGAAGCCTGGATCTGGTACTACAATGTGGTCGGCGAGAAGAAATGCCCGATCGTCGACACCTGGTGGCAGACCGAGACCGGCGGGATTCTCATCACGCCGCTGCCGGGCGCCACGGCGCTGAAGCCGGGCTCGGCGACACGGCCGTTCTTCGGCGTGCAGCCGCAGCTGGTCGACAGCGACGGCGATGTGCTGGAAGGCACGGCCGAGGGCAATCTGTGCATCACCGATTCCTGGCCGGGCCAGATGCGCACGGTCTATGGCGATCACGAGCGTTTCATCCAGACCTATTTCTCCACCTACAAGGGCAAGTACTTTACCGGCGACGGCTGCCGCCGCGACGAGGACGGCTATTACTGGATCACCGGCCGCGTCGACGATGTGATCAACGTCTCTGGTCACCGTATGGGAACCGCCGAGGTGGAAAGCGCGCTGGTGTCGCATGATTCGGTCTCGGAAGCCGCGGTGGTGGGCTATCCGCACGACGTCAAGGGACAGGGCATCTACTGCTACATCACCCTGATGGAGGGGCAGGAAGGCACCGACGAGCTGCGCAAGGCGCTGGTCAACCATGTCCGCCACGAGATCGGTCCGATCGCCTCGCCCGACAAGATCCAGTTCTCGCCGGGCCTGCCCAAGACCCGCTCGGGCAAGATCATGCGGCGAATCCTGCGCAAGATCGCCGAGGACGAATTCGGTGCGCTGGGCGACACCTCGACGCTGGCCGATCCCGGCGTCGTCGACGACCTGATCGCCAATCGGCAGAACAAGAAGGGCTGAGCGATGCCCGGCAGGGCGACCGGAGCCTGATCCCTGCATGCCTGGCGGAGCGTCGCCTTGAAATCATGGAGCCCGCCCGATCATTCCGGCGGGCTTTTTGATGGAGGCCGGCTGAAAGTAGGGCAGCGTTTTTGCCCTTGCAATCGACCGGAACCCGAGACAGACTGACTTGTCTTCAACAATTGAAAGGAGGTGATCCGATGTCGAGTGATTCCCAAAAGCCGGTTCGTACGATTCGGATTGCCGGTCTTCGGAGCAGCCTCTGAAGAGCCGGTGATACTGGCAAGCCCCGGTCCTTTGTCAAGCGATCGGGCAGGCGTCCAACCGGCGCTGGAATTCACGAAGGCCACCCCTTGCGGGTGGCCTTTTTGATAGGTGCACCGTTCTTTGGCCCGGCGTTGCCCGGGTGCCTTACCTTTGCGATAGGCGATGGAACGGGCCCAAAAAATGGCGGAGAGAGAGGGATACTTCCTCAAATTTCCTAGTAGATTGACAGATATCACTAATTTGACACTGACCGCGTATTAACGATGCGCCAACAGATACACCGGATGGGTATCGATCGCAAGCCGAAAATAGGGGAAGCAGGACACGTAACGCGGAAATTATTTCCGCATTACTCTTTCAGTACTCCCACTTTTTGGCCTGCAATAATTCTAGTGGTGAAAATCTGGCACTCTGCACCGGCGTGCAATGTCCGGAAGCGACCCCATTTGCGACCTCTGCTGGATTCTGCCATGCAGGAGGTCACGGCCCTTTAGGAGACAGTCCGCGATGAGCCGACATGCCGCGCCACGACCCTTCGATCCAGTCATTCGCTACAGTTGAAACATGTCAGGGCCAGTGGATTCAGACCGTGCGGAAATAATGGAACTGTAGCGCGGTCTGTGGCAGCTTCATCACATGATCGAATTCCGCACATTTGCCGATGACCATCCCGACCTCGCGCTTTCTCCGCTGCTTCGGGGCGCTCTCCTGACCCTGCAATATGCACAGAAACACGGATCAATCGGTCTGACCAAAACCAAGGCCTTCAAACGTGTCTTCGTTCACTGGGCCGTCGAACATTTCGACTGGCCGGGGAAAAGCGCAGAAGAGATGTTCCGCTATAGCAAGGTGATAAATGAATACGAATTTCCCCCTGTCGAGGTTCTTCATTTCCTGCTGACTTCTCTGCGCCTGGCACGTCACAACAAAGATGAGTTTCGGCTGACCAGGCGTGGCACAGAGCTGGCACAAGCCCCTGGCCAGCTGTTTGCAGAGTTGATCCCATACTTTGTGCTCCAGATTGATCACGCCTCCTATGCACGCTTCGACGAACGTCCCGTCGGAACGTGGGACGTTTGGATGAACGTGATCAACGTCGAGGCCGATCATGGTACGACCGAGGCTGCCTTGTTCAAAACCTTCTACGGTGAACCACAAGATTGGCACACCGCAGGATGGCGAGAGATGGCCGCATTCTCATCTTGCGTGCTTCGACCGCTGGAATGGGCGGGATTGCTGATGGAGACTCGTGAAGACAGCGTCGGCAAGCCACTGTGTCACGTCTTCAAGACCCCGCTCTGGCGCAGCGCGATCAAACTCGACACCGACGACATGCTGCGACCAATGTCCGTTCAGTGAGAGAGTTTTTAACTGCTCCCAAGTCGCGACGCGGCTGGCGTATAACGGCCCTTTCCGGACCTTCGCAGAGGGTCTCGACGCAAGTTCGCCTGTCGAATTTGACTGTTTTGAAGAGACGTTGCAGGTTGGTGCGAAATTGGGAGTGTACCGTTGCGACACGTTGGTTTTGATGTTGGAACCACCACGGGCACGGTCAACGTCTTGGCGCTCCGCGTCCGAACTCATCTCTGCCAGATTGTCGGGCAGGCGACTCCGATCACCTATCAAGCCCTTGCCAAGTCCTTGGACCTCTCCCCGCCGAACACGATCCACCAGCTCACGGTGGCACTGGAATGCCTGATGGAGGAGGATGCCGCTGCCGCCCACCCGTTGATCGCCGCTCTCGTAGTCAGCAGAGCACGTGGTGGATTGCCCGCGCTGGGTTTTTTTGAATGCGCGTGGCGCGCCGGGCGCTTCGACGGCGACCTTTCTGGACCCGAGGCCTCTGCGTTTCACGCGGCAGAGTTCCGTGCGGCAGTAGAATTCTGGAGTTCGGTAGCCAAAGTCGTGGCGGCAGATATCTAAGTCCAACAGTCATCCTGAATTGCCAGTCTTGGCCCGAAGCCGACGTTCGGGCGGTCCGAAACAAGCGAACGCTTCGTGGGCCCAATCCGGTAATTTGGGTTCGGTGAAGTTGCTCTCAAAAGCTGCCTGCCGTTTACCGCCGCTAACCAGCGCATATAAAAGTTTGATAGCATATTCTCTGTGCAACTTTTTTGGTATTGTGAATCATCCACGCCGCTTGAAATTGGCCCCACAGGCCACGACGCATTAACTATTTGAAGTTGGTCAATTCTGCGCTGCTTTCTGAAATATTTTCATTGATATGGGTATCAGCGTCGAAAATCTAAGCTTGAAGTTTGCCAAAAAATCTCCTCAATCCCGAAAAATGGTGATTTTCAATTTGATTTCATAAATAACCTAGCCGAAAATTTTGGGATAATTTGTTAACCCTCAATTTACGATTTAGTAAATTCTGATCAATACAGTTACGCCAACACAGGGCTAACGTGATTGCTTATTGGCACACCTTTAGCAGGGAACGGAATCGTCCGGTGGAGTCCAAGCCAATAATCCGCTTAATTCGGAACCACGCCATGAACCTGAATATCGGCCGCAGTCTCATTGCCTTCGCAATTGTCGTCTCAATTGGCCTCATCGGCTCAATTGGACTTTCAAGATTTGCCTTCGAAGACCTCAAGGTGAACGGTCCTGTCTATCGTGAAATCATCAACGGCAAGGACCTGATCGCGGATATCCTCCCGCCGCCACTTTACGTTGTTGAATCCTATATGCTGGCGAACGAAATGATGGCGCATCCGTCCAGGATGGAAACGAACGCATCGAGAATCGAAGTCCTCAAGGGCCTCTACGAGGAGCGCCGATCGTTCTGGAAGAATTCCGACCTCGAGCCTGGCCTGAATGCCAAGCTGCAAGACGATGTACTGATCAAGGGTGACGCTTACTGGGCCGTGTTGCTGGACAAGTTCCTTCCCGCCATGATCTCTGGTGAGGATGGTGCCTCCCTCGAAACAGCAGCCGACCTCCTCGAAGCGTTTCATACCCATGACCAGGCCGTCAACGAACTGGTAGCGCAGGCGTCGGTGTTCCTTCAAACCGCGGAGAGCGATGCTCGTGCTGATGACGAGTTGTTCTCAACGCTTACCATGGTTGGGAGTGCCGCATCGGTCCTGCTATTTCTGGCTGGCCTTTACCTGTTCCGCAAACGGGCTGTGGTGCCCCTAACGGACATGAAGAACTACATGCGTATGCTGGCTGACGGTGACTATTCCAATGCGGTCCCCCACGCCAGCCGCAAGGACGAGATTGGCGAGATGGCAAAGTCCGTCGAGGTCTTTCGAAATGCTGCGCTTGAACGTAAACGGTTGCGCGAGGACATGGAGCGCGAAAGTCAACTCAGTGAGGAGCAGCGGATCAAGCGCGAACAAATCCGTGCGGAGGAAGCGGCCGATCTGAAGCTTGTCGTCGAGACATTGGGTGCTGGCCTGAATCGGCTCGCCGAATGCAACATTCGCATGACGATCGATGAACCGTTCGCAGAAAACTTCGAAATGCTGCGCTCTGACTTCAACAACTCGATTGCGACGTTTCAAGCCACGCTGGAACAGGTTCTGGAGAAGACCTCGCACATCAAAGACAACTCCCAGGCTATGCGAGAGGCCGCGGACAATCTCTCGCGGCGCACGGAACAACAAGCTGCTGCGCTGGAAGAGACAGCCGCCGCCCTCGAGGAGGTCACCTCCACCGTGCGCGCCTCAGTTGAACGTACGAGCGAAACCCGCGATCTGGTTCATGAGGCGAAGAATTGTGCCACAGTTTCAACTGAAGTGGTGCGGGGTGCCGTGGAGGCAATGACTCGCATTGAGGGGACATCGGGAGAGATCGGAAGAATTATCGACGTGATCGACCAGATTGCCTTTCAAACCAATCTGCTTGCGTTGAATGCCGGCGTCGAAGCCGCTCGTGCGGGCGATGCAGGTAAGGGTTTCGCGGTTGTCGCTCAGGAAGTGCGAGAGCTGGCCCAGCGATCGGCATTGGCGGCCAAGGAAATTGGCGCATTGATCGAAAATTCGCGCAAAGAGGTTGTAAATGGCGTGAAACTGGTTGGCGAGACGGGTGACGCCCTTATCCGCATCGAGGGTTACGTCAGCGAAATCGATGTCAAGGTCGAGGCAATCACAACCGCGTCCCGCGAACAGTCGATCGGCCTGGGCGAGATCAGCACCGCGGTAAACTCAATCGACCAGATGACGCAGCAAAATGCGTCTATGGTCGAGGAGACTACCGCGATCAGCCATTCGCTCGCCTCGGATTCGGAGCAGCTTGGCGACCTTGTCGGACGTTTCCAACTCAACCGCCGCCATGCGATCAGAGAACCAAATTCTGCATTCACCAATCGTATTCCCGTCCCTACCTTGCGCCTCGCAAGTAACCATTGAAATACAGAGGTAATGACAAATGAGAAATGAAATCCGGGACCGGAGAGCGTCAAAGTGTCAGCCACCTCTAATTTTGGCCCCAAATAAATACTCAACAAGATCACTCGTTGTTAAGTACTCTTCGGATGGGAATGAGAGAATATTTGTCATCAACGTGCTTGGAATGAGCGGTAATATTTTGTGGGCAACTCGAGATGGAGCAGTTCATCTCTATGAAAGAAAGTGGATAGTAAGGATGGTTTCGATCAAATCTGGTCAAGAAGTCGATTGGATGGATGTGCGTTGATGGCACTCAAAGACGCGCTAGTCGGTTCTCGTACCCTCGTCGATCCGAACATCGAAGAAGCAGCGAATGACCGCTTCCCGCCCGATCTCGCCAGGCACACGCTAGTGATTTCGGGCCATAGCCGACAAAGGCCTAATCTGTAACTCGCCTGCCTGTAGCGCGCGTCATTCGAAGTCAATCGGCTGAGAGTCGGTCCAGAAAGTTATTCAATTTGAACAGAGCCTTCGCAGCATGAGGCGAATAGAGGCGAGTTTGAGGAATGCGAGCGCGTTGCGCGACAGGTTCTCGAAGTCCTTGGCCAGCCTACGGCAT
>Ga0208979_100772_pt1 | contig 10628 bp, 11 predicted proteins | sample HotLakConsUCCSLE_FD_184738 | JGI IMG/M metagenome (GOLD analysis project Ga0208979, IMG submission 184738) | Hypersaline microbial mat communities from Hot Lake, Washington, USA - Hot Lake Consortium UCC-SLE (SPAdes) | ecosystem: Environmental > Aquatic > Non-marine Saline and Alkaline >... | reverse complement strand
AATATTTCTTGCAGTCCAGATCCGTTTGAAACCTTCTACTGAACTCTATAAGCCCTTGTCCTTTAAAAATATCCATTTTCTGTTCGTTTAATTATATAAATATATGAATTTAAAAGGACACCTCTTTGAACAGATTTATAAATGTCAGAAAAAGATTTTTGAAGAAGATTTTAATGGAGCAATTACGAATGCAAGGACACTTATCGAATCTATATTTATCGAAATTATTGAGCGACACGATAATAAGGAAGTGAAGAATGATGGGAATGTTGAAAATCAATGGAAGTTAGTAAAAAAAATAATGAAACTTGAAATTGATAATACAACCTTGCCCGATTATGTAATACAAATATTGTCAGGAATAGATACTGCAATAAAAGGACTTGCTGGTTTAAGTAATAATGCCGCTGACAGACATGCGAATAAATTTTCCACGAAAAAGCATCATGCAAAACTTGCTGTCAATCTTGCAATGACAATTTCTGACTTTTTACTAGATAGCTGGAATTATCAACAACTTAAAAAATAAATTTATGAAACCTTTGTTAAGAAAAGTAAAATTATCAATTCACCCTGATGGAAGTGGTTCATTTAATATTAATGGATATTTTCATGAGTGGGGTAATGTAGCAGATTTTGGTGAACAAAACGGAAAATTTCCCAAAAAGATGGGGATTATTGAACTTGAAGATGGTACTATTAAAATGTACGACCCTTGGAGAATCCAATTTGTTGAAGAATTTTAAGAAAAAACGGTTGCCAACAAAGGCTATATGCAATAAGGGTTTCAGTGGTAATTCAAGCATTATACCCCGCATAAAATTTTGTGTCGGTGGACAGGTTAGTAGCCCGCAATCCCTTACTGCATATAGCCACGACCGTTAGCGGGCATTGTAGAAACAGAATCAAAAATCAATTAAATATTTAAGCATATGAATCCAGTAGTACATTTTGAACTTCCATATGAAAATGCTGAAAGAATCTCAAAATTTTATGGGATAGTCTTTGGATGGAAATTGACCAACTTGGGCGAAGAGTCCGGTAACTAAATTTTAGCAAAAAGCACTGAAACAGACGCAAAACCAGGAATGCCAGCAGGTGCAATCAATGGTGGTTTTTATCCAGTAAAGCAAGATTCGCCTCAACAATACCCGTCAGTTGTGATTGGAGTTGAAAACATTAAAGAAGCCATTGTATCAATTGAACAGAATGGTGGCAAGGTTTTAGGAGAACCTATGAATATTCCCAATTTTGGTGTTTACGTTTCGTTTCTTGACACAGAAGGAAACAGAAATAGCATTATTCAACCAAGTGGAATGTGAAATAGAGATAAAATTCAGACAAATGAATAAAAGGAGAAGAAAATGAAACAATATAAACCTGAAAATTACAATTCGCTTTCGCCCTATCTAATTGTAGAAAATGCTCAAAAATTAGTAGATTTACTAACTACCATCTTTGATGCTAAGACATTAAGACGATTTGAGCACGAAAATGGAAAGATTGCCCATATCGAACTGCGATTAGATGACACTATACTTATGATTAGCGACAGTACTGAAAGTTATGAAGCTAACAAGACAATGCTTCATATCTATGTACCTGACGTTTTCTTGACTTTTGATAAAGCCATTGATAATGGTTGTGAGATAATCGAAAAGCCAATTAACAAGCAAGGCGACCCTGATACAAGGGGGGCTTTCTATGATTTTGCAGGAAATTATTGGGCGGTAAGCACTCAAACTAATTGATAATGAAAAACAAGGCAGTAAACTTTAACTATTCAGACTTTGAAGCAGTAAAGAATATTGCTATGACTTTTTCCGACACAGAAGAAAGCATCTCCCACGAAGGAACACCATCAGTAAAAGTTCGTGGAAAACTTATGTGCAGACTTCACGACAACGGTGAATTTATCCCGATTCGGCTTGAATTTGAACTACGGGACAAATATTTGGACAGCCACCCAGAAATTTTTCATTTACCAGACCATTACAAATCTTACCCATATATCTGTATGTGGGTACACAATTATGACAAAAAACTCTTGACAGAAGTTCTCGAACAAAGTTGGAAAGGACTTGCCACTAAAAAACAATTGAAAGAATATGACGAAAAGAAAACAACGACCCGCTAACATCTCCTATACGCAAGCAGGGGTTTCGTGCTTCGTAGGACAGGAAAGTGGTAAATTTAAAGTTCAGTTCTTCGTAGGAAGTTCAGTGGTTAGAATCCCTGCCTGCGTATAGCTGAAAACCGTTAGCCACAAGCTGAAAAACCCACCGCACAAATAGCACATTTGCAATTCGCACAAGCCGACCCACAACCCAAAATTGCAAAAGAGCTATTTTTTCCCAACCTCGACAGAATGAATATCCAAAAAAGATTCTTACATTTGGACAATTATTATCCTGAAATAATTTTCAAGAAAAGAAAAGGAAATGACAACAAAAGAATCGTTTGGAGAACATATCAGAGCACTAAGGGAAAGCCAAAAACTTCCACTTAGAAAAGTTGCAGCAGCGTTGGACATTGACCCATCCACACTCAGTAAAATTGAACGTGGAGAACGTTCTGCCAACAAGGAAATGCTACCGCTTTTAGCCGACTTATTCAACGAAAGTGAAGAATACTTAGGGCTTATCCTGATGAGTGACAAAGTTGCTTACGACTTAATGCAAGAAGAAAATCCAGACCAAATTCTAAAAGTTGCCGAAGAAAAAATCAAATACTTAAAAAACAAGAATCTTCAACAAGGTTCGCTTGACTTATAACCATGACGATTAAAGACCTTGTTCAAAAATACCACGCAAACAGGACTGCTTATTTGAAAGCAGACTACAACGAAACCCAGTTGCGTACTGATTTCTTAGACCCATTATTTGAAATGTTGGGTTGGGACATAAAAAACAATCAGGGAAAGCCAACCAATGAAAGAGAAGTTTTGGTTGAAGAAGCTCTGCGAGAAGATGCGAACAGTAATACGAAAAAACCTGACTATACTTTCCGACTTTTTTCTGAACGAAAATTTTTCTTAGAAGCCAAGAAACCACACGTAAAAATAGATTCTGATGCCGAACCTGCAAAACAGGTACGCAGATATGGTTTTACTGCCAAACTCAAAATATCCGTTCTTTCCAACTTTGAACACCTGGCTATTTATGACTGCTCTCAAAAAGTGGACAAAGACGATTCTGCAACGAAAGCACGAATAAAACTTTACCACTACACGGAATACGAAGAAGCATTTGAAGAAATTCAGAAACAGCTTAGCCATGAGACTGTTTACACTGGTGAATTTGATGAAACATGGAAGGAAATTGAAAGCCAACTCAAACTTTCCAGTGTTGATGATTTATTTCTGAAACAAATCAATGAATGGCGTTTAATTCTCGGGAAAGAGATTTACTCCCACCAAAATCAATTGGATGAAGCCCAATTAAACGACATTGTTCAAAGCTACATCAACAGCATAATTTTCCTTCGGGTATGTGAAGACAGGAATATTGAAGTTTATAAAACGCTTCTGAATTTCGCTGACAATGAAGATTTCAACTCACTTATTCAAAAATTCAGAGAAGCCGATAGAAAATACAATGCAGGACTTTTTAATCATGCGTTAACCGAAGAAATTATAACCAACAATAGTTCGGCCTTTTGGACAATCATTAAACAACTTTATTTTCCTGAAAGCACCTATTCATTTGTGGTTTTCGCTTCGGATATTCTCGGGAACATCTATGAAATCTTCCTTGGAGAACAACTCAAAATCACCAACGAAGGAATAACACTTGAAAAGAAACCCGAACACATTGACAGGGACATTGTAACCACTCCTACTTTTATCATTCAAGACATTCTTAGAGAAACAGTCGCAAAACATTGTGAAGGAAAAACCGACACTGAAATCCTGCAATCGTCATTTGCGGATATTGCTTGTGGTTCGGGAGCTTTTTTGCTTGAAACGTACCAGTTGTTGCATGATACATTGGTCGATTATTATTTGAAAAACAATCCTGCTGAACTAATACAAACAGCAATCAGCACATACAAACTCAAATTTGAAACCAAACGACAACTTTTAACCAATTGCATTTTCGGAGTTGACAAAGATTACAATGCGGTTGAAGCTTGCAAATTCGGCTTACTGTTGAAATTGTTAGAAAACGAAGACAACAACACCATTCCAACTCCCGCCCTTCCAAATATGGATGCTAACATCCACTTTGGAAACAGCCTTTTAGATTCCGAAAAAACATCAGCCGAAAACCAACGGGATATTAATCCTTATGATTTTGGTGCGACCAAATTTGACGTAATTGTCGGAAACCCACCTTATATGGCAACCGAACACATGAAGCAATTCACGTCATTGGAATTGCCATTGTACAAAACACATTACCAATCTGCTTACAAGCAGTTTGATAAATATTTCTTGTTTATTGAAAGAGGATTGAATTTGCTCAAACCGAATGGATTTTTCGGATACATTGTTCCAAGCAAGTTCGCCAAAGTTGGGGCAGGAAAAAAGTTACGAGAGTTCTTGGCATCCAAAAAGGAAGTTGAACAGATTATCTCCTTTGGGGCAAATCAAATTTTTCAGGATAAGACAACTTACACTTGCTTGTTAATCCTGAAAAAGGCAGAACAGGAACACTTAAATTATTTAGAAGTTCAATCTTTAAAGGATTGGAAAACAAGAAATATTGCTTCTCACAATTACGATTCTGTAGAATTTGAAAAATTGAATAATGATGGTTGGACATTGGTTCCGGGAAACTTAAAACCAATTTTTGAATCCATTGAAAACCAATCCGAAACTTTAGAATCGCTGATTCGTTCAGAAAACATTTACAACGGTATCCAAACCAGTGCCAACAATATTTACATCCACACAGCGACAAATGAGGACGAACAATTTTACTATTTCCAAAAAGACGCTACTGATTGGAAAATAGAGAAAGAATTAACCCGACCTTATTTTAAAACGTCCAGTGGCTCAGATAATCTCAACACTTATCGACCTTTTTCGCCCAATGCTTTTGTTATCTATCCTTATCTGAAAACGGACGAAGGCATTCAGTTTGTCGAAATTGAACAATTAAAATCGGATTACCCGAATGCTTTTGCTTACCTAAACCACTACAAAGAAGTTTTAAATAACCCAAAAAGGGATATTAAGCCGACACCTGAAACGGAAAAAGAATGGTACAGGTATGGGCGACACCAAAGTCTGGACAAATGTGATGTTCCTGCAAAAATCATAGTTGGCGTTTTATCGCAAGGAAATAAATACGCTATTGACTATCATGGAACTTTGATTTCATCAGGTGGCACAGCAGGTTATTGTATGATAACCTTGCCCGAAGGCTTTCCTTATTCCATTTATTACATCCAGGCTCTGTTAAATTCAAAATATTTGGAATGGTTTTCTGCTCTTAACGGAGAAGTTTTCAGAGGTGGTTACATCGCTCGTGGAACAAAAGTTTTGAAGAAACTTCCTATTCGGATAATTGATTTTGAAAACGAAACTGAAAAAGAGTTACACGATAAAATAGCTTCACTTCAAGAAGCTTTAATCCAATTGCAAGGTCAAATAGACCAAAATGCAGGAAACCAAAGAGAACTTATTCCGCTTAAACGACAGTTCGATAGCAAGAAAACCGAATTAGACGAAACATTAAAAACATTGTATAATCTGGGAGAAGATGACAATCTAATCCCTTTAATTTCTGAATTGTATGCAGCTCATTAAAAACGCATCCGAAGAAAAATTAAGGGGTGGATTTTACACTCCTAATTCCATTGCGGCCTTTATTTTAAAATGGGCTTTCAATGGCAATAAAGAACTGGATATACTGGAGCCAAGTTGCGGTGATGGTGTATTTCTGGAAGAAATTCAAAAAGGCGGTTATCAATACAATTCCATAACAGCCATTGAATTTGATGAAGTTGAAGCCGAAAAATCAAGAAATATTGGATTGGCTGATTCGAAAGTGATTCATTCTGATTTTCACGATTTCTGTATAAACACCAAAAATCGTTTTGACCTGATTATTGGCAATCCACCTTATATCCGCTATCAGTATTTTGATAAGCAACAACAAAAGTTTGCTGCTGAAATTTTCGATAAAGCCAATTTGAAATATTCAAAACTAACCAATGCCTGGGTTTCATTTGTGGTAGGTTCTTCCCTTCTTCTAAAGGAACATGGAAAAATTGGTTTTGTGCTTCCTGCTGAGATTTTACAGGTTTCTTACGCGCAAACTTTACGTGAATTTCTCGCTAAGTTTTACAATAAAATCAATATCGTTTCTTTCGAAAAATTGGTTTTCCCTGACATTCAACAAGAAGTGGTTTTATTGCTTTGTGAAAAGAACAATTCTAAAACTCATTTAATCGAGCATTTGGAATTACGAGATGCTAACGAACTTCAAAAGTTGGATGTTGCCCGATTGAAAAGTCCGAAAAAGAAGATTGATTTTAAATCCAACAAATGGACATTCTATTTTCTTGACCAAAAGGAAATCGACTTTTTGGAACGACTTCAAGAAAGTCAACAAATCCAGAAACTTGGTAAATACGCAAAAGTTGAAGTTGGAATTACAACAGGTTCAAACCCGTTTTTTACCGTTCCGCTTTCAACCGTTCAATTTTACGATTTGGAAAAGTACGCCAAGCCGTTAGTGGGAAGAAGCGTGCAAGTGCCGAGTGCCATTTTCACACATAAAGACTGGCAAAAAAACCGTGCTGAAGAAGCTCGTACCCATTTATTGACATTCCCTAAAATGGCAGATTTAAACGGCTCAATTGGTGCAAGAGATTACATCACTTGGGGCGAAGAACAAAAGATAAACGAAGGCTATAAATGTAGAATCCGTGACGAATGGCAAATCGTGCCTTCTTTGAGAATTTCTGATGCACTTTTTATTCGTAGAAATAACCTCTACCCTAAACTGATTATCAACGAAGCAGAAGCCTACACCACGGACACCATGCACCGTGTTACGGTGAAACCGAATGTAGAAATCAAAGCTCTGACAGCAAGTTATTACAATTCTTTGTCTTTGGCATTTTCAGAAATATGCGGTAGAAGTCATGGCGGTGGCGTGTTGGAATTGATGCCAAATGAAGTTGAAGAAATACTACTTCCTTACAATTCAAATAACGCTGAGCTATTACCTGAAATCGACAAAATGATTCGGGCTAAAAAAGATATTTCCGAAATTCTAAAAATCACGAATCAAAAGATTCTCAAAGAGAATTTTGGTTTTACCGATTCAGAAATTGAATTGGCAGACAGCATTTGGAAGAAATTATCAAAACGCAGATTGAATAGAGGGAAATAGATATAAAGCGTTAAGGAATGAGGATTGACATACATACACATACCAAAAAAGTAAAGCAAGGGGATTCCGAACACCGAAACATTGACGTTGAAAAGTTCACGGAAATTATTAAGGAGACTGACGTAAAGATTTTAGCAATAACCAACCATAATCATTTCGACCTTGAGCAATATGCACAGTTCAAAACCAGTGTTGACGGAATTTGTCAAATATGGGCAGGAATAGAATTTGATATTCTTGAAGAAGAACGAAGGGCTCATTTGATTACAATAGTAAATCCGAAAAATGCACAAGCATTTAGCGAAAAAGTAAATCAAGTTATTGGAGCTACTTCTGCCGATACTTTTACAATTAGCATTGAAGATGTTGTAAGCAATTTTGATAGCCTTGATGCTATTTTCATTGCTCACTATCACTCAAAGAAACCAAATCTGACAGATAAAGATTTAGACAAACTTGAAAGTTTAGTTTCTAATCCAAAAAGAGTTTTGAAAGAAGCTTCAAACTCAATTTCAGCAGGAATTTACATCAATCACGGACACAATTCTATTCACGGTTCGGATGTTCAAAATTGGAATAACTATGCTAAAAGCTCAACGAGTTTGCCTGAATTGAGATTACCTGTTGAGAGCTTTGAACAATTCTGTTTATTGCTGGATAAAGACGATACAACAATAAAAACGATTCTTGACAAAAAGACAAAAGAAACTATCCAAATAAATCCATTCAATAGTGCAGCAGAAATAATGGATGTTGATATTTACAATGACATCAATATTCTATTTGGTTCAAAAGGAACAGGAAAAACAGACATTTTGAAAGCACTTTCAAAATACTATAATGGAAAAGGTTTTAAAACAGAAGTTTACGAATCAAACACAAACAAAATAGATGAAGTTTTTGACCTTAAAGGCACAGAACTTACCATTGACATTGAGCAATTTGGAATTGATGATTGTTCCACAGAGTTAGCTTCTTTAAGAAATGCCACCGAAAAAGAAATAACAAGTTTATCAAAATACGGAGATTATTATTCCGCAGATGCGAAGAACAAAATTTCAAAAAATATCAAGATTGACAAATTCACTACTCTTGATGAAAATTCGCCTAAAAGAAGTTTTGAAGATGTCAAGAATAATTTGAAGAAGTTTCAGGAGTTCAGAGACTATTATTCCTCAGATACAAAACTGAAAGAAATTATTGGTGATGAACTTTTAGGTGAGTTAGACAATCTCATTGAAAGAATTTTAGAAAAAATTAATTCTGAATCGGGAAAACGATTTACTGACTATAAGAGTATTAGTTTCTTTAACAAGTTGGTAAAACTCTTTGTTTCTGAAATTTCCAAAAAAACAGGACAACCTGAAAAGCCGACAAAAACAGGTTTTTCTGAATACGCAAGTAATCGAATTGCTATTGAAAAAGATGTCCATAAAATTCTTGAAAATATTTCAAAAACAATTATCCCAATTGTTGAGGAAGTCGGCAATTTGGGAGACAAAGGAAAGCTGTTTTGCAAAACAAACTTGCTTATACAAAATGGGAAAGTTACAGATGCCAAATACAAGCACATCACTAATTCAACTAAAACACCACAAAAATTAGTGGCTTCCCAAATAGAACTCATTTCAAAACATATCTATGCAAATACTTTGTTTGAAAAAATAGATGAACTTAAAAAAATCGAGAGTTCTGAATCTGTTTTATCAATTAATGATTTATTGCTTTTTTATAAGCATTTCACATTAGATGATGAATTTTATACACCTTCTAACGGTGAATCATCAATGGTGCTTTTGCACAACGAATTGATGAAAGACAAAGAAATTTATCTCATTGACGAACCTGAAAAAAGTTTAGGAAACGACTACATAAGTGATGTAATTGTTCCTTTGATAAAGGAAAAAGCCAAAAGTGGAAAAAGAGTCATTATCGCAACACATGATGCAAATATTGCCGTCAGGACATTGCCATATAACTCAATTTATCGTGAACACGATATTAATGGCTATTACACCTATTCGGGAAATCCATTTTCTAACAGTTTAGTTTGTAGTTCGGGAAAGAAATCCAATTTGGATTGGAAATCAATTAGTATGAAAACATTAGAAGGCGGAAAATCTGCTTTCGGTGAAAGAGGAAAAATATATGGCAACACATAACGCAACAATTGAAAGAAAAGACAGTAGTGCAACATTAAAACTTGCACTTGGTGAAACTGTATTAGACATTGTACTTACAGAGGACAAACCCAATGACGTTAAAACGGTATTCAACAAACTGTTAGAACAACTAAAAAGTGGTGAATTTGACTTTAACTTATCAGATGAAAAAGAGGACTTGTATTTCCACATTTGCAAAGAATACATAACACAACTTAATGCCGAACTGAAAAGTACCTACAAAGAACTACAAGACAACGGACTATTGTAAACGGAATAAATGCCAACGCTAAAACCATACACATTGCCAAGTCGCACCAGCCGAAACACAAGCCAAAACTTGGCAAAGAGTATGGTTTCCCTAACGCTGAATGACAATATGAAAGAAAAAAGCCAGTGGCTAACATTGTGTATAAGCAATAGCGGTTTAGGTGCTAACCTGAACCGTTTTTGCGTTTATTTAAGTATCTTTCTATCTGACAGTTTAGTGGGTTAAATCCGCTACTGCTCATACACGATACCGTTAGCGAAAATTGAAAAAACCATGGAAAGCAACAATCTATATCACAAAACTTTGAAATACTTGTTTCTAGGCTTAGGAATAATATTGTTAATTACGTCCATTTTGTCTTGGTTCTTTCCGGAGTTATTCTGGGTAAATGGTGAGAAAATGGAACAAAGCATCGTTACCACGTTAGTTTTTGGAATGATAGGAATAGTTTGCTTTCTAATATTTATTGCTATTAAGGATAAATTTATGATAGTAAAATTAGGAGGTCAAAATGTAACAATAAAAAATGGTGACAACGAAAGAAAAATAAATTGGATGGAAGTGGAATCCCTTTCTCTCATACAGTTTGTTTACCCTCCTTTGTATAGATTGAAAGTTAAAGGGGATAATAAAGTCTATTGGTTCAATACTGAAAATCAATTTATAAATGCAGGTGGATTTACGAGTGATACAAGTGAAATGGGGGACTTAATAAAGAAAAAGAGGTGTCCTTTTAAATTCATATATTTATATAATTAAACGAACAGAAAATGGATATTTTTAAAGGACAAGGGCTTATAGAGTTCAGTAGAAGGTTTCAAACGGATCTGGACTGCAAGAAATATT
>Ga0208979_100770_pt1 | contig 10693 bp, 9 predicted proteins | sample HotLakConsUCCSLE_FD_184738 | JGI IMG/M metagenome (GOLD analysis project Ga0208979, IMG submission 184738) | Hypersaline microbial mat communities from Hot Lake, Washington, USA - Hot Lake Consortium UCC-SLE (SPAdes) | ecosystem: Environmental > Aquatic > Non-marine Saline and Alkaline >... | reverse complement strand
TCCACCTACCTAAAAATGTCCGTTAGTTAGTACTTTTCTGAGAGGCTCGATTTTCGGTGGCTGTAACCTAGCATTCACAGCGCTTTCAGACTACGGCCTAATTTTGCAATAGTCGGTGCCATACCCCAGTGTGGCGTCCTCACTGGCCGATTGAATATCCAGTAGACGCAGCAGGTCAAATAGTCGCCGCCGAAACGACGAGTAGAACCGCCACATCAACGACAGATGATTCTGCGAGTTGTAGGCTCTGACCTCTTCGCATTCGACCAAGAGCGCATCGGCTCCCCCCTCTGCTTTCAATAGCGTCTGCATCGACTGATGAAACGGCACGGGTCTAGTCTCTGTTTTGGCAACACTCAGCGTTTGGCTGAAGAGTCCCAGCAACCGTTCTGTCCGCGCCAGATGCTTCTCTCGCAGTTCAACTAATCGCTTGCGGCCACTGGTGTCAATCTTTTTCATTCGCTTGAGCAGCATCTCGACGAGGTGATCTCGCATTTTTACTTGCGCCCGATAGAGCAAGCACAGCAACAACGTCCGCCGCTTGGCGACGTTGATATCTCGAAACTCGGCGATATCTAAGGTCTTGGCATAGGCGGCTAGATGCCCTCGCTTCAGCAAATTGACATCCTTCAGCAAGCGCTCTGCATCGCCAAATGACATCAGCTCATCGAAAGTCTGTTGCAGTTGAACTAAGTGAGTCAGCTTTTCGCTCTTCGGCGCGGCCTTGAGCCGATTGAGCATTGCCTGCACGTCGGCATCGGGCCGTGCAATCAACCCGTCTAAGTAATCGCGTTCTGCCTGATTCAACTGGCTCGAAACCTGCCGGTATAGTTCTGTGTGATTGATGGCCCGCAGGTGCTTAGCTAGTCGTTCGAGCGTACCAAATGCAGGCAGCTCGTAGCTTTCTTTAACCAGGGTTTCAACCGCCACATTGATCAAGTCAGTCGGATGATCCATCACGCCAACGGCGGCTTCAATGGCTTTGGCGGCTACCTGCTTGGCAACGCTGCTATAGGGCTTAACTTTGAGGTACTGGCGAATGAGCCGGTAGTAGCGATAGCGGGAAGCTTCCGGGGCGATCGCCGAAATTGAATTGTTTAGATTCAAAAAACTACGGATATGAGTGATGACCGCATCGGGAATCACCTCAGGATGAGGAAAGTAGCCTAGCCGCTGGAAGGATTTTAACAGCACTAAAAAGCTCAAGCGGCTCGGCGCAAGGCGTACTTTTGAGTGAGCTAATGCTAATTCCGCAGCGGTCGGCGTGTATAGCTCAGCCAGTTCTTCTGAACTCGGTATGGGCTTGAAGTAGGGATAAGCCGTACGGTTGATGGCAGTCATAGCAAGAGAGAGGGCACTTCACAGCAGATACGGGTGACACTAGGTAGTCGGGAATCAGGTTGGCTTTTTGTAAGGCTGACCGCAGTGAGGGCAGAACCGAAAGGTCAATGAGTGCAGTGGCTCACCACAGGCTCCGCAAGCATCCTGCAACCCGGTGCCGCAGATGAAGCAAAATTGAGAGCGGGCATCTGTCCAAATTGGATCGGGCGCGGTGCCCGCTTGCCAGCACTGCGGGCAAAACTTAAGCGAGGGGCCGAGCGTTCCCGCCTGCCCTCGGGTAACGGCTTCTAGATAATCTATCGGCACCTGAAGGGCTAGCGAAAGGCTGCTCAGCGTTCGACGATTCAACGTTTGCGTTTGGCCACGTTCAATTTTGCCAAGGCTTTGCTTGTGGATACCGGCTCGTTCTGCAAGGGCTAAACGACTCAAACCGAGCGCTTCCCGTTGACGGCCCACATAATCAGCCAGTGATTCTTGGGCTTTGGGGAGCTGATGAGCATTCACAGTAGACAATAAAGTTCACCTTCAGACACATCTAATGGTGCTATCGTAAGGCCCATAGAAGCCTCTCTTAATTCCTTCAGATTGTCTTAATGGCATCTCATACATTAGCAACTGTTACCACTCGTTTTCTCCAACGCCCTGAGTTAGCTAAAGGAACGCTTAGAGCCTATGAATCAACCCTCATGCCCTTTCTTGCAGCATACGGTAGTTGGCCCATCGATCTGCTGGAACGGAGCGAGGTCGTTGAGTACTTACAGAGCCTGACGCATCTCGCTTACACAACCCGGCGAAAGCATCAAGCGACAATGCAGGCACTGTTTAACTTTGCCGTTGAGCAAGGCTATTTGAAAGCTAATCCGATTGTCAGGCTGAAACAGCCAAAGCCTGACCCGCAGCAAGGTGAACATCGTTCTGATGATACGATTCGCTATCTCACAGAACCTCAGCTCAAGTGCCTGTATCGGGCTGTCGAATTGGATACTCGAATGACAGCAATCGTTAGTTTGCTGCATCGTAGCGGCGCTCGCATCTCAGAGATACTGCAATTAGACCTCAATGACGTTGACTTTGAAGAACAACGATTTCAGGTACTCGGAAAGGGGAATAAACAGCGCTGGTGTTTTTTCTCGAAAGATGCCGCGATAGCGCTGACTGAGTATATTCGCGAGGCACGACATCCGGGCAGCGCTGCGCTTTTCACTGCTCAGCAGCCAATCTCTTTAGAGACTTCTCGTATCAGTTATCGGCGTATTCATCAGTGTTGGAAAACGCTGATTGCGCCCTATCCTGATCTGAAAGAGGCTAGACTGCATGACTTACGGCATACCTTTGCCACTGAGCGCGTCGGCATGATGGGGATTGAAGAATTGAGAGCGCTGATGGGCCATGAAAATATTCAAACGACTTTGCGTTATCAGAAGGTAACGTCTAGGCGGGCAGAGTTCGTCGCCAAGCAAGCGTTAGAAAAGCTGCTGTAGAAGCGTCTCGGATAATTTTATGGTTGCATTGATGGCACTGCTACAGAGTCCTAGTTCTACTCTGTAGCAGTAAACCGTGACTTCAGCTACTTAATGAGCTGTACTACTCAGAAACTTGAATTTGAAACCTACTCATACCAATGCTTTCAGCCCGATGTGATAGGAAATTACACGTATCTCGGCCAGGGGTCTATTTGGATGAAGCCTTTGCATTTTGGCTATCACAGGTCATCCATAACCGTCACCTAGAAGAATTCGTCAAAAGTCCGATTGCTTTGGATAGCGTTGTTCACAAGCTAGACAACCAAGGAGCCGCTGAACTGCTCTTGGCAATTGCCGACAGGCTGCGGCAAAGCTGAGTGAATTCAAGTAACGGTTCAAAAAAAGAATCGTCTTAGCGGCATCCCCCAATTAGGCCAGCCATTTTTTGCATTGAGTCACTACACACAAAGATGGCTGGCTATTCTTATAGAAATATGAACTTCTTCTGGATGCCTTCTGTTTTTGTTGAATATGTCTCTCTTTCATCGAAAGAGAACTGGCGAGAATGATAGAATTTGTTGTCATTTAGTTAGACATATAAATCTTAGTATTCTTAAATTATTCGCTATCACCGCTTGATTAGCGCTCTCCCAAATCGCCTGTATCCGTTCTATAAAAGCGTCTTCAGCGATCCCCAAGAGCGATTCGGATTCCTCCTTTGATTGAAACTATTCACAAATATTCGTTAGTACGTCCATTGCAAGGCTTGATTTTTCTAACGAACCTGTACAGAATTCAGAAGTCCTGTTCGAATTGTCACTTCAACAACTTCTCTTCCACGGACGACCTAGCGCATGCTCAAATTAAAATTTCTCTCAAAGTTCGTTTTTCTCTCTTCTCTTTTCACGACTGTTAGCCTGGTAACCATAGCCGGAGGACTGCCGCTAGTGTTGGCATCTGCCACGGTAGGCGTCATTGCTGTGGCTACCTTGACGGGTAACAACATTCATCAACAGTTTCATCCGTTTGCCGCATCGGTCAGTGGCCGAAGGACGCTGTTTGGGCTGCTCTGCGTTGCATTGTGCATCTTTTTGCTCGCACAGGGCCAACCTGCTCATGCGCTATTTGATGGCGCTAAAGAGGCCGCCAGTAGTGGTATCGGCACATACATAGGCGCAGAAGAATCGCTCAGTTTGATCAACACGATTACGTTTGGCATGTGGGCATTGGCCGCAGTTGGCGGCATTGCTGTCATTGCCGGGGGCGCGGCCCAAAACATCCAGGTTCTCATCGGCGGGCTAGTTCTCTTTTTCGGCATGGCTGTGCTAATCGGGGTCTTAGAATTCACCGATGGCCTGTTGTTTTCATCTTAGATAAGTTCTTAGATAAGTCATGCAAAATGCCGAGCTGTATCTCGTTGTAAATCGGGCAATTGGACGATTCCCAGGTTTTCTATTTCTGCCGATGCCGATCTTATGCGTCCTGCTCGGTGCCTTTGGCGCTAGCATCACGCTGACGCTCTTTCTCGGGCTTGGCATGGGCGCCATCATCATGATGGGGATGTTCATCAGTCTGACCTGGATGTTTGTCGTTGGCCAAGACCCCATCCGATTTGCCTATTCACTGCTGCCACCGCCCCACTGGGCGCGCGGTCGCTACTCTGTCATTAGCGTGCTCGAACACCATTAAATGTATCTTTCACCGGCTAAATCTTCTATATCTGGGAAAAGAAAGAAATCTCAGGTCTTCAAGGTTCAAAATTTTGAAGACTTGTGCCACCTCTTAGCACTCTGTCAAACTAAGCTACAGGGCGAGAATATTGGCTGCTATATCAATCGCAACCGCAGTCCGCTCACTGGCTTGTGGGAATACGAGATTGTCTATGCCTTTGAGGCTCAAGGTCATGATCCGCTGCTCTATTCAGGCGAGGCAGCGGTCTTAGCAAAACGCATTGAACAAGCGTTGAAAGGACTTGGCGATAAACAAACGCTGACATTTCGATTCCGTTCTGTGGCAGATGACACCGCTGAACAGCAAACTATCGCTTCTCTCATCCATACGACAAATAGCGTTGAACATCAGTATTTTCAAGCGGCTCGCTCTAAAAATGTGCGCCTGCTCACAGAGCAAGGTCGCCGTCAGCGTAAGTCACTGGTTATTTTTGCCGCCTACCGGCTAGGCGAGTTCGACAATACGGGGCGTAACTTCATTGAGAAGGTACTCGGCAACGTCGAATTCTACTATCACAAGGCGTTCGGCAAACAGAAAACCGTGCCGGTAGAGCTGTTGAAGTCGCTCATAGCCGATGCATTCAACAATGGCTATCTGCCGTTTAAGGCGATGCTAGAGGCAATGGGTTTCAAGGCCCGAGCACTCACCGTGACGGAGCTCTGGGACGACTTGTGGACAACTTTTAACATCCACCATGAGTTCAATTCAGTGCATCCTGGCTTGGGCTACCATCTCGTTTTAGAAGACAATTCTGAAGCAGGCGCTGGACTGGTGCTCTATGAGGATTTCAAAGATGAACAATATAGCGATATTGAGCCACTCTCGTTGGTGATTAGCCAAAGCTTTCCCAAGGCGAGAAGATCCCATGTCGAACTGGGCGGCGAACTGATCGGGGTCGTGGGGCTAGAGGAAAAACCGGCAGCTTTTACCTCAGCGAGTCAGATGCTGACATTCGTCTGGGATGAGGTGGCTGATACACCTGAGTGCGAAATTATTTGCGAACTCTCGCCGAGTCCTAAGCTGGTCGCTAAAATTGCACTCCAGCGGGTCGCCAAAGAGTCCATGGCAGGTCAGTCCATGGCCGCTAAGCGAAACAACGTCAGCGTTGAAGCCGGTCACCACCTCGATGAAGCAATGGACGCCCAAAGCCGCATCTATTCAGGCGCAACGCCGATTAGCGTTTCGATGGCCGCGTTCATTCGGCGCAAAACTAAACAGGATTTGACGAATGCCTGCCGGCAGTTCACTGGCCGCTTTACCCAGAGCCGATGGCAGCAGGAGACAGACGCTGCCTGGATGGTATGGTCAAACGCACTCCCTATTACCATGAGCGGCCTGTACAACGACAATCGGCGCAAGACTTACCTCTCGGATGAAGTGCCCGCGCTGATGCCGCTCATCCAGCCGGTCTCAGGCGACTGGAAAGGGCTTGAGTTCATCTCTAAGCAGGGCAGAGCGCCTGTCCATGTCGATCTCTTTGCCAGAACAGTTGGCATCCTCTGCTTCGGCGAAACCCGCGGCGGTAAGACGGGTGTTTCCTTAGATATTAGCTTAGGAGCCCTGGCTCGCGGCCTCAACGTTCTCGCAATTGACTATCCCAAACCGGGCGGCATCCATAGTCTAAAATATCTGGCCAACATGCTGGGTTCAACGAGTGCCTATATCGATGTGGCCACTGAGAAGAACAATCTGTTGCAGCCGCCTAATCTGCTTAAGCTCAGAGGCCTGCCTGAATCTGTTCGCGAGGCGAGAATGAAGAGTCATTACGACTTCTGTGCCACAGCCCTCACGATGATGGTGATGGGGAACGAAGTCTCTTCTATTGGGAAAAGAGTGCGGTCTCTTTTGGTACAGACCATTGCACCCTTCTATCAGCACTATGAAGCCGCCTTTTCTCAGGCCTTTGCCGCTGGGCTCGGCTCCCCTGAGTGGCAACAGATGCCGACGCTGCATCACTTCCTCGCATTCATTCAAACCTTTGACTTTGACATGCCGGTCGGTTCTCAACTGATTGATGAGGCCCTGGCGCTGATCATTTTGGAGCTGCGCACCTGGCTTCATAGCCGCGTCGGACAAGCCATTTCTGCACCCTCTACCATTGACCCGGACGCGCAGTTTACGGTCTTCGCACTCGACTCGGTAAACGATGATATCGACGCGGCTATCATTGCCCTCAGCGCTCAGTCATTTATGCTACGCAAAGCCTTCGAGCTACGCAGCTGCGTGGCTATCGTCGATGAGGCTCCCGTTCTATTAAAATTTGAAGCACTTGCTCGCATTGTCGGGATGATGTGCTCTAACGGCATGGCTTCAGGCATCAAGCCAGTTGTCATCTCTCAAGATCCTGCCTCTATCGCCAATTCAGTCATCGCCAGTCAAATTACCAACAACCTAAAAGTCAGGTTGATTGGTGCCATTACACGCAATGCAGCGAAGGAGTTCGAACGGCTGCTCGGCTATGACCCAGCCATCCTAGCGCCCAATACAACCGAGCAGTTCTTCACGAATCCCCAAACCCTCTCCTCTAGCTGGCTCGTCGATATCGACTCCAAGCTTGTTCACTGTGACCATTATCTGCCGCCCGAATGGCTCGCCGCACTCGCCAACAACAAAGCTGAGATTTGGCTGCGAGATCAGGTGATTCGGCGCTTCCAAAACAAGTACGAAGCTCACAGTGCGTTTACCCACATCTATGTTGAAGCGCTCAAGACGGGGCGCATTGACTATCTCTACAACAATCGCGAAAAACTTCAGCAATAACTAGAAATTATCCATGCCGAAAACGACGCTCTCATTCATCTTCCGACTCCGGCGCGATATGCTAACGACAGCAATGCTTTTTGTCGGACTAACCGCTGCAACGACCGGCTATGCGATCGCTTCCACGCAGCCGTTTGCTCGTGAAAATCCTTTTGAAACCAGTATTCCTGATATTATCAACCGCAGCGGCAATGTCAATAGTATTGTCACCGGCGAGCCCGCTATCGGTGATATTGTCCCTAACTTTCCAGGATTGCCAGACGACGCTTTCCCGACTACGCCCGGCACTATTGTTGGAACGGTGGGTGAGGTTCTGGGCGGCGGCGCACTGGGAGAAGGCGCTATCGATATCTTGGGCAGTGCTATTCCCGGTGGCTTGCCACCGGCTGTTCCCCAGATATTTAGAGATATTCTCGGCGGTAATATGGGCGGCATTCTCAACAGTATTCTGGGTGTCCTCACCAGCCAAAATGAAATCTTTAGTGAAGTTTCTAAAGTTGTTTTAGGCGACGGGTGGGAGGGCATTGACGGGGACGCTAACACAGATACGCCCCCTGACCCCTACAAGGTGAGGCTACCGCAGACTGAGAGGGCGCAAAGGACTGGCCCGCTTACTCGGTCTGAAATCGTGCTCCGCCGAGATCAGGCGAATCAGTATGACCAGGAGTTAGGACGGGCCATGGCCGCACCGATGCTCGCCGAAAGGGGCGATGCATGGCTCAATGCCAACATCACTACTAGCTCAGACATGATGCAGGCAGGACTCGCTTCTACGCAGAGTGTGCTGGCGAAGGCTGCCGAGGCGACTCAGGCCACTTCCACTCAGGATATTGTCCGCAAGAGCGCCGAAATGTCCGGCATCGCAGCCACGCTCCAAATGCAGGAGATGCAGCAGAACGCTCTGTTAGGAGAATCCCTGTGGAATATGCAGCGGCTAGCCAGCGCCCAGCTTCAGCTCGCCGCTGATGTTAGTGAGGCCGCAGACGAACAAAATCGGCGCGATAGAGCCAGTCGTTCGGCGGGGCTCGCTAGCGCGGCGGCTGAGGCCATGATTATTCCAGGACTAGCCAATATTAATCGCACTGACACAGCCGCTAGCGCTCCGAGGGCAACCGCTGCGGCGCCTTCTTTGTTTGCGACGCCCTAAGCCATAGACAGATGCCCTGGTAGAACACACACACTTCACTATGCTGTTCCTCTTTTACAATCGTTCTCTCCGATATAGGACCCTGCTATTTGCCTGCTTTTGGGTCGGGCTCATTCTGTTCATGGCGACATCGGCGGCTCGCGCACAGGATGTTCCTGGCGGCGATGCACCCGGCAGTGCCACCTCCATCCTCGAAAATGCTATCCAAGTGTCTAAAAACAGTGAAGCCGGGCTAGATGACCTCTGGATGATGACCTTCACAGGCAGTTATTCTCCTGGCTATCTCGCTGTTATGGATTTTGCTCAGAAGATTATGGTTATCCCCTTCTTTTGGCTATTTATTCCCATCACTCGCGCCTTTACCTTCAATCGCTATGAGGAGATTTTCAAGCATGTCGCTTGGCTGGTTCTCGTGGCCATGCTGACGGTCAACAACTACGGCTTGATTACGCAGATCAGCTATGGCGCTCGAAACTTTGTTAACGATACCACCCTGGAGATTCTCTCTTTTCAGCTCGGGCCGGTGACCATGCAAGATGCGCTGAGTGATGTGCTGCTCACTCAAAGTGCAAAGGACACTATTGCAGCCAGGTTTGCGGAATGCGAAGCGAAGGAGGGACAAGCCCAGCTCGATTGCTTCAAAGCAGGCGCTCAAGCCGCTCAGGCTGATATTGAAAAGGTTGAAAATGCAGATAGATTTGCCGGGCTAAAGCGGTTGCAAGCTCGGCTTAAAACCATTATCGACACCATCAGTGACGCTGACAATGCTTCTGTTGCTATGACCAACTCACTGGTCAACTTTTACTTCCAAAGTGCCGGTCAAGCCCTCGCTCAGCAGCTGATGAAGGGCTTTCAAAGCGCCATGATGACAATTATTGATGTTGGCTTCTACCTCACTGCAATGCTCGCACCGGTCGCTGTGGCTGCGACACTCGCACCCTTACAACCTAGAGCGCTGTTCATTTGGGGCGCCGGATTCATCGCTTTTGCACTGATTAAGATGTCGTACAACATTTTAATTGGTGCGATTGCAACGGTCGCACTGACCATTGATGCGACCGACTTCGGCAGCACAGGGCTATTGATTGCCATGGGTGTTCTTTCACCGTTGCTAGCTATGGCGATGGGGGGATGGGGCGGCGCCCGGCTCGTTCACGCCATGACGGGCGGTCTCACCGCTGGCATTGCGTTGATACCGGTGCCGATGCCCAGAAGGTAGCGCCAGGAGAAGCGCATAAATGAAATATTTCTCGGTTTGTACGAAACAAGTAAACAGCGAAAAATGACAGCCAAACTAGAACTCAAAAAACTCAGTAGGCGACTGCCCGATACGACGACAGCCGCTAAACCCGACAGTCGCCTTATTATGCTCGCACTCATCGCTAGCCACGTCGTGACAGTGCTGATGATGTTCTGGCTAGCCGCCAGCGTATCTAGACTAGCCAAGCGCCCTGCGCCCACACTCGTCCAGCAGGTGGGCGGGCAAGCTTTTGTGGCCAAACCCGTTGACTACCAATACCGTGACCCACAGGTGCTCCAAAACGTCGCCCGTGAGTGGGCACTCCTCAACTTCTCCTTTGGCACGCTGCCGCAGCTCAACCACCAAACAGAAAATGTCTCCTATGGAAATGTTGAACTACCTGAGCAAACGGTAACCGCTAGCTACCTGTTCACGGATAAAATTCGTGACGCATACCTCAAGGGTTTTGCTCAAAACCTCTACAGTGGCGCTGCCCGACGCGGTGACCTCAGCTCTCTATATATGCCCTATCGCCTCTCAGCACCTCGGCAGATAGAGTCGGGACGTTGGGAGGTTGATGTCATTGGCTCAAGGCTGATCTCTTCCCCGGCTAACCCCTCAGGTGAGCTGATCCCTACCAACGTTCGGCTAGAGCTCGTGGCCGCTGAAGTGCCCCTCCTCGCCCTAGAAGAAAACCCTTCTGACGCTGCCAAAACGACTTACCGATTGCTTGAATCGGGCGTTCGTATCGACAAAATTACCGCTTTCACTGAGGGCTCATAATGAACAACAACAACACTCACGCACAAAATACACCAATCATACCCAACAGTCACACTGCCGGGCCAAACGGCTTTGTTGAAAATAATCATACTGCCGGGTCGTTGCCTAGCAATGAGAATACACAGCTGACAGATATCTTTCCCCTGATCAGCAATGCACCTGTCCTACAGCCAAAATCGGCTACGCCTCTCACCCTCGGACGGGAGATTGCCTCTAAAGATGACTTCG
>Ga0208979_100761_pt1 | contig 10904 bp, 10 predicted proteins | sample HotLakConsUCCSLE_FD_184738 | JGI IMG/M metagenome (GOLD analysis project Ga0208979, IMG submission 184738) | Hypersaline microbial mat communities from Hot Lake, Washington, USA - Hot Lake Consortium UCC-SLE (SPAdes) | ecosystem: Environmental > Aquatic > Non-marine Saline and Alkaline >... | reverse complement strand
GCCACCGGACGTTCCCGATACCAAAGAATACGTCATCTTTGCTTCCTGATCGGAAGGCTCTTTGCAGATCAACGCCTTACTCATAACAAGACAGGTTGACAAATGACCTATGCCTTCATGGACGGTGAGAAGGATATCCTGATCTTTTCTGACGCGGGCGGGACGGGGCGCTCCTATCACGCGGCGCAAACGGCGAAGAACCAGAAACGGCGGCGGCACTACCTGCTGGAGCCCGGCTGGCGTGCGGATGCGGCCATCCAGGGGCTCGGCCGCACGCATCGCTCGGCCCAGGTCAGCGCGCCGTTCTTCCGGGTCTGCACCTCCGATGTGCATGGCGAGAAGCGTTTCACCTCGACTATAGCTAAGCGCCTTGACCAGCTTGGTGCCCTGACCAAGGGCCAGCGCGAGACCGGCTCGCAGGGCATGTTCCGCGAGGAGGACAATCTCGAAAGCCCGATCGCACGGGCGGCGCTGCGTGGGTATTTCGCCGATCTTGCCGCCGGGCGCGCCGAAGCGATGAGCTATGAGAGTTTCACTGACTGGACAGCCCTGCGGCTGATCGACAAGGACGGGGTGCTGCTCGAAGAGCTTCCGCCGATCCAGCGGTTTCTGAACCGGGTTCTGGCGCTGCCCATCCACATGCAGAACGCGCTCTTTGCCGAGTTCATGCGCCGGATTGCCGATCAGACTGAACGGGCGCGCGCGGCGGGCACGCTCGATCTCGGCGTCGAAACCCTGCGCGGCGAAAAGATCGAACAGGTCTCCACTGAGGATCTCTGGACCTGCCCGAAATCCGGTGCGGTGACGCGGATCATCGGGCTCGAGGTCACCGACCCAGTCCATGTACCGTCGGCAGATGACGCCCTGTCGCGCAATCCCGACAAGCTGCCGATGGTCAATCGCGCCTCCGGCCGCGCGGCGCTCATCTCGGCGCGCCCCATGCAGATGTATGACGAGGACATCGTCACGCTAATGCGCAAGGCGGTGCGGCCAAACGGGTCGAGCTATCTCGAGGAGACGCGGTTCGGGTCCTCGGCCTGGGAAGAGATCGGCAAGCCTGAGTTCTCACGGCTTTGGGATGCCGAGGCTGCGTCCTTGCCGAAAACCACCACGACCAAGCTCTACCTGCTGACCGGGCTGCTGTTGCCGATCTGGAAGGACATTCCGACCACCAATGAGCGCATCTACCGGGTCACGCCGGACGGGGCGACGGCCATGATCGGACGCACGCTGAGCGAAGAAGGGGCGGCCGCGCTGCGCGCCTGCTTCCTCGTCTCCAATCCGCAAACGCCGCAAGAGATGCTGACCGCCGCCCTCGGCACCACCGCGCCGGTCGACCTGGGCCGGGGTCTCACCCTGACCCGTCGCCGGGTCGCAGGCGAGATGCGCCTCGAGCTCACTGGTGCGGATCGGGGCATGATCGAGGGTCTCAAGGCAATGGGGTGTTTCACGGAGATCATCGCCTTCCAGTTGCGGGTGTTCCTGCCGCATGGGGACGGGATCGACACGGGCCGCATTCTGGCCCGGATCGTGGGGCAGGAAGCCGCCATGACGTCAGAACAAGCCGCCTGAAAAGTCAAAGCGGGCTTTCGGTCGGGCGTCGCGGAACGGGATTTGGCCGGTCTGCGCTTTCCGGGCGCGCAGACCAATGCCACGCCCGGTTCCCCCCAATTTCAGACAAGAGGACAGACCCATGACGAATCCCCAGATCGACTATGCCGCACTGGCGGCTCAGTGGCGCGCGGAGCGTGAAACCACCTTGAAGGCATCCAGAGCGGAGCTGATCGCGCAATTGCGCGCGCTTGGTATCAGTGAGGTCACCGCTGAATACGAAGGCTATGGCGACTCCGGCAATGTCGAGGATGTGACGGTGCAGCCTGCGGAGGTCAAACTGCCGGAGGCGCTTGCGACAGAGGTCGGTGATTTCGCCTGGTCGCTCGCCTATCACCATCACCCGGGGTTCGAAAACAACGAGGGCGGCTACGGCACGCTGACCTGGGACTTGCGCAACGACAGCATCACCCTCGATCACGCGGACCGCTATGTCGAATGCTGGCACAGCTATGTCGAGGGTCTCTGAGATGGCCCATCCGCTTCATCACGCCGAAAGCTCTGCCCGGAAATTCGGCGGGGTGCCGTCTGACTATCAGGCTGTCCACGACTGGTTCGATGCCTCGAAAGAGCACCTCGCGCTCTTCACGCACCGAGCCATGCGCCATCATGCACAAGGCCTGTTTGAAGCCGAACGTGTCTTCGGCCTGACCCTGACCAATAGCGCAGGTCGGGACATTCCCGTGCGCTGGATCGGCGAGCAGCATATCCGCGAAGACTGTCAGGGCCGTATCCCGAGCATGGCGGACTGGCTGCGACGGATACAACCTGAGCCATGGATGGCCAATGGCCACATCGACCGGCATGCCGGCGATGAGCCCTGCGGCGACCCAAGGGTTGCCTGGGCCTCCGAGGTCGTCGCCGGAAGAACGGTTCTCGGCCTGAATGATTGGATGGCGGCGCGCGCGACGCAAGCGGCGCAAAGCGCCTGACAGGCCCTGGCTATTGCCAAACGAATGCAGCGCGGAAACCCGGTTGGACGACCGGGCTTCGTTCGTCGTTTCCCCACCATTCTTCTTGAGGAGGTTCGCATGACACTCGATGACATCAAGGCCGCGGTCGATGCCGGTCAGACCGTGCACTGGGCCAATACCGGCTACGTTGTGCACAAGGACCGGCTCGGTCAGTACCTCATCACCTATCTGCCGAACGGCACCTGCATCGGCCTGACCGACCGGGAAGGGCAACGGATGAACGGCAAAGAGGCGGAGTTCTTCATCGCGCGATCGGAGGACGCCGCAGAAAATCCGGGCAGCCAATCAAGACCAGACGGGCAGGGGAGGGGCGTAGCACCCGATGGAGAGGTGGCACATCCAATCAGCCCTCAGCGATGAGCTGCAGGCAGGGCAGAAAGGGAGAGCAAGCTTTCTGATTTGTGATCCCTCAAGGGGTCGAGAAAGCAATCCCGGATGCGTTGGCAAGAACGTCAGGCACCGGCCAATCCAAAAGGAACCATCCCATGTTCGCAGGAACCCTCACCCGCAATGTCGAGACCGCAGCCGCTCAGTATACCGGCATGATCCACGGGACGCGCTTTGATATCGCCATCCAGCTGGAGGCACGGGCCAAGATGTCCGAACGCAGCCCGGATTTTGACGTGACGGCGGTCAACAAGTCGGGTCGCAAGGTGCGCATCGGCACGGCCTGGAGCGAGACCGGCAATGCCAGCGGCAACCCCTACATTTCGATGCAGATCGACGTGGGCCTTGGCCCGTTCCGGGTCAACGCGGTGCAGACGAAAGAGGCGCGCGCCGCCCAGAGCGGTGCATTCGAGATCATCCCGCTGGTCTCCAACGGCCTGATGAAATCCGGCTCGATCTCGGGCGAACTCACCGCCATGGACGCCGACAACGCCTTCACCGGCTACATCGCCAACATGATGTTCGATCTGGAGTTCATGCTGATCGAGAACAGCTACAAGACCGAGGAGACCCACCCTGACTACCGGATCGAGGTCAGCTCGCCGCGGGGCACGCCGATCCGCGTCGGCTCGGCCTGGATGGCCAAAAGCAGCCGCACGGGCAACGACTACCTGTCGCTGCTGATTAACACGCCCGATGGCGATCTGCGCGTCAACGCCGTGCAGAACGAAGAACAGCGCGGCGGGCAGACCTTCTCGATCATCCCGTTCATCGACAGCGGTGAGCAGCCGCAGGACGCAGGCGCGGGGCTCTCCTTGGTCGCCTAATCGGCGCGCGGGGGGGAGACGATCTGAACCGAAAGGGGAGCCGTGGGATCACGGTTCCCCTTTTTCCATGTCTGTTTGCGTCAAGGACGCCACCCGCTTGCGATCTGGTGCAAATGCGATACAATAATATATTAACGTAATATCGAGGGCGGGCGCGTGGCGGCTAGATCAGGGACGGTTCCATGGTTTGACAACTTTGATGTTGAGGCAGAGGTTGCAGACCTCCTTGCTCATATCGAGCGCTGCACCGGATTTCCGCTACCCGCCCGAAAGCGCGATGTCATCATGTCATTTGCCAAGTCGAAGTTCGACAAGACCAGGCAGGGATATCTGGAGGCCAAGGCGGCGGGAAAGCCGGTGTCCACATCGCGGCGTGCGTATCTGAACGACCTGCAGGACACCATCTTCATGGCGATCCCGGAAGAGAACCTCGCGCGGATGCCGCTAAGCGAGCAGGTTCTGAACGATCCCGAATTCTACGCGGAAGCCATGCACCGTGCCGCTGCGATCAGTGAGGATGAGCTCTTCATGGCGCTGTCCTCATCGCTGAAAGACATGACAGTCCAAGACGCCCGCGCGTTCGTCTCGAAGCTGTGGCACAGCACGATCGATGACAATGCCCGCAAATACGCCGAAGCCCTGAAGCGCCCCGAGCGTGAACCCCAGCCCTTTCGCCCGGGGAACACCGTGTAAGATCGAGGCCATTTTCTTGGCTTGGGCTGTGACCAAGTTGGCCGCCGCGAACCCCTTTTCCCGGAGGTGGCACCCTGTGCAGCGCGCGAAAGCCGTTGAAGGAACTGTGGGGGTGCCTACTGTCGCCAACATGATGAACCGGGATCACATGCGCGCTTTCTTGCGGCGCGCCGCAACGCTTGCCGCCTTTGTCGCGCTGCTCTGGGCGGTTCAGGTCGTCAATTGGATTATCGGTTACGGCTTGAACCCGGCCTTCGGCCTGATCCCCCGGCACGTAAGCGGATTGGATGGGGTCATCGCCATGCCCCTCCTGCATGGAAGTTTCGCGCACCTGATGGCCAATACGCCGCCGCTCCTGGTGATGGGTTGGCTGCTGGTGGCAACGACCACGCGAGCCTTGCTGTCGGTGAACGCCGTGGTGATCGGCCTCGGCGGCGGTCTCGTGTGGCTATTCGGAAGCTCCGCCATCCATATTGGTGCGTCAGGGCTGGTCTTCGGCTGGTTCGGCTTCCTCGTTGTGCGCGGTTTCGTGGATCGCTCCGCGATCACGCTGGGCGCGGCACTGGTGGTCGGTGTCCTCTATGGCTCCCTTCTCTGGAGCGTTTTTCCGGGCCAACCCGGCGTCTCGTGGGAGGCGCATCTCTTCGGCGCTTTGGCCGGCGCGGCCGCTGCATTTCTTGTACCAACACATGTCCATGTGCCGCGCCTCGGCGGTGTCGATCTGGACTGAAGCGCTATACCTGCCCAAAGCTGCCACTCAATGAGAGGTCCAATACTGCGACGCAACGATATTAAATATCTGATTTTTTCTATTTCAGTTGCGAATTGACCGAGGCTTCCTGCGATCGTTGCAATCCTGGTGTTTGGGACCCATTCTCCGCGTAATGTTAACCAGGCTATGAAAATCCATTAACATCCACCGCATCGATGTCCTCTGGGCAATACTCGACCCCGAACAGAATGACTGATCACTATGGTAATTACGCTGACACCGATCCGAGAGGGCGATCTATGGTCCGGGTCTACATGGACGGTCGAAGACGAAAATGCGTTGGCCGGGCTGCTTGCTCGCGTGGCCATCGGCCAAGCCAGAGTTGCCGAGCGCATTCTGCGCGAGGACGGTTTGGTTGACATCAACTACCCAATGGGCGGCTATGAAAGTGCGCGGAACCTACTCAAGCTTGGCCCAAGTGGTGATCCGGCCCATCGTGATGGTTGGATTTTCCAAGTGATCTCGTGGATTGCCGCGCACCGCGCAGGGAGGCCGGGCATGATCCGGTCGCCACACATGCGACATGCGGACAAGGGCCTCGATGGGCTCTTGGTTGAGTTCGACGACACGGAGATCGCGCGAGTCGTGATCTCTGAGGAGAAGGCAACGGGGAACGCTCGAACAATGGTCCGGGATCGGGTTTGGCCCGAGTTTCGAGACTTTGAGACGGGCAGACGAGATGCGGAACTCGTCGATGGGGTGTCAACGCTGCTCGCGGGTGGCGGGCATCCGAATCCTGATGCTGTTGTAGCCGCCATCTTATGGACCGAGAAGCGGGCCTACAGGGTTGCGGTAACGATCGACGACACGCACGTTTCGGAGAAAGGCCTCAAGGCTCTCTACAAGGGCTACGAGGCGGCAGTCTCCGGCGCGATCCACCGTCGCCGGGCGGAGGCCTTCCAAGTTAAGAATCTCCGGCCCTGGTTCGAAAGTATCGCCGTCAGGGCAACCGCCATCATCGATGCCGAGGAGGCCGCCATCAATGTATGACGAGAGGACGGCCGATCTGATCCGATCCGCCCCAGACCTTCCCGGCCTCGATCGAGATCGGTTGCCGGAACAACTGTCGCAAGCGTTTGCTGCGATCGTGTCGGCCCGCATCGCATTGCGCGATAGCGAGACCCCTGCGGGCGACATCAGCGAGACCATCGCATTCGCGCGTAAGCTTGCCGCGACCAATGAGGTGTTGGTTACGACGAGTCCTGAGCGCGAAAACCGTCGCGCTGCAAGCTTCGTGGCAGCGTCCGCGCATCAACTTGTTCACCAGGCCGAAGCTCTTCTCGGCTTGGCTTCGAGGACTACTACATTCACAGCGGACGCGATCAGTTCCGACGTCTCCGCAATGCTGCTTTTTTTGATCGCAGGCTCGTCTGCCGACGCCACCGAGGTCGCGCGGGCGCTTCGGTCACCGGCGGAAGATCGGCTTCAGCACGAACTCGTACTGAACCTCGGCTGGTTAGCGCGTGGAATGATTGGGACAATCCTCAACCAGGAGCGACGTCCGGTCACCGAGTTGGTCGCAGGCGAAGGCGTCGATGGCACGCGAGCCGCGAATGCGTTGTACCATCGACTTCTCGAAGGCGTCCGTGCCCTCGCGGCTGTTTTGGGAGGCATTCCGGACGCGGATCGGGACCGACCTGCCGCGATCTTTCGTGGCGTCGCCAGGTCAGCGAAACCAGACGATGCCCTTGCAATCGAAGGCTTGCCGCCGATGCCGATCGCCTCGTTTCCAGGTCCGTTCCACCTGGCGCGGCTTCTCGAAACGGCGAGTTCGGCACTTCTCGAGGCGGCAGTCATTAATATCAACCCGCCGGACGGTGTGCCTGCGGACCGATGGTATCATTCGATGGCACGAATCGCGAAGAAGAGGCCATACCTCTGGACTAACCATCTTGCCGCAATTAGGGCAGGCTACCTCCAACCGGGTACATCCTGTGCTGTTGGCTTTCCGACAGGCGCAGGTAAATCGACTACCGCTCAACTGAAGATCCACGCAGCTCTCCTGCGAAACCTGAAGGTGGTTTTCCTCGCGCCGACCCATGCGCTGGTCGATCAGACGGCCCGGGATCTGCGGGCCGCCTTCCCGAACACCAACGTTAAGGGGCAGCGAGCGGAGGAGTTTGAGGAAGGCACGCTGCTCGAAGAGCTGCCTGATATACTCGTCATGACCCCGGAGGCATGCCTCTACGCAAGTCACATCGAGCCTGATAGCTTCGCGGATGTCGGATTGCTGATCTTCGACGAATGCCATTTGATTCATCCGAAGACTGACGGGGATCGGCGGGCCATCGACGCAATGCTATGCCTGATCCGCTTCACGCGAGTCGCCCCGGAGGCTGACCTCGTCCTCCTATCGGCGATGATGAAGAACACGGCAGAAATCGCTGAATGGCTTGGGGAGCTGACTGGGGGAGAACTGAAAGGGCGTCGATCAATCCCCCTTGACGACGTTTGGAAACCAACCCGGCAGTTGCGGGGCTGCGTCGTCTATCAGGCAAACGAAATCGAACATCTGAAGCAGAAAATTGGGGAGGCGTGGAGGAATAAGACGACAAAATTTCCGCCTGTAGGGCTCAAGAGGGATCTACACGCGTCCCCATTAGGACTGTTCAGTCTGAAACAGACATGGGCCTCGATGAAACGCGACGATTACGCCCTGCTCTCGCTCTTGGATCATCAAGTTCTGCTGACGGCGAACAACTACTGGAGCCTAACCCCAAACTCGGGCGAGCTTGCGTCGCACATCGCGGCATCGGCATCAAAGGCTGGACTCCGGACCCTCGTCTTCTCCCAGTCAATCCCGAACGCATGGTCGATCGCCAAAAAGGCATCTGCGCTCATCGACGCTCCACCGACCGAACTCACTACAGCCGAAAAGGACCTATACGAGACGGCAGTCGATGAAATGGGCGACGCGGGCGATGTATATCTCGCCGTCGAGAACGGTCTTCTGCAAAGCGCTGCCACGGCGCACCACGGCCTTTTGCTTCCCTACGAAAGAGATTTGGCGGAGAGGCTTTACGGTAGGGACGACGGCCTGCGGGTACTCGCAGCGACCCCGACCTTGGCGCAGGGGATGAATCTTCCTGCCGATTTGGTGATCATCGCTGAAGACAGCCGCTTTGATCGTGAAACGAACCGTCGCGATCTTCTCGATGCCGCTGCGTTGCTGAATGCCGCTGGGCGGGCAGGGCGCGCGGGTCAAAGCGCGTCGGGTATCGTGCTGATTGTTCCTGGAAAGGTTGTTCCCCTGTCAGATGAAGAGGGAACAATTGGTGAGCAATGGACGCAGCTCCGGGAGGTCTTCAGCCAGTCCGATCAGTGCTTGGTGCTCGAGGATCCATTCGAAGCCGTCATGGACCGTGTCCATCACAAGGCGGAGGACGCCGGAGATCTGGAACGGTATGTCGTCAGCCGTCTAATGGAAACGCCCTCAGATGGCGAAGACGGAGGCTCGCCTCGGGTCGATCTGTCCCGGAGCCTCACGGCTTTCCTAAAGCGTAAGGCGGGTGACGAACAGTGGGTCGCGAGCCGTACGGAGGCCGCCCTGTCTGTCATGTCCGGCGCCGATGAAGATGCTGTCGTGCTGGATCAGAGATACCGAGACCTCGCCTCCATGGTGGGTCTCCCAGAGGACGTGCTCAAAGCTTTGTCTGACGCGCTTGCCGACGCCCAAGATGACATGGCAAGCACGGTGGTCGGGATCTGCGAGTGGATGTTCTCATGGATGGAGGCCAATCCGGGCCACCTTTTCCGAATGATTAAGCCCTCGACCTTCGAAGATCTCTTTGGGAAGACCTATGGAGACCTGGCATCGGATGAAGAGAAAGCGAGGTACGCGGTTCCCAAGCTTGAGGCGACTCTGCGACAATGGATGGACGGCGCGCCACTGAAAGAAATCCAGCAGACGATATCGTCGAATGGGGCTTCGGCGGAGTTCTCGCCTGACGCACGCAAGTTTGTCATTCGCATGATTCCCGACCTGGCGCACGTGATGGGTTTGCCTTCTCGTATGATGCAGATATTCACGCCAGGAGGATCTGAGCCGAATACGGTGGAGGGTGCGGGCCCCCTCCTCCTCGCTCATGTCTGCGTTCGACGAGGGCTTCGAGATGCAGAGATGGCAGCATTTTCGATGTCGGGGGGAGCCTTGCCTCGAAGGGCGACCCATCGGGCGTTCGATGAGGTACGCCCGCATGTGGCTGCAGCAGAAAGCGGCGAGACGCTCGAAAATCTCAAGGAAAGGGTTCGCGCTGGCAAGGACCTCAAGCAGGCAATAGAGGCGTTCGCGAATATTGACCTGGGTCCTTTCGACAGCACCCAGTTGTGACAGAAGAGTACAGTGAGCGTCGAGCAGGCACATCGAAAGGCCGCTTTCCTAACCATCATGTCGCATGCTGCAGTAGATACTTTGTATAGCTGGCGGCGTGGTCGCCTGCACTTCAACATTGGCTTAAGCCTTGCGGCCTCCCCAGCTCGGCTTCGCGTGTCGCAGGGGAGAACGGCCCTTCGGTCCGTCGCGCATTCGGCCATGCGGCCTCACCGCGGCGTTGCACCCGGCATCCCGGTTTGCCCGCCTCGCGAGCACGTCCCTCCCCGGCCGCTCCGCCGGATTGCGCTCTGGTCTGTTTTGGCCCGAGGCCAAAACGATCCCGCCACTTCATCCGTCTCCCGCGTCCGGTCGGTCCGTTTGCCTGCTCGGGTCGGGCAAACCTACCGTCTAAACACACACACATGAGTGCGGAAGCATATCCTCCGGATGGCCCCCAAATCAGCCCGCGTCAAGGATCGCAAAACTTTTCGGCGAGGGCGGGGCCTGTGGCGTAGGGCGGTCCGGTGCGTGAGCGCGCGCATGTGTCAGCTGCTGCGCTCGGAAAACTTTTGCGCCCGGCAAGCCGGCGGCTGCGCCGTCCCTGACCCGGGCAGATTCGGAAACCAGGCATTCGGCCATGCCCCCACACTCACGTGGTGGCCTTGGAACCGAACATTGGAGACCAAACATGGCTTACGACACCGCAAACACCTATGAGACCATCGAACTTTTCGGGCTGACCGAGAAGGACGCGCAGCTGCCGATCCCGGAAGATCACATCCTGACCGACCGCATCATCCGCGAGAGCTTCGAGGCTCTGCTCGGGCAGCTGCGCGGGACCGGGCTTGAAGCAGAGATCGAACCGCTGGCCCATGGGCTCGCCACGATCCTGCAGCGGCGCAAGGTGGCGCTTGGCAAGCAGGTCGACCGCACCGCCGACAAGATCGGCGCGCTGGCAAAATCCCACGACGGATCAGAGATCGCCGAGACCGCGCTCGAAGAAGCGCAGGCGCGCTTTCTGCAGCTGCGCGAGATCGTCGGCGCGATCGAAGTGATGAGTGAGGCAGCGGCGGAATGCTACGAAATCGAGACCGGCCACGCCTTCATCCCGGCAGCCGGGTCGCGCGCAAGCGTCCGGGCGCAAGAGACCGGGGCGGTCTTCGAGGCACGGCAGCTCCTCGAGCAGCACGACCGGGAAACCGCCGAGAAATCCAAAGTTGAGGGGGTGCCCCTGATCGTCTCAGGCGCCACCGACTGGACCGATGTTGATGTGATCTTCAACACGCTCGACAAGGTTCGCGAACGGATCAAGCAGAACCGCAACCAGG
>Ga0208979_100758_pt1 | contig 10971 bp, 8 predicted proteins | sample HotLakConsUCCSLE_FD_184738 | JGI IMG/M metagenome (GOLD analysis project Ga0208979, IMG submission 184738) | Hypersaline microbial mat communities from Hot Lake, Washington, USA - Hot Lake Consortium UCC-SLE (SPAdes) | ecosystem: Environmental > Aquatic > Non-marine Saline and Alkaline >... | reverse complement strand
GCGGATTGATCAGATGAAACTGATGTAAGTCCCCCTTTAGGGGGCTCAAGGAACCGCAGGTTCCGTAAATGCCGCTTTGAGCGGCTCACAAAATTAAAGCCCCCGGCTTTGCCGGGGGATATTTACTGTGATTTTTCAGCACGCTTTCCACGCAAGCAACTGGAGATTTGGTGGCCAGCGGCGAGTGGTACGCGCGACGGCTTCGCTCCAGGGCTTCTTGCGTTGGCAAACCGCCCTTGCGCTCTCGCCTGCGCTGCCTGCTGGCGAGCCGAGGGTCAGAACGTCAGAGTTGATTGATTCAGTTTCGCTGGAGCGTGGGTGCCCGCGATTCGTCATGCGAATATCGGAACGGCGAAGTTCCTTTCCTGGAAAGGTGGTTCAGGAAAGATGCTGAATCTTTCGTGCCTGCCTCCGTGACCCTCGGCTCGCCATCAGACAACACCACTCCCCGTTGTCAGAGGGTTGCAAGGGGTTGGTTTTTTTGCCTTTACCAAACCCTCAAACTGCTGCATTGGGTACGGCCTGATCCGTCCAGACGGCATCGCTTCATTCGCTCACGCGAAAGCCGCAATACCGTCACGACGGGGCCTGTCGGGAGGGGCGGGCTGGCCGGGGCGCGGAACCGGCTTCAATGCCAGCAGCATTTGTCGGAATCCACGTGATTTTCAGGAAGCCCTGAAACGGGGCCATCTTCATCGCTGCTTCTTCGTTGGCACCCGGCTCCACAGAACTGGCCGACTCATCAGAGCCGATCGTCCCGGCCAGCCCGAACCGCCCGGCAGTACCCGATGCTCGATGCCCGCTACATTTCAAACCCAAAGTTTGGAAAGATATTTCGGTATTAGTGTGGACATCGTACTGAGTAAGGCAAATGCCACGCGGTTGGACCAAAACCGGTAGAATCCGGCGACTGCCTATGCAACTGATTCGACATATCAAGCCCTCGGTCGAGCGGCCGCCTGCCTGTGCGCTGGCGATCGGCAATTTCGACGGACTTCATCGCGGCCATCAGGCGCTGGTGAGGCAGGTCTGCGCCCGGTCGGATGAGTTGCTGCCGGCGCTGATGTGCTTTGAACCTTTGCCGGCCACCTGGTTTCGCCCCGACCAGCCGGTCAGGCGCCTGATGAGCGTGCGCGACAAGCTGATCCAGTGTCGCGGCTTTGGCCTTGAGCGGGTGTTCATGGCGCGCTTCAATGCCCGCTTTGCCGCGCTGGAAGCACGAGAGTTTGTCGCCGATGTGGTTGTCCGGGGCGCTGGTGCCCGGCATATTGTGGTAGGAGAGGATTTTCGCTTCGGTGCGCGCGCGGCCGGCGATGTGGCAATGCTCGAAAGACTGGGCAAGGAACTTGGCTTCGGGCTGACCGTGATCGGTCCGGTGCTGGAAGGTGATGAGCGGATTTCCTCGACCCGGGTGCGCCAGGCTCTTGAATCGGGCGATCTGGAAACGGTAAGACTGTTGCTGGGACGCAGTTACAGTCTTTCCGGTCGGGTCTTGCGCGGTCGTCAACTGGGGCGCGACCTGGGTTTTCCCACGGTGAATCTGCGCCCGCCGTTGCCGCCGGCGGCCCGCGGTATTTTTGCCGTGCGCGTATCCGGTGCCGGCCTGGATCATCATCCGGGCGTGGCCAGCCTGGGACAGCGCCCGACGGTTGATGGCACCGATTGGCTGCTGGAAGCTCACCTGTTCGACTACGATGGAGACCTGTACGGCGAGCATCTGAGCGTCGAATTCGTCAAATACCTGCGCGCGGAAGAGAAATTCAATTCGCTCGATGGCATGATCGAACAAATGCAACGCGACGCCGACCAGGCACGCGCCGCACTGACCTGAACCCTGAACCCGTTGTTGTGAGAATGGACTACAAAGACACGATCAACCTGCCGCAGACCGACTTCCCGATGAAGGCCTCGCTGGCCAATCGCGAGCCTGACATGCTGAAACAGTGGTACGAAGACCGGCTGTACGAGCGAATTCAGCAGGCGACGGCTGCTCGTCCCGCGTTTGTCCTGCATGATGGCCCGCCGTACGCCAATGGCGATATCCATATCGGCCATGCGGTCAACAAGATTCTCAAGGATGTCGTGGTTCGTTCAGCTTTGATGGCCGGTTTCCGGGCGCCTTACGTGCCGGGCTGGGATTGCCACGGCCTGCCGATCGAGCTGCAGGTCGAGAAGAAAGTCGGCAAGGTCGGCCAGAAAGTCGATGCGGCCACCTTCCGCCAGAAGTGCCGTGAGTATGCCGACCAGCAGATCGACCGTCAGCGCGAAGACTTCAAGCGTCTCGGCGGTCTGGGTGACTGGAGCCACCGTTATGCCACCCGCGATTTCAGCTACGAGGCCGGCATGCTGCGGGCGCTGGCACGGATCGTCGAGCGCGGGCACCTGAAGCGCGGCGTCAAGCCGGTTCACTGGTGCTTCGATTGCGGTTCGGCGTTGGCCGAGGCCGAAATTGAATACCAGGACAAGACCTCGACCGCGATCGACGTGCTGTTTCCGGCGGTTGATCGCGACGCCCTGGGCAAACTGTTCGGTGCGTCCGGATTGGCGGAGCAGGCCGGGGTGGTCATCTGGACGACCACGCCCTGGACGATTCCGGCCAACCAGGCAGTGTGTCTGCATGCGGAACTGGATTACGACCTGGTCCGCGGTCAGCGCAATGGAAAGACGCTCGAGATCGTCGTTGCCAGCGAGTTGCGCGATGTGGTCGCCGAACGCACCGGTCTGGAAGCAGTCGAGGTGTTGGGGACGGTCCAGGGGCAGGCGCTGGAACATCTGGCGCTTCATCATCCCTACAACGGCCAAACCGTTCCGGTCATCCTCGGCGAACATGTCACCACCGAAACGGGTACGGGTGCGGTTCACACCGCGCCCGGCCACGGCCAGGAAGATTTCGAAGTCGGCCAGCAGTACGGCCTGGATGTGGTCAACCCGGTCGACAGCCGCGGGATTTTTGTGGAAGGCACGCCGGTGGTCGCGGGCGAATTCGTCTGGAAAGCCAATGCGACCCTGGTCGAGCATATGCGCGCCAATGGCACTCTGCTGGCCGATGAGCCGTTCGGGCACAGTTACCCGCATTGTTGGCGGCACAAGTCGCCAACCGCGTTTCGCACCACGCCGCAGTGGTTTATCGCGATGGACCAGGCCGGTCTTCGCGACCAGGCGCTCAAGGCGATCGACCAGGTTCGCTGGGTCCCGGACTGGGGTCAGGCACGCATCCGCGGCATGATCGAATCGCGTCCGGACTGGTGCATTTCGCGCCAGCGTACCTGGGGCGTTCCGCTGGGCTTTTTCATCGACTGCGAGACCCAGCAACCGCATCCGGAGACTTCGGCCATTCTTCTCAAGCTGGCCGATATCGTCGCCGAAGAAGGTGTCGATGCCTGGTATGCAGACACTATTGCCGAGCGTCTGGGCGTGGACCCGGCGCGCTACGAGCCGGTGCCCGATATTCTCGATGTATGGTTCGACTCCGGCGTCACCCATCATTGCGTGCTCGATCAGCGCGATGAACTGACCCGCCCGGCCGATATCTACCTGGAAGGGTCGGATCAGCACCGCGGCTGGTTCCAGTCCTCGCTGCTGACTTCGGTGGCGATGCACGGCGAGGCGCCGTATCGCCAGGTGCTGACCCACGGTTTCACGGTCGATGCCGACGGGCGCAAGATGTCGAAGTCCCAGGGCAATGTCGTGGCTCCCCAGCAGATCATGAACACCCTGGGTGCCGATATTCTCAGGCTGTGGGTGACCGCCGCGGATTATCGCCAGGAGATGAACGTCTCCGACGAAATTCTCAAGCGCGTCGCCGATGCCTATCGGCGCATTCGCAATACCGCACGCTTTCTGCTCGGTAATTTGCACGACTTCGATCCGGCCAGTGATGCCGTCGCGATGGACGAGCTGCTGCCGCTCGATCGATACGCCGTTGATCTCGCCGCGACGTTGCAAAACGAGATCGTGGCCAGCTACCGCGACTATCGCTTTGTCACCATCTACCAGCGGGTGCACCATTTCTGCAGCGTGGATATGGGCGCGTTCTACCTCGACATCATCAAGGATCGGCTCTACACCCTGCCGAAGGATCATCCGGCGCGTCGTTCGGCGCAGACGGCCATGCATCATATTCTTGAAGCGCTGGTGCGCTGGCTGGCGCCGGTGTGCTGTTTTACCGCCGAGGAAATCTGGTCGGCCATGCCCGGCAAGCGCGATGACTCGGTCACGCTGGCCACCTGGTATCAGGGCTTGAGCGAGGGTTCGGACGAGGCCCGGCATTTCTGGCAGCGTCTCAGGGCGGTTCGGGAAGTGGTCGGTCCAAGACTTGAAGCGCTGCGCCGGGACAAGGCCATTGGCTCGTCGCTGGCCGCCGAGATCACCCTGCAGGCCGACGGCGAGCTGGGCGAAGTGTTGGCCACCATCGGTGACGAACTGCGCTTTGTCTTTATTTCCTCGGATGTGCATCTTGGCCAGGTCGACCAGGCCATCGAATCGACCGAGATTGACGGCGATCAGCTGCGTTTTGCGGTTCGCGCGACCGACAATGCCAAGTGTGTGCGCTGCTGGCATCACCGGGATTCGGTCGGCTCGGTGCCGGATCACCCGGAGATTTGCGCGCGCTGTGCCGACAACGTTACCGGAGACGGCGAAGTGCGCCGCTGGGCCTGACCATGACACCGATGCGCCCGCAAAAATATGTTCTCTGGCTGGGCCTGGCCGCAGTGCTTGTGTTGCTGGACTACTGGACCAAGCACCTGGCAACCCAGAACCTGACCCTTTACCGGCCGGTGCCGATCACCTCCTGGCTGAATCTGACGCTGGCCCACAATGAAGGTGCAGCGTTCAGTCTCTGGGCTGATCAGGGTGGATGGCAGCGCTGGTTTTTCAGTGTGGTCGCCGTGGGGATCAGCGTTGTGCTGCTGGTCTGGTTGTGGCGATTGCCCGACCGGTCCCGATTGCTGCCGGTCGCCATCAGCCTGGTGCTGGGCGGGGCTATCGGCAATCTGATCGATCGCATCCGCTTCGGTTATGTCGTGGATTTCATCGATCTTCACTACCAGGGTGAGCGCTGGCCGGCTTTCAACCTGGCCGACAGCGTGATCGTGCTCGGGGTCATCCTGCTGCTGATCGAGGGCTTCCTGCCGCGCCGCGGTCCGGAGCCACCGAAGCCGTGAAACGGCCCGATATCATCGTGGTCGGTGCGGGTGTGACCGGGCTGCTGACCGCGCTTAAACTGCATGAAAGTGGTCTCCAGCCCCTGGTGGCAAGCGCCGGGTCTGAACCGGGTTATGACGAGTTCCCATTGCCGGATGTAGCAGTGCTGCCCGCCTGGCAGCGCGGCGAGTGGGTCGACAGGTTGGAAATGCGCTCGGCCGAGCTGCTGCCCGAACTGGTGACCGGTCTGGGCCAGGCAACCGGCGTCGATTGCGCGATGAGCCGGGTCGATCTGCTGGTGGCCGGAGAACCCGGCGACGATGCGGTCGCCTGGCTGGAGGCCTGTGATCATCACTGGCAGAAAGGCCCGCTGACCGACTTCGATTCGAACCTGGCCATGGGTCAGTCGCCGGGGGTGAAGATCGAAGGTCTGATCTCCTTGCGCCAGGCGCGCCTGGCGCGAGCGTTGAACCTCTATCTGCGCCAGCGCGGAATCGAAGTGATCGAGCATGATCCGGTGCGCCGTCTCGATGTCGCCGGCAATATCGTGCTTGGCATCGAATTGACCAGCGGCACGCTCCGTCGCGCCGAAGCCACCGTGGTCGCCGCGGCTGAACAGACCGGCGCGTTGTTGTTCGATTCCGGCCTGGAACGGATTGCCGGAACCGGCAGCAGAGAGTCTGCGCTGGTGTTTGCCCCGGCCGTCGCGGCGCTCCACAACCCGGTCTGGGTCGAAGAGCTGTGGTTGCAGCCGATGAGTGATGGCCGGCTGCTGGCGGGCGCTGTTCCGTTGTCCTCGGGTGATGAACACATGGGGCTGTCGGCACTGCTTGAACGGGTTTACGACTGGTTGCCCGCGCTGGGAAGGCATGACCTGCAACAGCGCGGCAGCCTGGAAGTTGCCGGACCGGGCACCAGGCCATCCATTGGCAGCTATCCGGGTGTGCGCGGTCTGTGGATCAATGGGCACCATGAAGTCTTCGGCCCGCTGGTGGCGCCCGCCGCCGCCGAGTTCCTGGCCGAGCAACTGGCCGGCAGTCGCCCGGTGCCACAACTGGCCGTGCGAATCCTCGCATCGACCATGCAACCTTCCTGATAGACTTGTGGTCAATGATTTCTGACGCCATATTCCCTTTCGACGTTACCGACCAATGAGGCGATGACAAGACCATGAACGAGCAATTCCGCACCACTTCAATTCCTGCCAGCCGCGACGTTGCGATCGACGATGATGCCCGTCGCGTCCTGCGCAATACCTGGAATCTCCTGGCCATGACGCTGGCGTTCAGTGCCGTAATGGCTTACGTCGCCATGGCCAACAACTGGCCGCACCCGGGCATGCTGATTACGCTGGTCGGCTATTTCGGGCTGCTGTTTCTGACCATGGCGCTGCGCAATTCGGCCTGGGGTCTGCTGAGCGTGTTCGCGCTGACCGGATTCATGGGCGCAACCCTGGGACCGATCATCGGCTTTTATGTTGCCGCCTTCAGCAACGGATCCGAGTTGGTCATGGCTTCCTTTGGTATCACCGCGGTGACCTTTGTCGGCCTTTCCGGCTTTGCCCTGGTAACCAAGAAGGATTTCAGCTTTCTTGGACCGTTTCTGTTTGTCGGCATTCTGGTTGCGTTTTGCGCCGGCATTGGCGCGATTGTCTTCCAGATGCCCGCATTGAGCCTGGCCGTATCGGCGATGTTCGCCTTGCTGATGTGCGGACTGATCCTGTTCCAGACCCAGCAGATCATCCGCGGCGGCGAGCGCAACTACATCATGGCCACGGTGACCCTGTTCGTGTCCATCTACAACCTGTTCACCAGCCTGCTGCATTTGCTGGGGTTTGCGTTCGGAGAGGATTAAAACAAAGGTTTCAGGGTTCAGTTTCAGGTTTCAGGAAAATCCGGAACCTGCCTGAACCCTGAGTTCCTTTGGGCCGGGCTTTTGGAGAATGCTTCGGCATGGTCCCGTCGGGGACACGCGCGGCCGTTCTCCGGTCAAGCGCTTCTTGCCTTCGGCAAACCGCACCTGACCTGCGAACTGCGCTGCCCCGACCTACTCGGGTTTTTGCCTTTAGCGTGTTTATTGCCTCCACCCGGCTGCAGAGTTGGACCACGCGGCCGCCCAAGATGGCGCCACCGAGAGTAGGTCGGGGTGACACCCCGACGGCCATGGCGTGAGGTTGCCACCAGAGGCTCGGTTTTTGGCGCCCAATCCGGAAGCCTCCGCAGCTTTCATTGCCAAAAACCGGTCTTCTGGTGAATGCCGGCACATGGACTAAAACACCGGTTTCAGGGTTCAGGTTTCCGGAAAACCGGAACCCGGAACCCGTTGTTTCCTCCTTGAACCTTGATCCTGCTTATATCTTTTCCCTGAGTTCTCCTGAACCGGGCTTGTGGAGAATGCTTTTACATGGTCCCGTCGGGGGTGTCACCCCGACCTACTCGAAGTGCCCGTAGCCTTTTCCGTTGGCCCCTTTTCCCTTTCCCCTTTTCCCCTCTCCCCCTCTTTCCCCTTTTCCTGTTTCACGCTATACTGCTCGGCTTGCTCCGGAAGCGTGGTCGCGCGCTGCCGGTTTTTCTACACCTCAAAGTACAGAGAGCAGTCATCATGGCCAAACAATTCAAAATTCCGGCGGAAATGCGCACGGACGTGGGGAAAGGTGCGAGCCGCCGCCTGCGTCGTGCCGGTCGAGTTCCCGCCGTTGTATATGGAGCCGGGCGCGATCCGGCGATCATCACGATCGAGCATGATCCATTGCTGCACATGGCCGAGCAGGAAGCATTCCACTCCTCGATTCTCGAGCTTAGCGTTGGCAAGGACACCCGCCAGAAAGTCGTTCTGCGCGATCTCCAGCGTCATCCGTTCAAGCCATTGTTGACCCATCTGGACTTCTTGCGCGTCTCTGACGACCAGCTGGTCCGGATCAATGTGCCGATTCACTTTATCAATGAAGACCAGTCCAAGGCCGGCCGCAAGGCAGGTGTGGTGATTTCCCACCAGACCGTGGAAGTCGAAATCGACGCGCTGCCGAAGGATCTGCCGGAATACCTGGAAGTTGATCTTGTCGACATGGAGCCGGGCGATAGCGTCATGCTCAGCGAAATCAAGCTGCCGGAAGGTGTCACCATTCCAGCGCTGGAAATCAGTTCCGACAACGATCATCCCATCGTTACCGCACTGTTCATTCGTGAATCCCAGGGTACCGGCGAACTGGCTGCCGAAGCCGACGCCGCCATGGGTGAAGCCGCTGAAGTCGAAACCGTCGGAGAGTCTGAAGAAGCCGAAGGTGAAGAAGGCGAGGGCGAGGAATCGTCCGATGACGCTGGTGAGGAAGACGGCGCTGAGGCCAAGAAGGACGACTGAGTCGTGGCGTGAACGATCTGTGGCTGATTGCCGGTCTGGGAAATCCCGGATCGAAGTACGAAAGAACCCGGCACAATGCCGGGTTCTGGTTTCTGGATGCACTGGATCGACGCGAGCCACTGCCGCTGAAAGCCAATCGCAAGCTGCACGGCGATGTCTGCAAGACTCGTTTCGCGAGCTCCGATGCGGTGTTCCTGCGGCCGGACACGTTCATGAACAACTCCGGCCAGGCCATTCGCGCAGTCACGGACTATTTCGATATTCGACCCGAGCGAGTCGTGGTCGCCTATGACGATCTGGACCTGGCGCCGGGTGTCGTACGCCTGAAACTGGGCGGTGGGCATGGCGGTCACAATGGCCTGCGCAGCACCTTCCAGCACCTCGGCAGCCAGAATTTCTGGCGGGTCAGGATCGGTATCGGCCACCCGGGCGTGCGCGAAGCCGTCACCCCCTGGGTGCTCGGACGCGCCGGGCCCGACGACGAAAAAGCCATCCTGGAAGCGATCGATCAGGCCGCCGCTGTCATGCCCGACCTGCTGGCCGGCAAAACCGAGCGCGCAATGCAGAATTTACACACCAGCTCAGAAGGCCCCAGTCAAGCTGAACCCTGAATCCTGGTCTTTTTATCCTGAACCCTGAACGCTCTTCCGAAGGAATCAATATGGGCTTCAAGTGCGGAATCGTCGGCCTGCCCAATGTCGGCAAGTCAACTTTGTTCAATTGCCTGACCAAGGCCGAGATTGCGGCCGAGAACTACCCGTTCTGTACCATCGAGCCCAATGTCGGCATGGTGCCGGTGCCGGATACCCGCCTGGCGGCGCTGGCCGAGATCGTATCGCCGGAAAAGGTGGTGCCGACGATGATGCAGTTTGTCGATATCGCGGGGTTGGTTGCCGGTGCTTCGAAGGGTGAGGGTCTGGGTAACAAGTTTCTTTCCCATATTCGCGAAACCGATGCGATCGCGCACATCGTTCGCTGTTTTGTCGATGACGACGTCACTCACGTTTCCGGCAAGGTGGATCCGCTGTCGGATATCGAGACCATCGACACCGAGCTGGTGCTGGCTGATCTGGACGCGGCCGAGCGGGCGCTGGATCGAATCGCTCGCCAGACCCGTTCGGGCGACAAGGACGCCAAGCGTCTGGCGGCGATGCTGGAGCGGGTTGTTGCCCATCTGGGCGCCGGCGAGCCGTTGCGGACGCTGGAGCTCGAAACCGATGAGCGCCAGGCATTGAGAACCTGGCAGTTCATTACCGCCAAGCCGGTGCTCTACGTGGCCAATGTCGACGATTCAGCGGCCGCCGACAATGAGATGGTCGAAAAAGTCCGGGCCCGTGCTGCGGCTGAAAACGCTGAAGTCGTGGTGCTGTGCGCGGCAATGGAAGCGGAACTGGCCGAGTTGTCGGCCGAGGATCAGGCCGAATTCCTGGCTGAACTCGGTCAGACCGAACCGGGTCTGAATCGCCTGATTCGCGCCGGTTATCAGCTGCTGGACCTGCTGACCTTCTTTACCGCCGGCCCCAAGGAAGTCCGCGCCTGGACGGTCCGCAAGGGTTCGACCGCCCCGCAGGCGGCCGGACGCATCCACACCGATTTTGAAAAGGGCTTTATCCGGGCCGAAGTAACCGCCTACGACGACTACATCGCCGCCCGCGGCGAAACCGGCGCCAAGGCCGCCGGCAAACTGCGCCTGGAAGGACGGGAATACATCGTCCACGAAGGCGATGTGATGCATTTCCGCTTCAACGTTTGAGGTGGGGCGGGGGAGAAGGTGAGAAGGGTAGAGGGAGAGAAGGGTGGAGGATTGAACCCTCTTCCCCTCTCCCCCTCTCACCTTTTTCTCCCCCGAGTCTTGACTCGTGGCGGCGGTTGCGCGACAATTGCGGGCTTCGTCCGGAATCCATGGGATTTCGGGTGGTCGACAGGAGTTGTGAGGCCTTATTAAGGAATTCGGAGGGGTACTCAAGCGGTCAACGAGGGCAGACTGTAAATCTGCTGGCTATGCCTTCGCAGGTTCGAATCCTGCCCCCTCCACCATTTCCTGTTGATTCGGAAGGTTGATTTGGAAGATTGATTTGAAGTGATGGTTCGGGCAAAGCGGGTGTAGTTCAATGGTAGAACCTCAGCCTTCCAAGCTGATGATGTCGGTTCGATCCCGATCACCCGCTCCAACAATTTGAGTGCGCCCTCGTAGCTCAGGTGGTAGAGCACTCCCTTGGTAAGGGAGAGGTCACTGGTTCGAGTCCAGTCGTGGGCACCATATTTCAGGGCCGCGCCCGATGAAGAACGCGGCCTGTTGATTTTTTACTATACAACTTATCAGGAAACGGAGTTTTTGACTCATGTCCAAGGCAAAATTTGAACGTAGCAAGCCGCACGTAAACGTCGGCACGATTGGTCACGTTGACCACGGCAAGACGACCCTGACGGCGGCGCTGACGAAAGTATGCGCGGAGGCCCGTGGTGGTG
>Ga0208979_100757_pt1 | contig 10979 bp, 6 predicted proteins | sample HotLakConsUCCSLE_FD_184738 | JGI IMG/M metagenome (GOLD analysis project Ga0208979, IMG submission 184738) | Hypersaline microbial mat communities from Hot Lake, Washington, USA - Hot Lake Consortium UCC-SLE (SPAdes) | ecosystem: Environmental > Aquatic > Non-marine Saline and Alkaline >... | reverse complement strand
ACCGTTCTTAGAGATGTCGTGAGAGCCGCAAGTTGGGCAAGTCATCTCGATTTTCATCTGCTCTACTCCTTGACACTGCCAACGGCTGTAGCTTGTTTTTCTTTATCCTTTACATTAATGCACTACCCAAAATGCTTTCGTTAATTTTGCATACATACCCCACGGACATTGCTATTTATGGAGACCAGGATTAGTCTGGCTACATCTTCTTTCTGACGGGTTCATTGCGCTAGCCTATTTTTCAATTCCAATAGCGCTGGTCTATTTCGTCCAGCGACGGCAAGATTTACCCTATCCGTGGTTGTTTTGGCTTTTTGGTGCTTTTATTGTGGCCTGTGGATTCACTCACATCCTTGCCATTTGGACACTATGGCACCCTAACTATTGGACATCAGGTACAGTCAAGGCGTTGACTGCTGTAATTTCGCTCTCGACTGCGGCGACGATGATTCCTGTTATTCCCGAAGCCTTGACATTGCCTGGGCGAGGAGAACTCGAAAAAGCGAAAGCAGACTTAGAACAGCGTGTGCTTGAACGTACTCAATCTTTGCAACTGAGTGAAGAGCGCCTTCAGATGGCACTGGCGGGTTCTGGAGATGGTCTATGGGATTGGAATATTCTAACGAAAGAAGTGTATTTTAGTCCTCAATGGCAACAGATGCTTGGCTACGAGATAAACGAACTTCCGGGCCATATTAGTACATGGGAGAGCCTGATTCACCCAGACGATAAACCTAGCCATATGGAAGCGCTAGCGCTTCATTTTCAAAATAGTCAAGTTCCCTACGGCTTTGATTATCGGATAAAAACAAAGTCGGGAGAATGGAAATGGATCGGTAACTATGGCCAAGTGGTAACCCGCAATAAGAAAGGGGATGCCGTGAGAATGTCGGGAACTCACAAAGATATTAGCGATCGCAAACAGCGTGAGCAAGAACTTGCTGAATCTCTATCCGAAAAAAACGTAATGCTCCAAGAAATCCACCATCGGGTCAAAAACAACTTACAGGTTATTTGCAGCTTGCTCAATCTACAGACCCAATCTAGCGATCCGCACATTATAGAGATCATGAAAGAAAGCCAGAATCGAGTAAGATCCATGGCCTTAGTACATGAGAACCTATATAAATCTGAGAATTTATCAAAGATTGATCTTGAAAACTATGTGCAAGATTTGTCTAAAAACCTGTTGAGATCCTATCACTCTATAACGACTTCAACCAAGATTAGTGTTGCCGTTCCAAATATATATCTCAATATCGATACGGCCGTGCCCTGCGGACTTATCATCAATGAGTTAGTTTCCAATGCTTTAAAGTATGCATTTCTTCCACAGCAACAAGGAGAAATCAAAATAAGCATCTTTAAATCAGATGATCAAGACATGATACTCAACATCGCCGACAATGGGATTGGATTGCCCTCTGCGATCAACATTGAACAGATAAATACAATGGGTCTACGTATGGTCATGGCCCTAGTCCAGCAGATTTCAGGAAGCCTAAGCGTTAATCGAGAAGCGGGAAGTTCATTTACGATTAGGTTTCCCGAGCAGGTTTAGTGGCACGAGTTTGTGTATCATCTGTATCAACAGAATTGATCAAAAAGAGTAGATCCCTTATACAAACAGGGTTTTCCTCTCAACCATTTTACTAATTAAGTTCATACTTAGATTGAAAACAATGAAATCTTCTTTAGCTGCGACTAATATTCTAATTGTTGAAGATGAAGGCCTTATTGCGCTCGACCTAGAAACTCATTTGTTGAATTTAGGCTATCAAATCGCTGGCATAGCGGAAACGGGTCGATTAGCTATTCAAAAAGCCCTTGCATCACCATTGCCTGATTTAATCTTGATGGATATTCGACTGAAAGGGGATATGGATGGGATTGAGGCAGCCTCTAAAATTATAGCACAAATTGATATTCCGATTATTTTTCTGACGGCTTTTGCAGATAACAGTACGCTCAATCGGGCTAAATTAATATCGCCCTTCGCTTATATTCGTAAACCCTTTGATATAGCTGACTTACACATAAGTATTGAAATCGCTCTCCAAAAACATTGTTCTGAAAAAATTATAAAACAACAAAAAAATTGGCTTAACACCGTTTTAGAAAGTATTGGAGATGCTGTGGTAACGACTGATAATGATGGCAATGTTACTTTTATCAATCGGGTTGCTGAGTCTATTACCCAATGGATCAAATCTGAGTCTCTTGGTAGACCAATTAATGATGTTGTTCCTCTAGTTGACTACTATAAAAAATCCATTGAAAATCCTATCTTACAAGCTTTAAGGGCTGGGCGGGGAGAGCCTCTACCTGAAGGTACTTTGCTCATTACGAAAAATCAGCAAGAAGTTCCTGTCGAAGACAGCGCAGTATTAATATTAGATGACATGCAGCATGCTCACGGAGCTGTAATTGTTTTTAGAGACATTAGTGAACGCATAGCGGTAAAGCAACAGTTGTTTTATCAGGCCTATTACGATACGCTAACGAATCTTCCTAATCGCTTATTGTTTATTAATCGACTTCAACATTTAGTTGATTTAAACAAACGATACTCGAATTGCCAATTTGCTGTATTATTCGTTGACTTAGACCGGTTTAAGATTGTCAACGACAGTCTAGGACATCCGATTGGTGATCAGCTACTGATTGCTACTGCGAAACGGTTACAGAAGTGTTTGCGACCTACCGATACGGTTGCTCGCTTTGGGGGAGATGAATTTGCTATTTTGCTAGAGCAGTGTCCAGATTTTCAGTCTGTTTGTAAGTTAGCTGATCGGATTAACCATGAACTCAGCGTTCCTTATCGTTTGAGTAGTTACGATCTTTTCAGCTCTGCCAGTATTGGCATTGTTAAATGGCAATCTCACTATGAAACAGCCGAGGATTTAGTTCGAGATGCAGATATCGCAATGTATCAGGCTAAAGCGAATGGCAAAGGTCGCTATGCGATATTTGATGACACGATGCATACACAAGTTAAGAGACGACTCACATTAGAAAATGATTTGCGACAAGCGGTTTCTAACAATGCATTGATAATTTACTATCAGCCGATTGTTTCTTTGGCTAATAGTAAGATTGTAGGCTTTGAAGCGCTAGCACGTTGGGAGCATCCTGAACAAGGTTTAATTTCTCCTGAAATATTTATCCCGATTGCTGAAGAAACAGGACTCATTGTTCAGATCGATCAATGGGTTTTACGCCAAGCTTGCCAGCAAATCAAAATCTGGCAAGACCAGTTTTCTGGTGAAACAAAGTTGGGTGTTAGCGTTAATTTCTCAAGCTATCATCTTTCACAGCCGGATGTGGTTGAGCAGGTTAAGCAAGCGCTAGCAGATGCGGACTTGTCGGCAGCTAGTCTGAGATTAGAAATTACCGAAAGCACCTTAATTGAGAATCCTGAGTTAGTAGCTCAAATATTGTTAGAGCTGAAAATTTTAGGTGTCGAGATTTATATTGATGATTTTGGGACAGGCTATTCGTCTTTAAGCCGTCTGCATAAATACCCAATTAGCACTCTTAAAATTGATCGTTCCTTTATTCATAATATTGATTCTAATACAGAACAATTCGAGATTGTTCGCACAATTATTATCTTAGCTAAAGCCTTAAATATGACTACAATAGCAGAAGGTGTAGAAACAGAAAAAGAAATAGAGGCTATTTGCGGCTTAGGATGCGAATATGTGCAGGGGTATTATTTTTACCGACCCCTAACATGTAAGCAAGTTACAGCTCTGCTGGAAAATTGATATAGCTCTATAAAGACGTTGCTTCAAAAAGAACTAAGGATCGAGGATTAATAGCGATTTTCAGTCTGGTAACGTCCATAATATTTATTAGACCTCTTGCACAGAAAGAAAAAATATAGCTATCAAATAAATTTGATTGGCTGCAAAGGAAACATTGTGATTTTACTTACGTCTTTATTACTATTACTTACGTTTTTATTACTTACGTCTTTATTTTTTTATTGAATCTGAGTGATCCCTTCCTATGTAGTTTAGCCTTTAAAGGGGGTGTGACCGAAATGTGATGTAATCATTTTTCGCCCGAATCAACTGCCCCATAAGCTTTTAGTCATCCAAGTAAAGCAGTGATAATTTTAGAAGCCCTACTTTGAATGGCAGTGCAAGACATTGAAAAATCCTCAAAGACAGGTATTCAAAGGATTTATCGTAATTAGGCCTTTTCTACTACATTATATTGTGGTCACGACCCTTTAAAGGTTCGGTTTAAATACCAGTCTCAACTTGTCATGTCAGGCTTTTGAAGCCTCTACCCTATCTCTATATAATTTCTACCCTTCTAGCTATGTCTCAACTAATTTCTGGTATGGGTTCGCTATCCTTATCTCAACCTTCATCTGAAGCTGACCTGAGCGCTCAGCTCAGCTCGTTAGGAGAAATTACTGAAGATATTTCTAAGAAAGGTGTCGCTAAGAAAAATATCGCTGAGAAAGGCGTCGCTGAGACTAGTCAGGCGACGGTTATTCACAAAATTGAAACTCAAGTTGCCTTAACACCTAACGAAATCGCCCTCGTTGCCCAAACAGAACCACTGACCTACCAACAGCTCAACCAAAGAGTAAACCAACTCGCTCATTTCCTTCAGCAACAGGGTGTTGGTGCCGGCAGCTTAGTGGCGATTCAACTCATGAGATCACCTGACGCCATCATTGCCTTCCTAGCAGTGATGAAAGCGGGAGCCGCTTATATTCCAATTGATCCTAGCTACCCACAGGCTCGCCGCCGCTATATTCTCCAAGATTCGCAGGCAGCCGTTCTGCTCACTGAATCGAGTCTTTATAAGACGGATCTCATTGAACCCAATCAGTTATGTCTCTCTATTCAAATAGATACTCAACGGGACATCATTGCGCAGCATAGCACCGCCAATTTAGATATTGAAATTAACCTAGACGATATCGCTTACGTTATCTATACCTCTGGCACAACCGGTCACCCTAAAGGGGTGATGATTCGGCATGAAGGCCTGATTAATCATGCGATGGCGATCGCCCGTGCATTCCAAATGACAGCCTCAGACCGGATGTTGCAGTTTTCTAACCTCAGCTTCGATATCATCGTTGAGGAAATCTATCCGACCCTCATCACCGGCGCTGCTCTGGTTCTTCGCCCCGAAGATATTGCAACTTCAATGAGTCGTTTCTTCCAATTTACAGCTGCTGAAAAAATCACTATTCTCGATTTACCCACTGCCTTTTGGCATGAGCTAGTCGGTGAGCTTGCCCGGCGATTAAAACCACTTTCAGAAATCGCTCAGAACAGATCTCACAATTCATCTCAGGAAACATCTCAAAATAGGGAAACAGCTATTGATGACACGAATCCGCTATCGCCTAGCATTCGCCTAGTGGTTGTCGGCGGAGAAGAAGCTTCACTGGCTCGCTATCGGCAGTGGCGCAGCATGGTGGGCGATTATCCCCGCTGGCTCAATACTTATGGCCCTACTGAAACAACGGTGTCAGCCACTCTATACGACCCTATCGCTGAAAACTTTGACCTGACGCATAAACTCCCTATTGGACGCGCCATTGATAATGTTCAAACCTATGTGCTCAAGCCAACAAAAGACCAGAAGGGTCTACAACTCGTAGAACCCGGTGAACCCGGCAAACTCTACATCGGTGGCCCTGGCCTTGCTCAAAGGTATCTTAACAAACCTGACAAAACGGCCACCGCTTTTGTGGATCATCCGTTTGCTGCAGGCGATCGCCTTTACGATACGGGCGATATTGTCCGTGAGCTGCCAGATGGTAACTTGATTTTTATCGGGCGTGCCGACTTTCAGGTTAAAATTCGAGGCTTTCGGATTGAACTCGGCGAAGTTGCCAGATGTTTAGAAGAGTATCCGCTGATTCAGCAACAGGTTGTTTTGGTTCGAGAAGATCGCCCTGAAGAGAAACGATTGGTTGCTTATGTGATGCCCCACACAGCACACCATACAGCGCAGAAAGACAAGGTTTTAGACATCGGAGCCTTACGGTCATTTATGGAGGCCAAGCTACCTGACTATATGGTGCCATCAGCTTTTGTGGTACTAGAGACCCTGCCTACGACTGCTAACGGCAAGATTGATCGTAGCGCTCTTCTAGCCCTCCCGGCTCCTGTTTGCCAGCAGGTCTGTTATGTGCCGCCCGAGACGGAAATTGAAAAAACGCTGGTCAGATTTTGGCAACAGCTTCTCTCTATAAAAACCGTGGGTGTCAACGACAATTTCTTTGAGCTCGGTGGAAGCTCTCTAATGGCTGTGCGGCTTTTCTCTTTCGTTGAGGAAGCGTTTGGACAAAAGCTTCCCCTTACTGCGCTGCTTCAGTCGCCTACACCTGCAAAGCTTGCCCGAATGATTGAGACGATTCAATCATCCGATCACTCCTCAGCTTCATCGTCGAATAATCACCCAGATTTGTGGGAGTCTTTAGTACCGATGCAGACTAAAGGCTGCAAACCTCCCATATTCTTTCTTCATGCTGTGGGCCCTAGCATTCTTAACTATCAAAACCTGCTGCCCTACCTAGACGACGATCAACCGGTGTACGCGCTTCAGGCAAAGGGGATTAACAGAGAACGGCCTTTGCTAGAGCATATGGAAAAGATGGCCGCTGAATACATTCAAGATATCAAGTCAATCCAACCGCATGGGCCTTATCACTTTGCAGGGCATTCATTTGGTGGGCTGATGGCATTTGAAATGGCGCATCAGCTGATTAAGCAGGGCGAGACTATTGAGTTCTTAGGGCTTTTCGATGCTGCGACCCCAACTTTAACCTACTGTCAAACCCCTCCATGGGTTTATCAGCTGTACATCCACGGTCTCAATTTGAGCGCTGCACAGGGTTTCTATCAAAAATGGCATTATCTAGAAAGTCGTGCTGTTCCTATTTTCAGCAAGCTTTTACAAAAGGGATTGGCCAAGTTTGGCTTGGCTACACTACCAGTTATGGAACCTTTACCAGAAATTTATCGGCGGATTGAAGAAGTAGATCGTGCTGCGCTCAAACGCTATGCCCCTCAACCTTATCCCAGCAAGATCACGCTTTTTCGGGCTCAGGAGAAAGATCCTAAACAGTTTCATGACGACCTGCTCGGATGGCGTTATTTGGCAGAGGGCGGAATTGAAATATACGATGTCCCAGGGCATCACTTGAGTCTTATGCTTGAGCCACAGGTAGCTACGCTGGCCAAGTTGTTGCAGGTCTGTCTCAATAAGGCTTATTCAGATGAGTCATTCGATATATTGGTTCCGTAGAGCGCTTACCAATTTTGTACGATGAAATTGCTTCATCCAGGGCTACAAATTGAAAAGACAGAAAATTGAAAAGGCTTGGCTTTGACCTTGAATCTTGGAATCAGTAGGTCATTGGGCTAGCGCATGTGATATGAAGTCGGCTGGCCTGGTGACGCTTCGCTCGTATTCACTATCACTCGCTTGAGCATCGCAAAGCTACCTTCTGCTAAAAGAGTTTGTACTCAAGGGTTTTCTGATTTTCTCAAACGCTCTTAAAACTGATTGAGCAAGATATTTGAAAATACTTAATCCTGTGTAAATAGACTAGGATCTATGGTTTTCACCTAATTGAAAGTTGATTTTTCTTGAACTTTTTCATGTAGATGTCCGTCGTTTTACATATGCTTCGCTCTAATTTTACATTCAGTAAGTAGGTAAGAAGTAGTTGAGATATTCCTGGAAAGCTTAGCAGTCTTCAAATGTGTATTGGAATGAAACGCAAATGATTAAAGAAAGAGAACCTAAAGCGTCCCTTCTCAACCTATCGCCAAATCAAAAACAGTCTCCCTCTAGTAAACCTTCAGCTTCTCGCCGTAGACCTAGCCCTAGCAATAAACTTACAAAGTTTATTATGCCGAGGCGTTCTGCCCTGGTTCGAGCGCTGCAACTCTATTTTCGAAAGCCCCGGTATACAGGTAAGATTTTTTGTATCGGATTTAATAAGACCGGCACAACTAGCCTAGGCAAAGGGCTTGAGGAACTGGGCTATTTCCATAGCACTTACACTAATAAGGTGTGGCTGGATTACTATAAAAATAATAAAATTGTCAAGCTGCTAGAGCATACGGCCAAGTTTGACTCTACAGATGATTTACCGTGGCTAAAAGAAGACATGATTCCCATTTTAGACAAAGTTTTTTTGGGGAGTAAGTTCATCTATTTAGAGAGGGACGAAGCCTCTTGGAAGCGCTCTATCTATAATTGGAGCTACCAGCGAACAGGAAAATATCCGGACATTGAGCAAGAACTAGCAAAGTTTAGAGCACATAGAGCGTTTGTCCTAACATATTTCAAAGATAGACCGAGCGATCAGTTCATTATTTTGAATATTTCTGATCCAGAAGGATTTGCAAAGTTGGCAAAGTTTTTAGGAAAAACAACTTCTCGTAAGGCATTTCCTCATTACAACGCTACAACTTCTAATCGCTCCTAGTTAGATTGTGCCTGTAACGGAGGGATTCTGGTTTGCGGCACCCATATCTTTTGCAAAGCCTTCGCTCCCCCTATCCGAGACGTAGGTTAAGATTAAAAGCATTGATGTGATGGGGTTATATAGATCGAAATTGATCTTTAAGAGAGTTAAGCTGAAACTCTTTTACTCAAGGCTCTTTAGCAATAAATTTATAATTTTCTTTGCGAATCTTGGCCGCATCATCATCATATAAAAACGGAAGATAAGCATACCGGTATCCCTTTGTCACTGGCGTTGCTTCATGCAGCAAAGAACATGAAAACACAATTGCTCCTCCCGCTGGCGCATTATAAGTTTGACGCCCAAACTCAGGAAATCGGAGCAGTCCACCCTCATATTCTCCTGTATTAAGATTAAGAGAGACCGCAAACCTTCTATGAGCTGTGCCTTTAGTGGTATTATCTCGGTGAGGACGGAAAAATCCCCTGCTGGCGCCGTCGTAACAAGCAACGATATGTCGCTCTATTCGTGTTGCATGAAACTGAAACGCTTTGTAAATTTCTGGGGCCAGCCGATCGTGAATACGAAACATTGCTGCATTTCGCAGATTTTTATCTAAAATTTCTTGATCCCGACGACGTTTGAAGCTGTGGTCGTTAATGTAAACAGTGCGTCCGTTCTTCTCTCGCATGAATCCTGATTGTTCACCCCCATATTGGTTATAGTAACTGATTAATGCCTGGCGAATTTCGGGCTCAAAAATTCGGGGAACAATTAGAACGGGGGCTTGTACCGACGCCGCTTGCGTTGCTGAAATTTTTGGTAGCTTCGAGAGAATGGCAACCAATTGAGAAATATGGTTTTGTGGTTGATCGTAAAAGGGAATAACTGTCAGCACGCGTAAACGTTCATCAAGGACGTAGGTGCACAGCTCATATGCTCCATCTTGAGAAATTACGCCGAATTTTTGGCTGATGGATCGATCAAAGTCCCAAAAAAAACGAATGCCCGGTATTTTTTCTTTTAGAGAAGACGATCGCTGATCTTCTGGGTCGGTGCTAACACCAAAAAAACAACAGAAATCATCGTCAAATATATGTCGGTATTGCTCTAAATCTTCTAGTACCTTTTGACTAGCTTGATCGATGGAAGATTTTAGAAAGCATAGTAGTACATATCGTCCTGCTATGGATTCAAAATGATACCTAGGATTGTTAGTGGAGGCTATTGTGAACCAAGGTGCGGGTTCTCCTGTGGTAAGAAGCATTTCTGTAACTTAAGGCAGTCAATATAAATGTACATATAGTCAAAATAGTCAAAGCTAATATAGCAGGCCAGCATGATATGTAAAAGCGTTTTCGATTGCAGATGCGTTTCGGGGCTAAAGCTTCATAATTGAGTATATTTAGTGTTTTTGTTTAGTCTTTGTCAAATTTAACTGCCCATTTAGGTGAATATGCTATTGCAGGTAGATGAAATTTGACCTAATGAGGCTACTGCGGTAATTCTCTTGAAGGTGTGCGACTAGCGACTCTGCGTTCATGCTTTTGTTGTTATGATTCACTGTGCTGCTGCCGCCATTGGTTAACGGCAGCGTGAGAAAGTGGGCCGCCGTAGCCAGCATAAAGTGTGTGTTTAGTTTGCGAAAGAATTACGTCCAAACTGCTCATGGCTTCTGCAATGTTGTCGGCAAAGTAGTGGTAGTTTGGTTGGGTGGGCAATACCCTGCCGCCCATGTAGCCGCCCATAATCAGATCGCCAATGATTGCGTCACCTTGTGCTGTTACGATCGAAACGGAACCTGGTGTATGCTCTGGCGTTGCAACGACCGTTGCCTCCAAGCCAAAATCAGTTAGGCTCATGCCGTCATGTAGTTCAATGTCGGCATTGACTGAATTGAATTTTTCATTACTAAAGAATTGACTCATTATCTTGCCCCTTAAGGGCTACCGATTTCCTGAGTTTGGCAAAAACCGCGCTAACAAACTCTGCCAATCCGATGCCTGTTGTTCTTCTATAACCTGGGCGTTAATTTTTTCTAGGAGCGGCGCATTTTCGGGCAGGGCAAATACATAGAGATATAGTCAAATCTGGTGTACGGAGAAAATTTAGGCAGCCTTCTGTTCTTCGTGATCTGCGATTGCTTCTTCTTGTTCGATAGAAACGAGCTTGAGGCCATCTCTGAACTGAACACCCTCAATCACATCACCCAAGTGCTTGAAACCTCGAATCCGATGCCAGCGCTTCTGAGCACTCTCAACGAGCTTGAACACCAGCGGCGTAATCGTCTCTTTCGAGACGGCACCTCGGGTCTTGTCCGTTCTTAAACGGACAGTTGCAAAGGTCGATTCGATAGGATTCGTCGAACGAATATGTTGCCAGTGCTCAGCGGGAAAATCGTAAAACGCTAGCAGCACATCTCGGTCTTTTTCTAAGCACTCAGTGGCCTCAGGGTACTTGGCTCGATAGGTTTTGAGAAAGCGATTGAACGCGACATTGGCATCGGTTTTGGTTTCCG
>Ga0208979_100755_pt1 | contig 11033 bp, 10 predicted proteins | sample HotLakConsUCCSLE_FD_184738 | JGI IMG/M metagenome (GOLD analysis project Ga0208979, IMG submission 184738) | Hypersaline microbial mat communities from Hot Lake, Washington, USA - Hot Lake Consortium UCC-SLE (SPAdes) | ecosystem: Environmental > Aquatic > Non-marine Saline and Alkaline >... | reverse complement strand
CTGTTCCTTGAATTCCGGACTGTACTTATTGCGGGTCTTCTTCTCGTTCTGCTTCGTTTTCATTGGTTCACCTCGGATCAAGAGTGTATTCTCTTAACCAGGTGTCCGGGGAATCGGGGCAAGATCAATTCCTTGGTTTGATTTCATTTTTCCGTATCCTATCAATCCAATTCTGATTCAAGTTTCTTGAACAACAAACGTCGGCCTCTGGAATAGCGCATATCAACATTGCATACAAAGAAACCATGAGTCGACAGAATCGTGGTCACCTCTCGGACGGTAGTGGCTTGACTCTCGCCACGCTCGGGACCGCAATCAACTGTAATATAGTCCGTTTTTTTGAGGACTTTGATGGCGCCCGATAAAATTTCAGGCTCGAACCCCTCTGCCTCAACTTTTAGAAGTCTAATTTTATCAAACGAATCAAGCTCAACGTCCAACGTTGATACCTCTACAATCTCTACTTCAGCTGTCTGCGAAAACTTAACAGCAGAGCAATCCCCCGTTTCCGGAGCCAGGTAGAACTCGATTTCGCCCACCTCTGGACCCAACGCCTTCATGTGGGCATGAAATGACGGGCTATCTTTCAGATTGGCATCAAGTGCTCGAAAGGCAGAGGGGCTCGGCTCATAGGCTAACAGCCTAACCGCTGGCTGCTTAGTTTGAAAATATCGACACAGATCACCGTAGTTGGCTCCACAGTCAATCACAACGTCAGCGGTGCAGAAGCTAATATCATTCAGCAGATAGGAATTGGCTATCTGTTGGCAACGTCCAGTAATACCTTTCGAGTACAGAGATGCACCGCGATATGCATTTTCGAAATAGTGAACCGTGCCATCTTCATGGACACTATAAAGCTGCTTTTCTTTTGAATACCGGAAGACTACGCCGGAATGTCGGTAAATTTTGGGAATTGCGTTAAGAATACGTAGATTACCCTTGACCGACGAAGGCGTGGATTTCAGTCGCGATAAAAGAGCGTTTAAAATCGAACTCCTAAAGGCGAATAGAATTTCAAACAGCAAACTTCTCGCCGATGTCTTGAGGGTTGGCTGCTTCTTCATTTCATTTCACTTTTTTAAACTCATTTTTCAACACCAGATTCTCAAAAGCCAATAGCTACTGCATCATCTTTAACTTTCACTGCATAATGGAGAAATTCATTGACTCTAAGGTAATAGGCAGCCATAGAGTTGTTCTTGAAATATTGTAATCGGCCCGCGTCAATAAGTGTCCTCAAAAATTCCAGATCAGAGTATATTTCGCAAACTATTTTTGCAATTTCGCTCGTATCTTTAGGGGGTGCCAAGAGCCGTTCGGACAGTACAGGACCTAGGAGATCTTTTGTTCCTCGCAGCGCAAAACTTACAATCGGGACGCCACAAAGAAGGGCTTCGCGTAGAACTCGCGAAACACCCTCGGCTTCGGAGGTTTGCAACAGGAAATCAGCATGCGCAAGATAGCGCAGATGATCCGAACGATGGCCGTGGATGAAGACCCTGCTCTCTAGCGAAAACTCTTTGATTGCAGCTTTTAGCCGTTCCAAATAGTCCTTTTTTACCGCCTGACCAACCAGGTGGAGTTCAGCATCAATACCTGATGCAATAATTTTAGCAAGGACCTCTACGGAGAAATGCTGCGCCTTCCTGCTTTGAATTGACCCAATATTTACAAGCTTCAATCGCGTGGAGTGATATGGGGATTGCGAAGCGATAGACGCTATAACTTCGTGCTCGACGCACGATGGAGCGAGATCCACGAACTTGGTGCGAGACAATGTTGTAATTTCGGCACAAGCGTCCGCTTGAGTTTGTGACTGGAGAATTGTCAAGTCGTAACGGCTGCAGAGCTCCCGGTATTCAGCAACATGTTGCGGTTTAATCACCTCGAAGTCTGAAATTTTACAAAGAGTGCGAATGGCTGTTTCGGGCTCCGCCGCCTGGCTCCTGCTAATGCTGGCGCTCGTGGCAATGCGAAGCTCGTCAATTTTCCCAGACCAGCAATCAATTACTAGCTCAGATTCAAACAGAATACGGAGAGCTTTCCGCTCTGGCGAAAGCATCCTATCAATCAAGTCGACAATCCTAGATCGCAAGGCATATGTTTTGCCATCGCGCTGAAAAGCTCTTGGTAATCGGTGCACTCTATGGTTTCCGAGGCCACAGTCCACCATTTGTGCACGACGAAGTAGGTATCGAAGGTAACCTCTACCGACAAGAAAATGAACTTCGTTACCAAGATTTTCGATGACATGAGCAAGGTCAAGGATAGATGCTCCGCCGCCGCCATATCGGTTAATGGAATCTACAATGAATGTAACTTTCATTTTTCGATTTCAATTGGTCTACGGGACCGACTTTGAGTCGGCTACCTAGCGTCAATCCTCCCGTCTGAAGTGTTTCTCGGTTGGGCCTGTATCTATTTCGACACAATCAATTGGGCTGACGCCTCCAAGTCTTTGATACTCAGAGGAGTTCCACTCTTTGCCGGACGGCAAAGCTTTAAACCGAAAAGTTTTTCGTAGTGTTTCGGCGCCAGCCCATATCCGGGCCTGATGCTGCGAATGTCACCAGGTTTGATGATGTCACCCGCCTCAAGGTTTTTGACGAAATACAGCGAGCGGCGGAACTTGACGTTATCCTGTTCGCTAGACTTACGAGCATAGCTTGCTTCGCCTAGAGCGCACCACGCAGTTTTAGCGTCCCGACAGAGCGCGGCGAGGTCGTCGGGCTCCAGTGAAAAACTATCGTCGGGCCCGCCCCCAGTCCTGTCGAGCGTCACGTGTTTCTCGATAATAGCGGCACCAAGGGCTACGCTAGCTATAGCGGTTGCACTATCCAGCGTGTGGTCAGAAAGTCCAACGATTGTTCCGTAGCGTTTTGCCATATTGGGGATAGTTCTGAGATTGTAGTCTGAGGCGGGCGCTGGATAGCCGGATACGCAGTGCAGTAGGGCAATCTGAGTACACCCTCCTTCACGGGCCGCGTCTAGCGCCTCCTGGATCTCATCTGCGTCAGCCATACCTGTAGAGATGATCATTGGCTTGCCGGTTGACGCGATGTATTTGATCAGCGGAAGATCAATAGCCTCAAAGGAGGCTACCTTGTAGGCGGGTGCGTCCAGGTCTTCCAAGAAATCGACCGCAGTCGGATCGAACGGGGAGCTGAAGATTGTGATTCCGAGCTTTTTGGCGAATGCGAAAAGATCCTTATGCCATTCCCAGGGTGTGTGCGCCCATTCGTAGAGATCCCAGAGCGTGTAACCCTTCCAGAGACCATCGGTGATCTGAAAGTCAGGTAGATCGCTCTTGAGCGTAATTGTATCTGGTCTATACGTCTGAATCTTAACTGCATCTGCGCCTGCGTCGTAGGCGGCTTCTATGATCTTTAGAGCTGTCTCGATGCTTCCGTTGTGGTTAGCAGAAAGCTCGGCAATGATGTACGGAGCAGTTTCCGATCCAATTTCCCTACCCGCGATATTGATGCTTTTCATTTCACGCACCGATTGAGTATTGGTAATGCAGAAAGGCGTTCGAAACTTGCAATCGCTTGTATCCAGCCGACTCAAAGACACGAATTGAGCCCTCATTTTCTGGGTGAATTTCGGCGTGAATCTCAGAAAGCTCCTTCTGGATCGCCAGATCATGCGCCTCACGGAGCAATTCTTTTGCGAGGCCTTGGCCACGAGCGTCACTGGAAAGACAAATGCTGATGCTTGCATTCACTCCCTTAAGTTGATCTAGCCGCACGTACCCACAGGCAAGTTTCCCAAGCTCAAGAATCCTGAAGGTTCTTTTGGGATTACTTATCGCGCTTCGAAACCAATGCTGATGCTGGGGAAAAGAAGGGCTGCCGCCACTCTTGCCGAACCTTTCATAGTCAGGAAATTTCCGCCATTCCCAGATTCGGCGTGAATCTTCAAGTTTTACATCTCTGAAGGAATACCGCGGCGGCAGAAGCTGGTTGCTAACTCTACCCACGCCATCGCCGTCACAAATTTCTGCAGATAGCTGCGCAAACTTACTCAGCAGCATCGGATTCCTGATTGCTTTTAGGGCATCGTCAAACCTATCCGTGAATTCGGCGCTGTCACTCGAACCGACGTCGATTCCCGCATTCGCCAACTTCATTGCCTGAACGACAGGCTGTTGATTTTTTGCCATCGTGACCAGTATGGTAGGGAGCCCCAAGCAACACCTTTCCCAGGTGCTGGATCCCGCTGCACCGATTGCCAAGTCTGCTTTGAGCATCAACATTGCCATATTGGATACGTTTTGCAGCACCTGCGTCGGTCGTCGAGATTTTTTTGCGATTGTCTGAACTTTTCTGTGCCATGGACACTTTTCGCCAAGTACGACAGTAACCTTGCATGCCGCTGGTAAGTCAGCATTTTCCAGGGCTTTCAGCACCACCTCAGTAACATTATTTTGGTCAACGCCGCCCATCGACACCAGAATATGCTCAAAAGCTTGATCTTCTCGGCGAAGAAGGCTCATAGCCCGCCGCTCGGCGAACTCTGGTCGGAGGAGTGCGAAACGCGGGCCCAACAGCAATCGACAAGATTCCGAGTGTACGAGTGGCCGGTAATGTTTTTCGATCCGGGCCAGATTCTGATCAAGCAATAAATCGCAACCGTGGGTGCGGTCTGCGAGATCGTCGATGACCATGATCTGCATACCATCTCGGCGCACCGCTTTTTCCCAACGATCATCAAATGAGTAGTGATCAACTACTAGCCAATCAAGGTCAATGTCGTTAAGGGCATCGCAGGTTTCCGTGGCATCTTGCTTCCAGTGCACTCCTGCCCAGGCTGCGTGTGTGGGCGGATCCTCTGGCGGTGACCCATCGGGCGTCGGGAGACGTTTAATGCAAAAACCACGTCTCTCCATCTGTTCAATCATGTTGCCGGCCAACTCACGGGAGACAAAGGAGACCATTGCGCCCATATCTCGCAGCGCTTCAGCGAGTGTGAGACAGCGCATGACATGGCCGGTGCCGATCTCCAGAGAAGCATCGACTCGAAAGGCAATGCTAGGATTCGCGGCTTTCATGTTTCGCCTCGGCTCGCATGGCCTTGAAAAGCCATTCAGCCCGTCGCCAGTCCTCAAGGGTGTCGATATCCTGCACGCGCTCCCTCGGCAACATCACGGGGACCGCGTCGCTGGTCAAAAGCGCTTTGCCCGATAACCATTCCTCGCTCCAACCCCAGTAGAACTGACCCGCGTCATGCCAGGCCTCCTCAAGGTCCTGCGATCGGACATCGGCATTCTCAGGCTGAAACATAGCCACCCGACCTGAATCGGTGATCCTCAACGCGCGCTGAATCGGAAAAGCGTAACTTGTTACGGAAAAAGCGTAGCGTGCATCGGATGCTTGGAGCACCTGCAACCCAAGGCCGATATCAGCGGGTTGAACGAAAGGGGCTGTCGCATAGAGGCAACAAACCGAAGTTTTGGCGGGAAGTTCGAGTTCCTTGACTGCGTGCGCAATGACTGGAACAGTGGATGCATGGTCATTGGCTAATTCAGATGGGCGATCAAATGGCACATCAGCACCGTGTGCGAGTGCAACTTCAGCGATCTCAGGGTCGTCCGTCGAAACGACGATGCGACTGAAACACTGGCTTTCCTGGGCCGCGCCGATTGACCAGGCAATCATTGGCTTCCCGCAGAACTCTCGGATGTTCTTGCGCGGGATTCGCTTGCTTCCACCGCGAGCCGGAATGATGCAGACATTCACTAGTTCAGCGCCTTGTGCAAAGTGTCCACGACCCGCTTTTGGTCCTTCGCATCCAAGCCGGGGTGAAGGGGAATCGAGATTGCCCGGTCGTAGTAATCCTCTGACGCCAGGAAATCTCCGCGCGAGAAACCGCAATTTTCGTAGTAAGGTTGAAGATGGACGGGGATGTAATGCAGGTTGACCCCAATTCCGGCGGCTTGCAGCGCCTCGAACACCTGACGCCGCCGACTGGCTTCCTCCAGGCGAATCACGTAGAGATGCCAGGAAGAGTTTGCACCTTCCAATCTTCCGGGCAGACGCAAGGGCAGATCGGCAAGTGCCTGGTCGTAGTCCAGTGCTATTTCGCGGCGGCGGCTGACGAATTTGTCGAGCCGATCCATCTGACTCAGCCCGAGCGCGCCCTGCATCTCTGTCATACGGTAATTCCAGCCCAGCTCGATTTGCTGGTAGTACCATGGGCCGTCTGGTTCGCGGGTCATGCGTGATGGATCGCGCGTGATGCCGTGGGTACGCAATTGCATCATCCGCGTCGCCAATTCCGAGTCATTTGTTGTCGCCATGCCCCCCTCTCCGGTGGTAATGATCTTGACCGGATGAAAACTGAAAACCGTAATGTCCGACCAGGCGCAGTCGCCAACGGCGCGGCCGAAATACTTTGCACCAATTGCATGGCTGGCGTCTTCTACGATTCTTACTCCGTGGCGGCGTGCCAGTTTCGAGATTCGAGCCATGTCTGGCGACTGGCCACACATATGGACCGGTACGATCACTTTTGGCAGCTTTCCTTCACGGTCGGCCTCAGAGAGCTTTGCTTCTAGCGCAACCGGGCACATGTTGAAGGTTTCGGGGTCAATATCGACGAAATCGATTTCAGCACCGCAGTATCGACCGCAGTTGGCCGAAGCGACGAACGTGATTGGAGAGGTCCAGAGGCAATCACCTGGGCCCAGATTCAGCGCCGCGCATGCTATGTGCAGCGCTGAAGTTGCCGAATTAACTGCCATTGCGTGCGTTGCGCCTACCCGTTGCGCGACGGCTTCTTCAAATTTCGGTACGACCGGGCCTTGGGTGAGGAAGTCTGAGCGCAGGACTTCGACAACGACTTCTATGTCGTCTTCGCTGATCTGCTGGCGGCCGTAGGGGATGTAATTGGTCATGCGAGGGGTTGAGTGATGCCGGTTAAAGGGTTAATGGGCAAACAGGTAAACGGGCAAAAGACTAATTAAAAAAAGTGGAGCGGTGTCGATTGCTACACTTTGAAATTTGGCTCGATGTTCTCGCGGATTAGTTGCCTGATTTGATCGACTGATAGAAAATCTTCGTTGGAGCCGCTGTTGTAGGCGAAACCGGGTTCCACGGCATGGCAGCCATTTTCTTTCATGTAGCTTCGCTTCGTGTAGTCGCCAGCCATCGGCAGAATGGCGTAGTAATGGCCAAGATCCACTGTGTTGTAGCTGTCGCTTGCGGTGATCATTTCTTCGTGAATCTTTTCCCCGGGACGGATCCCGATGATCGGCTTTTCACACTCCGGGCCAATCGCTTCAGCAACGTCCGTAATTCGATAGCTCGGAATCTTTGGAACGAACAACTCACCGCCTGTGGCATTTTCCAGAGCCCAGAGCACCATATCAACGCCCTCCTGGAGGCTGATGTTAAAGCGCGTCATGGTCGGATCCGTAATTGGCAGCACGCCTGTTTCGCGGCGCTTCAGGAAAAACGGGATGACTGAACCTCGGCTGCCCATGACGTTGCCGTATCGCACGACAGAAAACCCGATATCTCGCTTGCCCTTTATGTTATTGGCTGCGGTGAAAAGCTTGTCCGAGCAAAGCTTGGTTGCGCCATATAGGTTGATCGGGGCAGCCGCTTTGTCGGTACTCAGCGCAACAACTTTTTGGACGCCAGCATCCAGAGCTGATTCGATCACGTTTTGGGCACCGAGAATATTGGTCTTGACGGCTTCGAAAGGGTTGTATTCGGCGGCAGGAACCTGCTTGAGTGCAGCGGCATGTATGACAATGTCGATATCCTCCATCGCGCGCTTCAACCGAGGCGCATCCCGGACATCGCCGATGAAGTAGCGCAAACCCTTGTGATCTCTGGGGTCGAACTGCTGCGCCATTTCGAATTGCTTCAGCTCATCCCGGGAGAATACGACCAGGCGCTCGATGTTTGGATAGCGCTGTAAAACCGTTCGCGTAAAGGCTTTGCCAAAAGAGCCTGTGCCCCCGGTGATCAGAATGGATTTGTTTTCTAGCATTTGATTCCTTTTCAGCTTTCCAAATCGGCGACAGCCATCAGAGCCTCATCGCCGACGACTTCTTCGTAGCTACCCTGGGCGATCAGCCGTCCGTCTTCCAGGCGCAAGACCAGGTCACACTCCCGAAGGGTCTGAACCCGATGGGCAATAATGAAAACCGTCAGCTCGGAGGCGAGCTGAGAGACAGCCTCCATCACGGCAGTTTCGGTATTGGTGTCGAGGGCGCTGCTGGCTTCGTCAAATACCAAGACATCAGCGTTGGTCTTGTAAAGGGCGCGGGCGATGCCGATGCGTTGGCGCTGCCCGCCTGATAGCTGGACACCGCGCTCGCCAACACGGGTTTCATATCCTTGACGGTGAGTTTCGATGAAATCGGCGATTTGCGCTTGGCAGGCAGCATGGCGCACCCGTTCCAAGTCGATTCGATCCGGGCTCTCGCCAAGGGCGATGTTTTCGGCGATCGATGAATCGGAAAGGTAGATGTGCTGCGGCACATGCGCAATGTGTACCTGCCAGGCGGCCATTCGCGGAGGATCAATAGTTTGTCCATCTACCGCCAGTTCTCCCGATGTCGGTTGTAGCAGGCCCATGACGATGTCCATCAGCGTGGTTTTGCCTGCGCCGGTCTTGCCGACGATGCCGACGCGGCTGCCTTTGGATATCTTGACGCTGAGTTGCTCGATGACCGGAGTCGAGTCTGGAGCGTAACTGAAATGGATATCCTTGAGTTCCAGTGACTGCTTGAACGGGAGTTCGGTTGCCTTGCTCGCCGGATGTTTTTCGCGGGGCAATGAAAGTAAATCTAGCACGTCCTCCATTACCGCGAAGTTGCCGCTGAAGCTGGCCCAGGCCTGATACAGTTGCTGTATAAGCGGCAGCAGGCGCGCTGCGCCCAGTGCTAGCGCGCCGAGCACCGGCAGCGCTTGGACCAATCCACCGGGCTGCAGACTGAGGGAAAAGGCCAGCCCGACGATCAGCCCAATGCCGATCAACTCGACCACGTAGCGAGGTGCCTGGCCGAGAAAAACATTGATCGCCTGAGCATTTCTAAGCTGCTGGTCTACCCGCGCAAAGGTCGCGACGTAATGAGGTTGGGTGGCGTCCAGTATTACGTCCCGAATGCCTCCAAGGCCCTCCTGGATGTATTTAACGCGGGTAGCCTGCGCGGCCGAGATGATTTTGCTGTTTTTCCGGAGGCGGGCTCGGAACACTCGGATGATGATCCAGTAGAGCGCAACGAACACCAGGCCCGCGGTCAGAGCGGTGACCGCATCGACAATCAACAATGCCGTGAGAATACCCAGACCCACTAGTAATGAAATCATGCCCTGCATGACTGGTCGCAAGAGCGCGCCCAACAGCATCTGCGCCTTGTTGACGCCCGCAATGACCTCGCTGGTGTTTTGAGCGATGTGATAGGCGTAGGGCTGGTCCAGGATGGTGCCGTAGAGCTTGACGCTGATGTCGTAGCCGATACCGTAAATAACCTTGTTGCTCGTGTAAGCCAGCAAGAGTCTTAATCCCGTTGCCAGCACTACGATCATGACAAAAGCCAGGCTCATAGGTAGAACAAGCGCATCCGGATTCCGCCAGCCGAAGGCTGCGAACACTTGCTGCAGCACCGGTAGTTCGACCGCCATTTCCGGGCGAGCCAGCAGCGTTATGAATGGCACAACAGCGCCAATCGTCACCAGTTCGGCAAAGGCACCCAAAAGCATCAGGCCCAGAAGACCTAGTAGCTGTATGTGGCGTCGCCGGGAAAGGTGGCCGAAGAATTGGCGGAGGATGGTTTTGTAGGAGGTAGGCAAGGGGTTGAGAGCTGGGCTAATGGGTTAAGGGGCTAAGGGGTTAAGGGGGAAAAGAACGGGTTCCGGGTTCGGGTTCCGGGTTCTGAAAAACAGGCGCAAGGCTCAGGGTTCAAGGTGCAAGGGAAACAGACGGCCAAGGGCCAATGGGTTAAGGGGCTAAGGGGCGAAAAAGGGGCCTTTAGCACGTTGGGCACGCTACCGCCCTTGGGTTAGGTCCCAATTGCCTGTTTTTGTTGGTTTTTTTCTGTTCGTTCATGGGTTGAACAGGGTTGGGAGTGTAGCAGAAAGGAAGGGGGCGGGAAAGGGAAAAGGGAAAAGGGAAAAGGGGTTAAGGGGTTAAGGGGTTAAGGGGCGAAGGGGCTAAGACAGGTTCAAGGATCAAGGCGCAAGGTTGGAGCTTGAAGGGCAAATACTGGATGGCCAGGTTATTCGAGGGTGCTCATGACTTTGGTTTCCTGTGTTTGGCGTCATAACGTTATAATGCTCAGATCATTCTATTGGGAAACTGGCTATGTCCGACGCGCCTAAACGATCGACGGTTTATTTCGATGCGCAGTTGCATGCAGCGCTCAGGCTCAAGGCTGCCCATACACAGCGCTCGCTCTCGGATCTGGTCAACGAGGCAGTGCGGGCGTCGCTGGCTGAAGATCAAGAGGATTTGGCTGCATTTACCGATCGTGTTGCCGAGCCCACTATGAGCTACGAGGCGCTGCTTGATGATCTGAAAGCCCATGGCAAGATATAAGATGGAGTTCAAGCGATCGGTAGCCAAAGATCTGCGGGGTATTCCCAATAAAGATGTGCGGCGAATTCTGGATCGAATCGACGGCTTGCAGGATGACCCAAGACCTTCAGGTTGCGAGAAACTTTCCGGTCAGGAGCGCTTTCGCGTTCGGCAGGGCGTGTATCGAATCATCTATGAAATCCAAGATGAGCGGTTGATTGTCACGGTAGTCAAAGTTGGGCATCGGCGCGGGATTTACGGCCGAAACTAAGCCGGGTTCAGAAAGGAAAGGTTTCAGGGTTCGGGGTTCAGGGAAGACAGTAAAAGAAGGCTCAAGGCTCAAGGTTCAAGGCGCAAGGTTAATAACCGAAGTCACTAGTGTCCGGTTTAAAAGTTAAATAAATTCAATTGGTTACCATCGTCGATCTGATCCAAATCAATTCGATCGATCGTAACCGCCTGTTTCAACGGTATTTTTTCGAATACTGTTATCGAGACTA
>Ga0208979_100752_pt1 | contig 11178 bp, 14 predicted proteins | sample HotLakConsUCCSLE_FD_184738 | JGI IMG/M metagenome (GOLD analysis project Ga0208979, IMG submission 184738) | Hypersaline microbial mat communities from Hot Lake, Washington, USA - Hot Lake Consortium UCC-SLE (SPAdes) | ecosystem: Environmental > Aquatic > Non-marine Saline and Alkaline >... | reverse complement strand
TCCTTTGATTTTGAGTCGGATCTAAATCTTAGAACGCTAGCTCCCCTTCACTCATTTTTATTCCCTATAAAGACCAACTGACAAGCTTTTGACGCGATTATTTTCATCTTTTGTCAGTCAATCAGGTCCGACGGTTGGAGTAGTTGTTTTCAGATTCCATCGTGAAATTCTCATACTAAAAGTCTTTTTACATTCAATTACAGGCTATGCAAGGAGGCGCTCTGAGTGTGCCTCTTTTCATATCGTATGCATTCGCAGGTTCAATCTGGGGTTAACCGTAGCTTACAAGCAGGGAGACAAAGCTTAACCGACACAGCCCCTTGAGACTCTACTGCCAAGCGCTAGAAAAGACAGGTCGTCAAGGGTTTACTGAGCTTTGAATTCTAGACGAGTTTCTTTGCGCTCAATAACTTAGTTTCTAAGCGAATTTCACACAAAGAAACCCGTCGTTTTCTTGAGCACTCTATTCCATACGAACTGACTGTTTGAGAGCAAGCCATGCATTCTAATGGAGGCCCACAGAAGCAGAGTCAGGCTTCTATGATTTGTTTGTATACATGGTATACACTTAAAGCATTCAGCTTTCTATAGGTAGGCTAAAGCGATGTCCCAAAGTGAAGTGGTGACGGTCAGACTGACCTCAGAACTCAAAGCCAAGCTTGACTCATTGTCAGCCAGTACTCAGCGCAGCAAGTCATGGCTGGCAGCAGAAGCGATCGCGCAGTATGTAGAGCAGGAAGCGTGGCAAATCGAAGGTATAGAGTCAGCGGTTGTTTTAGCTGATAGTCCAGATGCTCAATGGATAGAGGGTGCTGCTGTAGAAGCATGGCTAGATTCATGGGGCACTGACTCTGAGCCATCTGCGCCATGCGCGTAGTTTTTCTATCGCTGGCGATTAGCGACTTAGTGAGTATTCGCAGTTACATTGCCAAGGAAAATCCAGAAGCGGCTCAACAGGTCGCCGCTTGTCTAAAGTCGATTATTCAGAAGCTGGCAACATTGCCAAGTCTAGGCAAGGCGGGACGGGTTTCCGGTACGAGAGAGCTGGTAACACCGAAGATCGGTAAGACTATTTATATAGTGGTGTATCGCGTCAAAGAAACCCGACTAGAAATACTTCGTGTTCTGCCGGGTATGCGCGATATTGATCGCTTATTGTCAGAGCCAGACTTCAAGTAGCTTCTCTCATAACAGCCGATAGAACAATCCTTTCTATTGCACCAAAACCTTATGCATAGGAGTTTTGTACCCCTTAGCCTCACACCTATCAAAGCCCAAATACTCGCAATTATCTTGGGTTTGAATAAACGAGATCGCACTTCCTCTGTCAAAAAGATAGCCATTTAGCTAAGAGGCGATTCTCTGTAAGAGAGGCTATGCTATCGCTATTTGCTGTCGGATCTTAGCCATCCAAGACTCACGGCCATAGATACCTGCTTTGAGGTCGGAGATGCGAAAGTCTTGGCCTAACTCATCCCAGAAGATATGCTCCCTGCTTAGCTCAACGGCTTCTAGCTGTGCCTCAGTTGCTTCGATTGGCACCCAGTCATTGCCGTTGTATCTGACCAATTTGATAGTGATTCCATCGCTTCTTGCACTGGGGCTTCCGCTCAGCTCAAATACCTCGGAGCTGATAACAACGTCTTTGCCTACTCGTGTTTATCACCCCTTGTCCAGCAATTGCGAATTCCAACTCGCAGACAATTTAAACCACTGATTTCTCGTCAAAATTTGGCTCCTTCCGAAGGGTTGATCGGCTGAAATGGCGTCAATTGGTTTTAAATTCGGAATCGTTGTTGATAGTTATAGATGTCTTATTGTACTGATCTGAATCCTGGCTAAAGCAGTCCGTTTCAGCAAAGTATTATTCGATCTGATGTCACCCACTATTAACCGCTTGAAAGAAGTCGTTGACTAGTTCTTCCTTCTCAGAAGCTTGGCTTCGCGCATCCGCCTTATCAAACCCGAACGGTTAGAATAGTTCGCCTGTAGTTGTCGAACTCTATCCTGAAAGATAGCTGGTTTGCCCTCTAGCTCCGCTAAATCTCGCAGGTCAATTAGGTGTTGAATAGCCTGTTGGTAGGACTGCGCCTGCTTGCGAGCGATTAAGCCGTCAATGGTTTCCCATATTTGTGCTTGCTGAGGCTTTAGCGTCTCCAAATACTGATGACGTTTGGCTGCAGCGGTAGCCTTCTCGTTTGCTTGACGCTCAGAACGTTGTGTTTCAGCTAAGGCCACTAGCTCTGCAAAGCGTCGCCGATCAGCATCGGATATAGAGAGAATCTCAGAGGTCGGAGCAAACTTCTGACGCAAACGTGCCTGAAGCTGGCTCGCGATCGCTGAGTCTCCTGTAACGATTTCCACAAGCAACTTTGTTTTCTCCTTGTCCGAGAGAGCCTTGACCCAAGCCTCGAAGGGGTCTTTGAGTTCTTCTTGTGTTTGACTAATCTGCGCTGCCGCTGCGATCAGATCCGAATCTATTTCTAACCAATCAGCAAATGATTGAAGAGAGTCACTGAGTTTTTGCAAATTAGGTGGAACAGGCGGTTCTTGTGCATCTTGCTCCAGATAAGACGAAACTGTTGCTGCCTGTAGCCAAGCTAAATATAAGACCCGGTAATCTCCTTGCAAAATAGCCTGTCGTATCGGGAGCAACGTACCTAGCCAGCTATTGTTTTCCTCAATCCACCCACCCCCTTCTTCCGAATGAATTTCAATATTGAGGATTACATACTTTTCTACAGTGAGGACCTCAATAATGTTGTCAACACAGTAGGGCTTCAGTTCAAGAACATTGACCGCTGATTCTGGAAACCGAAACGCTAATTGGTAACTGCCCCAATTCGCCATGTAAAGCATGGCATCAAAGCACCTTTCGAGAACTGACAACGGACTCCCACGAAAATCTCCATAGCTGTAGGTAAAAACAGCGCTTGTGGCAGTAGGTCTGACCCGACTAGATAGACTTTGCACATAGTCCTGCTCCGCTTTGGTAAGCGGGCGGTCAATTGCCTGAAATTCATAGCATTGATATTCCATTAGCTGTAGCGTTCTCTATCAAGTACGGGTTCGCAACCTTTATTTTACGGTGGCAATTACTGAACCTCGTCGGTTCGAGTTGTCTTATGAACGCTGTAGCTGAATAAGCACGCATATATATATGTCCTAGCGGCGCTTTGGCTGTTTGCGCTCTACTCTTCCTGTGAGTTCCTATATAATAGACGCATCGCTGAATTCTTAGAGATGAGCAACCAGTCCTATGCCTGAAGTCATTGAGGTACCTGTTGAACTAACTAAATTCCATCTACCGGAAGCAGTTCAAGCACGGTTGCATCAGCTTCTTGCTCGTCAGGACGAGGGACAAGCTCTGACTCAGGCAGAGCGTCAGGAAGCTGAAGGGCTTGTAGAGCTATCAGAGTTTTTATCTCTGCTCCGCCTACGCTCCACTCGGGTGATGCAGCAGGGATAAATGAGTTCCATTCCATCCTCACTGCGCCAGCTCGTTATCAAGAGAGCAGACAATCGTTGTGAATACTGTGGTATATCGCAAGTAGGTCAAGTAGCCACCTTTCATATCGATCACATTTCACATTGTACCTTCGGTGGCTGGCGGAACAACGGCTACTGACAATTTGGCGTTAGCTTGTGTCTCTTGTTCTCTGCGGAAGGGTGCTCGTCAAAGGATTGAAGATCCAGCAACAGGAAAGGCGGTGAAGGTATTCAATCCACGACAACAAAGTTGGAAAGAACACTTTAGATGGGACAAAGTACAAGTTGTTGGACTAACAGCGACTGGTAGGGCAACGGTAAGTGCTCTTGCTCTGAACCGTCCAACGATGGTAGCTATTCGAGCAGAAGAAGAACTACTGGGTCGTCATCCACCGCATTAGCAAGTTGATAGTGCTGCACTCTAATCTTTGCGATCGCACAGTGTACGACTGTCCGCAAACGACCTTTTCGAGGCATCAGAAATAGCCGGTGAGATCGCACTGCGCAGGGCCGTCAGCGTTTGAGAGGTCTGCAAAGCTGCAACCCAAGGTGCGTTGCGATTTCGGAAGAACGCAAGAATACCGTTAAAATTGAGAAACTATTACCGGCTGAATGAGACGCATGGCTATGCAGCGCGTAGAAATTGAGCTACCTGAGTCTGTGTATCGGCAGCTCGCCCGGATTGCCGAAGAAACGGCGCAACCGATTGCCCTACTTGCTGCCCAGAGTGTGATCAGTAACCTTCCGCCCTCAGTGGAGGATGCCCTGCCTGAACTAAGAGCAGAGCTACTGGAGCTACAAACGCTAGCCACCGAAGACCTGCTAAATGTGGCTCAATCTGAGGTTGGCTCAGTCGAGCATGTGCGACAAACGGAGCTATTAGCGAAACATGAAGACGGTCAATTGACAGAGCCAGAGCGCCAGGAACTATCGGCGCTTAGACAGTCCGCAGATCGGCTGATGCTGCGCAAGGCGTACGCCTGGTCAATGCTGCGCTGGCGAGGCCAGAGAGTCCCGTCGTTAGAAGAGCTGCCGATTCCGCAATGAGCATTTCTGGCAACCTGCGTCAGCAAGTGATTTCAGCCGCGAATGCTCGATGTGAGTACTGCCAAACTTCATCTAGGGTGACTGGCACCCCGTTGGTAATGGAGCACATCTTGCCGAAGTCGCTGGGCGGCAGTGATGAGCTTAGTAATCTAGCAGCGGCCTGCTTCGATGCAACGAGTTCAAGGGTGCGAAGACCCATGCCAGAGACCCCGAGAGCGGTCAATTTGTCGCGCTGTTTAATCCTCGTCATCAAAAGTGGGTTGATAACTTTGCCTGGAGCAACGGCGGCACCCACATTATAGGTAGGACGGCTATTGGCAGAGCGACAGTGATTGCTCTACGGCTTAACAACGATCAGCTAGTCGAAGCGCGAGCGATCTGGATAGAGTTTAGATGGCATCCGCCAAGCGATCGCAGATGAATCTTAGTGCCAGACTATTTACAGCATTTAGTCAGACATTTAGCGATAACGTATTTACATTGTTAATACGTTATCGCTAAACTAAACCGATGGATGTGTATTATTCACTGAACGGCATTACCTTCATTTGGAATGAGGGCAAAGCGCAGCGTAACCCCATCAAGCACGATGGAATTACCTTCCAGCAGGCAGCGGAAGCCTTTTTCGATCCTCTTCTGGTCGTCGTAGAAGCGAGCCGTAATGACGAATCAAGAGATGCTGTGATCGGCTTGGACAAGCGCTGGGACCTGTTATTCGTCGTCTACATCGAGTGATAAAACGACAGCATTCGGATTATTTCAGCCCGAAAAGCCACTCGAAAGGAGCGTTAAGAGTATGCAGCCTGAAGCCTTGAAAAAACGATTGAATCGCAACCGTCCGATGACAACGGTGACGATTCGGATGTCTGAAGACGTGATAGAGGACTTAAAGCGGGTGGCCCCTACCCTGGGCTTTTCAGGTTATCAGCCGCTCGCTCGTGCCTACATGGGGTGCTGACAGCATAGCTGCAACGAAGTGCAATAAGGACTAGGGCAAAGCCTGAAACGTCGAGGACTCGTTGAAAATCGGGCTAAAATCTAGCATCCTCCTAAAAATACAGTACAAAACAACTAGCTTGAAACCTTGATGTACCAATGCTTTCAGGCTTATTGCACTTGGTCGCAGCTACGCTTGCATTAGGCCAACAAGGGGGTTTGATGCTTATATTGTGAGATGTTTAATCGCTAAGGAGGGATTAGGTGATGGCCAAACAACTAAAAACAAATGCTATGGACAAAAAGGGAAAAGGCATATCTGACGCGGAAGTGATTTCTCCAAGCACGAACGAAGCACCCCTTGAAGATGCTATTTCAATAGCTAACGCTGGTAGCTCATTAGCCCAGAAGGAGCAAAGAAAATATCAGGCGATCGCTAGAGTTCAAGGCGAGTTAATCGCTGACAGTCAGGAGCTATTTATCGTTACCTACGGGGATGGCACACAATTCCCCGTAGCAGGAATCAGGCCAGGTAAGCTGTCATTGAAATTGGTTGCCTTACTTCCAGAAGAAAGGAAGGGGCTATTTAGCTTTTGGCCCCGAGATGACGACGGTATTGTGATTGCTTCGTTTTGCCAACCTGAGAACTACATACAGCAAGTTTTCGGCCCACGTCTAGACGAAATGCTGCTATCAGGAAAAATTAAGAGCTGCCATAGCGACAAATTTGTCGTTCACATCAAGCGGAACAAAGACAGAGGACGAGGTAGCCGTTGGTTTAAGGGCATGTCAATTACCGTCTCTAGTACCCCTCCCAGCACTTTGCAGTCTGGACAATGGGTTGACCTGAAACTTCAACGAAACGGTAGTCAATGGGTACTACCTGATAGCTCAGAGCATTAACAACGTCTTGCCATTCATGAATAGCATGCAAAAACCTTTATCGGGGCCGTACCCCTTGACGAATCGCTCATCGCTCTAACTTGCTACCCATCACTTGCATGCTTAATTACTTGTATATGTACAAACATGTATCAATAGTGGAACAGCTTGCTGCATAAAGCCTTTGGAGCGAATCAAAGCAATGTGGCAACATAAGGCGACCATGCCCAAGAAACCTGCTGACGCCTTTACTATGCCAAAACAGCCTTCGATGATTCAGCCTGATAGCTATGAGGTGTTTTTCAGTGACCTAAAAAAGCGGATTAGTACTGCACGGGTCAAGGCAGCGCTAGCGGTCAATAAAGAGTTGATCTTGCTCTACTGGCAAATTGGTACTCAAATTTTGGCTAAGCAGGCAGAAGAGGGCTGGGGCTCTAAAATTATTGAAAAACTCTCTAAAGACCTGAAGCGTACATTTCCTGATATGAAGGGATTTTCGCCTAGAAACCTAAAGTATATGAGGGCTCTAGCAGAAGCCTACCCTGATCAGTCAATTGTGCTACAGGCCATAGCACAAATTCCCTGGGGTCATAATCAATCCCTCCTTAACAAGCTGGACAGCCTGGAAGAACGGGTCTGGTACGCTCGAAAAACGGTAGAAAGTGGCTGGAGCCGGAACATACTAGAGATACAAATTGAAACTGGCCTGTATCGCAGGCAAGGTCTTGCTGTCACCAATTTTGAGCGGATGCTGCCAAAGCCACAGTCAGATTTAGCACAACAGATGCTAAAAGACCCTTATTCGTTGGAGTTTTTGACGGTTTCAGAAGATGTCGCAGAGCGTGAACTGGAACAGGCTTTAGTAACTCATATCAGAGAATTTTTACTTGAACTTGGCGTGGGATTCTCTTTTGTCGGCAGTCAGGTGCGGCTGGAAGTCGAAGGTGATGAGTTCTTTATGGACATGTTGTTCTACCATCTAAAGCTGCGTTGCTATGTGGTAATAGAGCTGAAAACAACCGACTTCAAACCAGAGTATGCGGGCAAAATGAATTTCTACGTATCAGCTGTTGATGATCTGATGCGCCATCCCGATGACAAGCCCACCATCGGGATTGTTTTATGTAAGTCCAGCAAGAAAACCATCGCAGAATACGCTTTGCGCAACGTCAGCACCCCGATCGCTGTTTCAACCCACAAGCTGCCGAAGAAATTGCAAAATAGTCTCCCAACGCCAGAGCAGTTAGAGATGGAGATAGAAGCGGCGGTGCAATCCATAGAAGCGCGATCGCGAAAACCTACTAAGAATGCTGAAGCGGACGACTAGCGCCAATAGTAGAGTCGTGCAAGCGACTCTGTCATAAAGTGCAATAAGAACTGGGCCGAAGCCCTTCCATGAGGGCGGGTGCGCCTGAGTGCTAGTCATGGGCTGACAGAGACGGGAGCTGGCCGGGTGACAATGGCTTTAAAGAGGTTGCCCTCGCGATCATCAATGAGTTCAATGGCGGGGTAGGCTTTCAGGGCGCGCAAGAGGCCGCTGCCAAGACCTCGATAGGGGAGGAGTTTCGCGGCGAAGGAAGCGAGGATGGGATTACGGATATTAGAGTTGCCGGCCTTGATGTTGGCGATGGTGAGGTTGTTCGGCAGGTGGCCGGGGCTGATGATCTCCACCCGGTCGGCAAAGATGAGAAGCCGGACGGGAGCGCTGATGAAGTAGTCGCGGTGAACGAGGGCATTAGCGAACAGCTCCTCCCAGACAATGAGGGGGACTTCCGGGGTTCCGAGGGAGTTCACGGACTGGCCGTTTTGGAAGGTACGGGTGTTGCCAGTGAGAAAGCGCATGCCTTGCTCAAAGATGTCGCTGAGGCGTCCGGTGAGGTCCCGGCTTTCGATGTAGGTATCATTGGCAATATCGGTGCCGGGAAAGGCAACGGCTTTGACGATGAAGGCGGGCAGGCGCACCTCCGGGTGCCTAGCAAAGAGCAGTGCTCCGGCGAGATTGAGGGTGCCAGACCGGGCGAGGTTCATGTTTTCTAAAACCTTGTCGAGGGAGATCCCTTGTTGCTCCAGCGTCTCCCCGACTTTGTCTTCGAGGTATTGATCGAGAAAGGGAACACTGACATCCGCCAAGCCCATGCCTGGGATGAGAGTCTCATCGGCATGGAGCAGGCCGCCTTGCTGGAAGATACGCTGGATTTCCTCTCGGGAGGTGGCGCGGCGTTTATCGGCCCCGCTTTTCACCCAAATGGTTCCGGTTTTGTCCATGTAGGGCTTGCTGAGGCCCTCTGGAATCTCGATAACCAGAATATTGCCATCAGGATGGGAGATAATTTCGGTCAGGGGATTCACCGGAGGGCGAACGTTCTGCGAAGCGGCGTTGGAGATGAGTTGATTGAGCCGGCCCACATCGTGGACTGTGAGGCCGCTCACGGAGCCATCATCCCGAATGCCGATGAAAAGACGCCCGCCTGCCGTATTACTAAATGCCACGAACTCCGCCGCGAGGGCGTCTGCGTTGGTGAAGTCTACCTTAAACTGGTGGCGGCTGTCCTCGCCTCGGCTGATGGCGGCAATGAGTTCAGTGGTGTTCATAAGGACTGTAATGGTAGTGGGAGCATCTTGCTCCCTACTGTGAATGAAGGGGAACTGGAAGCGCCTGCTACTTTACTGCTCATACGCGCTGAGTCCTGAAATGTCACGGCCAATCCTTGCGAGCGGGTTTTCCTGCTTCTCTAGCGACCAGCCACTGTTGGACAACCTGGCTATCTTTGCAGGTGTAAGCTCGCTTGATTACGGTATATGCAGCAGCATACAGGCCTTCGGCGGCGTACCAGATCAAAAAATCAATCAATCCGTTCCTGGCCTTTTTACCTAATCGACCAGAATTTTTAGCCCAGTCACTGACTAAAGCAACCCAATCAGACGCCTCTATAACTCTGTAAACACTGCCATCATTCGCTTTTATTCCTGACACCCTAAAAGCCTTGCCTGATGGGAGTTTTAGCATACTAACCCCCTCAATCGCTGACACCCTATCCACAAAGGTTTGAGCCGGTACATCTGTGTGCTTGCTCAAACCTCGGTAACCAAGGCCGACAGTAGGTCTACCCTCACCAAACCCATTGGGGTCAATGATGATCGCGTTGAACTGACGTCCTCTGAATTCGATAGGAACAAGTTGACCAGATTCAAGCATAGAGAAACATTCTAGAAAGTAGCAATTGAGATTTTGCGAGTAATGGATATACCCCGAAGACTACGCGAGAGAGCAGAGCATTAGCCTTATTTACAAAACCATATTACTGGTTTATTGGTTTATTGGTTTACCTAACAAAGAAGGTCGGTTTCTGTAAGTCCTTCTGGTAAACCATAGCGTTCTACGAGGAAAGCCCTGAGGAGAGTAGCGACTTTGTCTCCTTGCAGCTTGGCTGATGCCTGCCAATGGGCTCTAACAACCATTGGCACCCGAAATCCACCCACATTCACTGGTTTCATCTGAGCCTCTGTATAGTGGCTTGCCAAGTTATTAGTTTCTTCCAGAACCAAATTATTGGTTTTCTGGCTTGCCAAGTCATTGGTTTCTTCCAGAACCAAATTATTGGTTTTCTGGTTTTCTGGATTATTGGTTTCTTCGACTGAACTAGCTGCTGTAGCATCTAGCTTCTTTTTCTTGAGTCCGTTGTCTGAAAACCTACCCATTTCTTACCTCATTAGGATTAGATGTTAGCCTGTCATTCCCAATAAACCATATTAATGGTTTATTGGTTTTATGGTTTACCAATAATATAGGCTATCTCATTGAAAACTTGCTCGTAATCGCGCCAAGCTCTTCTGTAAGCACCTGCCATCTGTTTAAGGGTAGTACCAGCCAAGCTAGCGTGGTTTACCCCTTCGCTACGTCGTATAGTTCGCTCAAAAAGTAGATAACCATCTTCTACTAAATCTTCTGATAGTTCAGAACCTGTGGTGTTGTAGCTAGGAACATCAGTGATCAAAATTCGATAGTGGCCACCATGTTTCTTGATAGCGTCAGCTGTCTCCGTCGCAGCTCTAGCACTATTAATATCCGGCTTTGTTGGAATAACGACCAAATCACAATCTTCAGCAAAGTCCTTCAGGTCATCGTCAGTACGACTAGCCTGCGAGTCAATCACAACATAGTCAGCTCCCGCAACGGCTTTACTCATAGAACGAAAGCTCGCGATCTTGAACGGAACCTCAAATTTGTCATTGCCTTCTGCCCTTTCTGCCCAATTGCTAGCCGTACGGTTATTATCATCATCAATGAGTGTGACAATATGCTTATTAAGGGTCAACCAGTAAGCGTAGTGAATAGCACTCGTAGTCTTAGCTACGCCTCCTTTTTTAGACACAAAACTAACGGTTTTCATAGCTGTTCAAGGATAACTATCACCAATAAACCATAAAACCATTAAATAGGTTTACCAAATTATTGGTTTTATGGTTTTTGTTAATCATTACTAGGGGCTTTCTTCCATAACCCCCCGAAAAGGGATATTCCAGAGCAAGACAGTTAGGATTCATAATTCAAATTGAGCTTTTTATTGCGTGTGCTCTTTGTCACACTCAACTTATCTACATTCCCATGGCTGTTTCATTCTAATCAAGCCCTTTCTGTGCCTAGATTGTGGTGATCTTGCACAGCCTGCTTTTCTCAGCTAAGAGCCAAGGAAATTGGGGTATGGCACCGACTATTGCAAAATTAGGCCGTAGTCTGAAAGCGCTGTGAATGCTAGGTTACAGCCACCGAAAATCGAGCCTCTCAGAAAAGTACTAACTAACGGACATTTTTAGGTAGGTGGA
>Ga0208979_100750_pt1 | contig 11201 bp, 10 predicted proteins | sample HotLakConsUCCSLE_FD_184738 | JGI IMG/M metagenome (GOLD analysis project Ga0208979, IMG submission 184738) | Hypersaline microbial mat communities from Hot Lake, Washington, USA - Hot Lake Consortium UCC-SLE (SPAdes) | ecosystem: Environmental > Aquatic > Non-marine Saline and Alkaline >... | reverse complement strand
CTCCACGCCGAGCGATCTGAGAAACGCAGTCTGAGCATCCATTGCGAAACGCACTCCCCATCATGAGATGGGTATCACCTCGCAGCCAACGCCGGGGCCGGCAACGTGCCCTTCAGACATCGCTTACCGCCAGAAGCTGATGCAGATGAGCTTGAGACTGACGTGGAAGAGCCGGATACAAGGCGGGTGCCGAAGATCCCGCTCCGTCTGGTGATCGCAACCTGTCCGTCGCTCAAAACCTTCTACCAAGGCGATATCAGACACTGGCACCAGCTTTTCGACGCTGCTTGCCACGTACGGCTGGCGATGGGCATCAGTGCTTCCGCCTGGGAGGAAGCGCAACGGTTCATGGGGCCAGAGTGCCCTTTCCGTGCCAGAGGGGAGGGTCAAGGTAGACTGGGTAATTCAGCCGGACGGCTCTCTCCATATCAGCTGGCAGGAAATGCATGGGCCAAGGGTCGCCACGCCCCAAAGTATCGGTCTGGGCATCACACTGCTCACCAGACTGCTGTTCAGCCACCCCAATACGGTGTCGCTGGACTATGACAGCGACGGCCTGCGGTGCTCGGTCGTCCTCAAGGATTGAGCTGCCTACCCATAGATAGACGGGGAACTGCACTCGGGGGAGGCATGAGTGATAGCGTCATTCGTTGATTGGCGCGACCATATTGTGGCAGACACAATGTAGCAATTGTCACAAAAGCATGCCTCTGCATACAGTCGCGGCAGGCGGTCTTTTGGGGGAAGCGCGAGTGAGAGACAGCCAGCAATCGATCCTGTGTGATGTCGAACTGAACATCTCAGGTACCTCATCCGTGACATTGACGCATTCCATCGTTGCCGCACTGCGTGCCATCGCCGACAAGCTCGAGCGGAATGAATACCAGGACGGCGAGCATCAGATCCTCGACACCCAACTTCGACACCTTGGAGCGTGATTTGAGCGGATCTCGTCGGGCGGTTCTTGGAATTTCAATGGGTTAGTTCGGTTTGGCGGGCTGCTTTTCGGAGAACCTGTAGTCACACACTTTGTTCTAATGTCTGTTGATTGGTTGGCGATAGCGGTGATATCATCGCTACACAATGTATACGCGCATCACAAAGACCGGCGAGCGCCAATACCTGCAACTGGTCGAGTCCTTCCGAAACGACCGCGGGCAGGTGCGCGTGCGCGTCATTGCCAATCGCGGACGGCTGGACAGATTGAGCCCCGACAAGCTCGACCCGCTGATCAATGGGCTGAACCGTGCGCTTGGGCGCACCGAGAATACCTCTTCGGAGATCATTCAGGAGGCGGGCCGGGCACATGGCAATGTCTTTGCCCTTCATGAGCTATGGTGCGAACTGGGGTTCCAGAAGGCGCTTAACCGCGCGCTGCGCTCTAGCCGCCGGGAGTTTGACGCAGAAGCGCTGATCCGCGCCATGGTGTTTAACCGGTTGTGCGAACCCGACAGCAAATTGGGCTGCCTGCGCTGGCTGGAAACTGTTGCCATTCCCGCGATGCCTGATGGCGTGACGCACCAGCAGTTATTGCGCGCCATGGATGCGCTCATGGACAATGGCGAAGCGGTAGAGGATGCATTAGCGCGCCAGATCCGCCCCTTGGTTGATCGCGATCTGGCTGTTGTCTTCTATGACCTGACCACAGTGCGCATCCATGGGCAAGGCACGCTCGAGGATGACATCCGGGCGTTCGGGATGAACAAGGAGCGCGGGGGCATCGCCCGGCAGTTTGTCTTGGGAATTGTGCAAACTGCGGATGGCCTGCCGCTCATGCATACAGTTCACCCCGGCAATGTCGCCGAAACCAAGACGTTGCAGGCCATGCTGGAGACCGTTCTAAAACGCTTCCCCATTGATCGCGTCATCCTGGTGGCCGATCGCGGCTTGCTGAGCCTCGACAACATCTATTATCTGACAGACATCGCCAATCAGAGCGCACGCAAGCTGGAGTTCATTCTGGCCGTGCCTGCCCGACGATATGGCGAATTGACCGGCACCTTCCGAGAACTGAGCTTTGATGAAGAGGGTTTGGCCGAGGCGCAGTTTACCGATCATCGTCTGATCGTTGCCCATGATCCACTGCGTGCAGCTGAGCAAAGTGACAAGCGCCGTGCGCGCATCGCTGAGCTGGAAGCCATGGCCGAGAAGATGGTCACAAAACTCGATGCCCAGGATGATGGTAAAACCGCACAGGGGCGTCGTGCTTCCGACCGCGGGGCCTATAGCCGCTTCACCCGCGCCGTCGCTGAGGCCGAAATGACGCGCTTTGTGAAGCCTGACCTGACCGCAGACCGGTTCTCCTGGAGCATCGATGAAGACGCCATTGCTGATGCGCAGCTATTCGATGCCAAGCTCGCGCTGATCACCAATGCCCCAGACCTTACACCAGCCGAAGCGGTCGAGCGCTATCGTTCTTTAGCAGATATCGAGCGTGGTTTCCGCGTGCTGAAATCCGACATCGAGATCGCACCGGTTCACCACAGACTGCCGGATCGCATCCGTGCCCATGCGCTGATCTGCTTCATGGCTTTGACCATTTACCGCGTCATGCGCATGCGCTTGAAGGCCCAAAGACACAACGCCAGCCCGCGCACCGCTTTGGACCTTCTTGCACGCATCCAGAAGCACACCGCTCATATCGGAAATCGCACATTCAACGGCACCAGCAAAACAACACAGGAACAACTCAATCTCTTCGAGGCCATGGGCCTCAAAAAACCTGCCTGACCGCCGCTGTAGTCACACAAACACGATTCCCGTGTCCACAATATCAATCACTTACGCGATTAGCTGTCGAACCTGGGTACTCAGGCTGAGCCTCTTACCGTTTCCCCTGGGATCTTCGAGCCACTTGCGAATGAGCGGAAGACTCTCGCGAGCCGCTGTGGCCGCATCTGTGTACCTGCGATTCGAAATACTGTCCTGCAATGCCTGTAATTGGCTGAAGTAGGCCTGCCCCGGCATCTCATGGGAATGTGCCTCAAGGCGTTCCCTCGTTTCCTGTTCAAAGTCCTCAAAGCGGCTCTGGCGTTTATTGCCCGCGCGATCGTTGCCAAAGTCGACCGCCTCGCGGACCGCGGGAAGCTCCTTGTCGCGCCCTGCGGCTTTTTCTCCCCCGAATATTTTCCTGAAAATGCCGAACACCATGCCCCCGCCTAATTGATATATATGCGGCGATAGGGGCACCCTTCACTCCGCGTGTCAATCTTCCGCCCTCAATGAGAGAGGACGCAGAAATTCTTATAATATCAATTTCCGCACCATTCGCCGCTCTTCCTGAGCACTTAGTCCCGCATGCTGGGCCTTGATGCGGCAGGCAACTTTGGGCTTCCTTCGGCCAAACGCTGCTTTGCACACGAATGGTGGATATGGGGCTGGACACGTCGATTATATTGGCATTGTTGCGGTCGCTTTCGGCTGGCACTTCTGCGACTTCAGTCTGTTTGGCGATGCGCCATCCGCAATCGACCGTTCCTCACCGACGTCGTCCCAAGGCTGCATTGAAGCAGGAGGCGCGTCTGCGCCTCCGCGCGAGCCTGTCGAGATAACCGTGGGCCTAAGCCCACGGGTCAATCTCAACCAGCACCTGAACCTCGTCTCCGTCGATTTCATCGGCGGGGACGGCGCCGAAGGATCCATCCCCTGCCTGGAAGACGACGATCGAGACCATGAGCGTGGCGGCGAGGGAGGCGGCGAAGGCGTGTGCATCTTTGCGGGACATCTGTTTGGCTCCTGTCTTGGAGGCGGGGGACCATCCCCCGCGCGACAGGACCCCGCAGGCCCGAAGACTGGCTGACATCACCGGGTGCGTTCGGCTCGTCCGAATCCATCCGGCGGCACGGGCTTGCCCGTAGTCCGACCCCTCGCGGGTTGATCTCGAAGACAGAATTCGGGGCAAGGAAGGGAGTGGCGAGCGGGGGATGGTCTCCCAACGTCAGGAGCCGATTGTCCCGCTGATGCTTGGAACGCCGACAGCCTCCCGGCCAAGATCTTGGTTGAAGACGTCCTTCCTTAGGGATGGTTCCTTTGGTGCCCCGCGAACTCAAGGACAAGGTTGTGATGGTTGAGAGGCCCGCGCTCGAGCAGGCCCCTCGGTTTCAGTTGGGCTCAGGCGGCCAGGTCCGCGCCCCCTGCCCCTTCGCCGTCTTCGTCGCCGACGATCTCGAGCCGCGCATTGCTTTATCCTTCCTTGGCGATCCAGAGCTCGGCCGCAGTGATGGATTCCGCCAAATGCAGCAGCTCCGTGTTGCCGCCGAAGTCGAGGAGCACGCGCACCTGCCCGGGCTTCGGCTCCTCGGCCACCTCGAAGACGAGGGGGCTGTCAGCAGAATGGCTGCGCATGATGGTGACCAGTATAACCCCGTCCGAGGCGAAGTTGCCCTCATGCAGCGTAAACGACGCAGGAGCGGTCCAGGTCGGATAGACCCGAGGCGGTTCCAACTTCACGAGACGGCCGACGCCGTTTGAGCGCTCCCAGGCTGCCAGCTTCTTGGTGAAGCGCGCCGGTGGCTTGGGGCTGCCGTCTGTGTAGCGAATGAGCGCCCCGAGGGGTGCAGTGTCGATGATGGTTGTTGCAGACATGATTCCTCATTCCGAATGCGAGCAATCGCATTCATCCTATTGATATTGTTATGTTATATGGTGATTTGGGGGCGGAATGCCCGCCCCCTGCTGGATCACGTTACTCTGCGGCCAGCATCGACGCGCCTTCAGCAGGCAGGTCATCCGTCAGGAATGCAGGAAGGTCAGCTTCACTGACGCTGTCAGCCACTTCGGCATCCGTCCCCTGCCCTTCGGCACAGTCCTCACCGTTCAGCGCCACGAGATCGTTCCGGCGCAGGACCTCGGGCAACCAGCCGCTGCCCTTCAGCAAGCGCTCGGCCTCACTGGCCATCTCGCCTTTCTTCAGGTGATCGAGGAGTTGGGCAGTCCCCTCCCCTTTCGCCTCGCGCACGGCCTCGAGGATGCGGGCCTTGGGCACGCGGTTGAGATAGGTGTCCACCGTCGGCTCCCATCCCGCCTCCACCATATCGAGACCTGTCGCGCGCGCCACGAGATCGGCATGCGCCATACGACGGGTCAGTCCGCCTGCGGAGATGCCTGCCCCGTATGGGTTCACCTTCTCATGCAGAGCATTGACGCCGAAGCTGAGGCAATGCGCCAGCAAGGCCAGCCGACTGCCCTGGTCGAGAACCGTCAGATAGTCCCAGAGTGCTGCATCATCGCCAAGCGGCAGATTGGCTTCCCATTCCGCGTGACGCTCGTCGACCAGCTTTGCCACCACGCTGTCCTTCAGATCGGGCGCCTGCGCCGACATATAGACCTGACGCACGGATGCCTCGAGACAGCTTCCCGAAGCAGAGGAGGTGCGGAAGGTGTCCGTCACCAGCTTCAGAAGCAGCAGCGTCAGCGCGACATCCGGCGAGCGTCCGATCGCTTCACGCAGCGCCAGCGTCCGGTGGGCCGTCAACTCCATGACCAACCGCTCGGGCAGTGGCTTCAATGCCCCGTCGTCCTCATCCTCCGGCAAGTCTGCTCCGATCAGCTGGCCACCCGACGTGATGACGGTTCCGCCATGAACGGCACTGCCATGGCCATCGGTGAGATCACGATCAGCCCCCTGCCCCGCCAGCGCAGGATCAGCACCATCCTGGACCGCGGCCTCGTCAACGGGCTCATCCTGTGGACGCACATAGCCGCGATAGACTGCTAGAGCGCCGTAGCGGTCGAGCGTGACGAAAGCCCCTGCCCGCCCGATCTCCTCCGCGTCGAAGATCAACGGCCGGGTCTCGATCTTTTCCATCTCCGTTTCCAACACGCCAAGCCGCGCGTCGATCTCTTCAGGGATATCATCCTGACCTGCGTATTCTTCTTCCAGCGCCCGGTACTCGGCGAGAAGCTTGGCATGGGCCGCGCCTTCGTCATCCGTCATCGGTGCCGGATCGCCGGAAAGGGACCGCAGGCCGTGGCTGTAGCCGTAGGGCAGGTCGAGTGCGACCTCGATCCACTTCCAGCCCTCAACTGCAACCGTTTCTGCCTCGGCCTGGAGTTTTTCCGTCACCAGCCGATCAAGCAGGGCAGGGTCTTCGAGCCAACCTCCATCATCGGCTTGGAACAGGTCATGCAGCATCGTGCCGCCCGCCGCTTCATAGGCCTCAACACCCACAAAGACCGCACGCCGGTCGGACGCCCGGACCGAAGTCTCGGTCAGCATGCGCCGGATTTGGAATGGCTCCTTGTTCCAGGATGAATGGATCACATCCCAGACCTGAACCTGACGCGCGTGATCGGGGTTCACGGTGAAGGCCATGAGCTGCTCCAGCGTCATGCCATCCTCGGCATAGATTTCAAGCAGGGCAGGGGCGACGGAAGCGAGTTTCAGGCGTTGCTTCACGATCTGCGGCGTCACGAAGAAGGCCGCAGCAATCTCTGCATCGCTCTGACCTTTGTCCCGCAGCGCCACAAACGCGCGGAACTGATCGAGCGGGTGCAGGGCGACGCGCTGCATGTTTTCTGCAAGGGAATCGTCTTCGGCCAGGATGTCGGACGCAGCATCGCGCACGATGCAAGGAATGGGAGCCGTCTTCGCCAACCGCTTTTGCTTCACCAGCAGGGACAATGCTTGAAACCGGCGGCCCCCGGCCGGGATTTCGAACTTGCCGGTCTCGGTCCCATCATCGTCCAACACGGGCCGTACGCTCAGGCTCTGCAAGAGGCCGCGGCGAGCGATGTCTTCGGCCAGTTCTTCGACCGAGACGCCAGCCTTGATGCGCCGCACGTTGGACTGGCTCAGCACCAGCTTGTCAAAAGGGATATCCCGCGAGGGGGACAGAGTGATTTTCTGGACAGCTTTCGTCATCAGATCTTCTCCACGACGGGCGCCGGAAGCCACTCTCCCGATCTCACTTCCCGCCACCATCAAACCAACACTCCTTTCCCTCTCGATGATCGTATGCTTGCCATGAGGCGACTTAACAGCTGTTAAGTCAGGCCAACTGAACACCGACGACATTGAAAGTTAACAGCTGTTAAGCCGCACTTCGCCGACCGATCAGCGCCATGACCATTGGACCGCAAGAGAATTCACCAGCCGCGGCCTTGGACGTCAGCGCCCGCAAGTATCCACCCGGTGATCTGATGTCGGAAAAACGTTCCAGCATGGCCACGACGACGATTGAGGCTTGCTCTGGGCCCATGCAGCGCTGCGCTTCTTCCCAAGCGGAAACACTGATCCCCATGGCCGGCCGTACATGACAAGCCGCGTCGAAAAGCTGGTGCCAATGTCGAACGTCGCCCTGATAGAAAGTCTTGAGCGAGGGACAGCCGGCGATCACCAGGTGGAGTGGGATTTTCGGTACCCGCCTCGTGTCAGGCTCTTCGATGTCAGCCACGGGCTCACCCGTATCATCATCAGGCGCGCCGCCCGTCGCCCCGCCTTTTTCTAAGGCAGGTTCAAAATTTATAGATTCTTTATTTGAATTATGATGGTGACGCTCAAAATGGGCACCATTGGTGTTCATTTCTTCTGTTCCAGGGCCATCAATGACATTGCGCGCATGGTCAAGAAGGGTCTCCAGTTCAGTTTGAAATGCCGACAGATCCTCAAGCGAAAGCTTGCGGCGAAGAGCGCGGGCTGTGAGGGCGGCCGTGTCGCGGAGCTGGTCCCATAGGCCAAGCCCGGGCTGGATCTCCTCGCCGAACTCCGCCAGAGCGGCCAGGTCGCGACGCATAAGGCTCACCACCTCCCTCAGTCGCCGCACACGGTCCTCGGCCTCACGCACAGCCTCTGCGGCCCGTGCAATCTCCTCTGCCCGGCAATAGAGCGGGGAGAGGTCAAAGCCGAAGGCCACCCGATCTTCGCCACGCTTGCGCACATACCGCTTCCCATTGGGGCTATCGCGCCGCATGAGCAAGCCTGCCTCTACCAACCGGGCGAGGTGACGGCGCATCGTCGAGCAAGGCATGCCGTTCAGCCGCTCGCAGATCGCCTTGTTGGATGGGAAGACGACCATTTCGGTGTTGCCGCCAAGCGCATCGTCCGGAAAGAAGCTGAGAAGTCCCTGAAGAACGGTCAGATCGCGCTCGGATACCCGAAAGGCAGCCTGTGCCTTGGACAGCTCGCGGAGGAGCTCCCACTTGTTGACGGGCTTGCCGGGAACAGACGCCTCAGGACGCTCGACCACGCGCAGATGGGCGTGCGAGATCGGCCGCATAAACGGCGAAATCGGTGTGTAATCCATGATGTCATTCACGAAGGCAAAATTTCCCTGGCCCGCGAATCGCTTTGCGCTTGCGGGAAAGGGGCCAGATCGCTACATTCAGAGGTGCGAAAACTGAAGTTTTGTAGCGGGCTGGTCCCGTGCGAAACCTAAGAAAGGTCTCGTGAAGCTTGCTTCTCGGGGCCTTTTTCTTTTCTGCCTGTCTCGTGCCTCCTTTTTGATTGTTGCTCTTCCTCAGTCTTCCGAACGCTTCCAGCGCTCGTGAAGCTCGGCGATCAGCTGCGGGGCGTTGCCCTCAAGCCAGCTGACAAAATCGCTCTCCTCGGCCTTCAACTCGAGCTTGAGTTGCTTTCCACGACGTCCGGTCGTGACAGTGGCGGCACCGACCCCAGGAATCACCGTGCCGGGCCGCCCGCGAGGGCGAGACGAGGATGTGGTCTGTTCGGGCTTCCCTGCAGCGGAGAGGACGGCCAAAAATGCATGATCGGATTTCTCGTCAATACCGCCCTGGTAGGATGTCTTGGCCTCACCGGCCAAAGCTGCAAGCAGTTCGCGATCGGCATCCGTAGCCCCCAGCAACTTCTTGAGCTCTTCCCACCTGGGCCGACCAATGCCCGGAGCGGCACCGATGGCGAGGACCAGGTCCTCCCCAACGGTGCGGACCACGCTTAACAGCTGCGACACTCCTGCCTCGGTCAGATTGAGAACCTCGGCGACACCCTTGTTGGTGCGTTCGGATGCGCTCAAATGGTCGCCGTCGAGCAAGGCGGTGGCAACAAGCGCACGTTCGATGAAGCTTAGATCCCGCCGCTCCTGGTTCTCTAACAGCTGATCACGAAGCGCCTGATCGCCCTCCATCTCTGTGACAATGGCGCGGACCTTGATCCCAAGTTCTCTGCAAGCTTCCAGTCGACGACGGCCATAAATCAGGCTGTAGCGATCACCCTCAAGCGGCCGGACGAGGATTGGTACTCGCTGTCCGTTCTTGGAAATTGACGCCTTGAGGCCCTCAGTCTCGATCTGCAGCCGGTCATCGAGCCGACCTGTGGTTTCGATTTGGTCAGGTTCGATTTCGAAAACGCCGCCGCGCAGTCTGCGCCCCTCAAGAGCGTCGGGCGCGTTGCGCAGGGTCTGCAGTGGCAGTCCCAGTTTAGGCTTTCTTGCCATTGCGTCCCCACGTGTTCTGGATGATCGCCGCGATCTCGTCGTTGACGGCGTTCATGGATTCGATTGCACGATCGAAAGTCTGACGCGTGAAGTCCTTCTTGTCGGCCTCGTAGAGCGTCTGCTTCGTCAGCCCTGCATCAGAAATCGCAGTCGACTCAACCATGTGGTTGGTCAGCACTGACCTGCCGAACAGACCCCGGATGAAAGCAATGACCTCGGTCTGCGGGGCATCACCCACCTTGTAGCGAGTCGGCAGAAAGCGCAGCCAGTCGAAGCGAAGGTTTGCGCCAGCATCCCGGATGACGCCAAGCAGATCAGCGGTCATTCGCAGAAACTGCGACATGGACATCAGATCGAGCATTTGCGGGTGAACGGTAACAAGCACCCCTGAAGATGCTGAAAGGGCGGACATAGTTAAGAAGCCAAGCTGCGGCGGACAGTCGATGACGACGACGTCATAGTCCGCTTCGACACTGTCGAGCGCGTCACGCACACGGGCAAAGAATGCGCGGGCGCCGCCACGCTGGATGGCTGCCGGCGTCTCATGTTCGAATTCCATGAGCTCGAGGTTCCCGGGAATCAGGTCAAGACCACGGATGTAGGTCTTGCGGATCACGTCCGAGATCGGGACCGGTTCATCGTAGCGAACCGCATCATACAGCGTGCCACCCTCCATCAGGTCCAGCTCAGGCTGGATGCCATGCAGTGCGGAAAGGGATGCCTGGGGATCCAGATCGATCGCAAGGACACGATATCCCTTGAGAGCCAAGCGCTGTGCAAGGTGAGCGGATGTTGTCGTTTTCCCGGACCCGCCTTTGAAGTTCACAACAGAAACAATCTGAAGCTCGTCACCGGCACGACGCCCCGGAACGTAGGTTCCAGGCTTCTTCGCGTTTGCCTCAAGGGCGTGGCGAATCTCCCAGATATCATCGAGGGTATATCGCCGGTGGCTGCCCGCAGTGGTTTCGACGTCAGCGATCTTTCCTTCTCGATGAAGCTTGCGAAGGTAGGTATGATCGACGCCAAGCAACTCGGCCGCCTCGCCGCTGGTCAGGCTGCGCATGACTTTTTTGGCGTCGGGAGGGAAGTGGGCAGCACGTTGCGCATGAAGATTGGACGCAAGAAGCTCTGCGTAGTGCCCGATGGCAATGTCCAGGTCCTGCTCAGCTTCGCTCATCTCTGCCTCGATTCGTGGGCGCGTTTTTTATGTGATCGCGCGTTATTTATCGAGACTATTGCCCGAGCTATCAGATTCGTGCAAGCTCTTTCTAAATGTGGTGTCAGCCGTTGCGTGATGCACAAGAGTGGCTCGGGTTCCTGGGCAGGCTTGTCTTAGGAACCTTTCGGATATACATTACAAGACGTATATCCGCATGGGAGGTCAAGATGCAGGTCGCAAAATGGGGTAACTCGCTGGCCGTCCGTTTGCCCGCGGAGCTCGTCCGAGAGCTTGGTCTCAAGGAGGGTGATCAAATCGACCTGGTCAAGGACGACGGTCGGGTCAGAGTCCGTCGCCTTGCTCGTGCGGATGAGGTGCTGACCGGCCTGCGCCGCTTCCGGGGGAAGTTGTCCGCAGCAGAACGTCTGAGCCGCGACGACGCGCATGAGCGCTGAGTTCGCGGACACGAATGTCGTTCTTTACCTGCTCGACGACGGCCCGAAGGCCGATCGCGCCGAGGTCATCCTGGGGCAGGGGCCCCGGATCAGCGTTCAGGTCCTAAACGAGTCACTGGTGAACTGCCGCCGCAAAGCTGGCCTCAGTTGGGAGGAAGCAGCGGCCTTTCTCGAAGGCGTGCGCGCCTTGTGTCCCGT
>Ga0208979_100749_pt1 | contig 11262 bp, 11 predicted proteins | sample HotLakConsUCCSLE_FD_184738 | JGI IMG/M metagenome (GOLD analysis project Ga0208979, IMG submission 184738) | Hypersaline microbial mat communities from Hot Lake, Washington, USA - Hot Lake Consortium UCC-SLE (SPAdes) | ecosystem: Environmental > Aquatic > Non-marine Saline and Alkaline >... | reverse complement strand
CCGCAAGCGGCGGCTACGCCCCATTGGTTCCGGGCTTGCGCTTTGGTGAGATGGTGCGGATCGGAGGGCGCGCAGTAGCTCATAATGTACTACGCAACGAGTTCCCTATGCACCCTTGTCCTGCTGGGCATATGCCCATGGCATCAGCGCATCGATGCCCTTGTCGAGATGGCCATTGGCCAGCTTGGTGAAGAGATCACGCAGATAGGCATAGGGTTCGACGCCGTTCATCTTGCATGTGCCGATCAGGCTGGCGAAGCGGGCCCAATTGCGCCCGCCCTCGTCGTGGCCGGCGAAGAGCGCGTTGCGGCGGTTCATGGCCGGGCTGCGGATGGCGTTTTCGACAAGGTTGGAGTCGATGTCGACGCGTCCGTCCTCGAGGAATAGCCTGAAGCCGTCCTGCCGTTTCAGCATGTAGGCCATGGCCTCACCGAGGTCGGATTTGCGCGAGACGCGGGCGGCCTGTGCCTTTAGCCAAGTGAAGAATTCATCGACAAGCGGGTGGGACATTTCCTGCCGGACAGCCCGGCGGCGGTCCGGGTCGAGCCCCCGGATGGCGTCCTCGATCTTGTAAAGCGCCGCGATCCGCAACAGCGCCTCGTCCACGATGGGCGATCCCTTCTTCGGCTTGGCCTTGATCAGCTTGCGCCTGCCGTGCGCCCAGCAGAAAGCCAGCTGCAGCGGATCGCCACCTGTGCGCTTGGATGTGGCCAGATGGGTATAGCCACCATAGGCATCGACCTGGATCGTGCCGTTGAAGCCGTCGAGGATTTCGGCGGCATACGCGCCTTTCCGTCCGGGACGATAATGGAACACCACACCCGGCGGCGCAGTCCCACCCCAACCGCGATCATCGCGCAACACGGCCCACAAATAGCCAGTCTTGGTCTTTCCACGCCCCGGGTCGAGAACCGGGGCGGTGGTTTCATCGACGTAAAGCCGCGTGCTCTCGGCCATCAGGCGCTTGGCCATGTGGTCAACGACAGGTGCGATCAGCGCCCCGGTACGGCCCATCCAGTCGGCCAATACGGATCGGTCGATCGGGACCCCGTGCCGCGCCATGACCATGGCCTGCCTGTTCAGTGGCATGTGCTCGGAATGCTTGGAGACGGCAATCTGTGCCAGCAACGCCTCGGTGGGCCAGCTGCCCTCCAACAGATGCGCAGGCGCCTTGGCTTGCACCACGCCTGTGCGCCCCTTGGGGCAGGCGTATTTCGGGCGGATCGTGACGATCACCTGATAGCGCGCCGGGATGTAATCCAGCCGCTCGCTCCGGTCTTCGCCAATCTTGACCATGTCCCCGCAGCCGCAGGGGCATGCGATACTTTCAGGCTCGACCACCCGTAGGGTGCGCGGCAGGTTTTCCGGCAGTGCCCGTGCCTTGCGGGGTGCGCGTGGTTTGCGCTTGTCGGGGTCTGTCTCGCTGACCGCGATCCTGTCTTCGACAGCGGCGATCTGCGCCTGTGTCTCGGCGATGGCAGTTTCCAGATCTTCCAGCGCCAATTCTAGCTGGGCGGGGTCCAGCTTCTCGGATTTCGGCCCGAACTTGGTGCGCCGGTAGTCCTGAACCTGGCCTTCCAGCTTCTCGATCAGCGCCTTCAGCTCGGTGATGAAGGCCTCCTTTTCGGCTACCACTGCCTGTTCATGCTGCCGTGCCGCGCGTTCAACCCGCGCCTCAAACTGTGCGGCGTCCAGCGCTGCCTTTTGGGCGGCAAAGGCATTCACCACCTCGGGCGGCAGGTCTGGAAACTGTCTGAGATCAAGTGGTTGCGACATGCGCCCTTCTACCAGATCCGGAACAGAAAGCCCAATAAAACAATGCCAAATTCGACCCGCTGAGTCATCCTGCCGCAGTCGGTGCCAGCACCCTTTGCGCCACCACCCGCCGCCAATCCAGACCTTCGAACAAGGCTTCCGCCTGCGCCCGAGACAGCCGCATAACCCCGTCCTGAATCTTCGGCCAGGCGAAGCTGCCCTGTTCCAGGACCTTGTAGATCAGCACCATTCCGGTGCCATCCCACACAAGGATCTTCAACCTGTCCCCGCGTTTTGACCGAAACACCACCGTCACCCCGGAATGCGGATCGAGCTTCAGCTCCGTCTGCACGATCAGCGCCAGAGCGTTGTGCCCACAGCGGAAGTCTACTGGCTTCGTCGCGATCAGGATCGGCAGCCTCTGACCCGCGACGATCATGTCGCCCCGCGCAATGCACGCACCAGCGCCGCCGCGCGCTCCACTGTAACATCACCGGGAATACGCAAGCGCAGGTCGGACCCGACCTCAATCGTCAGCACACCAGAGCCATCCTGCGCGGCCGCGGCCGTGGAAAACACCGGCTGATCCATGGGCTCGGGCAGAATTGACAGCGGCACAAAGGCAGGCTCCGCCGCCTCCGACGCAGGCGATCCGTTCAGCGCATCCATCAGGTCACCCGGCAAAGCCAACCGACCCTGTCGGGCATGGCGACGCCAATCTGACAGGTGATGTGGGAGCAAATCGTATTTGCGTGCCACATCCACAACCCGCGCCCCAGGCTGATAACTCTCCGCGACAATCTTCGCTTTCACTTCCGATGGCCATCGGCGATTGCGCCGTCGCGGTTCAACAATTTCACACCGACCCATAAATCCGTCGCCACCATCCGCCATGCGAAACCTCCATCTGCGCGCGCAGACCTTCTCGCAGGCATGCCACGCGTCAGGAACAGGACAAATCAATGGGGCGTGGCCGTCGCTTACCGCCATCCACCTACTGTCGATTGTGAACTCCAGCCAACCACCCACAAGCCGTGTAATTTCAGCCCATCCAATTCAGTTTGAGAAAGAATTGGATTTCCGTTTTTCGCACAAACCCACCCAAGCCATTAATTTATTTAATTTTTTATTTATTTGTCATACGTTCCGGCCGCAAAACACGTCCCAGGAGAAAGGAGCGGAAAAAATCAGCATGGACCGAACGGAAAAGAAAACGCCGGGATGCTGGAGCATCCCGACGTTGTCTTTTGAAGGCAGGCAAAAGCCAACCAAACTGACTATGGCAAGGTAGCAAAACGGGCGGCGCTCCGCAAGTTTCAACCTATGGTTTAAGCCCGCCGAATTCCACTCGGCTTTCTCGCAAATCTGATCGACCCGGCCATCCGCACGTATTCGCACGTGCCGGAAATGAAGGTTGCATGACCGTTTCTCATCCCAAACCCAGGACGCTTTGGCGGCCCTTTTGAACACGCCTCATCCCTGAATAAAAACAGCATAGTATAAAGCAGCACTATATGCCTGAAAAAACCACGCCGCAGACTGACAAGAAGGCCAGAACGGAGCCAGCCAACACTGCCCCCCGTTTGTTGCAAGACGATCTCGATGAGGCAGCTCGTGGCTACAGTCCAGTCGGTGAAATCTGCAATCGCCTTCTGCAAGCCATGAATTCGCTATCAGGTGTGCCTGACCAGATTCACGGCAGCATCGCTCAGAGCATAACGGACATTCTTGCAGCCCATGCCGCAATAGAGGCTGAAATTGAAGCTTCCAAGGGGTTGATAACCGCTTTGAAAAGAGACTTGCGCAAAACCAAGGGCAGTTTGGCAAAGCTTAGGGAAATGCATTTTGGTCAAAGCTCTGAGCGGGTTGCACCTGAACTGTTGACAGATATGTTTGAGGATCACTTTGAGGACTACGAGGGCCTGGTTGACGATGCCGATCAGGCCAAAGGCCGACGGGCACGAACTGTCCCAACAGACATTCCCATCACAACAGTTGATCATTTCCCCAAAAATCGCACCTGCCGTGGCTGCGGGAGTGAGATGCCTTCGATTGGGTCAGAGACAACGACACGGACAATTCTGGTCCCCGAACATGTCAAGATCGTCAAAGAGGTTTATCATCGTTGCGCCTGCAACAAGGAGCGGTGCAAGGATCATGGGCCAGTCGCGGCGAAGTCGGAACACTTTATCATGCGCGGGCGGACATTATCGGCGGGCCTTGTGGTTGAGGCGGCCATTCAAAAGTATCATGAACATTCCACTCCATATCGCATGGAGCGTCGGCTCAGTGCCCAAAATCTCAATATTTCTCGATCAACCCTTTATCGAAATATCGCTCATCTCGCAGGTTTTTTGCGGCCAGTTGCCGATCTGATATTTTCGGAAATCCGAGAGTGCGAGGTCGCTTTCATGGATGAAACACCCATTCGCGTTCAACCTGTTCAAAAGAGTGCGAAAGGCAAATGCGATTTGGGTTACCTTTGGGCGATCGGAAATGACGAACGCAATTGGAACGATCACGCAAAGCCGATGGTCTATTTCCAATATGCGCCGACACGCAGCGGCAGTGTTGCACATGAAATGCTCGACAATAGTGCCGTGCGCTACCTGCAAACAGATGGGTATTCGGGTTACAATGCCCTGTTTGACACCAAACGCGGCAATGATGTGATAATCTCGGTGCGCTGCATGGCGCATGCCCGGCGCAAGTTCATGGATGCCTTAAAGCAGCAAGGCAGCCCGTTGGCTCAGCGGGTCGTCAGGAAGATTGGCAGTTTGTACAAGATTGAAAAAGACATTATCGGAAAACCGCAGGAAGTCCGCACAGCAATCCGGCAGGAAAAGGCGCTGCCAATTCTGCTATCCATTCAATCCGAATTGTTGCACCATCAAAGCGATGCTCATGGGCAGATTTCGACCGCGATCCAATATACGTTGAAAGCCTTTGACGCCCTTTGTAAATATGCGTTTGACGGGCGCCTCGCTATCGATAGCAATACAATTGAACGCAGTATCCGGCCTGTCGCCCTCACCAAAAAGAACTCACTGTTTGCAGGTTCACATGAAGCGGCAAAAATCTGGGCAACCTATTTTACGTTGATCGAGACCTGCCAGCTGAATAGGGTGAACCCAAGGTCCTACCTGAATTGGGCGGTCGAAGAGATTGAGCGGTGCCGCGGAGACATTGATCATACTCGACTCATGCCGTGGCATTGTCCGAGCGGGCATTTCATCAAATAGCTGTTTGTACAGCCTTTGACGGCGAAGGCCGCAAGCACCGGAACTTTGCCAAGGGTTCCAGCCCAAACCCATTGCATCGACGGATTCGCCGATAATCATCAATCGGACGAACCGCTTTGAGGAATGGCAAACATTAGCCAACCCGCTCGGAACCGGTGACCTTGTTGAACACCCAAGCTGCCAGTGGACCACCTATCTGGCCACACACAACAACCCGCCATCTCCTCCGAAATAACTCTCGAAACAGATGCTTTGAAGTGGGCAATAGTTCACGAATCGTCCTCGTGAACAATCCTTCACGAGCCATCCCATCCAGAAACCGCCCACTGATTTTGTTGCCCCACGGGGTCTATGCACCGCTTACGAACGAATGACGGAAAACTGCCCACAGAGGGCGTTCATCACATCACGCTTGTGGGCGCGGATCGCCAGACCTCTATCGATTTCTGGGAGGGGCTGCTGGGCATGCCCTTCGTTTTCGAGCAACCGAACCTCGACAATCCGGGCGAGTCCCACCTTTACTTCGATCCGGGCGATGGTCGTTTGATCACGATCTTCACCAATGAAGACCGCGCCGCCGACAGCACCCGCACCTCAACCGAGGTGGGCGCGGTTCATCATCTGGCATTCACCGTCAGCCAATCGGTCTTCGACCAAGTCGAAGCGCGGCTGGATGCACGCCAAATGGGCCATTCCGGGCGCAAGGACCGTGGGTTCATGGAATCGATCTATTTCGAGGACCCGCTCGGCCTGACGATAGAGCTGACCTATTACCGCTTCACCGTGCCCGAGGGACGCCGGATTGCCGACGTGATGATCGCCGCGCACCGCATCCGCGTCGCCGAGGGTGCCTATAACATCCAGCAAAGCCATATCGCCCGCGCGATCGAACAGCTGACCGCGACGCGCGACAGCCTGTCGAAGCGCCCGGCGTGATGCCCCCGAACGCCAGCCAAAGGAACCCCATGTCTCGGATCACCCCTCAGATCACGCGACGCGACGCGCTGCTGGCCAGCGGCGGCGCAGTCGCGGCATCGCTTCTTCCCCTCAAGTCCCTCGCACAAGCCGGAGCTTCTGACATGAGTCACGCGTCCAAGATCGTCACCGCCGCAGGTCAGCGCGAAATCCCCTTTCCGCTGCACCCCATTTTCCAAGTGGTCAACAGCACCGACATGCCGTCGGGCGTGTCCTTCTTTCACAGCGCCATCCCCGCTGGTGCCCCCGGCGCGCCGCCGCATGTGCATGAGAACGAGGACGAGATCTATTTCATCCTTGAAGGCACCGCGCATTTCCTGCTGGGCGACCGGGTCGAGACCGCCGGTCCCGGCGATACCGTGATCCTGCCGCGCGGCGAATTCCACGCCAACTGGAACGAGGGCACAACGCCCGTCACGTCCTTGGTCTTCGTCTCGCAGAATTCGCGCTTCGAAGGGTTCTTCGATGACGTGGCCCGCCGGATCATGGAACAGGGCATCAAAGACCCGATGCAGGCCGCGATGGTCGTCGGTCAGACCGGGGCGGGATACGGCGTGACAATCGACATGTCGAAGACGCCCGAGCGCGCCAAGCCTTTCTTCGGCATGGGCTGACCGCCCCTGCCACAAGCCCACCGGGCCTTCGGGCCCGCGCCCCAACCCAACCGACACTATTGGAGATGACCATGGTCCTTCTACTTGCACGTCACAAAGTCGCCGATGCCGAAACCTTCATCGCGGGCTACACCGGTCCCGATGCCGCCGCTGTTCGCGCCAAGTTTGGTGTGACGGAAGAGTCCGTCTGGGCAACGGTTCAGGACAATAACGATGTTCTTGTTATGCATCACTTTGACACCGAAGATCAGGCAAATGCCTTCCTCGCCGCCGAAGAGCTGAAATCCGCGATGGCGGCCTTGGGCGTTACCGAGGCACCGAAACTGCAAGTTTTCAACCGCCTCTGAGGCGATACGACCGGGCCGCGACCAAACCTGTCGTGGCCCGCCCCTTGCGCCGATATGCGCCCCACATTCCCCCTTTCGGAGATCACCCATGTATAACGAAGCCGCCTATATCGTTTTTGCACTGCTCTTGTCCCCCATGCTGGTCTTTAGCCTTGGCGGGGTCGTCTGGCTGATTGCCTGCGCCCTGTCGCGTGCTAAGCGTAGCAATGCCTCATTGGTCAGCCCTGCGGGTTCGCTGGTCTAACGCAAATACGCAACCGGACCGGTCCCGGTTGCGTAGCCACGCCGCCGCAACGGGATGCCCCCGGAACAACACCTTCGGGGCCAGAACCGTCACCCATAGCGCCGCAAAGATCGCCACCCGGCCAACATCCGGCCGCAGGTTAACGGAAGCACCTGAAACTGACTATTGAACGGGGGCTTCAAGCGGTCCGAAGGATGTAGACCAGTCCGCAAGGAAGCGAACCTGCTTCATCCGGTCAAGATAGGTGAGAAGGCCGGGGCCAAGGCGGATTGGAAACAATGGCTTGCCGCGCAAGAGGTCCACAACCCGATCGGGCGCGACTCCGTCCTCTAGCGCAGCAATCGGCACCAGCCCGCCAGAGCGCGCGATCTCGGCCTGCCCTTCGTCCGACAGCAAATAGGTGATGAAGCGCTGTCCCAGCTCTGTATTGTTCGCCCGGCGGGGAACAAAGGCGGTTCGGCTGAACGCCAAGGTGTAGTCGTCCAGCAGGTACAGCCCTATCCTTGGGTCCCGCGCTGCCACGTCAAGCGCATATGATCCGATGACATTATAGCCATAAACCAGGCGCCCTTCGCCCAAGGCCTTTAGAACAAGGCTGCTACAGCAGTATGTCTGGGACTGCGCGCGGCCGAGCGTTTCGACCAGCCGTGGCAACTGATAGCCCCGGCGCGCATCCTGCGTCGCAAAAAGATAGCCCACACCCGAGAGCGCGACATCATATGTGCCGACCCGCCGGTTGTAGAATGCGGGATCGTCACGAACCTGACTGGCCAGTTCGGACCGGGTGCGGGGTAGGCTGCGTCCTTCGAACGCGGCCCGGTTGTAGGCCATGACCACGGGTTCAAAGGTGAACCCCCACAGTTCATCGCGCCACACGGCCCAATCCGGCAGGGCATCGGCCCCGCGCGGGCGAAACGCCAGTGCGAGCCCGCGATTAACAAGATCGACCTGAAGGTCCATGGCTGACGAGATCACGACATCCATCCCCGCACCGCCATCGGCCAGAACCGCCGCGTGCAGTTCTGCGGTGTTGTATTCGATGTAATCCACCTGCACGCCGGGATTGGCCGCCTCGAACCCGGAAATAAGACCAGAGATCGCCGACGTGTCGGTGGCGCTATGGATGCTCAATGGCTGGGCCTCGGCCCTCATGTTTAGGCTTCCAGCCAGCGCGAGCGCGACAAGGCAAGCACGGATCATGTTGCGGCCCCCAAGATCGGTCCGGCGGGCAGCAAAAGCCGCGCCGAAAGCCCCCCCTCTGGGGACGCATCAAGTTCAAGCCGGCCGCAATGCGCGGACACAGCGGCCTCGACAATCGCCAGCCCTAGGCCGGACCCGCGACGCGGCCCAAGGCTGCAAAAACGCTGGCGGGCCCGGGCCCGGTCTGCCGCTGCAATGCCCGGACCGTTGTCTTCGACGCGCAGGTCCAGCGCCGTCTGCCCATTCAATTCGCCCTGCGAAAAGGCAATGCGGACCAATGGTGCCGCCCCGGCGTGGCGCAGCGCGTTGTCGATCAAATTGCGCATCGCTTCGCGTAGGCTGACCGGATCTCCGGCAACCATAAGGGTTTCGGCCCCCTTGGCCAGTTGCACTTCAAACTCCGGTTCCCCCATGTCATCCCGGCTCCGGCTGGCCTCTTCGATCATGCCTCGCGCAATGCCGACCATATCGACAATCTCGCGCGGGGCGGTGTCGGCGCGATGGATCACCATGGCGTGCGTCAGAAGCTGGTTGGTCAGCCGGATCGTGCGGCTGGCCTGCTCAGCGGCCTTCGCAACCCGAACGCGCTGGCCCGCTGGATCGACGGTTTCGGACGCCAATTCCAGTTGACCGTGCAGGGCTGACAATGACGTGCGGATCTGGTGCGATACATCTGCGATAAAGGTTTCGGCATTGTCCTTGCTGGCAACAAGACGCGACATGAACCCGTTGATCGCAGAAATAAGGCCCGCAATCTCGCGCGGGGGTAAGGCGCGCAGGGGGGCAAGGTTGGCGGGGTCGCGGCCCTGTATATCAGCCTCGATCCCGGCGAGCGGACGCATCGCCAGAAAAATGGCGAACTGCACAAAGACAAGACCGATCAGCGCCAGCACCGACAGCACGGCTATGCCCTTGATGAACAGGTCGCGCTGCATCGCATCGCGGGCACCGCGGGTCTGGCCGACTTGGACGGCAACCTCCTCAAGGCCGGCCATGCCCGTCAACACCTGCTGGCGGCGAACGAAGCGCACGGCTTCGCCAGTATGTGGTGCATCAAAGAATTGTCTTTCGGGCACGCGCGGGGTAGCGCGTGGCGTCTGGCCAGGTGGGGCAGGCAGGTTGGCGTCGCCGGTCAGCACAGTGCCATCGGCGGTTGATACCTGATAGAAAACGCGGTCATCCTCGACAAGCGCGAGGATTTCCAGCGCTGAATTTGGGATGTCGATCTGTATGCCGGACGGCGTGGCGGTGACACTGTCCAGAATGGCTATGGCGGCCCCGTCCAACAGCAGGTCGAAAGAGGTGTCGGCGGCATTGCGCGCGTAGCTCCACAGTCCGAACGCCAGCGCCGTCATAATGACCGAGAAGCCCGCAAGCATAGCCGCCATCAGGCGTCGACGCAGGGAATACGGTCTGTGGGGTGTCCTAGTCGCGAACATCTGCGATATACCCCAGACCGCGAATGGTGCGCAGGCGCAAGGGTGATCCCTCTAGCTTGCGCCGCAACCTGACGACGGCCTGCTCAACCGCGTTCAGCGTCGGCGTTTCCTCGAAGGTATAGATCCGGTCGGCAACCTCTTCTTTCGACAGGACACGACCGAGGCTGCTCAGGAATGCCTCAAGCAAATGCACATCGCGCGACCTGAGTTCAAGGTCCACGCCGTCCAGCGTCGCACGCTTGGCTGCGCGGTCATAGACCAGCCCGCCGACGACGAACTGGTTCGAGGCTTGGCCAGCGCGGCGGCGCACAAGCGCACGGGCACGCGCGGCCAGTTCGCGAAAGTCGATCGGTTTGATGATGTAATCGTCCGCGCCAAGATCCAGTCCTGAAATGCGGTCGTCAATTTCTGATCGTGCCGTCAAGATCAGCACCGGGGTGCGGTCGCCGCGGGCACGAAGGCGGCGCAGCACTTCGGTCCCCGGCAAACCGGGTAGGTTGATGTCAAGGATCAGCAAGTCGAAGTGGCTGTGTATAAGCAAGGCGTCCGCCTGCGCCCCATCTGTTTCGCGGTCAATGGCGTGGCCCTCGGCAAGGAACCGGTCCATCACCATTTCCGCCAATTCGTCATTGTCTTCGATCAGAAGCATACGCATCCGCCAATCATGCCATGCCACGCGAAAATATCCATAAGGAAACGGATGCCGCGCACCCCGGTCAGCGTCACGTCAGTTTCGCGTCAAGGCTAGGTCAGGCCGCCCGGATAAGGTTTGAGTCGGGAGGATGGTAAACGGTGGCCGCGCAGAATGCGCGAACCGCAATCCGTGGATGCCTCCTGCACGATACAAATGGGAGGAGACCCAATGAACATGACCCGTCTTTTTGCCGCGACCGTCGCCCTTGTCGGCGCGACCGGCTTCGCCGCCATGGCCGACATCACGCGGCCCGAATGCATTGCGCCCGCCAATCCCGGCGGCGGTTTTGACCTGACCTGCCGCGTGGTGCAGATCGGGCTTGCAGACCAGATGCCGGAACCCGTGCAGGTTACCTTCATGCCCGGCGGCATCGGCGCCGTGGCGATCAACCTGTTCAACACCACCCGCACCGATGACAGCAATGCCATCGTCGCTTTCTCGTCGGGATCGCTTCTGAACATCGCGACCGGCAAGTTCGGCGAATGGACCGAAAATGACGTCCGTTGGCTGGCCTCGGCAGGGACCGATTACGGCGCGGTCGTGGTGCGTGAGGACAGCCCCTTCGAGACGCTGGACGACGTGATGGCCGCTGCCAAGGAAGACCTGAGCGGGATCGTGTTCGGCGCGGGCGGTTCGGTCGGCTCGCAGGACTGGATGAAAGCTGCGATCCTGCTGAAATCCGAAGGGCTGGATCCGAAGGCCATGCGCTATGTCGCCTTCGACGGGGGCGGCGCTTCCATTGCGGCGCTGCT
>Ga0208979_100746_pt1 | contig 11309 bp, 8 predicted proteins | sample HotLakConsUCCSLE_FD_184738 | JGI IMG/M metagenome (GOLD analysis project Ga0208979, IMG submission 184738) | Hypersaline microbial mat communities from Hot Lake, Washington, USA - Hot Lake Consortium UCC-SLE (SPAdes) | ecosystem: Environmental > Aquatic > Non-marine Saline and Alkaline >... | reverse complement strand
GTTCCTTTGATTTTGAGTCGGATCTAAATCTTAGAACGCTAGCTCCCCTTCACTCATTTTTATTCCCTATAAAGACCAACTGACAAGCTTTTGACGCGATTATTTTCATCTTTTGTCAGTCAATCAGCCACGCAAGTATCCTGACCTAGTAGCCTAAAGCTGGGAAGGGGCAAGGGGAAGTCCGAAAGGGTTAACGCCAGTGAACCGTTGACGAAGCTTCGTCATGTGTCAATCAGTGAAATCAGGCTGTCACACTGAGACCAAAAGGTAAGTGGGTAGCTTAGCGGCTCGCCAATCCGCTAGGCGATGGGCTACATTCCCACCGGAGTATAGACGGAACCCGACCCGGACGCATCTCACACACTCGGAACTGCAGAAGCCCGATGGATTCTCTGATGTGAATCAGAGTAGGCAGACCGTAAGGAATGCACAACTATCCAGCGGGTAAAGGATGCCAGAGAAAGCGAAGGCTCTTGTGTAATGCAAGAGATAGGGGTTCGAGCTTTACCCTACATCGAAAGATGGCAGACTTCTGGCAGGTCTTTAACGGTAAACCAAAGTAAAGGAACCGTATCCCTTGTGAAAGATAAAGCCGTCTCGGCATCGGAGCAAAGGAAGCAGCTGCAACACTGGACCAGTATCCACTGGGGCCAGGTAAAGAAGCGTGTGAGGAACCTGAGACGACGGATTTATCGTGCCACTCAAAACGGTCAGTGGAATCGGGTGCGCAGCCTGATGAAACTGATGCTAAGAAGCTACTCCAACCTGCTGCTATCAGTGCGGCGCGTGACTCAAGAGAATCAGGGGAGACAGACAGCTGGCCTCGATGGTCAGACTGCCTTAACCGCTGAGAAACGAGTCCAACTAGTGAATCGATTGCAAGACCATTCCCTCTGGCAGGTTCGCCCGACCAAACGGGTCTACATTCCAAAAGCGAATGGAAAATTCAGGCCGTTAGGAATTCCGACGGTGTGGTCATAATGCCCCTTTCACAACTTACTTTCGGGATATAGAGCATTCCTGCCCTTGAGCTATTCCTAAGATACAGGATAACTAAAGGGGCAGAGTATTCATCGCTGGCTCTGGCCAAGCCGTGCTTGCCTAATTTTCTCTGTTCGTGGAACCTGTGCCCAGGCCGTCAACTCTTGATGTTTTGATTCGGAAATAACAATTTTATAAGTACCACAATGACTTTTCTGTGCCTGTAGAATGCCAGTTTCAAGCCAGTAGTAAACGATATGTGTGGATACACCATATCGTTGAGCGACTTGTTTAACAGTTAACTCACCTTGACGATGTGTTGGACAAACAGGGATGTCATGCTTATATCGCAACCACTTGACCATGCTAGAGGTAAATGGTTTTCCAGACGAGCTTTTGATATCCAATTGATTGAGCGTATCAGCAATGTTCCTATCGTGAAGCGTTCTAGCTAACTCTCTAATCTTGTGGATGGTCTTATCCGGGTAGCGCATCCTGTCTGCCTGTTTTAGAGGAATGGGAATGGTTAAGGACTCCTGCTTTCCCCCCTTCCACCGAATATGTAGCACCAGCTGCCGAGGCTGCGCTAGCCGCTCTACGGTAACATCCTCAATCAGCAAGCGAATAATCTGCTTTTTTTGCTTAGATTGGGTGTGTTCTGCATTCCAAAGTTGGGGTAAGTGCTCAGCCAACCTGAGAAGGTCTGCCTTATCAGTTTCACTCATCTGGTTGAGTGGTTGTGTTTGACGCTGTTGTAATCGGGCTTCTTTAGTTTGTTGCACTTTGAGCAGTGCTTGTTCCCATCGGTTTTCTAGCGTGGCGGCCACTAAACGGTTAGCCGGGTCTACCTCTTCAAAGCGCCGCTGTGCAATTTGGGCCTCATAATCGGCTCGCTCTAAGGTTAATTGCCACTGCTTGTCTACTTTGGCATAGTGCGCTTCGAGCTTGTCGAGCGACATTAGAGCGATTTCAAGCTGTTGTGGCTCTAGGGCTTCAAAAATCAAGGGAATGATGGCGTTATCAACGATGTCAGCACGAGTATTGAGACAGGAGCGCCCGGTTAGTCCTTCCTTCTTGCGCCAGTTGCACTCATATTGTGGCCAGAGGCCACCATTACCTGTGTAGCGCACCGTTAGCCTTCGACCACATTTGCTACAAATGAGTAGACCATGCAGAAGCGCTTTCCCTTCTCTAGCCGCACTGGTCACAGCCGTTCCTGCTCCGTTTGTCTGATTTTTTTGTAGGATATCTTGATTTGTAAGATATGTCTGCCAGCTGATATATGAGGCATGATGGTTCTGAATGATCACCTCCCAATTGTCTCTAGGCTGTAGCTTTAGCCTTGAGCTGAGGGTGCCATCAACGGATAGAGATTTCTCGACTTTATAGCGGCCATAAACATAAGCTCCTGTATAGGATGGATTTTTCAACAGTGTTATCGCTCTGCCATAGGTGAGCTTGCCCCAGATGATTTTTCCGTTCCATATGCCTCCATATGCTCGTTTTGGAAAGTCTATTTGTTGTTCCCCAAAGTATCGGGTGACCCCGTACGCACTTCTTTTATTCGCAAATACTTGAAAGAATAGCTCTATAACTTCACGTACCTGCTCATCATGGTCAAAGACAATTTGACCAAAATCATCATAGCAATAACCAATCGGCAGGGGAAATCGTAATTCTCCCTTCTTGGCTTTGTTCTGTTTCCCTCCGAGCAGTCGAGAGCGGATGAAGTGGAGTTCTGCTTGGGACATGGTGCCCTTCAACCCAAGCAGCAATTGATCATTGAAGTCACTGGGGTCATAGCAACCATCTTCATCAATGATAAGCACCCCTGAAAATGCACACAGCTCGACCAGTCGGCTCCAGTCGGCGGAAGAGCGTGAGAGTCTAGAGGCCTCTAATGCTAAGATAGCACCGACTTTGCCCATTGATACATCAGACACAAGTAATTGGAAGTCCTTGCGTGCAGTGCTTTCGGCTCCCGATAATCCTAAGTCGCCATCCAGTACTTCGATTAGTGACTCTGACCAACCGAGGGCAAGCGCACGCTCTTTGAGTGCATATTGCCGCTCAGTGCTCTCTCGATTCAGGCGTACTTGACCCATCGTTGACTGGCGTAGATAAACATAGGCTTTGCGATTCAAGTGAACAGGATGAATTTTTGACTGGTTCATGTTTCTCTCCTTTTGTATTTAGGAGAGCCTCAATATGTGTAAGAAGCATTTCAGCCACAACGGCACTGACTGAGGGAATAAAGTCCGCATCACAGGGCATCCTATCCATCCTTGTCACTCTCCCTTTTAAGCTGTTTTACTTAGGACAAGTTCAAGTGAACGAGCCTAGCCTCTTTCATATCGGGCTCACAGGAAATTATCAATATGGGTGGGAGTCTCTTTCCAGCTGCTGCAAAGCCAATAACAGCTCTTGAAACAAGTCTGGAGAAAGTCGCAACTCTGACTGATAGCCTATTGGCCGTTTCCGGTCGGTCCAGGACAAGGGAATAGAAAATGTGCCACTGATGCCACCTTTGACCAAAATCGTCTCTTGGCCTGAGACCCGACGGGCCTTCAGAACTTCAAAGGTTTGGCCGGAGTAGGGATGAAACGGATGGGTAATGGTGACAGATCCCAAATCCTGGTTGGGATACTGTGCAGTTTGATCTAATCGTGCCTGCTCTCGAAAATCGAGTCGCCCAGACGATAGTGAAGAATGCGCTTGAGCCTCATTGGGAGGCTCGCTTCGAGGCTCATAGTTATGGCTTCCGTCCCGGTCGCAGTTGTCACGATGCCATTGAGCAGTGCTTTCAGCGACTGAGACGAGGTCGTGATACCTGGGTACTCGATGCGGATCTAAAAGGTGCATTTGATAAAGTAGATCACCGTTTTCTGCTCGACACCATCGGCCCTGTGCCGGGTCGAGAGTTGATCAAACAGTGGCTCAAAGCAGGTTATGTAGAAGCTGAGATGTTTCATGCCACTCCTGAAGGTACGCCTCAGGGTGGTCCGCTTTCGCCATTACTGTTGAACATTGCCTTGACAGGGATGCAGGACTTGTTGTTGTCGTTCACAATAACTCGAACCTATCAGCCTTCCTCAGAGGCAAAGTATCAGTCGTTGCTTAAACGCACACTGTCAACCTATGGCTACTGTCGTTATGCCGACGACTTCGTGGTGACGGCAAAGAGCAAAGCAGACATCGAGGCGATTGTCCCTATCTTGCAGGCGTGGCTCGAACCACGCGGGCTAGCGCTGAATATGGAGAAGACCCAGATAGTGAATATCCAACAGGGGTTTCCGTTTCTGGGTTTTTCGCTTCGGCACTACAACGGTAAGTTTCTCAGCCGACCGCAAAAGGAAAAGGTCTTGGCCTTTCTAGCGCGGCTACGGAGCTGGTTGAAGCAGAATGCTTCGGCCTCTCCAGCGGCAGTGATTTACCACCTGAACCCAATACTGCGAGGCTGGGGCAACTACTACAAACACGGTGCCAGCAAAGGCGTGTTTAGCTACGTTGACCATCAGCTCTGGGGCGCACTCTGGAGATGGTGTTGTCGGCGTCACCCGAACAAGTCGAAGTTATGGATTAGAAGGAAATACTACCGCACCTTCCAAGGGCGTGCGTGGACATTCGCCACCCACGTTCCTGACCGAACAGGCGACCGGAAACTGCTGACGCTTCTGTGTCTAAACAGGATTCCGATTCAGCGTCATGTCAAGGTCAAAGGGACGGCCTCGCCGGACAATCCAGCGCTTCAAGACTACTGGCTACACCGTCAAACCCGGTATGGTAAAACCTACTGGCCCAAAGGCTCGAAGTACCGCAAGGTAGCTCAGAGCCAGAACTGGCGATGTCCAATCTGTCAGGATGCCTTGTTTAACGGAGAAGCCCTACACACCCATCATCGGTTGCCATTAAGAGACGGTGGCGGAGAGAATGAAGAGAATCTTGTTCATCTTCATCATACCTGCCATCGATTCTTACACAACAATGAGGATGTGGTTTTGAATGGCCAAAGGCTTGAGCGGTTTGATGGGATGACTGTCACGAGCCGTTCTTAGGGGAGGGGGACACGGTGACGTGCTCCCTCTTACCCGACAACTCATAGCTAGTCCTATGAAGCGTTGCCGTACAAGGGATTCAAGCAGACTTCAGCGCTTTGAATCGGGACACTCGCGTCTTAGCGATCGGTACACCGTCAAACCAGTTGATCAGACGGTCGAAGTTGATCGCCGCACCAATTGCCATGTTCTGTAAGTGCGTCTTCGCTAAGCCACGGTAGCGAGAGCGCCGTAATCCGCAGCTGCGGACACCCTGTGAAAGGGTGCCTTCAATCCCGGCTCTGCGTTTGTAGCGCTCTTTTCCTTCTGAGCTGCTATGGTTTGCCCTGGCCTGCTCTAGCGCTTCGTACTTCTGCTGGGGTAGGAATGCTACACTCCGCGCTGGACTGCGTGTACATAGCTCTTTTGCAGCACACACTGAACAGTCACTGCTGCTGAATCTAGTTTTAATGTATTCTCTATCGACATCTTTCACAAACGTCTTCCAGCTCTTAGATTGCTTTCCTTCTGGGCAGGTTACCGTTTCTGCCGACCAGTCAATGTAAAATCGCGTCTCGTCATACGCGCCTTCTGTCTTCGACTGCCAGCTAGCATTTTGACGGGTTGGTCCTACCATCTCAATCTGTTGTTCTTTAGCATCTACAAGAATCTCCGCGCTAACGTATGCAGAATCAACAAAATGTTCTGATGGCGACAATCGTTTGTCTGCTAGCGATTGATGAATTGCTTCTGTGCGCTGCGCTTCATGGACTGTTGCATCTGTTGTTTCTACATGAGTAATCAGGTTGCAACTATCATCATCGCAAGTCTCGCTGAAATGAACAGCGTAGCCAACCCAGTTCACCCCGCTTCGAGAGCGAAACCGAGCATCGACATCGTAAGGCGATTCGATACCGGCTTCAGCACGGGGTAGTTCCTTTTTTGACTTCCAAGTTGGTGTCTTAAGTTTTTCGCCACCTTTTCATCAGGGAGCTTTCGGTGTAATCCAGAAGAGTCGGACACAAGGAATCACTGGATATGCAAATCAGCGAGCGCGAAGCGCAAATTTTACGCATTCGAACCACGAGTTTTCAACCAGAACTATCAGCGGGGCTAGAATTGAAGCTTCGGCAAGCCGTCGTGGGTGTCACCAAAGCAACGCTAGAATCGGCGTTGGTGGAAGAATTAGCGGCAGAGCGATCGCGTCAAAACGGGAGGTTAGGTAGACGCTCAGGCTACTTTTCACGGGTGCTCGACACAGAGCATGGGCGGATAGAATCACTTCGGGTGCCGAAGTTAAGGTCTGGCAATAAAGCGCGTCAGTGGCAAATACTGCAACGCTATCATCGTGGTCTAGGCAGCTTGTTGAACTTTACGCTGAGCCTGTATGTGATGGGGCTATCGCTGAGGGATCTCCAAGAAGCGCTGTATCATCTACTGGGCAGTGTACTGTCCGTGAGTGCCATCAATCGAGTGACGATAGAAGCTCAAATCCATATGGACAGTCATCGCCAAGCCAAACTGACGAAAACGCCACCGATATTGATTGTTGATGGGGTATGGGTCGATATCCAGTATCCGTCAGTAGAGACAAAAGTAGACCGCGCTGGCCATGTTCGTCAAATCCGCCAAGCCCAAGAGCGAGTGGTTTTGACCGCGCTGGCCGTTTGGCCGGATGGGACTTATGAGACCTTGCACTATGAGATTGCCAAACAAGAAGATATCCAAGGCTGGGAAGCCTTCTTTGAACACTTGATTGAGCGAGGCCTTGACCCCTCAGCGGTTGAACTGGTGGTTAGTGATGGCACCTTGGGCTTACCTGCGGCGATGGCGAAATGGTTGCCACGGGCTAAGCAACAGCGATGCATCACCCACAAAGTGCGACGCATCAAAGATTATCTGAGCTACGCTCAGCTACCGGGACAAGATGAGCAGGGTCAACCGCTGAGTGTCTCTAAAGCCAAGCAGCAACGCTGCTATCAAATTCAAAATGATGCCTACGATATTTACAAAGCTGAGGATGCATCAGAGGCGAAACAGCGGTTAGCGACCTTTGTTGAAAAGTGGCAACCGATTGAACCGAAGGCAGTACAGACCTTTAAGCGAAATATCGAATTGACCTTCAGCTTTTATCAGTTTAATAAACTATTACATCCTCGCATTCGGACGTCTAACTTGCTTGAACGCTTGTTTGAAGAGTTTCGGCGGAAGTCTGATGAGATTGGGGCGTTCCCGAATGAGCAAAGCTGTCTAACGGTCTTTTTCCTTGTCGTTCAACGCGACCATGCTAAACATGACCGCTCAAGCATGGCGAAAAACTAAAGACACCAACACTTCCAACGCACGCGCTTTTCTTCGGGAGCCTCGGCGTCGTACTCGTAGTGGCGCGTCAGCATTCGCGTCAACGCTTTAATTTGAGCCAAGTTCTGCCAGTCGGCTATCTCTGAAGTCTTTAGGCAAGATAGTAGATAGTAGGCGTCTTCGCCAACTTGCTGAGCGTACGCATTCCGCTTAGCCTCTGACTTTGGTAGTTGGTAGTCCTCAACGCGCCGCCCGTAGTGCATATACCAGTCATCCGGCGCAATCGTCGTCAGCCAGTCGGGCGCTACCGTCGCCAGTTCATTCAGCGCCGCCCGCATCGTCTCGCCGACGCCGACTAAGCCACCAGTGTCCAATCAAATTATCCAACGTTATCAAACCCGCGTGTATATGAATGCGAGAGAAAGGGGCGCTACGCAGGTCGAAGCCGCTGCGGTAGCGGAAATATCGAGGCGAACAGGCCAAAGAATAGAGTCAGGGTCATACCGTCCGAATCGCGGGCGACCGCGAGATTGGCGCACGAGCCCCGACCCCCTAGCCACGGTGTGGGCCAGCGAACTAGAACCGATGCTGCGCAAAGAGCCGAGACTAAAGCCGACGACGCTGTTCGAGTATCTACAAGAGAAGTATCCTGGCGAGTACTCCCAAGTGCTTCGTACGGTTCAACGGCGCGTACAGATGTGGAAGGCAGTACAGGGGCCAGCGCCCGAAGTGATGTTCGAGCTGCGTCACGAGCCAGGAATGATGGGGCTCTCCGACTTCACCGAGCTTAAAGGCGTTGAGATCACCGTCAACGGCAAGCCATTCGAGTACCTGATCTATCACTACCGCTTGGCCTACAGCGGCTGGCAGTATGCGCAGGTGATTCAAGGCGGCGAAAGCTTCATTGCGCTATCAGAAGGCCTGCAAAATGCGCTGCACGCAAGTGGTGGTGCACCAAAGCAGCACCGCACCGATAGTTTGAGCGCGGCCTATCGTAATTTGCGAGGGGTACGGCGCAAGCAGCTGACCGAGTACTACCAGGAACTATGTGACCACTATCGTTTGGAACCCACGAGAAACAACAAAGGTATTGCCCACGAAAATGGAGGAATAGAAAGTCCTCACGGACATCTCAAGAACCGCATCACACAAGCGTTGTACATGCGCGGACACAATGACTTTGAGAGCGTAGCGGCCTATCAACAGTTCATTGAAGTATCTGTTGATAAGCTCAACAAACGCAGTGCTAAGAAGTTTGTAGAAGAGAAAAAGTACCTGCAACCTTTGCCAAAGTATCGCGCCTGCGACTACGAGGTGCTGACCGCTCGGGTGAGCCGCTACAGCACGATTGAGGTGCGCTGCGTGCTCTATACGGTGCCCTCTCGATTAATTGTTGGCCGACAGCTAGAGCTGCGTCTCTATCATGACCGCATTGCAGGCTATCTAGGTAATCAGATTGTGGTTGAACTCCCTCGGATGCGGGTGAGTACCCAAGGCAAACGCCGCGCTAGATGTATCAACTATCGACATGTGATAGCAGGGCTCAGAAAAAAGCCTCGCGCTTTCCTCTACTGCACTTGGCGTGATGACCTCCTGCCGAACGACCATTACCAGCGTTTATGGCAACAGATCAAAGCGAATTTCGAACTAGACTCAGCTGCCGTACTCATCGTCGAAGCCCTCTATATCGCGGCCACGCAGAACAAAGCCCCTGCTGTCGCGGACTATCTGGACGAGCAGCTATCAGCCGGCACGCTCACGCTGTTGGGCTTACGTTGCCATTTTCAACTCCTCACTGGCACGCAGATGCCCACGGTGAGCGTTAAACAACACGATTTATCGACCTATGACCAACTCCTTAGCCCCGTCCACCTTATCGACAATCTCGAAGCGTCAGCCGAAGACACAACAGAATCAATTAAACCCAAAGCCAGCAGCGAGCCCGTACCAAGACCTCAGCGGCCATCTCAAAAGCCTACGCCTCTCGCATATCCTCAGCCATTGGGAGAGGCTCGAACATCAAGCGATGCAGGAGCAGTGGTCGTACGCCCAGTTCTTGCTAGCACTCTGCGACTTGGATAGGGGCCAGCCTCAATACCCTGATAAGAGTCATCTTGATTAGATTGAATAATGCCCATGCTGCTATGTTCCGTTAATTTTTTCATATCCCTTCGATGCTAGTAGGAGTGAATAGAGAGATCACACTTTCTTGAGAAGGCCAGTTCTCCTGCTTGAGTTGCTGTCGTAATTGCTTCAACCGCATAAGCTCTGTTGGCGATGCGTAGACAATCCACCGGTTGTTGGAGAAGGTCTCCTGCTTTCCCTGAACCCAACCTTTCTGTAACCAGTTATAGAGTGTCACTGCAGGCATATCAAGCGTGTTCGCCAGATCTGATAGCCACCACTGATCTGTGGGTAAGGGCGGTTTGCTGACTGCTGCCCGTCGAGGCCTCGAAACATCCAAACGACGCATAAGCGACTGAATACTTTGTGTGCTGAAACGTCTTTGGCGCTTCGCTGGCTGAAAACCTTCTTGATTTAGCTGCTCAGCAATAGCAGCCGCTTTATAGCCTTGTGATGATAGGGCTTTGATGCGCTTACAAAGCTGTGGGTAATAGCTGAGGTCACATAGTTTCCCAACCGGTCGAAAGAAGACAGCGTGTGTGAGATGACCACCTACCCATTCTACCTCGATATTGACTTTTTCAGTTCGACCTTCGGCCTGTACAACAATACGCGATACTATCTGTCGAACAATCTCCTTTCTTTGGGAATTAGTTGTTTCATTAGAAGACCAGAGAGCTGGAATATCCTTTGATAGCTGACGAATCAGCGTAATCTCGTCTTCGGTTAGCAATCGTGACTGTTGACTCAAGAAGCGCTGATACTCTTCTTGCAATTGTTTTTCATCTATCAACTTCTCCTCCCATGCTTTCGCTAGCTGGCGGGCAACTAAACGGTTTTCAGGCTCTACACGTTGATAGTGTCTAGCGGCTCTGCTGGCTTCAAACGTGGCACGCTCTAGCCGTTGTTGCCATAGCTGATCTAACGCGGCCCGCTCAGTTTCGACTTGGCTGACGGCTTTCAACGACAGCTCTAGAGCAGCTGGTTCTATCGCTGTGATGACGTGTTTGCTGATGTATTGGTCGAGTGCCTTCCCTGGAATTGATTGGCAAGCAGGTGTGCCATAGCTACTCGCTCGCCGTGCACAGGTGTAGGTGTGATAATCTTTTTCGCCAATATAACGAACGGTTAGCCGACTACCACACTGCTTACAGAAAAGGAGTCCTGACAGTAGGGCAGCACCTGAGCGGGCATGACCGAGGGACTCTGCATGTGTTTTATTTGCCTGAATCTTTGATAGGTTTTGCTCATAACGCTCCCAGGTAATGTAGGTAGGAAATTTATTGGGTAAAAAGACTTGCCATTCATCAGGAATTAAACTGACTTGGCCCAAACGAACGTGTCCCGTGCTCGATTGTCGAGAAGAAACTCGGCGGCGGCCATAGGCATAAGCACCTGCGTAGATTGGATTCTTGAGCAACCCCTGAAGTGTAGAGCGAGTCGGACGACGCCACTCCAACTCACCTTTACTTAAGCCACTTCTAAGACGAATACCTAGCTGAATGTTGTGGCGCACAAGATACCGTAGAACGCCGTGCAGCGTCCCAACTTCATTAAACTTCCGAAATAGTAAATGAATGACCGATTGAACTTGCTCGTCTGGGTCAAGAGTCACTTCTCCAGAGGGCTGACGGATGTATCCTGTCGGCAGATCGAAGTGAAGCTCTCCTCGTTTCGCTTTGTTCAGTTTTCCCTGGTTCATGCGTTGCTTGATAAGATGCAATTCCGCTTCTGACATCGTACCTTTTAGAACATGAATATAAAGCACCTCATAGTGCATTTTTAGGACATACCATTAGAGTAATCGACGGTACTAGTCCGTATGCTGGTACCACAGGCAAGGTCGAGCGCCTATATTGGCGCGAGGAG
>Ga0208979_100744_pt1 | contig 11361 bp, 5 predicted proteins | sample HotLakConsUCCSLE_FD_184738 | JGI IMG/M metagenome (GOLD analysis project Ga0208979, IMG submission 184738) | Hypersaline microbial mat communities from Hot Lake, Washington, USA - Hot Lake Consortium UCC-SLE (SPAdes) | ecosystem: Environmental > Aquatic > Non-marine Saline and Alkaline >... | reverse complement strand
TCTCCAGCCGACACCTCTTCAAGGCACACCGCGCCGCCGCTCTCGCCGAGTGGCGTGCTCTCTGCGCGGCATAAGGGACAGCCATACTGCCCTTGGTGAGACTGGTTCGAATCCGTCTGGCAGCACCCGGCACCGGACTTGGTCCATCCCCGATCCTTCAGCGGCCTGTCGCGCGCGCTTGGCCCCTCGTAAGCCCAGCGCATGCGGGTCACGCGGTCAGCGCCAATAGGCGTCGGCTTCGACACACCTGCGACAAGGGTTGGAACGACTTCATCGCCTGGGACGTTTGCCATGAAACCAAACGAGGATCTGACATGGACCGTCTCAGCATCGTTCTGACCCTTATCGTGGGGTCTGCCCTGACCGGGGCGCTTGTCGTCGCCGTCCTTTCTGTTGGCTGGTATTCTTGGATTGCCATCGGCGCTGCGGCCGCGACCGGCTTCATTCTGACTTGGCCCGCGAGCTATCTCATATCCCGCCGGATCAAGCGGCAAGATCCTGACTGGGACGAAACCCGGGTTGACGATGTGGAAGGGGTCATACCCGAAACCAACGCCAAGGAAGTCTAGGCCGCCTCCGCGCAGAACGTGATGGAGCTTGTGCGTTTCGATCCGCTACCGGGCCGGCTTGGCGAGTTCCACAGAGTCCCACATCGAAACAAGCTGGATTTTTCGGGCCAGGCCTATCGACGGCTTTGCCAAGAAGAGCATTGCCGTCGCGACCCGGTTGAATGGGGCAGGCATCATCCAAGGGTCACGCAAAGGGCTCGCGTTGGCCTCGGCTCGCCAACGGTCATGGGCACCTGAAGCTTGCCCTCCCGGGGGGACAGGGCCACTCCGTCCAACGTCGCCGCGGCGATGCCACGGCCGGAACGGTCAGGGTTGTCGATGGTGATGGAAAGACTGGACCCTTCGATCCTGACTTCCACCGTGACCTGCGGCCAGTGTCGCGGAAAGCAGGGGTCGAGGATCAGCGCATCGCCCGCGCGGGTCAGCCCGATCAGACCTTCGATGCCGGCGCGGTACATCCACGCGGCAGAGCCTGTGTACCAGCTCCAGCCGCCGCGCCCGTCATGGGGCGCGGTGGAATAGACGTCAGCGGTCACGACGTAGGGCTCTACCTTGTAACGGGCCGCGTGCTCCGGGGCCAGCGCATGGTTGATCGGGTTCAGCATGGCAAAGAGCTCGCCCGCCGCATCCCCGTCGCCAAGTTTCGCATGGGCAAGGATCGCCCACATCGCGGCATGGCTGTATTGACCGCCGTTTTCGCGCAGCCCCGGCGGATACCCCTTGATGTAGCCGGGATCCTGCGCCGACGTGTCGAAGGGCGGCGCGAACAGAAGCGCAAGGCCGGGGTCGGGGCGGATCAGATGCTCGGCCATCGAGGCCATGGCCAGACGCGCCCGTTCGGGATCGGCCGCGCCCGACAGGACGGCCCAGGATTGCGCGATGCTGTCGATCCGGCATTCCTCCGACGTAGCTGACCCCAGCAGCGCCCCGTCATCGTAAGTGCCGCGCCGGTACCATGCGCCATCCCATCCCTCGCGCTCGATTGCCTCAGCCACGGTCGCCGCATGTTCGCGCCAGCGCCGCGCGCGGATCGGGTCACGGGTGTCGGCATGGGGTGCCATGGCGTCGATCGTGGCGATCAGCAGCCAGCCCAGCCAGACCGAGGTGCCCTTTCCCCCTTCGCCCACGCGGTTCATGCCGTCGTTCCAGTCTCCGGTGCCGATCAGGGGCATGCCGTTGGCGCCGGTCAGCTCGATGGCCTGGTCGAGGCCGCGGGCGCAATGCTCGAACAGGCTCGCCCCGACGGGCGACACATTCGGCAAAAAGAATTCGTCATGCGCGCCGGGTGGTACCTCGGGGCCGTCCAGAAACGGCACCATCTCGTCCAGCACGTCCGTGTCGCCCGACACCGCAACGTACTGTGCCGTGGCATGGCCCAGCCAGACCCGGTCATCCGAGATGCGCGTACGCACGCCGCGCCCCGAATGCGGCAGCCACCAATGCTGCACATCGCCTTCCGGGAACTGGCGCGCGGCCGCGCGCAACAGGTGGGCGCGCGTCATCTCGGGCTTCAGGGCCGCGATTGCCATCCCGTCCTGCAACTGGTCGCGGAACCCGTATGCGCCGCTGGCCTGGTAAAAGCCGGCACGCGCCAGGATCCGGCAGGCGACCGTCTGATAGAGCAGCCAACCGTTCAACAAGATGTCCATTGCGCGGTCCGGCGTGCTGACCTGCACAGCGCCCAGAAGGTCGTCCCAATGGCGTGTCACCTCGGCAAGCGTGGCGCCGGGGTCGGCGTCGCGATGGCGCAAGATGAGGGCCCGCGCGGCGTCCTCGCTCTCGGCCTGACCCATCAGGACAAGCACCTCGACCGTTTCTCCCGGGGCCAGCGTCACGTGTCGCTGCAGGGCCGCGCAGGGATCGAGTGCGGGCCCCGTCCGTCCCGAAAGCGCCGTCGCCCCGATGCCGGCGGGCGACGCCATGCTGCCGCCGGGCCCGAGAACCTCGGCCCGGTCGCCGCTATGGCTGCTCGTGTCCGCGCCCAGATCGGCAAAGGCCATGCGGCCCGGAAAGTCGGTCGAAAACGGATTGCGCGCGAAGATTGCGCCGGTCGCTGCATCGACGCTGGTGACGACATGGCGCAGGGTCGCCCCGCGCGATTGGCCAAGAACCCACTCGGCATAGGCTGTCACCGACAGGCGCCGGGTCCGGCTGGAGGTATTGCGCAGCGTCAGGCGGGAGATGCGAAGGGGATCGTCCTTTGGCACGAACTGCACCAACGCGGCGTCGATGCCGTGGGCAGCGTGCTCGAACCGGCTGTAGCCAAAGCCGTGGCGCGCGACATAGAGCCCGCCATCGCGGATCGGCAGGGCGGTCGGTGTCCAGGTCTGACCGGTGTCGAGATCATGCAGCCAGATCGCCTCGCCTGCCGGATCGGTCACCGGATCGTTCGACCAGGGTGTCAGCTGGTTTTCACGGCTGTTTTCCGACCAGACATGGCCGCTGCCGAGGGCCGAGACCTGAAATCCGAAGCCCGGATTCGCGATCACGTTGATCCAGGGCGCAGGCGTGGTCTGCCCGTCCTGCAGCACGATGACGTATTCGCGGCCGTCCCTGGAAAAGCCGCCAGTGCCGTTGAAATACTCCAGTGCGGAGGTGTCGAAGGTCTGGGGGGGCGTTTCGGACATGGGCTGCGGTTCTCGCGCAATCCTGTCCGAGGCTCTTGGAACCGACGGTTGGGACAGTGCGTCGATCTGCTGGCCCATGCTGCCGCGCGCGGCGATCAGCACGACGCTGGCCATGGCTTGCAGCATGTCCTTCGCGTCGGGCAGCAGATCGCTGCGAAGGATATGCACCTTGCCGACCGGCCCCCCCGCCAGCGGTTCGGGCAACGGGCGCGTCCCCGCCGATCGCACGGCCGCCTCGATCAGGGTCTGCAAGTCCTGCACATACGAGGCCGCGTGGTCGTTCAGGATCACCACATCGAAGCCGCATTGCCGCATCCGCAGGTATTCATGCGCGGCCAGCACCTCGAACAGGCGGGGCGCGTCGATGGCATCCTCGATCCGGAACAACACGATCGGCAGATCGCCCGAAATCCCGTAGGGCCAGAGCCCGGATTGCGGACCAGCACCTTTCGTGATGACCGCCTGCGATGCGCGCAGGCGCCCGTCGGCACGGATAAGCATACCTCCCAGACGCTGGAAATCGGCGGCAGCCGCGCGGGTCACACCGAGGTGGCGCAACTGCACTTGCGCCTGTGTCCAGGACAACGTGGCGGCACGTCCGAAGGCGGAAGGGTCGCGGTGGCGGTCCACGAGATCCAGAAGCGTGTCGGGATCATCCGCGACCATCGTCCAGAAGGTGACGCGCGTCCTGCCGCCCGCGGGCACGAGGACAGAGCGCCGGATCGCGAAAACCGGGTCCAGCACGGTGCCCACGGTTTGCGACAAGGGCGCCTGCGTCATCGCAGCCTGCCCGATGCTGCCGCCTTGACCGATGAAACGGGCGCGGTCCGTCTCGAACTGGATCGGAGCGACCTCCTCGCCTTCGACTACCGCGATATGGGCGGCCCAGACCTCCGGGTCGTCCGGCGCGCGGCGTCGGCGCGTGGCGATCAGGACCCCGAGCTCTGGCAGGAAATCGGTGACGACGAAGAGCTTGGAAAAGGCCGGATGCGCCACGTCTGAGGGCATCGGCGCAAGGACCAGTTCGGCATAGGATGTAAGCTCGATCTCGCGCGGGGTGCGGCCGCTGTTGGTCAGCGTGACGCGCCTCGCCTCGCCGTCATCTTCGGCGGAGACGACGATCTCGGTCAGTGTCGTCAGGGACGCGGCCTTGTGGGAAAAGACCGCCTCATGCTCGCTGAACACGGCTTCCGCATCCGCGCCGGTGGGTTGTTGGGCCGCCGACCAGGTCGCCCCGGAGGCCCGGTCGCGGGCAAGGATGAACGTTCCGTACTGCGCCGAGGTTGGATCGTCGCGCCAGCGGGTCACGGCAAGGCCACGCCAGCGGCTGTAACCCGCGCCGGTGGGTGTCAGCATCACGCCGTAAGCTCCGTTCGACAGGACATGCGCGGTCGGGGCGGCCGTGGCAGGCGACGGGAACTGACGCAACACCGGCAGCGGGTCCGTGTCCGGGGACACCGCCGTCATCTCTTCGGCGCGCGGTGGCGTGTTGGTCACATCGCGCGGTACGCGTTCCTGCAACAGCAGGTCCACCGCCATGATCATCGGCTCGGCGTGGAAGCGGGCGCGCAGGCGCCCGTCCTGCACCGTATTGGCGATGGCGGCGATGGTCATCGCCTGGTGATGTGCCATGAAGCTTCGCACGATGGCGCAGTCCGCACCGGCAGGCAGGCGCGACGGAGTGTAATCCAGTGCTTCGTAGAAGCCGAACCGCCCCTCGGCCCCAAGCTCTGCGAGCCGATCGAAGTTCTGCAGCGCGTCGGCGGGGGCCACCATCGCGGCCAGCCCGGTGGCATAGGGCGCGACGACGCGGTTCTCGCTCAGGCCGCGTTTCAGTCCCAGCGACGGCACGCCGAAATTGGAGTATTGATAGGTCATCTCCAGATCGCGGGCGTTGAAGGCGGATTCCGAAATCCCCCACGGAATGCCCAGTGCCGTGCCATGGGCCTGTTGGCTGTCGACGATGCGGCGATTGGTTTCCGCCAGCAGGGATCCTTCGGGCGCGCGCATCACCAGCGACGGCATCAGGTACTCGAACATGCTGCCCGACCAAGAGATCAGGACAGACCCCGCGCCCATCGGGGCGGCCGCGCGGCCAAGGCGGAACCAGTGGCGGGTCTCGACGTCGCCCTTGGCGATCGAGAACAGGCTTGCCAGCCGCGCCTCGGACGCCAGCAGGTCGTAGCAGCTGGGGTCGAGCCGGTTGGTGGAAACCGAGAAGCCGATCGAAAGGAGCTTCTTGTCCTCGTCGAGCAGGAACGCGAACTCCATGCCGGTCGCGAAATCGCGGGCCATGCGTTCAACGGCCGCAAGGCGCGGACCAAGGGCGGGATCGCGGTCTGCGGCGTGGCTTGTGAGACAGCCGTGCAGCGCCTCGACCCAGAAGCCGACCTCCGATCTGGCTGCATTGGAGCCGTGGAGGTGATCGAGCGCGGCGGCGCTCAGGTCCAACAGCCGGTCGAGTGGTGCCTGACCTGTCGCGGCGTCGGCGAACTCCACCAGCTGCTCGGTCAGGACGTCATCATTGGTCGGGTCGTCGTTCAGGGCGCGTTCGGCCAGCAGAAGGGTATCGGAAAGCCCAGCGCGCCAGTCGGCCTCGGACAGGGGTGTGCGCTGCCACTCGGCGCAGGCTTGCGCGACGGCGATCAGGTGCCCGGCGAGATTGCCGCTGTCGACCGAGGAGACATAGGCGGGGTCGAGCACGCGCAGGTCGTCGGTCGCGTGCCAGTTGTAGAGGTGGCCACGGAATGTCGGCATCCGATGCATCGTGGCCAGCGTGCGTTCCAGACGGGCCGTGGCCTCGGCCCGCCCGATCCAGCCCAGATCATGCGCCGCCGTGGTGGCCAGCAGGTAGAGACCGATATTGGTGGGCGACGTGCGGTGCGCGACCACGGGCTCCGGCGTTTCCTGAAAGTTGTCGGGTGGCAGGTCGTTGTTGGCCGCCGTCACGTGGGTCTCGAAAAAGCGCCATGTGCGGCGCGCGACCAGACGCAGTCCCTGCCGGTCGGCATCCGACATCAGGGCCATCTCGGGCGGCGGCCGGGATCGGCTGACGTGAAAGGCCAGTAGGGGACTTGCGACCCATAGAAGCGCGATGGGCACAACCAGCGGCCAGGTGACTGGGTTCAGGGCCAGTGCGCCGCCGGCCACAGCAAGGCCGAGCAGGACGCCCGCGGCCATGTCGCGATACTGCGCCAAAGGACCGAGACGACCCCGTCGTGACGCATGGGCCGCGGTCATCCATTCCAACAGGTTGCGGCGGATCACGTAGAGCCGCCAGCCGGTGCGCAGGATCGCATCGCCCATGCGGGCGGCCGTGTCGGGAAGCAACGCGATCTCGAGCGCGATGCGCCCGGCCGCCGTCCGGGCATCGCGGGCCAAGGCGGCCAGATGGCTCTGCCCGGTGACGCTTGCGCGGCCGGGCAGAAGGGCGAAGGGCAAGGGAAGCAGATAGGGCAGTGCCAGCATGACCAGCACCGGGCCGGTCCATACCGCGGCAGCGGGCAGAGGCAGCAGCCACCCCGCCCCGAGGGCTGCCAAGGTCAGCGGCGCGGTGACTGAGCGGCGAAGGTTGTCGATGATCTTCCACCGTCCCAGCGCCGAGATCACCGCCCGTCCCGCCCCGGCGTTCCCGATCAGCCACGGCAAGAGCTGCCAGTCACCCCGCACCCAGCGGTGCCGACGCCGCGCGGCGATGTCATGGCGGGCCGGGAAATCCTCGACCACCTCGACATCGGACACGAGTGCCGCCCGCGCGAAATCGCCCTCGAACAAGTCGTGGCTGAGCATCGTGTTTTCGGGCACCCGGTCGGCAAGCGCAGCCTGGAAGGCATCGATGTCGTAAATGCCCTTGCCGGTAAACGAGCCTTCGCCGAACAAGTCCTGGTAGACGTCCGAAATCGCCGCGGCATAGACGTCTATGCCGCCATGGCTGGAATGCATCTGCTGATAGAGCGATCCCTCGGCCCCGACAGGCAAGGCAGGCGTCACGCGGGGTTGCAGGATGCCATACCCTCGGCTCACCCGCCCCGCGCCCTCATCGAAATGCGGTGCGTTCAGGGGATGCGCCATCTTGCCGACCAGCCGCCGGACCGTATCGCGGAGCAGTCGGGTGTCCGCGTCGAGCGTGATGACGAACCGCACATCCTGCGGCACCGCGCAGGGGGTGACAAAGCTGGTGTCGGTGGCGCCTCGCAGCAGGCGGTTGAGCTCGGTCAGCTTGCCGCGCTTGCGTTCCCACCCCATCCAGACCCCCATTTCGGGGTTCCATCGACGGCGACGGTGCAGGAACAGGAACCTGTCGCCCCCCGGCGACGGATAGGTATCGTTCAGACGGGCGACGGCGCGGCGGCCATGAGCGATCAGATCGGCATCCTGCGGCCGGGTCTGGGTCTCGGCATCCGGGCCGTCGGACAGGATCGCGTAATGCACCGCGCCCGCGGTGCTGGACAGGTGATGCACCTCCAACCGTTCGATGCAGGCGGCGATATCCTCGACCGTGTTCAGCAGCACCGGGACGGCGACGAGGCAGCGCATGTCTGGCGGAACGCCGTGGGACAGGCCCAGCCCTGGCAACCGCCGCGGGGCCACGGTACGCGTGACCACAAGATTGACCAGGGCGCTGCCCGCCTCGAACGCCGGCGCAAGCCCCGCCAGGGCGAGGATCACGACAAGCCAGCCCTGCGCCCCGGTCAGCAGGAGCGCCACGCCAAGCATGGCAAGAGCGGCCAACCAGAGCGCCGAAAGGTAGCCCCGCAGACCGGCGCGCCCGAGCATTCGTCGCAGCCTGAGGATGGGTGCCGGGCGATAACCGAGATCGCGTTCCAGCGTGCAACGCCCCGGCCCGATCAGACCGTGGCCGGGATCGCGTGCGGCGGGTGTCGCGCCGGTTGCCGCAAGGGCGAGCGCGGCCTCCGTCACGGCGACCTCCGTCTTCCCCGCGCCGAGCGCCAGCGTCTCGATCGCGGTGCGATAGAGGTTGCGGGACGCGAAATCCATCGCAGCGAAATCCGACCTGGCGCGCAGCTTGGCATCGACCGGGCTGACGTCCTCGAAGAAATCAGGCCAGTCCATCTCGGTGATCAGCCGCATGCTGGTCACGATGTTTCGCATCGTGACGTTGGATGCGCCTTGTTGGCTCTGCGCGCGGAGAACCACGTCATCGACCGTGAGGCCCTGCCGGCTCAGACACTCCTGAAGCCAACCATGCAAGGGCGTTTCGGCGGCGTCGAGCCCGCGCAGACGCTGGACGATGCGCGCGGCGAAGGCTTCGGGCAACGGCGCACCCTCCAACGCTTGCGTGGCATCGGCAAGTGCGCGGAATGCAGGGTCGGGCGACGCGGGGTCGCTGGCCTTTTTGGCCTGACCCACCACCAGATTCAACAGTTCGTCGGCGGCCTGGCGGTTGTCTTGCTCTGCCACGATCTGGTCCGTCACCCGGCGCATGTTCTCGATCAGCACGATGCGCAGGGTGATGGCCACGGCCCACAGCTCACCGATCGTCAGGGGGTCGACGGTCTGGTAGGCGCGCACGAAGCGCGCCAGCACAGGCCTGTTCATCAGGCTGTCGGTGTGCGCGACATAGGCCCAGGCAATACCCATCACGCGCGGGTAGCCCGCAAAGGGGCCTGTGGCGAGCTTGGGCAGTTGGCGGTAGTAGCCGGGCGGCAGGTCGCGGGCGATCTGCTGCAACTGACGTTCGACGAGGTGGTAGTTGTCGAGCAACCACTCGGTTGCGGGCGTGACGGTCTGACCGGCTTGCACCGCCTGCGTGCATGATCGGTAGGCCGACAGCAGGACGGTCGAGTTTTCGGACACACGATCGCTCAGCGGTATAACCCGCAAGGTGCGGTCGGTGACAGGCTGGGCTTGCGCCAGCGAGATCGCATGATGCTCCAGCCGCTCGGCGCCGAACAGGTCGGCGCGGATCAGCGCGTCATCGGTCCATGGGCTTTCAGGCCGTCCGAGAGACCTGAAACCGGTCGAAAAAGACGACCAAAGGCGTCGAATTTCTGCGTGTCGGCGACGATCGGTCGACGTCACCGGTTCGCCGTCAGGCCACGATCACGGCCCGTCCCTGTGGACGAGGCCGAGGCGGGCATGTCTGCTCTTTCAACTTTGGGAGGTGTCATCAGCGATCTGTCGGCGCCGTAGTTGGCCCGGGTCGTACCCAGCGTCTGGTCGATGTTCGGTCTGTCATTGCGAAGACGAGCCGCCATCTTCGCCCAGCTGTCGGCGATTTGGTCCCATTCCATGAAATCATCCTTTTCGAGAAGGCCGCGGATCGGGCTTCCGTGCCGTCGACGCACCTTTCGATACAACTGCCGAAACGTGAGAGCGTTCCGTGAAAAGTCATCCCCCGTTGCCCGTCATCACCCCCGCGCAATCCTTGCGAGAATCCCGGTCTCACCCGGCGGTCCACGCCATTCCACAAAAGGCATGCCGCGCCCGGTGAAGGGAACGGACGCGGCGTGCGGACGTTTTCGTGATGTTGGGCGGGCAAGCGGTCGACTGTCGATCTGCCCCCCTGCCCAAGGAGGATTTCTCTATGAAAATGCTACTTTCAACGACAGCCCTCGTCATTGCGCTTGGCGTTCCGGCACTCACATCGGCGCAAACGCAGGCACCGGAGGCCAACCCGTCGCACCAGCAAAACGCCGGAATGTCCAACTTTCTGGACCAGCGCGGCCAATCCGACCTGTTCGCGTCGGAACTGATGGGTCATGAGGTTTATGCTCGCCGCAACGCTGCCGAAGCGACGCAATCCGGCGACGCCGCGATGACGAACGAAGACGGCACACGGGCGATGGCGACGATGAACCGTCAGGACCTCGATGACATGGACAACATCGGCGAGATCAACGAGATCGTGCTTTCAAGCGACGGACAGGTCCGGGCGCTCGTGATCGCTGTGGGTGGCTTCCTCGGCATGGGCGAGCATGACGTCGCTGTGACCATGGATCAGATCACATTCGCGTCCGATCCGGACGACCGGTCGGAGACCTACATCATGGTCAATATGGATGCCGAAATGCTGGAGGACTCCCCGTCCTATGATCGCTCGGCGATGGCAACGGCAGGCAGCCAGCAGGAGAACGTCGACAACCGTTCGGACCAAACCGCGTTCGCCGCTCCGGAAATCCAGCGGGACGGCTATAACCGTGTCGAGGCGACCGACGTCTCGACCGAAATCCTGATCGAAAAAACGGTCTATGACGTGAATGACAACGATGTCGGCACCGTCACGGACATGATCATCAACGACGATGGTGAAATCACCGACGTGGTCATCGATTTCGGTGGTTTCCTCGGGATCGGCAGCAGCCAGGCCTCGCTCAACTTTGACGAGCTGACCATTCTGACGACGGATGGCTTTGACGACGTGCGCATTTACGTGGATGCGACCCGCGACCAGATCCAGAATCTGCCGCAATACGAAGCGTCGAACTAAGACTTCCGCAGGTCTGACCTCCGTGGTGCTTTCCACGGGGGGCAGACGGGCGCAGACTGACACCGACAGACGAAAAGGCCGCACAAAATGAATGTGCGGCCTCTTTCGTCCACGAAGCTGGATCGGTCGGTGTCACGCGTCGTGATGCGGCATCGCCTTCAGCTTTTCCTTGGTCGTGTCGAGGTGGACCCGCAGGTCGGAGCCCGCGGTCTCGCGCAGGACGGTCAGTTGATCGAACGGGATCGACACGGAATGCGCGCCCATGCCGAGGAAACCGCCGACATCGATCACGGCATCGGTGATCTTGCCGTCCGTGCCGACCGTGAGCGAGCTGATCGAGCCGATGGTCTCATCGTCACGGCCGTAGACGGACGCGCTTTCGAGATCGGCGGTGGTGAGTTCGTGGACGTTCGCCTCGGAATACCCATCGCGGGCGAAACCGAAGGCGCCGCCAGTTCCGGTGCCGTGTGTAGTGGTTGCATGATGTGTCATGGCAATCTCCTTGATCCCGTCAGTCGGGATATCTGGCAACAGGGGCCTCCTGCAGGGTCGTGACCGGACCCGGGATGGTCACGGGAGCTACAACGTGCCCTAGGCCCTGTCTGCATTCATCTGAGCCAATCGATGGCGGAGACGAGGAAGACGAAGCCCATGAACCCGGTGAGGGTCTTTTCGCAGCGCAAGGCGATGCGGCGGAAGCGTTTGATCCGCTGAA
>Ga0208979_100741_pt1 | contig 11389 bp, 12 predicted proteins | sample HotLakConsUCCSLE_FD_184738 | JGI IMG/M metagenome (GOLD analysis project Ga0208979, IMG submission 184738) | Hypersaline microbial mat communities from Hot Lake, Washington, USA - Hot Lake Consortium UCC-SLE (SPAdes) | ecosystem: Environmental > Aquatic > Non-marine Saline and Alkaline >... | reverse complement strand
TGCTCGTGATCCAGCACCAGCCGCACCGCGCGCTGGCGCACTTCCGGGGAGAACTTGTTCGTCGTCTTGCTCATGGTGGCTCCACCTTCTCAGGAGTTGGAGCCTCCGGCAAACCCGGGGCGGTTCACTTCGGAAATGCGGGCGGTCTACAGGGAAGCGATGGGTGATCTGCAGACGCGCTTCCATGTGCAGGTGAGCAGCATCTACGGCCACGATCGACACGGGCCGCGCCGCGCGCGCCTCGCCCGCGCCGAGGCGAAACGTGCAGCTGAGGCCGAGAGAGCAAACGCCAGGCTTGCGGCTGATGAAGCCGAAGCTCGTGCAAAGGCTCGTGAGGAGGTCCAACAGGTCCGTTCAGCCGCGATCGCTTGGGCGAGGGAGGAAGTAGCTCGAGCGAACGAGGCGGCGGAACTAGAACGCCAGCGATCCATCCACATACAGGCCGTAGCGGAGGAAACAGCGCAGTGGTATGAAAATGAAGTCGAGCGACTAAAACGAATTCTAACTCACATTGGGATAGATCCGGATCAGTCTCCAGGGCTAGAGCAGGAGGACGAACAGCCCAACGTCTGGCTCAAGGGCACCCCATAATCATGAACTGGGGATCCTCGCCCCAACGGCAACGGACGCTTCCCGCCCTAAAGCTTATCCAGTGCATCACACCAGCATCGGACGTGGCTGACAGAGGCCGTCGGCGCGGCAACAAGAAGTCGACTGCGTTAAACGGCAACATGCTAGAACGCTTTCTCGGCGGGCAGGTTTGCTCATTTTGGCTCGTCAAACTCAGGAGGGGTCAGAAGACCGCTTTGGCGAGGCAGTCGGTCGGACATCGCCTCTATCGGCTCGGTAGGCGCCTGATATCGCAGACCGGTCTCGTCCGTTAACCATCCCAAATAAGAGCCGATCGATTGGGTTGCGTAAGCGCGGCGGGTGCGATACGAGTTGTCGATTGGCTCGTCTTTGTACGCGCCGATGTAACAAGAGGGCCTCGGCCCCGCCACGGTTCCCAGGCGAGCCAACGGCTACATCGAAATCCGGCGGAGAGTCCCCCCGCTCAAGAAAACCCGCTCCGCCTCATAACCTACGTTATTTCTGCTTGTCTTCGTTTTCTCGAGGACCGCAGATCTATGCCGTGTTTGCGAGCTACGGTCCCCGCATCTCGACGTAGTCGCCCCGCGCCCGCACCGTGACGGACACCGGCGCGTCGGTTCTGTTCCGCCAGAACCAGCCGTGGTTTTCGGTGAAGGCTGCCACCAGCGTGCCCTTCTGGCTGTGGATCAGCGCGGGGGGGCCTCGCCGATCGGCGCAGGTTCTCATCCTGAAGACCTTCTGTGTTCGAAGTTTCGCTGCGCGTTTGTGGGGTCCCGCCGTGGTCCCGAATGGCAACCCTATAGCGGAGAGCGCCTCGCGCGAGCCCTTATCGGTCTCCGTTATCGCCTTTGGGCGTTAAGCCGGAGCCGGGGTATCGGACACTGGTTCGCATTCGTCTGACAGCACCCGGACGATCCATCATTTCAGAATGCGCCCAGCATCAATATGTCCCATGCGAAAGCTCTTCGGGGACACTCCGGTCTTCGATTTGAAGAACCGCGTGAAATGCCCCTGGGCCGAAAATCCGATCCGGTCCGAGATCTCTCCGATCATGATGCCCGGGTCGCTGAGGAGAAGTGCCGCGCGTTCGCAGCACAACGTGTCCAGATATGTGCGCGGGGAGAGACCCGTACATAGTCTGAAGCGTTCGTAGAACTGTGAACGGGACAACCCGACCGCCCGGGCGACATCGTTCAGATCGAGGTCCTTGGCGGGTTCCTCATGGAAGAGCTTGATGGCCCTTCGAACGCGATAGTCGCTGACGAATGACCGTTCCGTGCTTTGCCGTGACCTGGCATTGGTTTTTGACGAATACAGAACCATCCCGAACAGGTCGCGCAAGGAGGTGTCGAAATGATCTTCGTCGATTTGCTTGGCCGTCATCTGATCAGCCAATTGAATGGCCTGATCGCGCAATTGCGGGCTGACCGTCGCGGTGGTTTCGGCAAAGGGCAGATCGCTCGCGCCTGTCAGGATCTGCGAGCCGAGATCGCCGAACCACAGTGTATCGAGATAGAGCGCCAGAAGGACCGTGGGTTCGTTGCCTGCTGCACGCGCGTTGGAATGCACGACCCAAGGGTTGACCAGCACCATCTGTGTATCGCTCAGCTTCGCGCTGCGTCCGTTCACCTGGTAGATCGTGTCGGGACCGGACAGCTTGATGAGCGCATGCACCTGGGAATGCGCATGGTCCATTACTGGTTGCGTCGCCGAAAGTATGGCGACACGCCCGAACGTTCCAACGGCTATTCCCAGTGCTTCGGCCATCGCGCCTTTCCCCGAACGCGCACGACTTAACCGGAAGAAAAGGTAAATAGCAAGACGTCCGGGCAAAGACTGCCCGCGCCGTCCATGCGAACCTTCGTCCACGGCAAGAGGCAGATACGCACAACTCGCAGGGGGGGCTGAACGTGGCGAAGTTGCCGGAATTTCTGAGGATGGATTGCTACGTCGGCGGCGCCTGGGTCGCCGCCGCTTCGGGTGAACGTCTTGCCGTAACCGACCCGGCCACGGGTGAAATCCTCGGCTCCGTTCCGCGGATGGGGTCGAGTGACACGAACGCCGCGATCGCCGCCGCACAGGCCGCCTATGACGGGTGGAGCGGCCGAACCGCCGCGGACCGGGCCCGGGTGCTCAACGCCTGGGCGGCCGCCATGCGAGAACACGCCGAGGACCTTGCGCAACTCATGACTCTGGAACAGGGAAAACCCTTGTCCGAGGCGCGGGTCGAAGTGGAATATGCCGCCAGTTTCTTCAGCTGGTTCGCCGAGGAGGGGCGCAGGCTTTACGGCGATATCATCCCGTCCCACCGCACGGATGCGCGCATTCTGGTAACGCGCAATCCGCTGGGCGTAGTGGGCGGCATCACGCCCTGGAACTTCCCCTCGGCCATGGTGACGCGCAAAGCGGCCCCGGCGCTGGCGGCGGGCAATTGCATGGTTCTCAAACCAGCCGAGGCGACACCCCTGTCCGCGCTGGCCATCGCGGCCCTGGCCGAGAAGGTGGGCGTGCCGCCGGGTGTCTTCAACGTGGTCACCGGCGGCCGTGAGGACGCCCCAGTCATCGGCCGGGCGATGATCGACAGCCCGCTGGTGCGCAAGATCGGCTTCACCGGATCGACCGCCGTGGGCAAGCAATTGATGCGCGACTGCGCGGGTAACCTGACCAAGGTCAGCCTCGAACTAGGTGGCAACGCGGCCTTCATCGTCTTCGACGATGCCGATATCGACGCCGCGCTCGAAGGTGCGCAGATCTGCAAGTTCCGCAACGCCGGCCAGACCTGCATCGCCGCCAACCGCATTTTCGTGCAGGAGAGCATTCACGACGCCTTCGTCGCGGCCCTGACGGCTAAGGCGGAAGACATCAAGATCGGTCACGGGCTGGACGCCGGTGTCTCGCAAGGCCCGCTGATCGATACGCGCGGGCTGGAGAAGGTCGAACTCCTTGTCGCGGATGCCGTGGGGAAAGGCGCGAGGATCCATACCGGTGGCCACAGGCATGCCGCTGGCGGCACCTATTTCCAGCCTACGATCCTGACCGGCGTAACATCGGCGATGGAGATTTCCCATCAGGAAGTCTTCGGCCCTGTCGCCGCGATTAGCAGGTTCAAGGACGAGGTGGAGGCCATCGCCATGTCAAACGACACGCCCTATGGCCTGGCCGGGTATTTCTATAGCCGCGATGTCGGACGGATCTTCCGTGTCGCGGATGCGCTGAAGACGGGCATCGTCGGCGTGAATACTGGGCTGATTTCCACTGAAGTCGCCCCCTTCGGCGGCGTCAAGGAAAGCGGCATCGGCCGCGAGGGATCGAAATACGGAATCGAGGACTGGACCGAGTTGAAATACATCTGCCTCGCAGGTCTGGGAGCGGTCGAATGATCGTCGAAGAGCGCATCTATACACTGCATGTCGGTAAGGTTCCGGAATACCTGAAGCTCTACGAGGCCGAAGGCCTTGCCGTGCAGACCCGGATCCTTGGCGGGCTTCTGGGCTATTACCAGGTCGAATTCGGCCCTCAGAACCAGATCGTGCACCTGTGGTCCTACACCGATCTCGCCGACCGGCAGGCGCGCCGACAGGAACTGATGCGCGATCCGGATTGGCAAGCCTACGTGGCGAAGATCCGACCTCTTGTCCGGTACCAGGAAAACAAGCTGCTGCTGCCCGCGCCCTTCATGCGGGCACAGGGATCACGTTGAGGGAGACACAGGCAATGGACTTACACCTGTTTGAAGACACGCTCCTCGACGGGCAGGAGGTCAGCTTCGGCGACACCGCCGCCCGCGCGATCTTCGTGACCGCCGGGCAGGTCGCGGTTGACGGCCGGGTCTATGCCACCGACGAGGGCTTCATGACCGACGGGCCGGTGACCCTGAAGGCTGGCGTCGGAGGCGCGTCGCTCTGGCGCTGGGACTTGTCGAACGACAGCCCGCCCGCATCGCCGGAACGGACGGTCGCAAAGCTTTCCGGTCCGGTTCCTGCGCACTTGGCGGGTCCGGGCAGTTTCCTGCGGCTGGACAGCGTCAGCTTTCCGCCCGGTGGCACCGCGATGCTGCATACCCATCAGGGGCCCGGTATCCGCTGCCTGCGCGAAGGCGGAATCCGGATTGACACGAACGGCCATTCGGCATCCTACGGGCCCGGCGGGGCGTGGTTCGAAGAGGGGCCGATTTCTGTTTTCGCCCAGGCGGACCACGTGCTGCCGAGCCGGTTCATACGCGCGATGGTTCTTCCTGACGCGCTGCGCGGCAAGTCTTCGATCCACTATGAGAACGAGGAGGACCGCGCCAAGCCCAAGTCTCAGAGCTACCGCAACTTCGGCGAGATCGGGTTGTCGCTGTGAACGCGCCGCTGCACGACAACGGGATTACCGGCGCGCAGAGCCTTGTCGCCTGCCTGCGCCAGCAGGGGGCCGATCACTGCTTCCTGGTGCCGGGCGAAAGCTACCTCGCGGTTCTGGATGCGCTGGCCGATGCGCCCGAAATCGCCGTCACGGTCTGCCGACAGGAAGGCGGAGCGGCGATGATGGCGGATGCCTACGGGAAGCTGACCGGCCGCCCGGGCATCTGCATGGTCACACGTGGCCCGGGGGCGACCAATGCCTCGGCCGGGCTGCACGTGGCTCGTCAGGATGCGACGCCGATGATCCTCTTCGTCGGGCAGGTCGCGCGCTACATGCGAGAGCGCGAAGCTTTCCAGGAGATCGACTATCGGCGCATGTTCGGTCAGGTCGCCAAGTGGGTCGCCGAGGTGGACAGCGCCGACCGGATGCCCGAGATGGTCTCGCGGGCGTTTCACGTGGCGATGTCGGGGCGCCCGGGCCCGGTCGTGCTTGCGCTGCCCGAGGACATGCTGGTCGAGGCGGTGCGCGTGGCCCCGCCCGCCATGGCCATGGCGCGCCCGGCCGTCGCGGGTCCGGCCTGGGCCGATCTGCAGGAACTGCAGAACCTTCTGGCGAAGGCCGAGGCGCCGATGATCGTCGTCGGCGGCGGGGCGTGGTCGGAGGCGGCGCGGCAGGATCTGCAGGCGGTGGCCGAACGCTGGGCGGTGCCGGTCGCGGCCTCGTTTCGGTGTCAGGACTTCTTCGACAACACGCATCCCAACTATGCCGGCGATGCCGGGATCGGGATCAATCCGATGCTTGCGGCCCGGATCAAGGCGGCGGATCTGCTGGTCCTGCTGGGCACGCGGTTCAGCGAGATGGAATCGAGCGGCTACAGCCTGGTCGACATTCCGAAGCCCGTGCAAACCCTTGTTCACATCTATCCCGAGGCGGAAGAGATTGGCCGCGTCTACAGGCCCGATCTTGGGATCGCGGCCCCAGCGGCGCAAACGGTAGCGGCGCTCGCCCGGTGCGACGCGCCGGGGCGGGACCTGTCGGGGCGCCGAGCCTACGTCGCCGGGTGCAATGCCGATTACCGCGCGTGGTCGACCTTGCCCGAGGGGCGGGGCGATCTGGCCATGGCCGAAGTGATGGGCCACGTGAAGGAAAGCCTGCCGGTGGACGCGATCGTGACCAACGGGGCGGGCAACTACACCGCCTGGGTGCACCGGTTCCTGGCGTATCGCCGGCACCGCACGCAGTTGGCGCCGATCTCGGGGTCGATGGGATATGGTTTGCCCGCCGCGGTCGCTGCGGCCCGTGCAGAGCCGGGCCGTGAGGTGGTCTGCTTCGCTGGAGACGGGTGTTTCCTGATGAATGGCCAGGAATTGGCGACGGCGGTGAAGTACAAGGTCAACCTGACCGTGATCGTGGTGAACAACGGCATGTACGGCACGATCCGGATGCACCAGGAACGGACCTATCCGGGACGGGTGAGTGCGACGGAACTCACGAACCCGGATTTCGCGATGCTGGCGCGCGCCTACGGGTGCCACGGCGAAACGGTCACCCGCACAGAAGAGTTCGCCGAAGCATGGGCGCGCGCCCGCGCGATTTCCGGCCCCGCCCTTATCGAGCTAAAGGTCGATCCCGATCTGATCACACCAACCCAAACCATCGAGGACCTTCGCTACGCTGCAAGGCGCGCCTGAAGGCTTCGGGAGAACTGAGGATACGGAGGATGGACGCAAAAAGGGTCGTTATCGTTACAGGTGGCGCGATGGGCATCGGGCGCGCCATCGTGGAGCGGTTCGCAAGGGATGGCGCGGCGGTCGTCATCGGCGATGTGGCGGGCGCCGACAAGGCGGCGGCCGGGATCGCGGCGACGGGCGCGGCCGCCATCGGCGTGACCTGCGATATCTCGGACCCGCAATCCTGCAGGGACATGGCAGCGAGCGCGCTGCGAGCCTTCGGGCGGATCGACACGCTGGTGAACAATGCGGGGCTCTACTCCTCGCTGAAGCTGACCGAGTTCACCGAGATCACACCGGAGGAGTGGCAGCGCGTCCTGAATGTCAACGTGATGGGGCAGGCGCTGGCGACTGCGGCGGTCCTGCCGACGATGCGGGCGCAGGGGCGCGGCGCGATTATCAACATGTCTTCGGGAACGCCCTTCAAAGGGGTGCCCTACCTGCTGCACTACGTGGCCAGCAAGGGCGCGGTCAACGCAATGACGAAAGCTCTCGCCAAGGAGCTCGGCGCCTACGGCATCCGCGTCAACGGCGTCGCGCCGGGCTTCACCATGTCCGACGGCGTGAAGGCGAACCCGCACCAGGTCGAGAAGTTGCGGGAGATTTCACAGAAGGCGAGGGTGATCGCCCGGGACCAACTGCCGGAAGACGTGGTTGGCGCGGTGGCGTTCCTCGCATCCGACGACGCGGCATTCATGACTGGCCAGACGCTGGTTGTGGATGGGGGAGCATACTTTCACTGACCCAAAGAGAACTGCAAACGGGAGGAAGCAAAATGAAACGACGTACTTTCCTGACAGGAGCGGGCCTGGCCGCAGTTGCACTGGCGGCCCCGGGCATTGTCCACGCGGCCACCAAGCGGACGCTGCGCATCGGCATGATCACCCCTGGCAGCCATTTCTGGACGCAGACCATGGAGCGCGTCGGCGCCTCGATGGCCGATCGCAGCGGTGGCGCCTTCGAGACACAGCTGTTCCCTTCGGGCCAGCTGGGCAACGAAGCGACAATGATCCAGCAGCTTCAGGCCGGCGGGCTCGAGATGGGTTTCCTGACCGTCGCCGAATTCTCGAACCGGCTGGACGACATGGCGGCCCTGTTCACGCCGTATCTGGTCCCGGATGTCGCGCGGGCGTCAAAACTGCTGACCGGGCCGACGGCCACGGCGATGCTGGATCAACTGACCGGTCTCGGCATGAAGGGGCTCGGCTTTGGTCTGGGCGGAATGCGGCACCTGATCTCCCGGGACGCCGTCGCGTCTTCGGGCGATCTGGCCGGGCGGAAGTACCGCATCACGCCCTTCGCTCCGCTGCGGGATTTCTACGAATTGATGAATGTCGCACCGACGCCCGTTCCGCTGCCGGGGCTCTTCGACGCACTGGCCAACGGTCAGGTCGACGGGGCCGATATCGACCTGGAACTGGCCTGGAAGCTCAAGCTTTTCGACCAGGCGCCTAACCTGACCGTTACCAACCAGATGATGTTCCCTGTCGTGGCGGTGGTGTCGGGCAGATACTGGGCGGCATTGGACGATGCCGAGAAGGCCATGCTGTCCGAGGTGGTATCGGAACAGATCGACTGGCTGTTCGCACAGTATGCCGAGTTCGAGCCGAAGTGGCTGGACGACCTGAAGGGCACGGGCATGACCGTGACCGTGGCCAGCCCCGATTTCTTCGGCGACACCCTCACCAAGTGGCACGGCATCTGGGACGCGCGCGCGCCCTCGATCGCAGCGCTTCAGGCCGAGGCCAAGGCGCTGGGCTGAGTTCACGGGCCGTCCGTGCGCAGGTACGGGCGGCCCCCATCGCATCAGGGGCGGCACGAGATGACCATCATTCTGAAAGGTTCGGACTGGATCGCAAGACTCGAAGTGCTGATCCTCAAGGCACTGATGTCGGCTGTGCTGTTGCTGCTGATCCTCAACGTGGCCAGCCGGGCGCTGAGCTGGTCGCTCTACTGGGTCGATGAATTGGCCGTCAACCTCATGGTGGTTTTCGCCTTCGTCGGATCCAGCCTGATGTTCGCACAGAGGCGCAACTTCGCTGTCACGCTGGTCTCGGACGCGGTATCCGACGCGACCCGGCGCCGAATGTCGATCGCGGTGCAAGCTGTCAACCTGGGTTTCGCGCTGTTTCTTGGCTATGCCTGCTGGGTGTGGTTCGACCCCTTGACCCTTGCGGGCTTCGGGTTCGACCTCCAGCAGTTCTTCGAGAACACCTTCAACAGCATCTACCAGGAAGTGACCGACACGATCGGTGTGCGCCGGCTGTGGTTCTTCCTTGTGATGCCATGGTTCGCCTTCACGCTACTGGTGCACAGCGCGGCCTGTCTCTTGCGCGATATCCACCAGGTTCCCGAGCCGGAAACGCGATCATGATCACCGCCGCCGTCTTTCTCTTCCTACTGTTTCTCGGGGCACCGATCGGGATCGTGCTGGCGGTCGCGGCGGCGGTCTATGTGCTGGACAGCGGCAGTACCGCCCTCGTCGGGTCTTTCGCGCTGCAATTGCAGGCGGGCATCGGCAATTACGGGCTGCTGGCCATCCCCCTGTTCATGATGGTCGGCGAGATGATGAACGGCAGCGGCATCACGAGCCGTCTGATCGGCATGGCCCGCGCCTTGGTCGGCACGATGAAAGGCGGTCTGGTCTATGTAAACATCCTGGCCAACATGATGATGGCGTCGATCCTCGGGTCGGCCACGGCCCAGATTTCGGTGATGTCCAAGGTGATGGTCCCCGAGATGGAGCGCGCCGGATACCCCAGGACATTCGCCGTGGCGACGACGACCGCGGGGGGGCTGCTCTCGCCGATCATACCGCCGTCGATGATGTTCGTCGTCTACGGCGTTCTGGCGCAGATCTCGATCGGTGATCTGTTCATCGCTGGCATCGTGCCGGGGCTGATGATGGCCGGGGGCTTCGTGGGCGCGATCTTCCTGATCGGCCTGTTCAATCCCTTTCCGGTCGCGCCGCCCCTGACGAGCGCGGAACGCGTCAGCTTGCTGCGCGATGGGGTCGTGACGCTGGCAATCCCCGCGTCGATCATCGGGAGCATCCTGCTGGGGATCGCCACGCCGACCGAAGCCGCCGCGATCGCCGCTGTCATGGCCTATCTGATCGGCAAGTTCGTGACGCGTGAATTGTCGGATCGGGACCTGCCGAAGATGCTGCTCATGGCGGGATCGAACGCCGCACTGGTTCTCTTCATGGTGGCCACGGCGAACGTGTTCAGCTGGGTTCTGGTCTATGGCCAGATTCCCCAGAACCTCGCGGCCTGGGTGGCGGTCGTCGCCGAAGATCCCATCTTGTTCCTGCTGCTCGTCAACGTAATCATGCTGGCCGTGGGTATGATTATCGACGGAATTCCCGCACTCATCATGGTCGTGCCGATCATCCTGCCCGTCGCCACGACGGTCTATGGCATAGACCCCTATCACCTGGGTGTGGTCCTGTGCCTGAACCTGACGCTGGGTCTGGTGACCCCGCCTGTCGGTGTCGCGCTCTATGTCGCGGCAACGGTTTCGCACGTCAAAGCCGGGGCAGTATTCAAGGCAGCATTGCCGTTTATTTGCGTCACTGCCGTGGTCGTCGTCCTGCTGACGGTTTTTTCTGGACTGATGATACGCTGAAGTCCTTGAAGCAGCGGTGAACGACTTTCGGCTTTTTGAGAGCAACTGTAACGGCTAGGAGCGCCCCATCTCGCGCGATCTGTCCCGGCTCGGATAGATTGCGACCTCCGCTTCTGCAGGTGACAGATGGATCGCGGTAGCGAAAATTCGTGGCTTGAAGCCAGGCGCGACGGTGACGTTTATCGGCCGGTCGAGGTGATCACGGGTCGCCGGCGGCGTCGGTCGTGGTCAGAGGAGGAGAAGCGGCGTCTCGTGTCTCTGGGAACGAGCCATGTTCGTCGACTTCGACATGGGAATGATCGCGCGGCGGGCAGCCATGGCATTTACGCTCGTCAAACTCGAGGGAAGGGCAGAAGGCAGCTTTGCCGAGGTCGCGGTCCGACGTCACCTCTACAGGCTCAAGAGGCGCCGGATATCGCAACCCTGTTTGATCGGTTAACCATCCCGAATAACAGCCGATCGAGCCGGGTTGCGTTAGCGTGGCAGGTGCGCTAGAATTAAGCGTAGCGTCCTATTTGTACGCGCCGATGTATCAAGAGGGTCTCGGCCCCGCCACGGTTCCCAGGCGAACCAACGGCTACATCGGAATCCGGCGGAGAGTCCCCCCCTCTCCGCCACGACGACCCCAAACCTGTTGTCGGACAACGGATTCGTTGCGTAGCTTGGCCTTCGGGCAGCCTTTGTGCTACACAAAGGTGCTACACAGTGACTCTCCCCATGGCATCGCCCCAGAAGCATCCCAGGACCGGCGTCTATTGGTTCCGCAAGCGCGTCCCCGAGCGCCTGCGGCCGCTCGTCGGCAGGACCGAGGTGACCCGCACGCTCGGGACCAAGGACGCGGCCGAGGCGCGGCGCCGCTTCGTCGAGGTCGCGCTCGGGGTGGAGCGGGAGTGGGCGGTTCTCGAAGGCGGCGCGGCGGCGACGCGGGCGGGCGCCACGGTGACGAGCCTCACCGAGAAGCAGGAGCAGGGTAAGCCTCCGGTGAGCGCCGCGGGTTACGCCGCCACGGCTTGAGCGCGCGACGCTTTCCAGTTCCACGGCAGCAGCTCGCTGAGGCGCGTCTGCGGCAGGTCGTTGATGCGCGCCAGCACGTCGGC
>Ga0208979_100739_pt1 | contig 11413 bp, 4 predicted proteins | sample HotLakConsUCCSLE_FD_184738 | JGI IMG/M metagenome (GOLD analysis project Ga0208979, IMG submission 184738) | Hypersaline microbial mat communities from Hot Lake, Washington, USA - Hot Lake Consortium UCC-SLE (SPAdes) | ecosystem: Environmental > Aquatic > Non-marine Saline and Alkaline >... | reverse complement strand
GTTCGAGTACATCGAAATCTACTACAATCGAAAGCGCCTGCACTCACGCTTGGGATACCTATCCCCAGAGACATTCGAGTTGCAGCATGTGGCTTAACCATGTGTCCGAGAAAGTGGGGCAAGATCACTGAAACCGTTTATTCTGAAAACTGAGCCATCACCTCAGCCTCAGTCAGATTCCGAGTCTCATTGGCCAAACTATAGAAGCCGGGTTTCCGATCAATAAAGATCTGCTCCTTGATGGCGAACTCCTTATCATCGTCAAACAACCCGGCCAACACCGCATACTCACCATTCAACGCCAGAAAATAGAACAAATGAGTCCCACACTCGCGACAGAAGCCACGCTCAGCCCAGTCCGATGAAGCAAACCGGGCAATATTCTCCTCGCCGGAAAACTCAACCCCTTCCTTACAATGAATCGCAAAAAACGGCCCTCCACCCCAACGCCGACACATCCCGCAATGACACACGCCTACTTCATCATTGGCGGGAATCGTAATCATCACTGCTCCGCAAAGACAATGCCCTGTCCTCGTTTCATTCATTGTTCTCACTCCCCGAATCAATTGGCATCAAATCGATCACTGAAAATAAACTCGTCGGCCACAACATGCTGAGTGAACGGCTCTGACTCGCTGCCCAGGTGGGTTGAAGCGCCACTGAACGTGGCGATCACCGTTCTGCTGCCGGCTGATGCGAAGTTGATGTCGCATTCAAATATGGCAGCATTGCCCGTGGTCGATGCTTGAGTGGCAGCACAATTTTCGCCGCCAGTAGCCTCGACCAGGATTTGTCCATCATCGGGTGCCGAGTCGGTTCCGGAGACTTCAATCGTATAGGTCACCGGTTCATTGACAAACGCCGGACTGGCACTACTCGACAATATAGTGGTTGTCTGTTGAACGAAAATGGCTTCGACATCAATATCGGCAACGACGTTTTCGTCAATACGCGGGTTTGACGTCTCGGCATCGCTCCACTGAACAAAGCTGTATCCGGCGTTTGCATTTGCCGTGACCGCCTCTCCGGAACTTCCATGAGGAACCGACTGGCTGCTGGGACCCGAGATCGTGCCGTTCAAGCCGGCACTGTATTCGAGGGCATAGTGCTGGATATCGGCACTGCAGCTTGCATCATCGCCGCCGGCGATTCCCAGACAACTCCACAACCAGGGACCCTCGCCGGTGACTGCAGTGGCCTCACCGGCATCGCACAGTTGGTCAGCTGGCGCGGCGGTAAACACGCCACCATCCGCGGCCCCGCATAGGCCATCGATGGGGTCCTGGCTGAAATGTGCCACGATCGTGCAGTCCTCGGTGATCGGTTCAGTGGTAAACACATCACCGGCAAGACTGCCCGGACAACTGCCACCTGCCGAGTCCACGCTATATCCAGCATCAGCAACCAGGGTAAAGACTGCCGTTCCACCGCAAGCAACCGATGCACTTAGCGGTGAAACACTGCCCAGACCGGAACCGATTGTGCTGGAGACCAGCGGCAAGGGATCACACAATTCCAGCGCTCCAATGTCTACCGTGCCCTGCACGATGCGTGGAAATCCACTACCCCGCTGATCGGTTGCCGGGGCAACCGCATTGTTGCCACTGTTGATGGCCGGGCTGCCGGGCAGCAACGCATGGGTGAGCGTCGGCCCGCCGTTGTCGGCAAGCAGGCCGAGTTGCGGATCAATCGGGCTGGCGCCGCTGCCGACCTGGTCGTCATTGACACCGTCGCTGAAGCCTGTGCTGCCGGTCGCATCACCGATCAGGTTGTGCCCCCCGCTGGTGAAACTGCCTGACAGATCCGGCCGCGATGCACTGTTGCCCGCAACCAGGGTATTGACCAGAATGGGCGCCGTGGTGTTGTTGAACAGTCCGCCACCACTTGAGCTGCCGGCGCAGCTATTGCCGGTAATGGTGCTGTTCTCGATGGTCAGCGTCGAGCCACCGCTGAAGTTCTCTATGCCACCGCCCGACGAATTGGCCGTGCAACTGTTGCCGGAAACGGTGCTATTGCGCACGGTCAGGTTCGCGCCATTGTAGTTGGCGATGCCACCGGCATACAGACCGCTGTTACCGACAATGGTGCTGCGAGTGATGGTCATGGTGCTGCCAATATCATTGTTGATTGCACCGCCACCTTCGTTCGGCGTCTGATTGCCCTCGAAAGTGCACTCGGTCACCTCCACCACCGCGCCGCTACCGCTGCTGCGCAAGCCGCCGCCGGCAAAGGCCTGGTTGTTGGCAATCCGGCAACGATGAAGGGTCAACTGCGCATTGTTGCTCACTTGAATGCCACCCCCGAATCCGCCACCGGCATTGCCGTTGATAATGGCAATGTTGTCGATGGTCACATCGGCACCAGTGGTCACATTGAAAACGCGTGAGTTACCCTGGCCATCCACTGCCAGCCCTGGCGCCAACGGATTGCTGATGGTCAGGGACTTGTTCAGAACTAGCTGACCAGAGGTCAGCGAAATGTTCTGGCCAGCAAGTGTTGCGTCGAACTGAACAACACCGTTCTCGCAGACGCCCTCGATTGACTGGCGCAAGGATCCGTTGCCGCTGTCAGCCGTTGTGGTCACATCAACGCTGGCTCTGCAACTTTCAAATGCACCGATGTCAATAACGCCGTTGAGAATACGCAAGAATCCTGTCCCGCGCTGATCGGTTGCCGGGGCGACCGCATTGTTGCCACTGTTGATGGCCGGGCTGCCGGGCAGCAACGCATGGGTGAGCGTCGGCCCGCCGTTGTCGGCAAGCAGGCCGAGTTGCGGATCAATCGGGCTGGCGCCGCTGCCGACCTGGTCGTCATTGACACCGTCGCTGAAGCCTGTGCTGCCGGTCGCATCACCGATCAGGTTGTGCCCCCCGCTGGTGAAACTGCCTGACAGATCCGGCCGCGATGCACTGTTGCCCGCAACCAGGGTATTGACCAGAATGGGCGCCGTGGTGTTGTTGAACAGTCCGCCACCACTTGAGCTGCCGGCGCAGCTATTGCCGGTAATGGTGCTGTTCTCGATGGTCAGCGTCGAGCCACCGCTGAAGTTCTCTATGCCACCGCCCGACGAATTGGCCGTGCAACTGTTGCCGGAAACGGTGCTATTGCGCACGGTCAGGTTCGCGCCATTGTAGTTGGCGATGCCACCGGCATACAGACCGCTGTTACCGACAATGGTGCTGCGAGTGATGGTCATGGTGCTGCCAATATCATTGTTGATGGCACCGCCACCTTCGTTCGGCGTCTGATTGCCCTCGAAAGTGCACTCGGTCACCGCCACCACCGCGCCGCTACCGCTGCTGCGCAAGCCGCCGCCGGCAAAGGCCTGGTTGTTGGCAATCCGGCAACGATGAAGGGTCAATTGCGCATTGTTGCTCACTTGAATGCCACCCCCGAATCCGCCACCGGCATTGCCGTTGATAATGGCAATGTTTTCGATGGTCACATCGGCACCGGCAGCGATCTGAAACACCCGGGTCAGGTCATTTCCGCTGACCACCTGTCCGCCACCCTCGATGGTCATGGACGCCAGACCAGGCAAGGCCGATCCCAGCACGATGGGCCCCACGGTAATCGAAATCGTATCGACACCACCCGAACCATCACACTCATTGACCACGCTGCCCGCATTCACCGCCTGAATCGCTTCCCGAAGCGTACAGACCCCGTCCACCGCAACCGCATCACCGACCCCGTCGACAACAACTACAGCGCGGGCACCCTCAGAAAACCCGATAGCCAGCCCAAACACCATGACCAGCCCCGTCGACCAAAGAACTTGCTTCATCCAGACACTCCCAACGACCTCGTGGCAACCCAGCGCGGCAGAGACAGGCCCAAAGTCTAGCGCAGCCCCAAACCCCCAGCAAACCCGCAAACCCCAACCCCACACCGCCACGCCATTTCAACTGACCTTTGAATTCCCGGAAACCGGAAACCGGAAACCCGAACCCCATGTTTTGATCGCTGAACACTGACCCCTGAACCCTTGCGCCTTGAGCCTAGGTGTTCATTCGCAACTCAACCCATCAAGCACCGTCAATCGCTCCAGTTGAATCAGCCCCGACCCAAATTCCGGGAGATTCGATTGGTAGTCGGCATTTCCTTCCAGGCAGTCAAGTCGCAGACGCAAATCCCCCCAGTCAATCAGTTCGACGTCATCAGCATTGAATGCTTCGCCAAAGCGAGCGCCCCGCGCGGAAATCAGCGCCGGAAACACGATATCTTCGCCGCTGCCATGGCCCACGCCGATCATCCAGTACGGGTTGCCATCGTCATCAAAGGTGTACCAGTTCACCAGGGCGCTGCCGCTGCTCATCCTCTGCAAACTGAATCCCTGCTCTGGCCGGGATGGGTCATACCAGGTACCACTTTGATCGGCCGGGGAATGCATGATCGGCTCCTGCGCACTCGCACATGCTTCCAACCCGGCCGTCCGGGTCAGGCGCCTGATGTCGTGTTCGAACGCAACATCACCATCTGGCAGATACTGGAACCAGCCGTCATCGCATCCGGTCCAGATCATCCGGACAACGCCGGCTGGTATCAGATCGGTCCCCGAAGAATCCATTGCCGGACCAAACCGTCCACCACGAATGTCGTTCATCTCGAACAGGATCCGGTTGTGACTGATCGCTCCCATCCCGAACAGCCAACGGGGATTGCCATGGTCATCGAACGTCGACCAGTAACCCACCGCCCGGCTGTGATCAAGAATTTCGACGGTCCAGCCCTCACCGACGCGTGCCGGATTGAACCAGGCCGCACTGTGCCCCGGCGAAACAGGATCCGGGTATCGCAGCCGCGCGATTCCACCGCTACGAGCTCCTACCCAGACACCTTCCGGCGCAAACGCCAGATCCGTCGCCCAGCCCGCAAGTTTGTAGTCCGCCAGGAGAAAGGGAGAAGCGGGGTTGTCCAGATCAAACAGCACCACGCCTCCCCGATAACCTGCCCAGGCCCGATCCGGTTCAAGCAATATCGAGGCTGCTCCTGGAACCTGCGGTAAGGAAAACGTGCTCAACAGCTCCGGCGATTCTGGCCGGGACACGTCGATAAAATGCCACCCGTCGGCACAGGCAAGCCCCGCAACGCCACCGTGCACATCGACAGCGCTTGCGGCCAGGCACGGGCCATAATCACCAACCAACTCGGGTTCCCGCTTGGCATCGACCCGGAAAACTCCCAACCCGTCATCACGGTAGGCAACATAGACAAAGCCATCCGAATAGGTGATATCCGACCCGCGGCTACCGGATTCGACAACATGCCTTATTGCTGGCTGCTGCGGATCCGCCAGGTCCAATTCCACCAACTGCCCGGAAGTGCTTGTTACCGACCAGGCACGATCTCCATCCAGTGCAGCCGCCTGGAACGCTTCAGGATCATTGGCGATAAAGCCCAATAGCTCTGGATCGGTTGCATTTGTGAAATTTGCTGTATATACGCCGTCTGCCGGAATCACCAGGCCCAGTCCCGTCTCGATATCAATTTCGATGTCATGAAACTCACTGTGCGACAAGAGCGGTTCCAGACTGGCTACAACACCAAGTGCATCATCCAGCGTATTGATCGCCCAGTTCTGATTGATCACTATCGGTCCGTTCAGACCTGTCGCCAATCCGGAAACAGCCTCGCCCAGCGACACAGGCAATACGTCCTCCAGTTGGGGCATTGCCGGATCTTCGGCATTTACCGCCAACGCCTGACCATCACGGGTAAAGAAAACCAGATCCGAAGAATCCAGCCCACGAGCGATTTGCCGGGTCCGGTCGGCCGGTACTGCGACAGAACCCTGAGCAACCGGCATGGAAGGCATACTCAAATCCCAGGACTGAACGGCCCCATCCAAACCAACCAGTAAACGATCGCCCACCAGAACACCGGAGCTTGCCTCCACCGCCCTGGTCGCCAGGCGTGTCGGCAGATCGGGCCTTGATATATCAACAGTCTCGATCACCCCGGCAATCACGACCATAAGGTCGCCCGAGGCAACCACATCAAAATTCGAGGCCATGCCGGCCAACAGGTAGGTACCCATGAGGACAGGCTGCAGAGGGGAACTGATATCAAGAATCTTGACCACGCCACCGCCGATCGGAGTGACGGTCCAGGCCAGCAGCGTGTCAGTACCCGCGATGGCAAGCCCACCGTCCATCAGTTCCACTTCCACCGGCTCGTGCACCCGCGGATCCAACGGATCCGACAGATCAACAGGCAGTAGACCCATGGAACGATCTGCCACATAAAGAAAGTGGCCAGACAGAGCAATATCAATTGGGCCCGAATCCGCACTATCGCCATACCGGAAATCATGCATCCGAACCGGAGCCAATTCGTCCGCCAGCGAAAACCAGGTCAAAACTCCCGCTCCGCCGGAACCCCAGGCCGCAATGAGATAACCATCCATCCTGATCAGACCGGCAATCTGCCCCCCAAGCGGTGCCGTGGCGTAAAGCGGTTCCAACTCACCCGACGAATTCCGCCCGACCACCAGAATCCGCGACCCCTGCGCCAGATAGACCGGATCCCCATCCACCACCGCCGACAAAGCCCCACCCGCCTGATCCGACGCCACCAACCCCAACCCGGCCAAAGCCCCACCGGAGACCAAAACCCCAAAAACAATCCCACCCCCAAGAGCCAATCCAAAAAGCAATCGATTAACGCCCATCCTGACCACCGCACCCGAATCGCTACCCCCTCACCTTACCAGACCCAAAAGACCACCTCCATTCCTGGTTAAAGTAGCGCTTCGATCCTTGCTCCTTGCTCCTTGAGCCTTGAAACCGTTGTTCCCCCCTTCACCCTTTTTCCCCTTCGCCCTTTCCCCCTTGCTCCTTGCTCCTTGATCCTCCCTTCCCCCTTGACCCTCCCCGTCTAATCAGTTATCAATGACCAATGAGCGAGCACCAAGGGGACAACCGACCAGACGCGGGGGCCATCGACGCCTTTATCGACCGCTGGAGCAACACCGGCGGCAAGGAGCGCGCCAACTACCAGCTCTTTCTGACCGAACTGGCCCAGCTCCTCGATCTGCCAGGCCCGGAACCGGCCACCGAAAGCGACAAAGACGACGCCTACGTCTTCGAACGCCGGGTCGACATCCACCACCCCGACGGCACCCAGTCGCGCGGCTATATCGACCTGTACAAACGCGGGCATTTCGTGCTCGAAGCCAAGCGCGTCACCGAACACCACGAATCCAGCCGCTGGGACAAGGCCATGCTGCGCGCCGCCGCCCAGGCCGACACCTATATCCGCGCACTGCCGGCCAGCGAGGGCCGGCCGCCGTTTCTGCTGACCTGCGATGTCGGCAAAACCATCGAGGTGTATGCCGAGTTCACCCGTTCGGGCGCGACTTACGTGCCGTTCCCGGACCCCAGAACCCACCGCATTCATCTGGAAGACCTGCGCGAACCGGCCATCCAGCAGCGCCTGAAAGGCATCTGGACCAACCCCGACCAGCTCGACCCGTCGAAATACGCCGCCCGCGTCACCCGCGAGCTGAGTAAAACCCTGGCCGACCTGGCGCGTGCGCTGGAAAAAGACAACTACGAAGTCCAGCGCGTCGCCCATTTCATCAAGCGCTGCCTGTTCACGATGTTCTGCGAAGACGTGGATCTCCTGCCCAAGGGCCAGTTCACCGAATTGCTGATCAAGCTCAAAGCCACACCCGAGCACTTCCCCGACGCCATCCGCTCGCTGTGGGAAACCATGAACACCGGCGGCTACAGCGGCGCGCTCAACAGCAAGATCCTGCGCTTCAACGGCAACCTGTTCCAGGACATCAACCCAATTCCGTTAAAGCCCGACCAGATCCAGCTTCTGATCGACGCCGCCCGCCACGACTGGAGCCAGGTCGAACCGGCTATCTTCGGCACCCTGCTCGAACGCGCCCTGGACCCCGACGAGCGCCACAAACTCGGCGCCCACTACACCCCGCGCGCCTACGTCGAACGCCTGGTGATGCCCACCGTGATCGACCCCTTGAGAGACGAATGGAAAACCGTCCAGGCCGCCGCCGCCGCGCTCGAAGCACAGGACAAAATCGACAAAGCCGTCGAAGAAATCCGCACCTTCCACCGCAAACTCTGCGAAATCCGCATTCTGGACCCGGCCTGCGGCTCGGCCAACTTCCTCTACGTCACCCTGGAGCACATGAAACGCCTGGAAGGCGAAGTGCTCAACACCCTGGCTGACCTGGGTGCCGGCCAGAACCTGCTCGAAATGCAGGGCAACACTGTCGACCCGCACCAGTTTCTCGGCATCGAGATCAACCCCAGAGCCGCCGCCATCGCCGAAATGGTCCTGTGGATCGGCTACCTGCAATGGCACTTCCGCACCCACGGCCATATCAACCCGCCCCAGCCGGTGTTGCGGGCGTTCGAGAACATCGAATGCCGGGATGCGGTGCTGGCCTATGACCGTTGGGAATACAAGCTGGAAGAAGACGGCCGGCCGGTGATGCGCTGGGATGGGAAGACCTACAAGAAAAGTCCGACCACCGGGGAGGATATTCCCGATGAGAGTGCGCAGGTGCCGGTGGAGGTTTATGTGAATCCGCGGAAGGCGGAGTGGCCGGAGGCGGATTATGTGGTGGGGAATCCACCGTTTATTGGGGCGGCCAGTATGCGCCGGGCCCTGGGTGATGGCTACGTTGATGCGCTGAGGAAGACCTGGAAGGAAGTACCGGAATCCAGTGACTTTGTCATGTACTGGTGGAACAAGGCATCTGACCTGGTTCGGAATGGGGAGATCAGGCAGTTTGGGCTGATTACGACCAATAGCCTTCGCCAGACCTTCAATCGGCGGGTGATTGAGCGGCATATGAATGAGAAGAAGCCGTTGTCGTTGGTGTTTGCGATTCCGGATCATCCTTGGGTGGATGGGAGGGATGGGGCTGCCGTGAGAATCGCCATGACAGTGGCTTCCGGAACTGACGTGACAGGCGTTCTTGGACGACTGGTGGATGAACGAAAGTCAATCGATGACGACGCAAGGCGCCTCCAGATCCAATGGGCCCACGGCAAGCTTCACAGCAATCTTGCCGTTGGTGCGGATACTGCTTCAGCTATGCCACTTCAAAGCAATTCAGGGTTGAGCTCTCGTGGCGTCCAGCTCATCGGTTCAGGATTTCTTATTTCAGAGGAAGACGCGAAGTCGATCGGCTTGGGTACAACAAAAGGCATCGACCTATTAATTCGCAAATACAGAAACGGGCGTGATATCACCCAGTCACCAAGAAATATCATGGTTATCGACCTCTTCGGCACGACTCCGGACGATGTCCGAGCAAGATATCCCGGGCTATACCAGTGGGTCCTGGAACGGGTCAAACCGGAACGCGATCTGAACAACAGAAAAAGCTATCGGGATAACTGGTGGTTATTCGGAGAACCCCGCCGAATTTGGCGTACTGCAGCGGCTGGAATTGATCGATACATTGCCACGGTAGAAACCAGCAAACACCGCTTCTTTCAGTTGTTGGATAAGGAGATTCTGCCAGACAACATGCTGGTCAATATCGCCAGCGACAAAGCCTGGCATATGGGCATTCTGTCATCTCGCTTGCACATGGAGTGGGCTTTGCGGATCGGTGGCACGCTTGAGGATCGCCCCAGATACAACAAAACCCGCTGCTTCGAAACCTTCCCCTTCCCGGAAACCGCAGAAGCCACGCCAAACCGAGTCGGCGAGCTGGCCGAAAAACTAGATGCCCACCGCAAGCGCCAGCAGGAACAACACCCCGGCCTAACCATGACCGGAATGTACAACGTCCTGGAAAAGCTGCGCCGCGAAGAAGCGCTAACCAAAAAAGAAAAGGAAATCCACGAACAAGGCCTAGTTTCCGTCCTGCGCGAACTTCACGACGACCTTGATCGCGCCGTTTTTGCAGCCTACGGTTGGGATGACCTCGCCGAGAAACTCGTAGGCCGGCCTGGAGCCTCCACGCCGTGGCCTGAGAAGCCGGAGGAGCAGCAGGAGGCGGAAGAAGAATTGCTTCAGCGCTTGGTCGACCTGAACCACCAGCGCGCCGCAGAAGAAGCCCAAGGAAAGGTCCGCTGGCTCCGCCCGGAATACCAAGCACCAGAAGAAATCCCCGAACAGTCAGAACTCGCAGCCGGAGATCAAGCTCCCTCCGCCGAGACAACCAAAACACCACCAAACCAAACCACTAAAAAACTAACTTGGCCAAAAACTTTGCAAGAGCAGGTGAAGGCGGTTCGGGAGCAGCTTTCAATAGCACCTATGGATGCCGCTAGACTCGCAGGGCAGTATAAGCGGAAGCCAGAAAAGTCGGTAGTTCAGGTTTTGGAGGCCTTGACTGAACTCGGGATGGTCGGGCAGGATGAGGCTGGGGCGTTTAGCCTGAGGGGGTAACTGATGAAACTTGCCAGTCAACAATCAGCACGGTGCCGTCGCGCGTGCAATGGTAGATTGGTCCTAATTGAAACTCCGTCAATTGCTGTCCTGAAGCTATATAATCGTGTCGCCGCAATCACGGACAACTGCGCAGTTCGAATAATGAGAGATATCAATGTGTTGTTGCGCCCAGATACTTCCTATTCAATAGCAAGAAGATCTGCTCACAGCCCTTGGTCTAAGAAAGATCATAATCGGAAACCAACTACTTTTAATCGCAAATCAATAATGCGACCCAAATTATTTTTCGAGTAGGATAGCCATCGAAATGCACAGTCAAGTTACCGCGATAAAGGTTGAAGGCCTTCGATCCATAAGCGCTTCGCCCTTCATTTCTGTCAAGCCAATTACGATTCTTGTCGGAAAAAATGGCTCAGGAAAGAGCACCTTTGCTCGGAGGGCAAACCGGGACACCCATCAAATCCGGATCTGAGCGAGAAATTCTGTTTCGCTGCTGTCATATGAGCTGCCGCACAGTTTGAAGATGGATTTTCGTCGGAATTCGCGGTACCGATATTGGCGCAAGCCTCAAGACTATCTGGCTGACGAATTTCAGGGTAAGCGCTTACGAACCCACAGCCTTCTCAACTTAAGCTGTCATTCCGGACCGTTCTTCCCCCCGGCCAGGCTTGCTGAGTAATCTGATCCCGAACTCAACCAGGAGCAGATCATGTCCAGAACCGAGCAAGCCAATTGCGGAATGAGCTAGGAGGGGTTGTGCACGAATCAGCGATTGGCGCTGAGCACTTTTGCCAACTGGAAGCGTCGACTTGCATCCAAACCAGTGGTGAAAGATGAACGTGCACCCGATCCGTCTACCGATTCGGACCTGAAGAAGCTGAGAATAAGGCACACTTTACCCCAGTGTTGCATAATTTCGGACAGGCTTGCGGTCTAAGCAGCGCCCTTCAAGGCATCAAGAATCTGCAACATGTCTTTTTTGACTGCAGCGTTGGCACTCATTGAAAGCACAAGCCTGCCCTGG
>Ga0208979_100733_pt1 | contig 11611 bp, 12 predicted proteins | sample HotLakConsUCCSLE_FD_184738 | JGI IMG/M metagenome (GOLD analysis project Ga0208979, IMG submission 184738) | Hypersaline microbial mat communities from Hot Lake, Washington, USA - Hot Lake Consortium UCC-SLE (SPAdes) | ecosystem: Environmental > Aquatic > Non-marine Saline and Alkaline >... | reverse complement strand
TTTAGACGCTCCATCTGGGCGTCGGTCAGCCAGAAAAGATTGCTCATTGATCAGTCTCCTTGCGGAGCGTGAATCACGCCGCAAAGGTGAAATCAATGGGTCCTGAGCCTAATGGCCTAAAGGATGATTTATAATAATACCCTGATCGTCCAAAGGTGCGCATTGCAAAAATCCTTCAAGGAATAAGTGGACTTTGGAATGATAAATAGGCGGATGGTAAAATATACCTCTGGACGATCACATTTCATTAACCCATCACATTTCTGAGAAGCCTGTAGTGGGCCTCGGATCAACCCCAAACACCCGATAGGAGTTTGAATGATGTTGAAAGTAACCAAAGCACTAAAGGCTTTTTGCAACGACGAACGTGGCGCCACTGCGATTGAGTACGGCTTGTTCGCCGCTCTTATCGCCGCGGTCATCGTGCTGAACGTTGAGAGCATCGGCGAGTCGGTCAACTCTGCGTTCGCAACTGTCAAGGATGCGCTGCCGGCCGACGAAGAATAGTAAAACGGCCCAATGCGTTGACGGCCCGCCATCTGGTCGGCGGGCCTGCCTTTCTTTCGACTGATGAACGGCTTTGCGACAATGCGAAACTTCACGATTCTTTTGGTCTCAACCGTGATCGCCCTATGGGCGGCCTATTACGTGGCTGGGTCCGAGGGAAGCACTGAAGACCCTGACATGCAGGCAACGCCGGCATCTGTCGGCACGCCGGAACCCGTGCAGGTGCTCGCCTTGGCGCACCCAACTTCGACACTACCGAGCGTGATTTGAGCGGCTTTTGCTGGCTGACGGTTGAAGTTTCAATGTGTTAGCTTGGCGCCACGGGCTGATCTTCGGAAATCTTGTAGTCACACACTTAGTTCTATTTCATCTTGATTTGCGGGCGAAATCTTTGATACCTTCGCTACACAATGTATACGCGCATCACCAAGACCGGCGACCGCCAATACCTGCAACTGGTCGAATCCTTCCGCAACGACTGCGGGCAGGTGCGCGTGCGCGTCATTGCCAATCTCGGACGCCTCGACAGATTGAGCCCCGACAAGCTTGATCCGCTTATCAATGGGCTGAACCGTGCGCTTGGGCGCAGCGAGAATACATCGTCCGAGATCATTCAGGAGGCAGGCCGGGCACATGGAAATGTCTTTGCCCTTCATGAGCTCTGGTGCGAACTGGGGTTCCAGAAGGCGCTCAACCGCGCCCTGCGTTCCAGCCGCCGTGAGTTTGACGCGGAAGCCCTCGTCCGCGCCATGGTCTTTAATCGACTTTGCGAACCCGACAGCAAATTGGGCTGCCTGCGCTGGCTGGAGACAGTGGCCATGCCGGCAATGCCCGACAGCGTGACGCACCAGCAATTGTTGCGCGCGATGGATGCGCTCATGGATAATGCGGGAGGTGTCGAGGAGGCTTTGGCGCGCCAGATCCGCCCCTTGGTCGATCGTGATCTGGCCGTTGTTTTTTATGACCTGACCACAGTGCGCATCCATGGGGAAGGCGCGGTCGAGGATGATATCCGGGCGTTCGGGATGAACAAGGAGCGGGGTGGTATCGCCCGTCAGTTTGTCTTGGGCATTGTGCAGACCGCCGATGGCCTGCCACTCATGCACACAGTTCACCCCGGCAATGTCGCCGAAACCAAGACTCTGCAGGCCATGCTGAAGACCGTTCTGCAACGCTTCCCCATTGACCGCGTTATCTTGGTGGCAGATCGCGGCCTGCTGAGCTTTGATAACATTCATCACCTGACGGAGATGGCCAATCAGGGTGGGCGCAAGCTGGAATTCATCCTGGCCGTGCCTGCCAGGCGGTATGGCGAATTGACCGGCACTTTCCGAGAGCTGAACTTCGATGAAGAGGGTTTGGCCGAGGCGCAGTTTGCCGATCATCGTCTGATCGTTGCTCATGATCCACTGCGCGCAGCTGAGCAAAGTGACAAGCGCCGTGCGCGCATCGCTGAGCTCGAAGCCATGGCCGAGAAAATGGTCACAAAACTTGATGCACAGGATGATGGGAAAACCGCTCAGGGGCGTCGTGCTTCAGACCGCGGCGCCTACAGCCGCTTCACCCGCGCTGTCGCCGAGGCCGAAATGTTGCGCTTTGTGAAGCCCGACCTGACCGCAGACCGGTTCTCCTGGAGCATTGATGAAGATGCCATTGCCGATGCACAGCTATTCGATGGCAAGCTCGCCCTGATCACCAATGCCCCAGACCTGACACCAACTGAGGCGGTCGAACGCTATCGTTCCCTCGCAGATATTGAACGCGGATTTCGAGGCCTCAAATCCGATATCGAAATCGCACCAGTGCATCACAGACTGCCAGATCGCATCCGCGCCCATGCATTGATCTGCTTCATGGCCTTAACCCTCTACCGTGTCATGCGCATACGCCTGAAGGCCCAAAGACATACCGCCAGCCCGAGCACCGCTCTGAACCTTCTCGCACGCATCCAGAAGCACACTGCCCATATCGGCGATCGCACATTCAACGGAACCAGCAAAACCACACAGGAGCAGCTCGATCTCTTCGAGGCCATGGGCCTCAAAAAGCCCGCCTGACCGGCAGTGTAGTCACACAAACACAATTTCCGTGTGAACAATATCAATCACTTACGCGATTAACTGTCGAACCTGGGATTCCTGACGTGCTGGCTCAGACCGCAACAGAATGCCGGGCGGTGCTTTGCGCCAGATAGGTGTCGAACGCAGCCGCCGCAAGCCGCACCAAGGGGCGGCCTCGTTCTGTCATGGCCACCTGCCCGCCCGTGACAGAGACAAGGCCATCCGCCTGCATCTCGGCAAGCGCGTCGGCTGCATCGTGCCACCAACCGGCAGGGGCACCATATTTTGCGCCAATGATATCGGCATCGACATGCCCGTCGCACATCAGCCGCTCAATGACTGCGCCGCGCAGCCGGTCCTCGTCGATAAAGGCCCGGCCCTTGGCAACGGGCAGATGACCCGCGTCGACCGCGCGCGCCCATGCACCGGTTTCGGCAATGTTCTGCAAATAGCCGGCAGGTGTGCGCCCGATAGATGTGGCACCCATCCCGAGCAGCGTCTCTGCCTGATCGGTCGTGTAGCCCTGAAAGTTGCGGCGCAACCGCCCCTCACGCGCTGCGCGGGCCAAATCGTCCTCGGGCAGCGCGAAATGGTCCAGCCCGATGGCGACATAGCCTTCTGCGGCCAGTGCCTCTGCGGCTGCGCTGGCTTGGGCGGCGCGCTCCTCTGCGCCGGGCAGGGCGCTTTCTTCGATCATGCGCTGGTTCTTGGCCATCCATGGCACATGGGCATAGCCGAACAGCGCCACCCGGTCGGGGCGCATGTCAGCACTTAGCTTCACGGTTTCGATCAGGCTTTCGACGGTCTGGTGGGGCAGGCCATAGATCAGGTCGAAATTGATGCCTGCAACACCTCCGGCGCGCAAATCTTCGACCGACCTGCGCACCATTGCGGGCGGCTGAACCCGGTTGATGGCCTGTTGCACCTTGAGGTCGAACTCCTGCACGCCAAAGCTTGCGCGGGTAAAACCCAGCGCGCCAATGCGCGCGGCCATCTCTGGCGTCAATGTGCGCGGATCGCTTTCAATTGCAATCTCGGCATTTTCGGTGAAATCCCACCGCGTCCGGACCTTGGCCATCAGGGCTGCCAGATCATCGGGTGAGAGCGCAGTTGGTGTGCCCCCGCCCCAATGCAGATGCGAAACTTTCATCCGACCGGGCAGCGCATCGGCGGTGAGCGCGATTTCCTTGCCCAGACTGCGCGCATAGTCCGCAACAGGGTCATATCGCGCGGCCAGCTTCATGTTGCAGCCGCAATACCAGCACATCTGCCGACAAAACGGCACATGCAAATAAAGCGAAATCGGCTCAGAAGGGTCCAGCGCCGCCAGCCAATCGCGGTAGCAGGCTTCATCGACATCTTTGCTGAAATGCGGTGCCGTCGGATAGCTGGTATAGCGCGGAGAGGCCCGCCGAGCGTAGCGGTCGATAACAGGGTCCATGGGATCAGCTTTCCGAACGGGTAATAAGAGCAACCGAGGCGGCCTAAGTAGTCAGGCAACACCAAAGTTGCCGCCAACCTAAAGCAGCGTCGGTCAGCCTTCATTGACATGCATCAAACCCGTCACGCGGAGCCAGTGCAGGCTTCACCGGTGCATTGCCAATTGACATGGCGGGCGGGTGCAACATCTAGCTAGCGCAGCGGAAATAGCGCGATGATGATGCGACAACACACTCTCGATCCTGCAACGATCAGCGAAATCGTCGAAATGGCCTTGAGTGATAAGGTCAGCTTTGACGAAATTCGCGCCCAGCATGGGCTTGCTCCGGATCAGGTTCAGGCCCTGATGCGTCGCAATCTGAAACCGGGCAGCTACCGTGCATGGCGCAGGCGCGTGCGGCAATTTTCGGACAGGCGCGAGAGGTATAAATGACGCAAGATCCCTTTGTTTGGGCGCAGTCGCTGGACACGCTGTTCGAACAGGTCTGGAGCAGGCTTTCGCGTGGTGTCCGTGATCGTCACGCCCCGGCACGTCATCCGACGCTGGCCACGGTTTCGACCGACGGTCGCCCGCAACTGCGCACAGTGGTGTTGCGTGGGGCGGAAAAAGCGGACGGAACCTTGCGTGTCTACACCGATATGCATTCGCACAAGGTTGCAGAGTTGCAGGCAACGCCCTTTGCCGCGCTGCATATCTGGGACAGCAGCGCGCATTTGCAGATACGTCTTGCCACCTTGGTGACAATCCTGACAGGGGCAGAGGTGGCGGAACTCTGGCACCAGTTGCCGGATCATGCGCGCTTGGCCTATGGCAGCACGCCTGCACCCGGAACCGCTTTGCCAGCAGCACTTGACTACAGCAAAACCCCCGACCCGACCGCATTTGCGGTGCTGCACCTGACAATCGACAGTATGGACGTGGTTCATCTTGGGCCAAATCATCGTCGTGCCGCGTTCCGCCGCGAAGATGATTGGGCTGGTCAGTGGCTGGCCCCGTGACAGCTTGGGCAAGCCACAAAGGGCAGTCCAAAACGGTCGATCTTGGCCCTAGCAGAGGTCTGCAACTTGATGCGCGACAGACCAGTCGGGTTTTTGCGATCCCGGGGTGAATTCACTGCGCGCATCTTGGTATGCGTTAGGTCTGGTCTGGTTCTTGGTCGTCCAGTTCCAGACGATCCGCGATGTCCGGCGCGATCAGCCCGGCATGTAGCGCAAGCAAGATCAGCTTTGCGTCGAAACTGTTGCCCGCCTCAAGCGCGGCATCGACACGTTCGTCGGTGCGCGCCGTTATTTCCCCACCGTTGCTGTCCGTGAATTGGTCATGCCCTAGGATACAATAGGCCAGAAGGGCTGCGGATTTCCCAAAATCTGTGCCCTGAGGCGCTGTTCCGGCGTGTTTCCGCGTCAGTTCTATGACCGTCAGCTTCACCGGCTCTGGCACCAGCAGGGGGTGCAACCCTGCGGCCCGAAATGCATCATCCAGCCTGCGCATGGCAGTGGACCGCCCAAGGAACATGTCGAAAAACCGGATCATGCCGGGTGCAGTATCAGGTCTTGCACGAACTGGCATCTGAAATCCGAATCGCGGCTTGTTCAGCGCTGATCTGTCTACGACTCGCCAAAGATTACATCGAGGTTCCGAGGCGGGGCAGCCGGGGCGAAAGACGCATAAAATCTGAAGAAAGAGCCATTGTGTGGCCGCAATGTGGCCGCGCGATGGCGTGACCGATCATGCCAAATCCCGAGCGGTTGAGGGTGGGTCTCGACCGGGTTGGGGCCAGTAGGCCCGCTGTCAAACTCGGGATATCTGACATGCAAATTAAATTTCCCCCGCTGCGGCGGGTTTTGAACCTATTGCCATCGTGTTTCATGGAGCGCGCCAAGGGCTATCCGCTGCGTGCGGCGACGATCGGTTTGGCCATTCTTGCGCTTTTGCACGGTCCGGCACTGGTCTATGCGCAAGCGGCGCCCGTTAGCGTTATTCACAACGATAATGGCGGCAGTCTTGAAGAGCGGCTAGAGATGATCGACCAAATGCGCCGCGCGGGGCAGCGTGTTGAAATCCGCGGCAGATGTGCTTCTGCCTGCACCATGTTTCTGGGCTTGCCAAACGCGTGTGTTGCCCGGACGGCGCGACTTGGTTTTCATGGTCCATCATCGCAATTCTACGGGATCTCTTTGGCCCCAAGGGAATTCGAATATTGGTCGCGGGTCATGGCAGACCATTATCCGTCTGCAATTCGCACTTGGTTCATGCGCACGGCGCGCTTTACCACGATGGATACCATCACAATCACCGGCGCAGAGGCGATTCGCCTTGGCGCACGGGCTTGCGCCTAAGGCTAAACCAAGCAGGCGCGCGGCTGGCCGCGCAGGGCGCGACCAGCCGTTGAATTGCGACGGTTCTGGTGGTGGCGCATGGGTGGCACGCAAAGTGGGGCGGTGCTGAGCGCGGCGTGATGCCGCCCACAGAACCTGCCACCACGTCACAGCGGGCCAGTGTCACGCTCGCTCTGCTCATCCGCGCCCATTAGTCCGGCATCGCGCAATTGCCGCAACCGGATACGATGCGCCGCTTCGATATGGTCGCGCATCCGCGTTTCGGCCAAAGCGCCGTCGCGCAGTTCCAGCGCCTGTAGCAAGGCGGCGTGTTCTTGGGCGGCTGCGGCGCTGCGGGCCGGATCATGCAAGGTAGAGGGGCCAAGAATAAGCAATGTGCGCGCCATGCTGCCGATGGCGCGTTTCAGGTAACGGTTCTTGGCTGCATTTATCAGGGCAGCGTGAAACTGGCGGTTCAGTCGTGCCGTCTCTGCCGGGGCGTCGCTTTGTATCATCTCGGCGTTGATCTCTGCCAATTCGCGCAATTCCAGATCCGACGCCGCGCGCGCGGCCAGACGCGCGGCCGTGCCTTCCAGCACCGCACGCATGTCGTATAGCTCCATCACCTCTGCATAGGTCAGGCGGCGCAGACTGGCCCCTTGACGCGGCAGATGCTCCACCAGCCCATCAGCTTCCAAGCGGCGGATCGCCTCTCGGATCGGGGTGCGCGACAGGCCAAGCCGCGCGGCCAGTTCGACCTCTCGCAGGCGGGTGCCCGGCGTAATCTTGCCTTGCCGAATGTCGTTCAGCAACCGGTCATAGGCCGTGTGGCCCTGCGGAAGTTCAGCGATGGGGTCGGCGGGTTTAGACATGGCGGCCCAAATGACTGGCGTGATGGCCCTGATATTGCATACACATGGATACAAGAGTATTCAATACAAGAACTGTAAAGGAATCGTCATGCTGACCCGCGCCCGTTTGCAGACCTTCGTCATTGCCATGCTGGGTGTCTTGGCGTTTCACATGCTTGAATTGCCTTTGCCGTTCCTGTTCGGGCCAATGTTTGCCTGCCTTGGTGCCGCGCTTGCCGGCATTCGGATGCAGGGCGCAGGTCAGATCTCTGTCGCCGCGCGCACCGTGCTGGGCGTGGCTGTAGGCGCGTCCATCACCCCGACCATTCTGGGGCAGGTGCCGCTTATGGCGTTTACGCTGGCGCTGGTGCCTATCTATGTGGTGCTGATCGGGCTGGTGGGCGTGCCGTTCTTTCAGCGCATTTGCGGGTTCGACCGCGTGACCAGCTATTACGCCGCCATGCCGGGCGGGTTTCAGGACATGGTCTTGTTCGGGCAAGAGGCAGGCGGCGACCCGCGCGCCCTGTCGTTAATTCATGCCACGCGTGTTTTGGTGATCGTCAGCCTTGCACCGCTGCTTCTGGCGGGGCCGTTCGGCGTGGGGCTGGACCACCCAATCGGCGCTCCGGCCCGTGACCTTCCCGTGGCCGAAATGGCCATTATGGTCGTCATTGCCCTGATCGGCTGGAAAGGCGGGCAGCGCCTTGGCTTGTTCGGGGCGGCCATCCTTGGGCCGATGATACTGGCTGCGGCCCTGTCGCTGACCGATATCTTGCACCACCGCCCCCCGGCAGAGGCGATCATGGCGGCCCAATTCTTCATTGGCATGGGCATTGGTATGCAGTTTCGCGGCGTGACCTTGCACGAATTGCGCAAGGATGTGGCGGCTGGAGCGGCCTTCGCGGTTATTCTTGCGGTGCTGGCAACCGGGTTCACGCTGGCGGCCCATCGGTTGGGCGGCGCGCCGATCCTTGATGCGTTCCTGTCCTTCGCCCCCGGCGGGCAGGCAGAGATGACGGTTCTGGCCATTGTCGTTGGGGCAGACCTTGGTTTCGTGGTCATTCATCACCTGATGCGGCTGGTCGTCGTGATAACCGGCGCGCCCATCGTGGCGCGGCTGATCTGGGGGAAATCGGCGTAGCCATCGCCATTCTGGATGGTCGCGCCGCGGGGGTCAGACCGGCGGTGCAATACCCGCGAGCTTGGCCATATGCCAGGCAAGGCATTGGTTCGAACTAAGCACCGGCAACCCAATTTCCCGCGACAGCGGGTCGAGTATGCTAAGCGTTCGCAGGTTGGTGCACGACAGGAACACCCCATCCAGCGGGGCTTGCTGCATCAGCGCGCGGACTGCACTTGCAATAGATTGTGGCGCAATCCGTGCGACCCGGCTTTCGACCTCTTCACCGAAGGACACGGTCGCGGGCACCGCGATCCCGCCTGCTTCAAACGCCGCGCGGATTGGTTCCGCCACCGGCGCGATATAGGGCGAGACAATCCCGATCCGCCGCAACCCAAGCGCATGGCACTGCGCCAGCGCAGCCGTCAGCGGGTCGGTGACGGCGTGGGTGGCAATCGTGCCGGATACAAGCTGTCGGACGCGTTCTACACCGATCAGCGTGGCCCCCGATGTGCAGGCATAAGCAACCACATCCATCGGCGCGGGCAAAAGGGCCGCGGCGGCAGGTAGCGCGCGTTCCATCTGGGCAATAGTTTCGGGCGTCAGTTCCGCCCCGGATGGCACCCGGCTGACAAACAGCCGTGCCATATCGGGCGCGAACAGGCGGCGGAAATCCTGCTCTATGGTTTCATCCACCTGAAGCACGATAACACCAAGCCGGGGCAGGGTATCTGCCTGCAAGTCATAGGGAAACCGGGTCATGCCAACACCTCTGGCAGTTCTGCGGGCACGCGGGGGGATAACAGCTCCGCCCCATGCTCGTGCAGCACGATGTTTTCTTCCTGCACCATCATGCGGCCCGGCCCAAGCATGCAGCCGGGTTCCAGTGTCAGCACCATTCCGGCGCGCAAGGGGGTTTGGTCCAGCGGGGTGAAAGATGGCCATTCGGTCAGTGTCACGCCCAAGCCGTGGCCCAGCCGTCCGCTTGCAGGGGTTGCGCCCTGTTTTTCCAACCCTTGCCACAGCAGCGCATGTACATCACAGGCCCGCAAACCGGGGCGCAAGGCGGCGAGCGTATCTTCTGTTGCCTGCCACAGCGCAGCATGGGCGCGCCGCGCGCTGTCCGAGGCTGGGCCAATGGCGAAATTGCGGTCGAAATCGCAGAAATACCCGTCTTTTACCGCGCCTGTGTCCAGCATCAGCACATCGCCCGGCTGCAATGGTTGCGCACCAGCGGGCGAAATCACATCGCCATAGCCATCTGGCCCCGCGCCGCCGGCAACATAGCTGACCCAATCCGCACCTTCGTTCAAAAGCGCGATCTGAAAATCGCGGAACACATCTGCCAAGGGCCGCCCGACAGCCGCAAACCCCGGCACGCGCGCGAAAGCGCGGCCTGCGATGGCGCAAATGGCGCGAATGCGGTCAATCTCTGGGCCGGATTTCACCTCGCGCACACGCTGCACGATATCGGTTGCATCCACGATGCGGCGCGGTGCAAGCCGGGCGCGCAGCCTTTCGAAATCGGCCATGGGCATGCGCAAATGCGTTTCCAACCCCATGGGCACGCCGATGGCCCCGCGTGCGGGCAGGGTTTGCGCTAGCGTGTCGGCCAGCAGGCCGACCCCGTCATCCACCGGGTTTGGGGCGTGCCATGTGCGAATGTCGTCCAGCCATGTGCGGCCCATCAGCTCTGCCCCGATAGATGGGATCACGGCAATCGGCGCGCCGGAACCCGGCACGACCACGAACCATGGCCGCGCGGGGCTTTCCCAGAACCGTGTCAGAAATCCGGTTGTGTAGAACAGATCGGCGGGATTTGTCAGCAGCAACGCATCCACCCCGCGCGCGCCCATGGCTGTTTGTAGCCGCGCCACCCGGTCGCGATATTCCTGCGCCGGAAAGATCATGGAGCGGTCAGCCACCCTCTGGCCCTTCGCTGAGGATGACCATGACACGCGCCTGTGCCGATAAGCGCAGCCCAGCCAGCAGCGCGCCAACCCCCGCCGCGCCAGAGGGTGTGGTGGGCAGATCATGCGCAGCCAACAGGGCAACCGCATCTTCCGCCTGCGCGTCCAAGATCGTGACAAAGGCATCGGCATCGCGCGCCAACCCGGCCAGCGCGATCATGGACGCGGTTTTGCAATCCAGCCGCCCCATGCAAGAGACCGGGCCATCCGCATCCACAAGCATACCCGCGCGAATGGCGCTTATCAGGGCTGGGGCGGCATCCGGTTCGACCACAATAATCTGCGGGCCGTCCCCCCAGACCTGCCGCGCATGGGCAGCAACCGCGGCGGCCAACCCGCCGACACCGGCCTGCAACAGAATATGGGTCGGGGGCTGGTCAATTTGTTCCGCCGCCTCTGCGGCCAGTTGCAGATAGCCTTCCATCACCCGCAAGGGCAGATCGGTATAGCCGGGCCATGAACTGTCCGACAGCAGCGTCCAGCCCTTGTCGCGTGCGGCCTGTTCCGCCGCTTTCATGCTGGCGTCGTAGTCTTGCCCTGCGCGCATGACCTCTGCGCCCTTGGCGCGCAGACGGGTGGCAAAGGCCTCTGGCACGGTGTCTGCCAGAACGATGACCGCACGCGCACCAAACAGCCGCGCCCCGGCGGCAACCGACATGCCGTGATTGCCAGCACTGGCGGTGACATAAACATGCCCGCGCAGCGCCTGCGACAGGTCATCGGCCTGCGTGGCCGCTGCCGCGCGTGCAATGGCATAGGCGGCGCCCAGTGCCTTGAAACTGCCCAGTCCCATCCGGGCGCGTTCATCCTTCAGCCAAAGCTGTGCGATCCCGAAATGCGCGGCCAGATCGGGCAGGTTACGCAGTGGCGTCGGCGCATGCGCGGGGCAGCGTTGCAGCAAATGCGCCACCTCTTGCGGGTTGCTAAGCGGCAGCAGGTCAAACCCGTTCAGCCCGCGTCCGCGCCATGGGTTTTCAAGATATTGCTCCATTCGGCCCCCGACATTTCTGACAGCCTAACGCGGGCGTGGTGCGAAATACGACCAAAAAGGCCGGGTCGCGGCCATTTTCCGGCGTCGCCGCCCAAGCGGGCGCTACCATTTCAGTAGGCGTTGCCCCAAGGCGGCCCCGGCCAGCATGACAATCGCCACCGCAGTTGAATAGGCGGGCAGAACGAACAGCACCATGTCCTTGTCGCAAAACAACGAATAGACCGAGGCCGCGATCCCCCCCGCCACAAGCCCGGCCATTGCGCCGGTCAGGCTTGGCCGTAGCGTGGCCCCAGAGGACAGCGCCCAAAGCGCCGCAGCCAGAAGCGGCAGGGCAAGCGCGGGAATCGACAACA
>Ga0208979_100726_pt1 | contig 11746 bp, 11 predicted proteins | sample HotLakConsUCCSLE_FD_184738 | JGI IMG/M metagenome (GOLD analysis project Ga0208979, IMG submission 184738) | Hypersaline microbial mat communities from Hot Lake, Washington, USA - Hot Lake Consortium UCC-SLE (SPAdes) | ecosystem: Environmental > Aquatic > Non-marine Saline and Alkaline >... | reverse complement strand
AATGGTATGGACCCGCAGGGATGGCTCGCCGATACGCTCGCGCGCATTCCCGACTACAAGATCACCCGCGTGGATGATCTCCTGCCGTGGAACTGGTCAAACCACGCGACCTGACCGGACGCTTACTGACCAACCGTGCGCCGATTGGATGCACGCCATGTCATGGAGACGCTGTCCGCGGGACCAACCACACGCCGGTTGGAGCGCGGGTTGTTGCGTAGCTTCGCATCCACTCCCGTCTAGAAACCCTTCTGCGATTTACCCGCAAGAAGGCGCCGCCGGATAAAAATATGGATGCCGAACATGATCACGAAGGCGGCGAAAGCGATGCCCCACTGCCTCGATGTCAGCCCCACATCGACCAACGGTGTGGTATGATCCAGCGACAATGCAAGCGCCCCGACTGCGGAATAGGTGGCGTTCAGAGTCGCGCAGGCGAAATACATGATGAACCCCGCGCCGAAGCCGTCGTATGAGGGTTTAGCCTTGTTGGTCGGCAGCACGGGTTTGCCGAAAGTATCGCCTTGCTGCAGCGTGAAGAAATATGCCCGGATCGAGTTCACGACCCGAGCATACAAGATCGAATCGAGCCGCAGACCCTCGATATAACCAATGACGGCCGCCCCGACGATGCTCAAAAGCAGCGTCGAAACCCCGAAGAAGACATAGCCCAACAGGCGGCCCTCATCCCCGATGCCGTTATCCGCGAGATTGATCATGGCTATCCCGACAGCCGTCAGTGGGATCGCGGCGATCAAAAGGAAATAACGATAGAAGGTCGCCAGCACTTCATTGGTCTTGAAGTGCGCCTGCGAGATGTTCTCGTATTCCTTCAGCTGGAACTGCGTGAAATCATCCATCTCGCCATGCGTCCCTTGGTCCGTTACGAGCGCGACAACCGGTCGAGCATGCGGTCGATCAGGCTCTTGGCCGCCACCTGATTGACCGAGCAATCATAGATCAGGTCGAAGACTTCCTTATAGGTTGCGCGCTTCGATGCCGGGAGCTTCTCAAAGATGTCCCCCTCGACTTTCGTCGTGTAGGCATCCACCGCCTTTTCGATATCCCGAAGCTGGCTGCGCAGCGCGCCGCGTTCCTCGTCAATGAGCAGGTCGAATTCCGTAACCTTGCGCATCTCCGCCAAAAGCGTGCCGATCTCTTCTCTGATCGTCTTGGCATAGCGCTGCGAAACAGCGCCCTGCTTGAGCACTTCCAGCTTCTCGTAGATTTTGTCGGCCGCGAGTTCGAAGGTCTTCAGGCGGTTACGCTTTTGTGAGGAAATTCGGCACTCCCGCGCAACTTCCATCCCTATCGGGCGCAGATGCGCAATAATGTTGTCCAGATGCGCGTTGCTTTCGAACTCATCGCGCCGTCCGTTCGGCACCACCCGGCTATCGAGCACGTGCACTTCGCCAATCGTCCAGGAACAGAAACGGTCTTCCGGGAAGACCTCCAGAAACAGCCGGTCATGCCCGACCTGGATGTTGCCAACCCGCGCGCGCAGGCCCCGCACGCCCTGCGATACCGGGATCGCACCCTGGTAGTCGTGGTGGATCAGCCAGCCCACAGCCGCTGTGTCGCCGTCCATCCCGGTGATCTCGAAAGATTTGAGCGCGCGCAAGTTCGCCGTCTTACTGTCAGAGTAGGCCACTTCATTACGGTAGGGCCGGTAGACGGGCTCCTCCGCGGCGTTGACGTGGACGCTATAGGATTTCCCGGCGCGACCATGCTGCGACAGCAAATCCGCAATCTCCTCGCCAAAGCGGAACTCCGGCGAAAACGGACACGGGCAGACCTGGCCGATGAAGGTGGCGATCTCCACTTCGTTCAGCAGGCGGTCGTTGGCGATCCGGCGCGGCTTCACAAGCTCGACCTCGAAGAAGTGCGACGGGTAGTCCCCCGGATCGAGCCTCTTCAGGATCACGGCTTCCTTCACGATGGCGCGCAGATCGGTCTCAGCGTCGGTTGAGGCCAGCAGACGCTTCACCACGCGGCCATCCCAGGACGCTTCCAGCACCTTGGTGTCGCCTTTCGCGCGCGATCTGAAGACAAGCTCCTGCACGTAGCCGAGCGCGGAAAGTCGGCCGACACCCCGAAAGCCCCTAGCATCCGTGCCACGCTTCGCGCTGGCACCAAAAGATAGCATGCGCGCCGGGAAGTCGGCGTTGGCAAGGCCTACCCCGTTGTCCCGGATCACAACGCGGCGGTCGATATGATCGAGATTGATCTCGACTCGCCCCTCATCGATCGAAGGTAGCAGACCGGCAGCGACCGCATCATCGATGGCGTCCGTTGCGTTCTGCACGTATTCGCGGAAGATCGAGAGCGGATTGACATACATCGAGCTGCTCAGCAGCTCCAGAACGTCCTTGCCAACGAACACCTCGTATTCGTCCAGTATCTCGACGTCCGGCTTCTTCTTCGCCTCAATCATTCCCTCAGAACCCCCAAAACTTATGCAAAGACTTGCGTGATATTCTTGATGGCCTGATGGACCTTCGGCTCCGGTCGCACGTCTTCGTCAGTCAGCCCCGCATCTTCGACGCGCTCGTCTTCCGGCACCAGATAGGCGCTGATATCTTCCACGCGGCGGCGCTTCTGGGCTTCCCAGATTCGCGCTTCATCGCTCTTGGACATTGGAACAAAGAACCGCGCCGTGTCCCGAAGACGCCCGGCAGCGAGCTCGTTCAAATCTGACTCATAGTCGTTCTTGTCGCGGCCGCAGAGATAGCCCAGAAGCTCGGTCTTCTCGTCGGCAGAGAGCTTGCCCATCACCGCCTGGAAGGCCTCAAACTCTGCCCGACCGTCAAACTGTTCATACCAGTAGCGGTTGAAGATGTAGTGGTGTGGCCGCAGCAGGATGCCTTCATACTCTTCATAGGTATCGCCGAACGCCTTGCGGAAGAATTCCGGCGCGCCGCTGACAATGCCGTGCGTGGCCTGCAGGATGACCTGCATCGAGCGCAGATAATACGAGTTCCAGTTTGTACCGATATGGCCGCGGTCCTGCCGGTTGACCGGCTGGTAGCGCATAGGGAAGGAAAAGATACGGATATTGAGCTCTTCATTGAGCTCGACATTCAGCCGCATGCGCTCGAACAGGTCCTGCGGGCTGTCCTTGAAATTATAGAGCATGTAGTTGGACAGCTCGGTCAAACCCGCCTCGGCTGAGTATCGGATAGCCTGAGAATACGGCTTCTTCACGCCCAGATGATCGAAGGCAATACGCAGAGGCTTCAGGGCAATCCGCGCGAGCTGCTGCAGATACATCGGGTCCTTACAGAGAATCCGCGCATCAACGCCCTGGTTGAAGTCCACACGGCGCTGAAGCTCATACCGCCCGCGCTTCAGCTTGGCCCCACGCTCAAACCCCAGATCAATGATTTCGGCGATGATCTCCTTGAAGTTCGCCGAGGCCACGACGTTGTTGTCCATCAGGATCAAATCGCGCTTCTCGCCGTAGAGCGCGTTCACACCTTCGACTACGTTGGTCAGCGAGTTGGTGTCACGCTGCATGCCCTCCAGGGCTGGCACGCCGCAGAAAGCACATTTGCGCACGCATCCCCTTGATGCATAGGTGAAGTAGGCGTCCGAGACGGGATACTCGTAGGCGATGTGCTCCAGAATGCTGTAGTCCGGGACCAAATCCTCGATGGGCTTGCCGTTCACGTCATCGGCGTAGAGCTCTTCATCGAACGGGTCGAGTTGAAGCGAGGTCGCCGGGGCTTCACCCAGCAGCCCCTTGATGAAGCGCACGCCCCGCCAGCGAGGCTCGTCAATGAATTTGTCATGCATCAAAGAAGCGGCGATGCCGCCAACGAAAACCCGGTGCGCCTGACCGCCCACCAGATCAAGCGCATAGTCGATGCTGCGCGCGGTCCGCTCCCATTCAAAGGAAAACAGCGTGGTGATGTAAACGCGGTCCCAGGCAATGTCGTATGCCGAAGGGTCTTCCCCCTTCACGAAGCGCACATGATCCTTCTTGCCCTGCGGGCCATGGTACTGCGCAATTTTCATGAGACCGAGGGGCGGATACTTGTTGCGGTACCCCGGTTCCACGAGAAGGATGTTCTTTTTGGCCATGCTCTGCCCCTTGCGCCTCAGTCATCGCGGACACCCTACATAGAGCCGTCCGTCTTGTCGATCCAGCCGATAATCTGACCTGGCCTCATGCGCCGTGCCGCAGACGCTGGCCTAGGCAACGGCCACGGTGAGACTCGTCTCGGCCGGGAAGAACCTCTCGACCTTCTCGTTTATCTCGTTCACGAAGACCACCTGATCAGTGCTGAGGACGCCGCGCTCAGGATGAGCGGTAATCGTGCGAATATCATTCAGCTCCTTAATCCACTTCGTGTTGACCTTCTTGTTGTCCTTGTCCTTCGCGTCGAGCGAAATCACGTCCTTCACGAGGTCCCAATTCTGATGGCAGATATCAATGTAGCTGATCAGGTAGAGATGCGATTCCTCTTCGCCCTCCCGGTCCTTTTCTTCCCAAGCCAGGGAGCATTGCTTTCGGATTGGCAGTGGAATGCCTTTGGTCCACCAGGCCTTGTCCTGCGTGCCATAATGCTTCTTCAGCGTCCCGATCACGTAATCGAACAAGCGCTTGTGGATGCGCGTGACCTTGCCAGCGGCTTCCGAGGTCCCGGCCTCGTCGCGCGATTCAAGATACTCTTTAAGACCGGGAGGTGAGAAGGCCGGGTACTTCTTGGCAATCTGTGCTTCCATACCATGCGCTTGCTGTCGCACAGCCGTCAGGGACGACCCAATTCGACGGAAGGCTTGAATGTCCTGCGGCTTTGCTGACTTGAAGAACTCGGCAAGCGCCAGGAGAAACGGCTTCATCTCCTCGAAGGTCTCATCCGCGCTCTGCAGACATAGGTCGCTACCATCTCTTTGCCGTACATGATCGGCAATGTCCTTGATCACGTGGAACAGCGCGCGAATACCATTATTGGTGCAAATGTAGCCGCCGTGACCGTCGCCGATCTTCCATTGGTTGGGGAGCTCTCGCGCGAAAAGGCCCATGCAGTCGTCTAGAACGGATAGGCTCTTCTTCAGGTTCGCTGCGTATGCGCTAGCATCCCCGGTCGAGAGCGGCCCCGGCACGATTGCCCCTTTGCTGAACGTGCCCAGCAACTTGGCGACATTCAGACCGTCCCTGATCGATGTTTGCGTCAGGCACCGGTAGTTTGTCTTCTTCTTGCCGGTGACCACCATCCTGTCGAACAAAGGCGATGTCTTGTCACTATTCAGGCGCGCAGAGACGCGCGACAGGAGCGCCTGGAAGGCCTCCTCGGCATCGCTCGACTCCCAATGAAGATCAGAATACAGCTCAACAAGCAGTCCTGTGCTGACCTTGACCTGCTTGCTGTTGATGTCGATAAAGAGGTTCATCTCTTTATCGGCAGGCAGGTTTTCATAGGCGAGGACGGGTAGGACCGTCTTGTCCTGATTAAATTCTTTCGTTTCCCGCGCATAGGCGTAACCGTAAAGCCGGTGCTGGCCATCGATGATCCACGCCGACGCATAATTGGGCGGCAGATAGAGGATGCCCAGCGCCTCCTCCCCGTACTCTTCCTTCTTCTCGAATCTCAACCCTGTCTTTTTATTCGTCTTGAGGTTGACGACCATATTGGTCGGAAACTTTCCACCTTCATTGATGTATTCGGCGATCTTTTTGAGGCGACGGGGCTGCAGCATCCGCTGGTAGGTGGCAAGGTTCTCAATATCGCGGCTTGCCTTGTGCCCCACATAGGCAATTTTCAGAAGCTCATCCGGACTAATGAGGAAGGTGTAGAAAGTTTCACCGCCCATTTTTCCTCGCGTTGCGACAACCTGCTTGGCAAGACCTTCGACTTTCTGGCCACCAAACATATGCCCCAGGAACTGATAACGCGCAGCGTGTTTTAGATGTTGCACGAGAGCGCTATAATAGGCAATCTCGTTATCCGTAAGTACAGCTATCCCTGCCTCAGCGCACTTCGCTAGATCAATCTCACTCCACTGTATGTTGCGCGTGGCAATGACCAGCTTGACCTTCAATTTCGCCTGCTGCCCGTAGGCCAGCCTGATCGATTTTAGTATTTCTTCCCGGATGGCCTTAATCTTCTCGATCAAATGCGCCATTTGCTTTTTTCCGGGTTCATCGCGCTGAGTGCACTCGACAATAATCGCCGTCTCGTCATCTTTGGCGAACACGTCGATCTGGCGGGGTGGCAGGCCGCCTCCCACCGAGATGCAAAACTGGCGCCCCTTACTCATGTCCTTGAAGCCCATCTGGGCAAGGATGCTCCAGACTTCGTCTTCAAGTTGCTCATCAGCGGCTTTCGACTTTGCGAGACGTGTCGACTTCGCGTTCTTACGAACAGCCCTCCAACCGTCTTCTTCTTCTAGCTTGACCTTGTCCGCAATCAGTTTCTTCGACGAGCCCGTGACTGTCTTAAATAGGTCCTTGCTGCGTCTGCGACGGAGCTCTGAAGCGAGTTCATCACCGGATACGATTGGGCCAAGATGCTCATCTGCCATGCGTGGGGCTCGCTTTTTTGCTAGATGCTGTAGTTGAAGCCAACCTCGGCCCTACATGCAAGGGATTCGTGGCGTTGTTGAGGCGCTTTCCCTAACGCGATGCCTCGTTGCCATTGCGCACCCCTTTGGGGCCGGGCTCGCGTGAACCGAGCTCGCCTGCGGCGGTCTCGGCCGTTTCGGCTTTGATCCCTTGCGCGGGCAGCGCCGGTTGATCCGGCGCTTGGTTTAGAGCGCGGTCGCTGTAGCGGCGTCCCGCGCACTTCCACTTCATTTCTGAGGGGCTTCCAGCCCCATCTGCCGTCAAGACCAAGTCCTACGCATGTGCTCCGGACGCGGCTCAGCGGTATCCCCGACCTTCCTCCCTGGCAGTCGTGCAGGCCGGGCGATCCCCCTCCGCTGGCCGCGGTCTGTGACGGCTTCCCCCCTCTCTTCGCCAGAGGGGCAGATCGGTTGCATGCGCAACCGACTCTGACAAAAGGAGAAAAATCACATGAAACAGGACATTTACCAGAAAGTTACCGACAAGATCATTGCAGACCTTGAGAAGGGCGAGCTCACATGGCTGAAGCCATGGAGCGCCGGAAACATGGACGGAAGGATCACCAAACCCCTGCGGCACAACGGCATGCCCTATGGCGGGATCAACGTCCTGATGCTCTGGGGTGCAACCCAGGAGGCGGGCTATCTTTCCCCGTTCTGGATGACCTTTAAGCAGGCCAAGGAACTGGGCGCACACGTGAAGAAGGGCGAGCGCGGCAATTCCGTTGTCTTTGCCGGATCGATCACCAAGGCCGAAGAGCAGGACGACGGCAGCGAGGAAGAACGCAAAATCCCCTTCCTGAAGCAGTACACCGTCTTCAACGTCGAGCAGATCGAAGGCCTGCCCGAGCACTACTACGTCAAACCCGAGCCCGTCATCGACCCCGCGCAGCGGATCGAGCATGCGGAGGCGTTCTTTACCGCGACCAGGGCCGACATTCGCCATGGCGGGACCCGAGCTTACTACAACGGCGGCAGCGATCATGTGCAGATGCCGATCTTCGAGACGTTCCGCAGCCCCGAGGCCTACTACGCCACCCTGGCCCATGAACTGACCCACTGGACCAAGCACAAGAGCAGGCTGGACCGGGAATTCGGGCGCAAGCGCTGGGGCGATGAAGGCTATGCCCGTGAAGAGCTCGTGGCCGAGCTGGGCGCGGCGTTCCTGTGCGCCGATCTGGCCCTGACGCCTGAGCCCGGCACTGATCATGCCGCCTATATCCAGAGCTGGCTGAAGGTGCTGAAGGAAGACAAGCGCGCGATCTTCTCCGCCGCCGCCCATGCGCAGAAGGCCGCAGACTTCCTACATGGCTTCCAGCCCCTGACCGAAGAAGACCAGCAAGAGGAGGCCGCCGCGTAAGCGGCGGTCTTCGCGTTTGGTAGAGGAAAATTTCGCGTCCGCCTCCAGGCGGACGCGGCACCTTCAGGCTCAGCCTTCCGGAAACAGTCCCGGCATCCAGCGCTCCGCGTACTTTGCCGGGAAGGCTAGGCGCAGCGGTGCGCGCGTGCTTTCCGACGTGATCGCCCCGGCTTTCAGAAGCGCCGATGTGATCCGGCGCGCAGCGCGCTCGCTCATGCCAAGCATGGTATCGACCTCGCCGCGCTCCAGCACGCCCTGATACAGGATCGCCCGCAACACGATATCCGACTTTGGCGGCAGCGCGCCCGCGCGCATCTCTTCTTCCGTCCAGATCATGATCCTGTCGCGCAGGCGCTCGGCCTGCATCAGCCCTGCCATGAACTCGACCTGATCAATGCTGACGCGCAGGAAGAAGGCGGTGAAAGACGCCAATGCGCCCTCGCTCAGCGTGCCGCGGCCGTCAAGGTCGCCGCGCCTGTCCGCATCGCAGGCCGCAAGATGCTTCTTATAGTCTGCTTCCATTCGCGCCAGTCCGCGCGCGACGGACCAGAGACCGCGCGTATCCAGCGCGGCCCGCAGCATCGCGTATGACATCAAGCGCGCCACGCGGCCATTGCCATCCACGAACGGGTGCACCCAAAGCAGGCGATGATGCGCGCAGGCCGCAGCGAGTATCGACCCGATCCGCCCGGTGCCCCGGTAAGCCTGATGCATACGCTCCAGAAACCGCGGAACCGCGCCGGGGCTGATCGCAATGTGTCGGCCGACCTTGACATAGCGCTCTCGCAGCTGGCCCGGCACGACCGGAACCCGTTCCTTCGTCTCGGGGTCTTCGACATAGAGCAGGTCTTCCGGCAGTAGCTCGCAGAACCGGCGATGTATCTCGATGATTGAGGCGGGCGCCGTCGGCGGCTCTTTCATTCCGCCCTCATCGATCCACCGCTGGACCGTGATATGCGCTTTCGCTTCAAGCTGCAGGTCGCGCTTCTTCGGATCAGCGCTGTAGTCACCGGCAAGAGCGCGTTCGATATCAACGGGATGCGTGTTGTGCCCCTCGATCAGGTTCGAGTAGTAGCAATTCATCGAGCGCACGAGATCAGCCAGCGCGGCCGCGATGCTCTCGGGCAAGCTACTGCGAAAGGCCGCGGACTTCTCGGCCAGCTCCAAGGCAAGATCGTTCAGCTCTCCCCGGTGGGGAGAGCCCTCGCTCACCATCAGCGGCTCGAAAAGCCCTATACTCTCACCGTCATCACGCACCATATCTGTCCTGTATTTTGGCCGCTTTCATGGCCGGTTATATCGACTAATTTTAAGTCATGATATCATGACTTTAGGTCGATTGATAGAGCGCATTTTTCCGGCCGTCTGGCCGCTTCTTTGGCCGGTTGCAAGCAGGCAGCTGCGCTACCTTCGCCGCATGACCTGCGGCTCCAGCCAGTCCACGAGGGTTGCAGCTTCACTGATCGCACGGCGCAGCAGCTCCTCATCGACATGAACAGCCGGGCTTAGCCAGGATACCCCGGCGAGATCAGACTCCGTTATCATCCGGCGCTCATGTTCTGACGCGAAAAACGGCTGCGGGTACTTGGCGCGATCCTTCTTGCTGTGATTGACGCGGATGGAATGAATGCTGTCCGGATGCTGGTCCCGGTTGCGGCCCAGAAAGACCTGTTCCAGCACGGCGAGGTCGGCCGGGCAGCCCTCCAGCGAAATGCCCAGCGGCCCAAGCATTTCCGTCAAATACCCGTCCGCAAAGCCCCTGTCCCATGCCCGCTTCTTTTCACCTTGTGCCCATGTCACGCAGCGCATCGATTCCCATGTGTCGAGGTACAGCTTCAGGGACGCCGCCAGCATGGACAGACAGCTGCGCCCCAAAACCACGAGCGCCGTGTCGGCATCGCTCCACTCCGCCATGAAGGGCGGCTCGCCGTCTTCAGAATATGGCGGGTCATCGAAGGGCGGCGTCCCGTCCTCAATGGCCTTGCGCATTCGGGCGAACGGCCCCGCCGCCTCTTGGTGGTAGAAGCGGATGAAGCGCATGCGCTCACCAAAGAAGTAGGCCACATCCATGTGAGACGTCCTCGCTTGCGTTCCGGCCCATGGCCGACCTTTTCCCCAGAACATCCGCCGATCTTCCCATATTCGCTGCGCAGTGAATATGCTCGGTCAGGCCGAAGAACCCGCCAGCTCTGGAGGCTGACGGGCGACGGGGGGCTACAAGCCCGGCTGGCGGCTAGCCAGCTCGGCTTCGATGGCTTCCATCGAGGCCAGGGCGATGCGGCGCTCTTCCGAGCCGCGGGGCGCGGCGGCAAAAGCGTTGAAGGCTTCGCGGAGCAGACCGTGCAGGTCCGCCGTACTGCGGGAGGCCGCTTCAAAGCGTGTGACGAGTTTCATGGCTCATCCTCCTTGTCTTTGAGAAGGAGGCCCCGAACCGTTCAGGGCCTTTCGGCCCTCGCACACCATCATTGGCCCATGAAGGCCGCTGAAGGGGTCGGGAGACTCATCCGTGACAAAGGGGGTGAGGCAGGCAACGCCGCTTCACCGGATTGATGCGCTTCTCATGCAGGACGGGCGGAACGGCCCGGCTTTCGTCCGTCAGATGCCTTCAGACGCGATGCTGCGCGCGCCGCGTGAGCTCGTCAGAAGCAGCGCCTATTCCTCATGGCCTTGATCGCCCGAAAAAGCTGGACTGACGCCGCCAGAGCGGAGCCGGAGGCGCTTGGCCCTCGGGGCGTGGCGGGTTTTGCGGCCTGACGTCAGTTCCCCTGATCCTTTGCCGGATTGGCTTGCTTGAAGGAGCCCTGATCCCTGGCCGAAGGCGGCCCAGCCTTCAATGTCCTGCCCGCTCCACCTGGCTTCGCCAGCCGTGTTGAACATGAAGCCCGTGCCTCATGCCTTCAGCCTTTCGGGGGGCATCAGCAAGCCAAACCGACAAAATGAAGGAGGAACGACATGGCACGCGAAAACACCACCAACACCCAGACCCTCAACGCGCCGGACTACCTGGCCTGGCACGTCACCCAGAAGGGCGAAAAGGCCTTCTGGAGCAAGGTCGGCGCCGCCTGGAAGCACAAGGACGGACGCGGCTACACGCTCCAGCTGGAGACCTGCCCGATCAACGGCCGCATCGTCCTGCGCCAGCCGCTCGAAGAAGCACCGGAAAACTCCAGCGAAGCGGGGCGCGCATGAGCGCCCCCCTTTCACCTCAAGGCTACACGCCCGGCCATCCCTGGCACTACCACTTGGGCGGTGCGGTGCCCTCTCCGAGAGAAATCCGTGCCGCCGTGCGCCTCAGCGGGTATCTCGGCTACCGCGAGCCTGAAATCCGCAGCGCGGCCGCTCTGGCCGAACCGGCCCGCACCCGCGCACTGGATGCGATCCGCCGCGATGTCTGCAACGGCTTGCGCGCCGATATCTCGCGTTACCGCGAGGTCGCGCGGGCACTGCACGCCGAACGATGTGCCGCAGTTGGTAAACCCTTAGCCGCCTCGTGCAGCGATACCTGCACCAGCATGAGCCTCAAATATGCCCATATCGCAAACGGCTTTGCCCATTTGGATTTGCTGGACCGCTTGCCGAAGCAGATGTCGCTATTCTGAATTCTTGAAGCACCCTCGCTACAGCAGGGTGCTTCAATTCAGTTCGACCAGGATGCGGTCATTCCAAGCAATGCATTCGCGCAGCTGGATGTACTGGTAGTGCCCCGTGAAGTGGTGTAGGAACTGGCGACCACCTGCTTCTTCATAGCTGGTGTCGCTCGTTCACTGAGCGGCGATCATCGTCGCCGCGCGGTCATCGTCGCATACGCCTGTCAGCTTT
>Ga0208979_100713_pt1 | contig 12070 bp, 15 predicted proteins | sample HotLakConsUCCSLE_FD_184738 | JGI IMG/M metagenome (GOLD analysis project Ga0208979, IMG submission 184738) | Hypersaline microbial mat communities from Hot Lake, Washington, USA - Hot Lake Consortium UCC-SLE (SPAdes) | ecosystem: Environmental > Aquatic > Non-marine Saline and Alkaline >... | reverse complement strand
GCAGGCCGGGCCGCTCCAGCGTGCCGCCGGAGACGCCGCCGTCGTCGTACCGGTCGCGGACGAGCACCCACCCCTCGGAGCGCTGGCTGGCGATGTACGCCTCGCATGCCTCGCGCTGGGCGTGAAGGGAGTTGAACTCCTGTGCCAGGCCTTCCTCGGAGGACTTCCGGGTGTAGACGGCGCAGCGGAGCTTCCGCACGACAGATTTGGTCACGCGGCTCTCCGGTGGTTCTTGAGGCCCCAGAACACCCAGCCATTCCAGCGCGTGCCGGTGATGGCGCGGGCGATGACCGATGAGACGAAGGCGCGGTTTGAGCACGACGTCCGCGCGCTCTTCCTCGCCGATATGCGCGGCGACCACTGCCGCGTCGGATGGTACGATGATGCCGACGAAATCAACCTCGTCGTCGAGCACGGCTCTCCGGTCAACACGACCGAGGTGGTCGGGGAGGCCGAGAGCTGGGTGATCAGCTTCCGCGCGGCAGAACATGCGACCCTGATCTATTCCGCCGCGACAGCGCTCCTCAAGATCGGCGGCGTCGCCAAAGCGCGCCGCGCCGAGGTAGCCGAGATCTTCGCGCGCACGATGCTCGGTCGGCCGGGCTTCTTCGCTGCCGAGGATGCGCAGAACATCTACACGCTGGAGCCTGTCGAGCGCGCCGGCTACGGCTACGCCCTGCAGGCCGCATACGATCCGAGCATCCGGCGCGTTCAGATCACGGAAGCGCAGATCGACCGGGTCATGCTTGACCATCGGTCGGGAGAGGAGCGCGTTGCGCACTCGCTCATCGCCCGCGATACGCGTGGCGGTGAGGCGCTGGCAAGGCTCGGCGACGCCATGCGCGGACAGCCGATGGGCGGCGAGTGGCGGCTCAACTATCTCTCGATCCGCGTGGAGATCGAAGCGGGCGGCTCACGGCCGTCGCGCGTCGCAGTGAAGGTGAAGCCGCCGTCGAGCGTGCAGTTCAAGCGCGAGCGCTTCGAGCACACCATCGTGACCCTCCTCCGCCGCAACGGGCTCGTCCATGACCGAAACGCTCGCGAGCTTGCTCACGCGGCTGAGTGAGGGCGACGGGCCTGCACTCCTCTGGGGCCGGGAGGCGCGGCCGTTCTTCGGGCCGCTGTTCGACCGGCTCGTCTCACGGGGCGTTCTCGTCGAGAACGCTCCAGACTCGACATGGCACCTGTGCGCGGACTGCGAGTGCGGTCTCGACGCACGGCCAATCGAGGTCATCAGCGGCCGCAACGTGGCCGTTTGCCCACTCGATCGCGGCGCGGACCGTGTTCTTGAGCCCGACGACATCCGCAGCTTCACGATCGACCGAGAGGCCCTCGTTCGCGAGATCTCTCGGGACAGCGGACTTGGCGAGCCGTCCCCAATCGGCATCGGCGGCGTATGGATTCTCGAGGAGACGGAAGCGGAACGCCTCCTCGCGATCGCGCTTTCGCGCAAGAGCGCCGTTCAAGAGCTCGTTTCACTCGCGCTCCAGCGTCTCGCTCACGGTCGTCCGGTCACGTTCGTCGCTCCGCGCCTGTCGGCCCCGGATGTACTGCGCCTCCAGGCGGCTGGGGTCCATCTGGTGGAGCTTTCGTCTGTCTTCGTCGTGGGTACGGATAAGCCGTTCGGGCTTGATCCGCTCGCCCTCGATCCACTGCCGGACGGACCGGTCCTCGTCGTGAGGCGCGCCAGCTTTTCCGTGGAGTTCGACGGGCATCGTGCCGAACTGGGCGTGCAGACGATGAACCTGATGGTGGCCCTCGCGGAGCGGGCTCTGACCGACAAGCCCATACTCACTCATCACGAGGTCTCGGATCTCACGAACCGCGTCCCGAGGGATATCATTCGCGACTTGCGGGACGGGCTGACCGGCTCCGGACTGAGCGAGGCGCAGGCGAAGGAGATCGTGCGGTCGGTGTCGTCGCGCGGATACCGGATCGGGCTTCCGAAGGCCGCTCTGCGGCTCCTGCCGTAGGCTCTCCCACAACCGTCCCACAACAGGCCCACCGCCTTCCCACCAACGGCGGCCGCCACCTCGGCAGGGTCACGGCATCAACGCGATGCACGAGGCTCAACCGATGCCGACCGATCTTTCCGCCGACGACCTCAACCTTCTGCTCTCCGAGGCGGACGCCGCCGCGCGCCGGCTGCGGCGTACCCTGCACCTCCCCCATGGCGATCTCGCCGATCTCCGACAGGACCTTCTCCTAGATCTGATAGCGCGCCTGCCGGGCTTCGACCCGCGCCGCGGGAGTCTCGGCGCGTTCGCGAACACAGTGCTGCGCCATCGGTCCACGGAGATCGCCGACCGGGTCCTGTCCGACCGGCGGCTCTTCGGCGAGCACCCGGTCTCGCTCGACGCGCCGGTCGCCGAGGACGACGTGCTGACGAGCCTCGGCGACACCATCGCCGAGAGTGAAGGGCTGTCCGCGTGGCACGGCCAGCCGACCGACCGGATCGCGGAGGTGGAGCGCCGGATCGACGTCGATCGTGCGCTTGGCCTGGTTCCGAGCTCCAGCGTCCGCCTCTGCGCGGGGCTCGCCGCGAAACCGGCTGATCGCGTCGCGGCAGATGGTCCTCTGTCCCGCGCCACTGTCCGCCGCCGGATCACTGAGCTGCGCCACGTGCTGACCGCCCACGGGCTTCAGTCGGCGTGAGCCGGTTTGCGGACGCCACCGGTAGAGCCCAATCATGAGCAACATCCTCACCTTCACCCGGCCGGCGTCGCCGCTGACCGAGATCGAGCTCTGCGGCTGGATCGGTCAGGCGTCGCCCGGCGCGGCGCTCGAGTACCACCGCGGCTTCCTCGCGCTCGACACCGTCGCGGCCGCAAAGCGCCTCCCTGAGGAGCAGCGGGCGGAGCTCCTGCGCGTCGCCCGCCGCGCGATGTGGGCGTCCGAGCAGGAGCTCGTCCACCTCGTGCAGCGCCGGCTGGGGCCGGACTGCTTCTCCTACCTCGCGATCGCGCGCCCGAAGCTCCGCCAGGAGCGCGTGTCGCTCTGCCAACTCCTGACCCAAGAGGCTGCCTGATGATCGCATCCGTTGCGACGGCGCGCCACGACGCGCGCGCCAACCATGTCCGGCTCGAGGATCTCGACCGGATGGAGATCGGCGAGATCGCCGCGCTCCCGGCCGAGGACCTCGCTCTCCTCCAGGACGAGGCCACCACGGCGCTCGACGCCGCGAAACGCCTCAAGGAGTGGCTCGACGGCGCTATCGCGCTCCGCTTCGCCGAGCGGGCCACTGCCGCCCGGCGTGCCGAGGGCAAGGACATCGGCACGATCCGGTTCGAGGACGGCGCCGTGACCATTGTCGCCGACCTGCCGAAGAAGGTCGACTGGGACCAGGACGCGCTTGCCGAGATCGTCGAGCGGATCCGCGAGAGCAAAGACGATCCGTCCGACTACGTCGAGACGGTCTTCAAAGTCTCGGAGCGCCGCTACGGCGCATGGCCGCCCGCAATAGCCAAGACCTTCGAGCCCGCCCGCACCGTCCGCACGGGCCGCGAGACCTTCCGCCTTTCCCTGACCACCGAGGTGTCCCGATGACCGCTCTCGCCAAGCTGCGCGCGTCGAACTACGCGCTCCACGCGCTCCCCGAGACCATCCCCGTGCCGGTGCAGCCGCCCGCGCGCTCCGAGCCGATCGAGAAGCCGCTCGTCGAGGCGACCGTCGACGAGCTCACGTTCGCGATCGCCCCGGCGGAGGAGGCGTTCCACGCGGCGGCCGAGCGCATGCACGCGCTCAAGAAGCTGCTCCGGCTCGCCCGCGAGGCCGGCGCCATCGGCATCGACCGTCCGGTCGACGTCGTCGCGAGGGCCCGCTGATGGGCCTTCCCATCATCACAGCCGACCAGCGGCTCGCCGAGCCGCGCGGCGTCAAGGCCGCCATCTTCGGCGCAAGCGGCCGCGGGAAGACCACGCTCCTGCGGACCCTGAACAGCGGGACCACGCTCTTCTACGACCTCGAGGCCGGCGATCTCGCCGTCGAGGGTCTGGCGGTCGATACGATCCGGCCGCGCACCTGGCGGGAATGCCGCGACTTCGCGGTGTTCATCGGCGGCGCGAACCCGGCACTGCGCGAGGACCAGCCCTTCAGCAAGGAGCACTACGAGGCGGTTTGCGCCAAGTTCGGCGACCCGGCCTTGCTCGAGAAGTACGACACGATCTTCGTCGACTCGATCACCGTGGCGGGGCGGCTCTGCTTCCAGTGGTGCAAGGGTCAGCCGGAAGCGACGTCGGAGAAGACCGGGAAACCGGACGTCCGCGGCGCCTACGGGCTGCACGGCCGCGAGATGATCGCCTGGCTCACCCATCTCCAGCACACGCGGGCGAAGAACGTGATCTTCGTCGGGATCCTCGACGAGAAGCTCGACGACTTCAATCGCAAGGTCTTCGTCCCGCAGATCGACGGATCGAAGACCGGGCTCGAGTTGCCGGGCATCGTCGACGAGGTGCTGACCCTCGCTTCGCTGCCCGACGACAAGGGCGTGCCGCAGCGGGTCTTCGTCTGCCACACGCAGAACGAGTGGGGCTACCCCGCGAAGGATCGTTCCGGCCGGCTCGATCTGCTGGAGCCCCCGCATCTCGGCAAGCTCATCGAGAAGATCCGCCGTCCGCTCCCGATCGAGGCGCGCCCTCTCGTGACCGACGCGCCGCGAATGCCGGCGCCTGCCGTCACCGCCCGACACAACCCCTCCACCTGAAAGGAACCCCACGCATGTCCGCTTCCTGGTTCGACTTCACCGACGCCCCCTCGAACGTGAACATCATCCCGAAGGGCACGCTCGCCAAGGTGCGGGTCACCATCCGCCCCGGCGGCTACGACAATCCCGAGAAGGGCTGGACCGGCGGCTACGCCACCCGAGGCTCGACGGGCGCGGTGTACCTCAACGCCGAGTACACCGTCCTCGATGGCCAGTACGCCGGCCGGAAGATCTGGTCGCTGATCGGGCTCCACAGCGAGAAGGGTCCGACGTGGGCGGAGATGGGCCGCAGCTTCGTTCGCAACATGCTGTGCTCGGCCCGCGGTGTCTCCGCGAAGGACAAGACGCCGGCCGCGGACGAGGCGCTCAGGATCACCGGCTTCCACGATCTCGACGGCCTCGAGTTCGTCGCCCGCATCGACGTCGGCACGGACACCGAGGGCCAGGAGAAGAACGAGATCCGCACGGCGATCACGCCGGGCCATCGCGACTATGCGCAGCTGATGGGCCGCATCCCGGGCCCGCGTCCCGCGGCGGCGAGCGGTCCTGGCCATCCTGCGCCCGGCCACGCCGCACCGAGCCGTCCGGCGACGGGCCGCCCGCAGTGGGCGCAGTGACGGGAGCGCCCGATGCTTCTCCGTCCGCGACAGAAGGTGTTCGTCGAGCGCAGCGTGAGCGCGCTCGGCGAGCACGGCAACACCCTCGGCGTGGCTCTACCGGTGCGGGAAAGACGATCATGCTGGCGGCCGTGGCCGGCACAACGGTCGGCGGCACGGACGCGAAGGCGTGCGTGCTCGCCCACCGCGATGAGCTGACGGACCAGAACCGGGCGAAGTTCGCCAGGGTGAACCCGGATCTCACCACCTCGGTGGTCGACGCCACGGAGAAGTCGTGGGACGGCCAGGTCACCTTCGCCATGGTGCCGACGCTCGCGCGGCCGGCGAACCTCGACCAGATGCCGGCCCTCGACCTCCTCGTCATCGACGAGGCGCACCATGCGGTGGCGGCGAGCTATCGCCGCATCATCGACCGGGCCCTTCAGCGCAACCCCATGTGCCGGGTCTACGGTGTCACCGCCACGCCGGGCCGAGGTGACCGGAAGGGCCTGCGCGACGTGTTCTCCAACGTCGCCGACCAGATCCGCATCCGCGAGCTGATCGCCTCGGGACACCTGGTGCCGCCGCGCACCTTCGTCCTCGACGTCGGCGTCCAGGAGGACCTCGGCAAGGTGCGGCGCACCGCCGAGGACTTCGACATGGCCGCGGTGGACGCGATCATGAACCGGGCGCCGGTCACGGAGGCCATCATCCGGCACTGGAAGGAGAAGGCCGGCGATCGGCAGACCGTCGTCTTCGCCTCCACCGTCGCGCACGCCCGGAACGTCGCCGACGCGTTCCGCGCGGCCGGCGTCGCCGCCGGGATGGTCGATGGCGACATGCCGTCCGCGGAGCGGGAGGCGACGCTCGCCGCGTACGCCGCAGGCCGGCTCGAGGTGATCGTCAACGTCGCCGTCCTGACGGAGGGGTGGGATCATCCGCCCACGAGCTGCGTCGTCCTGCTGCGGCCGAGCTCGTACAAGTCGACGCTGATCCAGATGGTGGGGCGGGGCCTCAGGACCGTCTCGCCCGAGGAGCACCCGGGGGTCGTCAAGACCGACTGCATCGTCCTCGACTTCGGCACGTCCACGCGGATTCACGGCTCGATCGAGCAGGACGTCACGCTCGAGCACCGCGACCGCGAGGGTGAGGCGCCGATGCGGGTCTGCGCAGGCTGCGGCGGGCTCGTTCCCATCGCCGCGGCCGAGTGCCCGCTCTGCGGCGAGACCTTTTTCGACCTGGAGAGCGAGGGCAGCACCGACGAGGCGCCGGACGGCGTGCTGTCCGACTTCGTCATGTGCGAGATCGACCTTCTGAAGCGCTCCAGCTTCGCATGGGTCGACCTCCTCGGCGACGACGCCGCGCTTGTGGCAAACGGCTTCGCCGCGTGGGGCGGCGCCTTCTTCCTCGCCGGCCGCTGGTACAGCGTAGGCGGCCGCTCCCGGCACCGGCCGAAGCTTCTCGCGATCGGCGAGCGGGCGGTATGCCTCGCCGCGGCGGACGACTGGCTCAACGAATACGAGACGGACGAGAGCGCCCACAAGACCCGTCGCTGGCTGCACGAGGCGCCGACCCAGAAGCAACTCGCTTACCTCCCGGCAGAGCACCGGCTCGACTTCGGGCTCACCCGCTATCGCGCCTCGGCGATGCTGACGTTCCAGTTCAACCGCCGCGCCATTCAGGACCTCGTCGTGGCGGCGTCGGACGCCGCGCCGGTCGTCTTCGCGGAGGCTGCGTGATGGACCGAGTCATCCCCCGCTGCTTGCGTCCGCCGCTGGCGCCCGCGCTGGCACCTCTGCGCCGTCTGCTCAAGCCCCGCACGCGGCTTCGGCTGGGTGGATCCGTGGCCTTCGCGAAAGCCGCGGGCAACGCGCTGGTTCTGCTCGCGCGCCTGCCAGCGGTTCTGGAGCGGCCGTCTCAGGGAGTACGGCGGCGTGGTTGATCTCACCGAACAGGAGCATGCCGCCATCGGCCTCACCATGGGCCGGCTCGCCCGGCTGATGGAGGAGATCGGCTGGAACACCCGCTTCGCCGACCTCACGGAGGATCAGGTCCGCGCCCTCATCGGAGAGGCCGTCCAGGGCTTCCAGGAGGCGATGGCCGAGACCGCCGCGGCCGACCCGGAGATCCCGTTCTGATGCCGGACCTTGCCACTCTCCCCGTCGCCGACCGCCTCAACGCCCTCGTCGACGAGGCGCTTGAGGCCGAGCGGGCGGCGACCCCGCCGCGGGACTATCTCGGCGCATCCCGCCTCGGCCATCCGTGCGAGCGCGCGCTCCAGTTCGAGTTCGCGCACGCCCCGTTCGACGCGGGCGCCGGGCCGAACGGCCGCGCGCTCCGGATCTTCGCCATCGGCCACGCTCTCGAGGACCTCGCCGTCCGCTGGCTGCGCGCCGCAGGGCTCAATCTCTACACGCGCAAGGGCAACCGGCCGGACGGCGGCCAGTTCGGCTTCTCCGTCGCCGGCGGGCGCATCCGCGGCCACGTGGACGGCATCGTCGCCGATGCTCCCGCCATTCTCGGCCTCAAGGTCCCCGCGCTCTGGGAGTGCAAGACCATGAGCGCGAAGAACTGGCGTGACACCGTCGCGAAGGGCGTCGTCCTCGCTCGGCCGGTCTACGCCGCGCAGATCGCGCTCTACCAGGCGTACATGGAGCCTGCGGTCCCGGGCATCTCCGGGGCGCCCGCCCTCTTCACGGCCATCAACAAGGACACGGCCGAGCTCCACCACGAGCTCGTGCCGTTCGACGCCGCGCTCGCCCAGCGCATGAGCGACCGCGCCGTGCGGATCCTCCGCGCCACCGACGCGGGAGATCTCCTCCCGCGCATCGCCACCACCCGCGACTTCCACGAGTGCCGCTTCTGCCCCTGGGCGGAACGCTGCTGGGAGCTTGTCCCATGAGCGACGACCGCGATTCCGACACACCCGAGACGAAGGACACGTCCGAGACGCAGGAGCCGGCTGCGACCGAGGACAACGCGCCGAAGACCGACGACAACCTCGTCCACTTCAACCCCTGGCGCGACGCGAGCCAGACGCGCCGGCAGGTCGATGTCTTTGGCGACGAGCCGGACGTCGAGCAGATCGCGACGTTCATGAGCGTCGTGTTCGACTACTGCGAGGGGCTCATCCCCGTCCGCAGCTTCATCGACAAGGGCCAGGGGTTCGACGGCCGCCCTCACAACATCTGGGTCGCCGCCGACGAGGGCGTCGCCGAGAAGATGGGGACCTTCGCCCGGTGGGCCTGGCGCGAGGGCGCGGCCGTCTACGTCATCCCCGGCACTGTCGCCGAGCAGGGCAAGGCGAGGGCCGAGGACGTGGTGGCGATGCAGACCATCGTCGTCGACATCGACAGCGGTGACGTCAAGGCAAAGCTCGCGCACCTGAGGCGCCATCTCGGGCCGCCGACGATGCTGGTGGAGAGCGGCGGCGTCACCACCGAGGGCCAGCAGAAGTGCCACGTCTGGTGGAAGCTCTCCGAGCCGGCGAAGGGTGTGGACATTCGCCGCGTGTGCCGCCTCCGTGGAGAAATCGCCGCCAAGGCCGGCGGCGACATGCACTTCCGCTCGGCTCACCAGCCGATCCGGGTCGCCGGCAGCGTCTACTACAAGAACAACCTCAAGACCCTCGTGCAGATCGTCGAGGTGGATCCGTATCATCGGGTCGATCTCGAAGAATTCGCCGAGGCCGTCCAGGACATGCCGCCCGCGCCCGGCGTCTCGCTCGAGCCCTCGTTCGTCCGCGAGGACAAGCCGAAGGTGGACGACGTCCTGACGAGCCCGGTGCATGCCGGCGGAGCGGACAGTTGGTCCCGCTTCGAGGGCGCCTCCGCCGCCATCGGCCACTTCGTCCGCATGGTCCACGAGGGCCGCATGACGAAGGACGAGGGCTGGGAGGGCATCTGCCAGTACAACGCCGCCATGCTCCGCCCCGCCTGGTCGGTGGAGCGCCTCCAGCGCGAGTCGGAGCGCATCTGGGCGCTGCACGTGGAGCGCAACGGCCCGCCGCTCGTCCGCGCCACCGCCGGCCCGCCCGCGCCGCTCAGGATCGACGCCTTCACTCTCGGCGCCCTCCTCGACGACACGAGCCCGATGCCGGCGGACCTGATCGCGCCGCGCGTGCTCACCCCCGGCGGGCTCCTCGTGCTCGGCGGCGCGCCGAAGGTGGGCAAGTCCGACTTCCTGATCTCGTGGCTCGTCCACATGGCGGCCGGCGTCCCGTTCCTCGGCTTCACCCCACCGCGTCCACTCCGGATCTTCTACCTCCAGGCCGAGATCCAGTACCATTACCTTCGTGAGCGCCTCCAGGGCATCGGCCTCGACCCCGAGGTTTTGGCCGCCGCCCGGGATACCTTCGTCGCGACGCCGAAGCTGAAGCTCCTCCTGGACGAGGGCGGTGTCGGTGCCGTCGCCGAAGCGGTCGCGCAGCACTTTCCCGACACGCCGGTCGACATCCTGTGCATCGACCCCATCCGCAACGTCTTCGACGGCGGCCCCGAGGGCGGCGGGGAGAACGACAACGACGCGATGATGTTCTTCCTGCGCGAGCGGGTGGAGCCTCTGCGCGAGGTCGTGAACCCAGACGCCGGTGTCATCCTCGCCCACCACACGAAGAAGGTGGCGAAGACGCAGGTGAAGGAGGACCCCTTCCTGGCGCTCTCCGGCGCCAGCTCGCTCCGCGGCTTCTACACCTCCGGCATCATCATGCACCGCCCGGACGAGGAGCGCACCGAGCGCCGCCTCGAGATCGAGCTGCGGAACGGCCCGGCCCTGCCGCCCATGACCGTCGACAAGCGCGGCGGGCGTTGGGTGGAGATCCGACAGCAGGGGGAGCGCCTCGTTCGCGCCGAGTACGGCGCACAGCTCGACGCGGAGCGCCTTCGCAAGCGCGACGCGATCCTCGAGCTGCTGCTCAGCGAAGCCGCCGAGGGGCGCATGTACAGCGCCTACCAGTTCGCCGAGACCTTCGAGAACAAGGCTGGCCTCGGTGGCCTCTCGACCATCCGCGAGCGCCTCAGCGTGCTCGCCACGAAGGGGTACGTGAAGTTCGTGAAGGACGACGCCGCGAAGGATCTCGGCCTCGACAGCGCGCGGCTGAAGTTCGGCTTCCTGTGCGTGGAGGGAATGGTCCTCGGGCCGCTCGGAGAAGCCGTCGACGAGGAGACCGGTGAGATCGTCCGGATGGGCCGACCGGTTCTCCCGAGCCACTACAAATGCTCCCAGACCGGCGCGGCGCTGCCCGTCGAGAACCCATCCGTCTGGGTCTACCGCGAGGAGGATCCGGAGTGACCGACTCCCTCACCGTCCCGCAATCCAGTTGCCAAAACGCGTTGGCAACTGGCCAGTTGTCATTGGCAACTGGCGTCTGGCAACTGCGCTGGCAACTGGAAAGTGTCAGCAGAAACAGTGGCTTAGCCCTCGCGATCCAGTTGCCAACGCCGGCCCAGTTGTCAAAAAATTGGCAACTGGAAACTGGCCGTTTTTTCAATGGCTTAGTCCAGTTGCCAGTTGCCAGACAGATCCCCCCTAAAGGGGGAGCGCGCCCATGGGGCGCCGCGCTCCCCCTAGGGGCTGGGTCGCGACCTATCCACCGTGTCCATCGGGAGCATGTCATGCCCGTGTCTGATCCTGCGCTCGAAGCGCAATCCGTGACACTCGTCCGCCAGCCTGCTGCGCATGGAGACGCGGCCTGGCTCGCCCTCGACCTCGGCACCACCACCGGCTGGGCGCTGCGCACCCGCGAGCGCACGGTCGTCAGCGGGACGGTGTCGTTCCGTCCCAGCCGGTACGACGGCGGCGGCATGCGCTACCTGCGCTTCCGCGGCTGGCTCGACGAGATCGCGGACAACGCCGGCGGGCTCGGCGCGGTGTGGTTCGAAGAGGTCCGATCCCACGCGGGGACCGACGCGGCACACGTCTTTGGTGGCTTCCTGGCCACGCTGTCCGCCTGGTGCGAGCAGCGGTCGATCCCCTACCAGGGCGTCCCGGTCGGCACGCTGAAGCGCTTCGCGACGGGCAAGGGCAACGCCGGCAAGGAGGCGGTTCTAGCGGCCATGCGCGCCCGTGGGTTCGCCCCGGCCGACGACAACGAGGCCGACGCGCTGGCGCTGCTCCTGTGGGCGCTGGAGACCCGTGGAGGCGCCCGATGAGCCGCGAGATCCTGCAGGAGGTCGAGGAGATCCTCGATGACCGCGCCGCCGCCTACGGGCCCGCTGAGGCCTCGATGGCGACCATCGCGGCGCGGTGGTCGATCACGCTCGGGCGGAGGATCACACCGGCCGAGGTGGTCCTGTGCCTCATCGACCTGAAGCTCGCCCGGCTCGCACACGACCCCCGCTACCGCGACGGCGTGGTGGACGTCATCGGCTACGCGGCCATGCTCCCGGAGGTGACACGATGAGGTGGCACCCGCCCGGCTGCGGCGGCCGGCGCCGCGACCCCGAGGCGGTGAAGCGCGACGGCTGGCGCGACCACGGGCTTCTCGCCGTCGCGGTGGACGACGCGCGGCTCACGTGGCCCGAGCGCGAGCTCGTCCGACAGCTCGGAGAGAGGCTCTACGGCAAGCGGTCGGAGGAGAGGCAGCATGCGTGAATGGACGCGCGCCGACGTGGAGGCGCGGCTGGAAGCGGCCGCACGGGTCATGCGTGCCCAGCCGCGAGTCGGACCGCAGGGTACGTTCAACGCCTGGCCGGCGTACTTCCACGAGTTCGCGGACAAGGTCGGGCAGCAGCCGGAGATGCGCCGGCCGCTCCCCTCGCCGCGCGCCGTCACC
>Ga0208979_100709_pt1 | contig 12230 bp, 10 predicted proteins | sample HotLakConsUCCSLE_FD_184738 | JGI IMG/M metagenome (GOLD analysis project Ga0208979, IMG submission 184738) | Hypersaline microbial mat communities from Hot Lake, Washington, USA - Hot Lake Consortium UCC-SLE (SPAdes) | ecosystem: Environmental > Aquatic > Non-marine Saline and Alkaline >... | reverse complement strand
TCTGCTGGCGAGCCGAGGGTCAAATCGCCAAAGTTGATTGATTCGGCTTCTTAAGGAGCTTGGCTGCCCGCAACTCGTAATCTGATATCTGAAGTTTCAAAGGATCCTTCCAGGCTATCTGGTTCAGCAAAGATGCTGAAGCCTTCTTGCAGGCCGCCGTGACCCTCGGCTCGCCATCAGACAACACCACTCCCCGCTGGCCACCCAATGTCCTGCTGCTTGTGTAACTTATTAAGATTCCACACTTAGGCTACTCCGAAGACGTCTGGGGACGCCAGAAGCGGGCGATTGCAGGTTTTACGCTGATTCCATGGACAAGAATTGACAGGGCCACCGTGACCAGGACCAGGTGAAGCAGCTCCAGTCCCAACTCGTCGGGCAGTCCATGCTGAATGGCGTACATCAGATAGTACATCGAGCCGATACCGCGAACGCCGAACCAGCCGGCGAGGTGACGAACCCGCATGGATGAACGGGTTCCCAACAATCCCAGATGGACACTCAACGGGCGGGCAACCAGGAACACAAACAGGGCGAAGCCAAGCGCCCGCCAACTCCAGGAGTTCCAGAAGAGCGAACCGCCAATCAGCAAGACAAGCACGATCTCCGACAAGCGCTCAAGGAGCTCATTGAATGCCAGCGAACTTTCGCTGACATGCTCGTGTGTCTCAGTGCGGGAACTTTCGCCCTGAACTGGTTCGACATCTTCCGGATAGTCCTGAATCTTGTCAGCCAGTTTCAGTTCGGTGTGGCGCAATGCGACCGCTGCGCTGAAAACAGCGAGAAATCCCCACGCATCCAGCAGCAAGCAGATACCGTAGACGAAGGCAATCAGCCCCAGACCGAGAAAGCTTTCAAGAAACTCGGTACCCGCAAAGCGCGTGCGCAAACGGTAGACGAGCCAGCCGGCAGCACACCCCATCACGATCCCGATGCCAACGCCGGCGCCGCAGGCCCAGAGCACATCCATCAACAACCAGCGCCCACCGGCATTGCCGAGATCATGGAGTCCAAGCAGACCAAGTCCGAGCATGATGAACGGAAATGCGCTGCCATCGTTGATACCGGCTTCGCAGGTCAAGGTAAAGCGAAGATCGTCGGAATCGCCGGCATGACGGACCTGGACTTCGGTGGCCAGGACCGGATCAGTCGGTGCGATAACGGCCCCGAGCAGGACTGCAGCCCCCAGCGGCAAGCTCAGCCAGTAGTGCCCGAACAGGGTTACCAGTCCGACGGTAATCGCCATCGAGACGACCGCCAGTTGCAACGGTGCGCGCCAGCGCCGGAACGTTGCCGGTGCCGGCATTTTTACACCCGCACAGTACAGCGAGACAAGCACCGCAATTTCGGTCAGAATTTCGAGCAAGGCCGATTCTTTCAATGGGTTGAAATGAAACAGTCCGAAACCCATCGGCCCGACAATACATCCAACGAGCAGGTAAACCATCGCAGACGTTATCGGAATACTTTTGAGGTAGGAAAAAGAAAAACCCACTACCAACAGCAACAGCCCAATCAATATGAACCAGGTAGCAGTCGTCATTTGTTCAGAGATTCCTTGAAACTCAAAGCGCCGGCGCGAACAGATTCGCTCCTCTTGATGCTATACGAAACCAGAGCGACATGTCGGCAACAGCATCGTCATCCATCTCGTGCGAACTGGAAAAATCAACCTCGAACATTCGCTCGACCTGGCCGGGGAATGTCGGATCGGCAACCAGAGCGGTCAGTTCAAAATTGAGGCGAAACGAGCGATTGTCCATGTTGACCGTGCTGACGGCGGCACCGATGTTGTCAATCAGAAAGACCTTGGCATGCATCATTCCCGGCTGGTAGCGGAAAATTCTGACACCGGCCGCGCTCAGTATGTCCATGTAGTTGTGTGCTGCAAGGTCGGCCAGACGACTGTCGCCACGCTCGGGTATCAACAGGCGCACGTCAAGCCCACCCAGGGCGGCAAGTTTCAGCGCAGCCACCACGCCTTCGTCGGGAACCAGATACGGACTGGATATCCAGATCCGCTCCTCGGCCAGATGGATGAACTGCTGCACCATCAGGCTGGCAGTTTCGAATTGATCGGCTGGCCCGGTTGGAATCACCAGGATCGGGACTCCGTCATTGGCAACCGGCTGCGGGTGCCATGACACGGCAGGCAGATCCACGGTGACCCAGCGCCAGTCTTCAAGGAAGGAAAGCTGCAGGTTCAGCACTGCCGGACCCTCGATCTTGACATGGGCATCGCGCCAGCCGTCGGATTCGTACTCGTCTCCCATATTCAGACCACCGACCCAGCCGACCTTGCCATCAGCGATAACCAGTTTGCGGTGGTTGCGAAAATTGAGCTGGAAGCGATCGATCCAGCTTTCACTCTGGAAAAATGATCGAATCTCGACGCCCGCTTCGGTGAGTTCGCTGATATACGACCTGCCCAATTCGAGACTGCCGATACTGTCGAACAATACATACACCCTCACCCCCTCGCGTGCTTTCCGGATCAGTCGACGCTGGAGCTCTCGCCCTCGCTCGTCGTCGCGAACAATGTAGAACTGCACCAGCAGGTAATCCTCTGCGGCATCGATACCGTCGAAGATGCTTTCGAAGATGGCACTACCGTCAATCAGCAGCTCCGCCCGGTTGCCGTCGACAGACGGGATATGAGCCAACTGCTCGACAGTGCGAAACTTCGGATCCTGGTCGGTCCACTCGGTGCGGAAGGGATCCAGTTCTGCCCTGTGAGACTCCAGCAATTCGTTCAGCGCCGTTACCCGCTGACGCCGTATTTGCACATAGTCATCGACCCGGCTTCGACCAAACACCCAGTAGGCCGGAACGGCCAGATAGGGAATCGTATTCAGCGATACGACCCATGCAACCGTGCCCGGAGCGGTGCGAGCACCCATCAAGGCGTGAAGTGAGGTTGCGAAGCCGATCAGTTGGGCGACCAGCACGACCGCAGAAACCGTAAACATTCGTCTGAGTTTGCCATGTCTGTTCATGTGGCAGGATCGCACGGGCATCTTCAGGATTTCTGTACGCTTGCGAACAGTAGCACGCTGTGTGCGATAGCGAACAGCCATTTGAACACCTGTCGCTTTCTACAATCTTGTCATGTCCTGTCGGTCGCCAGCATCCTCTCGCCGGTACTGGAAGCCGCTGACATAGCCAAGAACTCAGGCGCCAATCAAATGTGTGCCTAGGCAGGTGTGCCAGCGCACAGATAGGAGCGAAAAAGTTGTTCAAGCTGGTGATCCTGTGCTCGCATTGAGCACCATACATCCAGTTCTACTGGAGGATATCTAGCATGTTTACTTCAAGCAAAACGCTTCCTGGCACCAAGTTCGCCTATGCCCTATTGATTTCGGTTCTGGGTATTGCATTCTTGACTGCCTGTTCCACGGCCCCCCGCACTGTTGATGACAGAAGCGACCTGAGGCAGGACGCATCGTCAGCACTGAACCTGGCCAGATCCAGCAACCAGAGTTTTGACTCCATCATCGCCAACGCACCTGGCTTCGCGGTATTCCCATCCGTTAGCAAGGGCGCTGCCGGAGTTGGCGGAGCCTATGGTCGTGGCATTGTCTACATGAACGGCACGCCGGTCGGCTATACCGATTTGAGTCAGGCCACTATCGGCGCTCAGCTCGGCGGCCAGACCTATACCCAGTTCGTGGTTTTCGAATCCGTCGAGGCTCTCAATCGTTTCCGCGAGGGCAACTATGAATTCAGCGCTCAGGCTACTGCGGTTGCTTTGCACTCCGGGCGGGGAACGAACGCCCAGTTCGAAGAGGGTGTTGCCGTATTCACCATGGATGAAAAAGGCTTGATGTTCGAAGCCGCCGTCGGTGGACAGAAGTTCTCCTATGAGGCTTTCGCTTCCCGGTAACGTTGGCAGATATCGTAGATTCAGCGCTGTATCTGATACTTGTTCTGGTGTCAACCTGCTCGATTGGGATGGTAAGGAACCTCTGAACAAGTCTATCCGCGTAGACTTGTTCAGAGGTTCCTTAACTGTCTTATAGAAAAAAGCCCCCGCCTGGGCAGGGGCTTGAGCGTTTTATCCAACGCAGGACAATGATGACAAGTCAGGGATGCTTGGTTTCGGATTTTCCACCACCGGGATTACTGGTCGCGATTTTGCCCTCCTTGTCCTTGCTCTTGTTCTGATTTTCGCTTTTGTTGTCGAAACCCTTGGCGGACTTGTCGTGCTGCCCTTGTTGTCCAGGCTGATTCTGTTGACCAGCCTGACGGTTGCCGTTGGATTTGTCCTGCTGCGCCTGCTGACCAGGTTGGGTCTTCTGACCAGACTGGCGATTGCTGTCGGTAGTATGTTCGGTAGTCATGATGATTCCTTTTGTTGGAGTTTGGTAGCGGCCAAGCGTGCTTCCGGTGAGCTGCCACTCATCGATCGCCGACCGAACCATCAAACTACAAGCTGGCAATCCCTAGGTCCGTTCGTTTCCCCACAAAGTGCTCACAGATTTGGTCAGACGCTTTCTAATGTGTTCTGACGAACAGACGGGAATCGGGACAGAAGTAACCATGGGTCTTTGAACGGATACTGCATCGCCTCACCCTTTCCGGAAGGCGACGGTTCCATGCCAGGGAAAATTCATGGCCTTGTCAACGAGATCCATTCCCATGTCAATTGAAGCGCTTGAGACCAATTTACTGATCGATCGACTGCCCGCCCGCGCTGCGCGAACATTGCTAGCCGACTGTCACCCGATTGAGCTCGAGTTTGATCAAGAGCTCGCCGAAGCCGGTACGCCAATTGAACGGGTGCTGTTTCCGACGACGGCGATCATTTCGGTCATGGCCAAGGTCGATGGCTACAACCCGCTGGAGATGGGCATGATCGGCTTCGAAGGCATGCTGGGTGCTTCGCTGGCTCTTGGGATCAAGCGCCAGCCTATGCCCGCCATCGTTCAGGGTGCCGGTACTGCTCTGGCGCTATCGGCAGCGGGATTCCGAAGTCAGTTGAAGAACAGCCCGGCATTGAAACGCATCGTCGATGGTTATCTGTTCGTATTGGTCGAGCAACTGTCCCAGACTGCTGCTTGCAATGCCTTTCATCAAGTCGCGGCCCGTCTGGCCCGATGGTTGCTGATGATGGACGACCGCGCCCGGGGCAGGCCCCTGGCACTCACCCATCTGTTTCTGTCGGACATGCTGGGCGTGCGTCGCAGCGCGGTCACCATCGCGGCCGGACAAATGCAGGAAAAACAGCTGATCCGCTATGCCCGCGGCCATATCCAGGTACTATCGCGCTCCGGCCTGGAGGCCATCGCCTGCGAATGCTATTCGGCGGCCCTGAACGCCTATCAACGACAATTCGTTTCCGGAGATCGCTGAACAGCTTCATGATCGGGTTTACCTGGCCGATGACAATTTGATCGGTGTTGTCCAGGATCGGGAAACCAATGTGCGACAGCGTACCGACATGGCGAGTCGGCACTGGCAATCTTTGATGTTCTTAGCCGACTTGTCGGCGCAGCCACAGACAGGGTAGCCAATGAAAACGCTCTCACCTCGAAATATCATCCCGCTAGTTGCCATGATCTTTGCCGCTCTCTTTCTTTCGGCCTGCGCGGTCAATCCGGTCAGCGGGGAACGTGACTTTGTGCTGATCAGCGAAGATCAGGAGATCGCAATGGGTGCCGAGGGTGCCCAAAGCGTGGCCGCGACCATCGGCGAGGTCGACGATCCGGCCCTTCAGCAGTATGTTCAGACCCTGGGAGAGCGCCTGGCGGTCGACTCGGAGCGGCCAGATCTGCCGTGGACCTTCCGCGTGCTCGATGACCCGGCGCCCAATGCCTTTGCTTTTCCCGGCGGCTACATCTTCATCACCCGTGGCCTGATGGGTCTGATGGGCAACGAGGCGGAACTGGTCAGCGTGCTTGGCCATGAGATCGGGCATGTCACAGCCCGCCACTCGGTCGTGATGATGAGTCGCGCCCAGGCTGCCCAGATCGGTCTGGGTATCGGCAGCATGGTCAGTCCCGAACTGGCCCAGTTCAGTGAAGCGCTTGCCGGCGGCCTGGGGCTGCTTTTCTTGAGCTACAGCCGGGACGCCGAGCGCCAGGCCGATGATCTGGGCTTCGGCTATGCGCTCGATCACGGTTATGACGTACGCGAAATGGTCAATGTCTTTGCCGCGCTGCAGCGCGCTGGTGACCTGGCCGGCAACAGCCCGCTACCTGACTGGCAATCCAGCCACCCCGAACCGGCCGAGCGCATTCAGCGCATCGAGAATCAGCTCGCCGCCCTCGACCAACCACTCGGTCAAGCTCGCATCGGCTCCGACGAATATATGGGCCATATCGATGGCATGGTCTACGGCGTCAACCCACGTCAGGGCTATTTCGACGATCAACGTTTCAATCACCCCGAGATGGCATTCCGAATCGACTTTCCGCGTGACTGGAAGACCCAGAACATGGCCCAGGCAGTCCTGGCCGGCAGTCCTGACCAGGATGCATTGATCCAGCTTGACCTGGCCCAGGGTTCGCCCGAAGAGGCCGCCAATCAGTTTTTTGCGCAGGAAGGACTGACCAACAGCGACCGTTCACAACGCTCGATCAATGGTCTGGAAGCGAGAATGGGGCGATTCCAGGCTCGGACCCAGAACGGCGAGGTCAGCGGAAGAGCCGCGTTCATCAGTCACGGGGGTCAGACATTTCGCCTGGTGGCCTACACCGACAGCAGCCTGATCCGACGCCATGACCCGGCTTTCGAAGCCACACTGACCAGTTTCGCGCGCCTGACCGATCGCCAGGCCCTGAACCGTCAGCCGGACCGCATTTCCATCGAGCGCGCAAACCAGTCCATGACTCTTGACACCTTCAACGCCCAGCGACCATCAGTCATCGATCTCAATCAACTGGCTTTGATCAACCAGCTACCCGACGCCAGCGCGCGCATCGCCGCCGGCACGTCGGTCAAGCGGATTGTCAGTCAGCAATGATGAAGATCGTGGCGCCTTGATTCAGTCGCTGATCGGTGCCCGCGGCGGCACGACCATGACTTCCATCTGGTTGTGCCGCTGAAACTTCGGATAGGGTGGACCGCGACGACAGTATGATTAACGCGAGCAGACCGCGGCACCAAAGGCGCGAACCAAAGCAATGACATCAATCAATCCGAGTCGCATCGTCAGCCCTGCCCGGTACCGCCGACAAGTCAATCCCGTCCTGAATCACCGAAACTGGGAAGTCGATCACGCAGAATGTTCAGTAAGCGCCTCACAGCGCACCCGGATTCCGGGGTCAATCCGAATTGCGCAGGGACTTTTCGAGTTGCTTGGTGTCGGTGATGTCGACCAGGGTGATTACCACCCCGTCGATCACGTCGTCGAGGCGGCGGTAGGGCATGATGCGCACCGCGAACCAGCGCTGGTCCGATGACTGGATCTGTTTGTCCGATGGCTGCAGATTGCGCAGGGTTTCGGTGACATCGCGTTGCAGCTCCGGGTACTCCAGGCTGGTCGTCAGGTCGCTCAACGGACGGCCGACATCACTTTCGCGCAGATTGATGATACCGGCGGCACGTTCAGTGTAGCGACGCACATTCAGATCCCGATCCAGGAACAGGATTGCGATTTCAATGCTGTTGAGCACATTCTGCATGTCACTCTGGGCCAGCAGGAGATCATCCAGTCGGGTCTGCATCTCGCTGTTGATGGTTTGCAGCTCCTCGTTCATCGACTGCAGCTCTTCTTTCGAGGTGGTCAATTCTTCGTTGGTCGACTGCAGCTCCTCATTGGTCGATTGCAGTTCTTCCTGGGCGGCCTCGGCTTCTTCGCGGTAGCGCCGGGCCTCCTCGCGCAGCGCTTGAACCTCGTCCAGGTGGCTCTGGTCATCGGATTTGCTGGCCAATCCCGCTTGCTGGCCGGGTTCTGTCGTCGTGGCAAGCGCGGCCACATCGTGAAACACGACGATGGTCAGGCCGCGCAGGCTGGCTGGCTCTTTCAAGGCCTGCACGGTCAGGTTCACCCGTTGCGAGCTGCCGTCGATGCGCACGTCCAGCCCATGCACGTTGACCGGACCGGATTCGGACGCCGCCTTCCTGATCGCCAAGGCCAGCGGCCCCCTCAGCCCCTCTCGGGCCATGGCGTGAACGTTCCAGTTGGCCTTGCCAGCCGCCGGTTCCAGGTACTTTCCGGTGCGGCCACTGATGTAGACGATATCCGCATCGCGGTTCAACACCACCGCAGCCGGTGCATAAACCTGCAACAGCAGCCGGTCGGCCGCTGCCTGCAAATTTCCGTTGGTCGTATCGGAATGTCCGGGATCTTTCACGTTGAGTTCCTTGGCTTTTCCTGAAAGCGGAGGATAGAAATTGAGCAGAAAATGCGGGCCCCTGCCAGCGGGGTAATCCTGGCGCCGAAACAATCGCAGCCTGGAATGCAACGGCAGAAACAGGTGGCCGAGCCGGCCAACCGATTCCGAGGTTCCGAGCAGCAGCAGGCCGCCTGGAAGCAGACTGTAGTGAAACAAGGGTATCAGTCTCTGCTGCAGCTGCGGATCGAAGTAGATCAGCAGATTGCGGCAGGAAAGCAGATCGAGCCTTGTAAAGGGTGGGTCGAGGATCACGTCATGTTGGGCGAACAGAACCCGGTCGCGAATCGACTTGTTGATTTCGTAACAATCGCCCTGCCTGGTGAAGAACCGAGCCAGGCGCTCCTTGCCAACTCTTGCGGCGATGGTGAGCGGATACTGTCCCCGACGCGCACATGCAATCGCATCCGGATTGAGGTCGGTCGCGAAAATCTGCAGTGTGAACTCGCGCGACTGGCGATCCATACATTCGACCATGGCCATCGCCAGCGAGTAAGCTTCTTCGCCGGTCGAGCAACCAATACACCACAGGCGCAACTCGGGACCCGTCTCTTTCCTGTCCAGAAGTTCCGGTATGGCGGTGTCGACCAGGTATGTCCAGACGTCGGGATCCCGGAAGAAGTCGGTCACACCGATCAGGACCTCGTTGAACAGCAGGTCCACTTCTTGCGGATTCTGAGCCAACAAGCTGGCATATTCGCTCAACCCGCTCAATCCGTGAATGGCAACACGGCGCTCGATGCGGCGATTCAGGGTGCTGGGGCGATATTGCGAAAAGTCATGCCTGGTCTGCTGATGCAACAGCGCAATAACGGATTCGAAGGCACGCTTGTTTGATGTCATCCGCTTCGAATCCGGGTCGAATCCAGCCGAACCCCGGATCTTTCCAAGATAGTCCAGTATTCGCCCGGGCAAGGCCTCTGGCTTGTCCAGGATGTCCGCGCATCCGGCGGCGATTGCGCTTTTTGGCATCGAATCGAACTGGGCCGATTCCGGTGTCTGCACGACGGTCAGGCCGCCGACGGCCTTGACTGCCTGGAGACCCAGGGTACCGTCGGATCCCATGCCGGACAGCACGACGGCGATGGCATCTCTCCCGCGAGCACTGGCCAGGGACGAAAACAGCACATTGACGGGCAATCGCAAGCCCCGCGGCTCGGCCGGCTTTGCAAGCTGCAAACGATCCTTGACCACACGGATCTCGGTATTAGGGGGGATGACATAGGCGCAATTTGGCTTGATCAGTGCATTCTGCTGCGCCTCATTCACGCCCAGCGAAGTGACCCGTTGAAGCAACTCCGACAGCAGGGTTTTCCCGGTCGGTGAGAGATGCTGAACGATGATATAAGCCAGGCCGCTATCGTCCGATACATGTGACATGAATTCTTCAAGGGCCACCAGCCCGCCGGCCGATGCACCGATAGCGACAATACCGGTAGCAGGCTGATCAGCCACTGTGCTGGAGTAGAATCAGGTCAGCTTTCCTGGATCGCACCCAAAGGAAACATCAGCACCAGGATTGCTTCCTCTCCCGGGGCCATTCCGGTTAACAGACCCAGCGGGCGGGCGTCCAATGCCTTGACCTGGATAATTGCGGTGGTGTCGCCCGTTCCCGAATTTTCAAGTGCCGCCCGGATTGATGACTTGCTTTCCGGACTCAGCAGGCTGGTCAGCATATGATCCTTGAGGTGATCCGCGTCAAGTCCGAGCAGCTGGCTTGCCGTCCGATTGGACTGAAGAATGCGGCCTTCCCGATCAATCACCAGGTAGCCAGCTGGTGCATGCTCATAAAGCGTCTGAAAGTGCGTGAACTGGGAGGCCAGGTCATGCTCGTTCTCTGTCAACTGAGCATGCTGAAGATCCAGCTCGACCTGATGGGTCTGCAATTCGTGGAGCAATTTCAGGGCATCGGCGGAACTGTTCGGGTCGCTGGCCAGACGGTACAGCAGTGACAGCGCCTCGGTCTCAACCGCCCATCCTGCTGTCGCGGGCGCGGTACCTGTTCGCAATCTTCCTTCGGCATCAGCGCGCAAGTGCTCCGGCCGGATCGGCTTGCCGGTGGTCATGATGAAGGTACCTCCTTGAAGCCCATGTACAGGGAATCATACTCCTCTGGAGGCAGGAGTAGTAATCAGGAGTAATAACGATGTGGCGTCTGGCGAGAGCCTGCAAACACTGCTCACTGACAGGCGTCGGCAGCATCGCCAGTAGCTGATTCTGCTCCGGGTGACTCATCCCGGGCACCTCCAGTTTTCGGCATCACCGCAAGAGTATAACAATACCTCTCATTAGCGGTCTTTGATGCAGCTGCTATTCCAGAGAGTCTCAGAATTCAGACCGGTCTCAGCATACCGTCCTGATAGAAACAGTATTCGTTTCCACCCTCGTGTTTGGCACAGTACATCGCAGCATCGGCCCTTTGCATCAGCAATTCCAGATCGTCGCCATCATCAGGATAAAGGGAGATTCCGATACTCAGCTCGAGTTCGACCGAATGACCCTGGATATGAAAGGGTCTGGCTGCTGCTTTCCAGATCTTGGCCGCGACGCCTCCGGCATCCTCCGGGTGATTGATTTCGCTGAGGAGCACAACGAACTCGTCTCCGCCATGGCGGCAGACCAGGTCAGTGCTGCGCACGCAGGACGTCAGCTTCCGCGACACATCCCGCAAAAGCCGGTCACCCGCCTTGTGCCCCAATCGGTCATTGACCTGCTTGAAATTGTCGAGGTCGATAAACAACAGACCAACCTTTCTTTGATGACGTCGGGCGAGTTTGATCGATTGTTCAAAGTATTCGGCGAATGCGAGCCGGTTAGGCAAACCGGTCAAAGAATCATGACGGGCCAGGTGGGCCATTCTTGTCGTATTCTCCCGAGACATCTTGTGGTCACGAAAAATCACGACTGCGCCGGTAAGGTGGCCATCGGCATCAAGAATGGGTGCGGCGGAATCCTCGATGGCCAACTCGCTGCCATCAGGCCGCAACAGCAAACTATTCGCCGGAATCTCCACTATCTCCAGGCTTTCCATCGCCCACTCGGCCGGATTTCGGGCCGGTTCGCCGGTGTCCGAATCGACCACCCTGAAAACCCGATTGAATGGCTGACCCAGGGCGGCTTCGCGAGACCAGCCGGTGAGATCTTCTGCGACCGCGTTCAGGTAGGTAACCAGGCCTCCAGCATCGGTACTGATGACCGCATCACCGATGCACTCCAGCGTAACCCGGGCGCGTTCGCACTCTCTCAGCAGTGCTTCGTGGGCCGTTGTAGCGGTCTGTTCTGCACCCTTGATCGCACTGATATCCTCGATCGTATGAACATGGCCCGATGGAATCTGATTCGAGTCCAGCTTGACAACACTGTGGCGGGTCCAGCGCCGCTCCCCGGTGCAGGCCATCAAGCACGCATCGAAGACGAGCGGTTGCTCATCATCGGCAGAGTTCGGCAACGCTGTCGGAAACTGCGGTCCATTCTCAGCGTCCAGAAACCGACTCCAGTGAAGCCCAAACAGCTCCGATGCCGAGATCCCCGAGAGGGTCTGAAACGCCGTATTGCCATGAATAATCTGGCCATCACAGTTGGTGATCAGAACTCCCGGCGCCATGGCATCAAGCAAGTCACAGTACGACTTCGGGAGCTTGGCCCGCGCCAGGGTCACAGATGTGTGATCCGTGCATTGATCGGACAAACGCCGCCTTCCGGCTCCCACTCTTTCAGAGTCCGGGAAAGGCTAGGGAACCTCTGAACAAGTCTACGCGGGCGCGTAGACCCCAGTGTTGCATAATTTCGGACAGGCTTGCGGTCTAAGCAGCGCCCTTCAAGGCATCAAGAATCTGCAACATGTCTTTTTTGACTGCAGCGTTGGCACTCATTGAAAGCACAAGCCTGCCCTGG
>Ga0208979_100705_pt1 | contig 12334 bp, 22 predicted proteins | sample HotLakConsUCCSLE_FD_184738 | JGI IMG/M metagenome (GOLD analysis project Ga0208979, IMG submission 184738) | Hypersaline microbial mat communities from Hot Lake, Washington, USA - Hot Lake Consortium UCC-SLE (SPAdes) | ecosystem: Environmental > Aquatic > Non-marine Saline and Alkaline >... | reverse complement strand
GCGACAATCTTCGCTTTCACTTCCGATGGCCATCGGCGATTGCGCCGTCGCGGTTCAACAATTTCACACCGACCCATAAATCCGTCGCCACCATCCGCCATGCGAAACCTCCATCTGCGCGCAGACCTTCTCGCAGGCATGCCACGCGTCAGGAACAGGACAAATCAATGGGGCGTGGCCGTCGCTTACAATCAACCAAATGCAAACCTGCATCAGTCGCTGCTCGAACCCGATGGTGCATTGTACTCAAGACGGCACGTTACCCTGCCGTTGAATGATTGTTTCAAGTATCGACGAAGCCGCGTGAACCACTTTTTGGGTCTTACCCGGATTTGGTGACGGGGTTTCGTCATGTTTGAACAGAACAAGAAAGGTTCCATTGTCATGGACAACAAAGCTCCTGCATCAAATACCGCCGAAAAGATGAAAACTGTCAAATCGGCTTGGGATGCGGCCCCCGCAGGCCCCAAGAAGGACGCGGCGCTGAAGCATTACCAGGCTGCCGAAAAAGCACAGACTGCCAAGAATGACAGCGACTGCAACCGCGAACTCGACGCGGCCAAGAAAGCGCTCGTCTAAGGCGCGCACGCGTTTTGACCACGCTCCCCGGCATATCTGCCGGGGAGCGATCATCGCAGCAAGGGGCCGTCCTGATCCAGGTAATCGGTATCAAAGTCCGCAAGCCTGACAAGGCCGGCAAAATCATCGAACGTGACGCGGCCTTTCTGGAAAGTAACAAGTCCCTGTTCGCGCATTTGGCGCAACACGCGGTTCACATGAACCGCGCTCAGCCCCAAAACATCGGCCAGATGATATTGGGTCAACGGACAGTCGAATCCGGTTTTGTTACCAATGCCGACAAGCTTCAGGCGCGCACCCAGTTCCAGCAGGAAATGCGCCATGCGTTCTTCTGCAGAGCGGCGGCCAAGGTTGACAAGATGCTCGACCACCATCGCTTCGTCCCGAGAGGCGGCCCAAAGAACTGCAGTTGCTAGTCTTGGCGCTTCTGCAAAGCTGTCGAAAATGTCTGTCGCCAGAACTTCCGAAGCCTCGATCCGCGTGACAGCTTCCGTGCTGTGATCGGCGGTGCGGAACAGGATACTGCGCAGCCCCAGAAAATCGCCCGGAAGCTGAAAGTCCACGATCTGTCGCTCGCCATCTGGCAGCACTTTGAACGAGCAAGCCCATCCTTCGGCGAGGATGAAGGCGGAGTGATTTTTTTGACCTTCATGGATCAATTCGTGATTGGCCTGAAATATGCGCCTGCGGCGATGGTATCGTTCCAGGGTCTGAAGATCGGTTTCGGACAATGCAACGAAAGCAGACAGTTTGAGCGTCAATGGACTTTGCATTATGGACATCTCGGGTTTTACCCTCGTTTGGCAGTGTCTTCCATTACCCTGCGAATATCCCGAAAACTTATTGAACAAGCTGCTTTAGATCAGTCCATCTTAGCACGATATCCCTACGATCACGAGGCGCCACCGCGCAAAGAGGAAGCGCTCCGTTCGACATACCCTACCAGAAAGCAAAGCAGATCATGCCCGTACCCCAAGACATTGCCGGAACAGCTGCCTTGTCCATTTGCGAGTCGCTCCTGCTCGCGTTGAATGATCGTAACATCCTGCCGGAAAAGGAAATCGTCGGCATTCTGAAAGACGCTGCCGCTGCCCATGAATTTGTGCCTGAGTCGGAGAATTCGGAAACTCATGCGGCGGTGGCCGCGTTGATCAACGCAATATTAGCCGGAGGAAATTCGGTCCGGCGTCGCTAGGGACGTTGATGTGCCGATCTACGAAAGCGCGCTTTTCAGGGTTTTTCGCCCCGCCACACGAGGGTGTCGCAGCGGGGCCTCCTGCCAGGTTCAAAGATTAGCCTTTGCGGGCGCCTGCCTTGCCCTTGCCAGACGTCTTGTGGAACATCGCGTCAGTCTGGCTTTCCTTACCGGCAGATTCCCGTGTTTTATAGTCGCTGGGGTTCTTGACACTTTTCGGAGTGCCGCTGGCCTTTTTCTTCTTATCTTTTTCCATGTCTTGCGCCTTTCACTGAAATGACCTTGTTCCGGCATCAGCTGCGATGGAACAGGCCTTTGAACTTGCCGAATGCTTTCTGGAATATGCCTTCGGCCTTACGGACCTTGCCCTCGGCTCTTAGTTGCGGGTCATCGGTCAGTTTTCCGACGGCCTCCTTGGCAGAGCCTTGAACCTGTTTCGCGCTAACTTCGATGCGGTCTTTGTGAACCGCCCCGGGTTTACCGGAGGTTTTTTTGTTCAAAATTTACGCGACTTTTTCAAGGTTGTTCATGCTTGCATAGAATTGCTCCTCTACTTCTTGGGGCGGTTTGTGGCCAATTGCGCTGTGCAACCTTTCGGTATTGTACCAGCTCACCCATTGCAGGGTTTCCCACTCGACCTGGCTCATTGATTTCCACGGGCCAAGAAAGTTGATCACCTCAGTCTTGAACAGGCCAATTGTGCTTTCGGCGAGAGCATTGTCATAGCTGTCACCGACGCTTCCAACCGAGGTATCGATGCCCGCGTCCGCCAACCTTTCGGTATACCGGATGGATAAATATTGGCTGCCCCGATCCGAGTGGTGGATAAGGCCATCGCTTTCCGCAGGACATCTTTGGCAGACCGCCTGGTTCAATGCATCGAGGACGAAGCTTGTTGTCATAGAGGTGGACACTCGCCAACCTACGATTTTGCGGGCGAAGACATCGATGATAAAAGCAACATAGACCATGCCCCGCCAAGTCGATACGTAGGTAAAGTCGGACACCCAGAGCTGATTGGGGAATGCCGCTTTGAACTGCCGGTTGACCTTGTCATCTGGGCACGGCTGGGCGGGGTCAGGGATCGTCGTCTTCTTCTTGCCGCGGGTAACCCCATGTAATCCTGAGATTTGCATCAAGCGCTCGACTGTGCAGCGGGCGATGTCTTGCTTGTCGCGGCGAAGCTGATGCCAAACCTTGCGTGCCCCGTAACGCCCTCTGCTTTTCTTGTGGACCTGCTTTATCTTAACCAAATCGTGGGCATCCTGCTTGGCCCGGTTGCAGGCCAAGTCAGGATTGCGGGCAATCGCGGCACGCGCATAGAAGGTAGATGGGGCAATCTGCAGTACACGGCAGATCGGCTCGACCCCGAACACCTCTCGGTGATCTGCGATGAAAGCGGTCATTTGCGAAATGGGCGGTCGAGCTCCGCCTGGGCAAAATATGCCGACGCCTTCTTCAAAATCTCATTTGCTTGGCGCAGTTCGCGGTTCTCTCGTTCGAGTTCCTTGATGCGTGCCTTCTCTTCGCTGCTGGGACCAGAGCGCTCACCAGCATCCCGGGCCGCCTGCACGTGCCACGCTCGTAAAGTGTCTGGCGAACAGCCAAGCTTTGGCGCAATCACACAATATGCCGCGTTATCGCTGCTGTAATCAGGCCGCTGATCGCGGAAAAGCCGAACCGCACGTTCGCGGAATTCGGCGGTGTATCTCGGGGTTTGCTTCTTCTTGTCCATGGGGGCCATCTTCTGAGAGTTTTACCCTCCGGTAAACCCGGGGCGGTTCAGGTGGGCAGATACGGCCACACTCAAGTCACCACCGTTTGCTGATGAGAGATCCTCAGCCATGTTTCGTTATCTTTTAGATAAGTCGAGGCGCAGAGTGCTTTGTAAATTGGCACGTCGGGCTTCTCGGCAGAGACACGGTAGGTGAGAATGGCAATGTCGCGACACCGCACGATGCGCCGTTCAGCCATTTTGACAGACCGCCAGCCGGTTCGCTGTTGAAGATGGGTCCAGATCTGGTCGCCCTGAAGGATGCCGGGAGGGTAGGGGAACACCATGACGGCGTTGGTCGCCGTCGTCGCCCGCGCGTTGTCTGCGCCGCTGGTCCAGAACTGTTCCTCCATGTCCCACAGAGCACCCTGTTCACGCGGGGACAGCGATCCGAGCTTATGCGCCGCATGGGCCAATGTCTTCGAAATCTCAGATGAAGTGTTCATTCGTCTGACCCTCCTGCGCCGATCAAGAATACCTGAAGCAGCAAAAAGGCAATTCCGAGTGCCACCCATATCGCTTTGCTCGTGCTCATGCGGTCGCCAGTGACCGTGTCGGCAGATCGTTTTAGGCTGCCCGACACCCGACTTTCCGGCAACAATTGGCTCAGATCGCGTGCGACCATTAGGTGATCGCCAGCCAATGTCGGCACGTCCCAAAATCTAGCAAGCTGTTTTCCCAGCCGCGTTTGCGCCGCCAAGCGCCCCAGCGTGACCAATTCAGCGGTTTCTTTCCATGGATCGAGGCCGAGGCGCGCGAGCGCGGAAAGGACCGTCACGGCATATCCCCGCCGGTCCTTGCCAACCGAAGCGTAGAGAAACCGCTCAAATTCGGGCGGGTGCGGGTTGAGCACATTCTGTGCGTTCATAGCCAATCCTTTCTTTGGTTGCAGGTGCGCGGATCGCCCCTGTTTCCCATAGGCTACGCGCAGAACGGCCCTCGTGCGCTTACACAGGTCAGTGCTGGCGACTGGCCCGGGGTATTTTCAACCGGCGCGGCTCTCGGAACTAACTTGTGTCAGCGCGCATCGTATAGGTCTTGGCTATAAGAACAAATATCCTGCGGCTGTTCAGTGCCCGAGACCTTGAACCGAAAACAGTGATGGACGACCGACATGCCAACGTCGCGGAGGCCAGAAATGACCATGCGGACTACCAAAACGACGGTGACGTTTGCGCACCCGTTTACCTTGGCGGGATACCAAGGCGAACTGCCTGCGGGAGAATATGAAGTCCTTGTCGAAGAAGAACTACTCCAAGGGCTGAGCTTCGAGGCTTATCGACGGACAGCGACCTACCTGATGGTCCACGGCAGCGGGGGGCATGCAGGACGCACCGAATTGCGCGCGACGTCCGACAACGAGTTGAAAGAGGCTTTGGGCCGGGACGCGGCTCTGAAACATACCAAAATTCACAACGAAGCGGAGGTTTCGCCACAAAAGGATCTGCCCTGAAACACCGCGCATGGCTGAAGCCCAGCATTTTCGGTGCGTTCATCGGCTATTTTTTGATTGGCGTGACTAGCTTTAACTAGGGCCGTTGCCTGCGAGCGGCACAGCGGTTCGTCGAACTCACGTTTTCGCACGCTGCAGATATAGTCACTTTGTAACAGATAATCATGCGAATGAATTTACCCGCGCCGTCGTTCTCGTTTGAGACACGCGCGCGCCCAAAGTAAAGGAGCCGAAAGTGACCGACAGGCAACCAGTGCTGCCCGGACGTAGTTCGGGACAGGATTCCTCCTCCGCAAACCTGCCAGCGCAGGGCTGTGGGGTTCAGGTGCGCGAAAGAAATGGCATCTGGGAGGTGCGGGTCGATGACCAATTTCGCGGCGACTACCTCCAGAAAGAACATGCACTCGCCGCTGCGGCCTTGCACAAGTTGTCGCACCGATGACCGGTAGCATCGATTTGGCGGTCGCACAGGACTTTTCGATCCAGTTTGCCCAAAGCGACGGCATACTATCGAGATCGAATTTCCGGGTCTGCCCACCGCCGGCCGCATGCGCTCAACGGCTGACCGAAGCACGAACACCTGGGTGTGTAAAAGCACGCGTGGCAATCGTTGGCCTCTGGCAAGGAGATTGGACGCGATGAGTCTGAATGAAATACCGGGTGGTGTTGCAATAGCGAATTGCAGTTCTCCGATTGGAAGTGCGTCCTTGGACGATGATACAAAAGTGTCCTCTCGTGGGGCGTCTGACATGCGCGTGAGCGTCGGGTGTCGTCTGCGCTATAGCTTCCCGCAACCAACGCCCATGATCGCGATGCTGCACGTGCACCTTTCGCGCTTCGAAAGTCTTGAACGCGCAGATGATCTCGTTGCATCGCCAAGCGTGCCGCTCGAAAGCTACCGGGACGGCTTCGGCAATCGGTGCACGCGCCTTGTCGCGCCGGAGGGCGACTTTACACTGTCGATAGATGGCATCTTCCGCGATACGGGCCTGCCCGACCCCGTCATTTCTGGCGCAAAACAGCACGCCGTTCAGGATCTGCCGTTCGAGACCATCGTATTTCTGCAAGGAAGCCGCTACTGCGACACCGATCTTCTTTCCGAGGAAGCGTGGCGGCTTTTCGAAAACACCGATCCCGGGTGGGCACGCGTTCAGGCAATCTGCGATTTCGTGCACCAACATGTCCGCTTTGACTACATGCGGGCGAAGGCAACACGCACGGCATCGCAGACGTTGGCAGAGCGCGACGGTGTCTGCCGCGACTTTGCCCATCTCGCAATTGCGTTGTGCCGCTGCATGAACATTCCCGCGCGCTACTGCACCGGATATCTAAGCGACATTGGTGAACCTCTCCCGCACCCTCCCGGTGATTTTGCCGCGTGGATGGAGGTATTCCTTTCTGGGGAATGGCACATGTTCGATCCCCGGAACAATAAACCGAAGTTTGCGAGAATTCTGATCGCGCGCGGCCGCGATGCCGCCGATGTCCCTTTGACCCAGACATTCGGCCGGAACACTTTGACGGAATTCACGGTCTGGACGGATGAATTGACCTGACTGTTTTCGGCTTCTTTGGCGAAGCGCCATGTAAAGCGGGGCGACAGTCCCCATATAAGTAATTCCGATGCCAAGTATCCCGGTCCGTCATGGAAGAGGAGTTGGCGCCGGCCAATCAAGGGATCGATGACATGTCTTTCAATGACCTGACGAAGCGGGCAGCGGCCGCAATGACGCCAAAGCCTGTGGAGACCTCGAAAGCCACTGCACAGAAGATCGAGGCTGAACCCGCTGGCAAGGACGCGCCAACGAAACCCAAGACATCTTGAGCTTTGCACAGGCTAAGCGCTCCTTTCTTGAAAGGGGCGCAGGCGAACCGCTGTATTACCGGAGAGGATCACGCCAGTGGAAGAACTGACAAGCAAGACAGTCGCGGTTTTTTCCCGGCCGTTCACCGTTCCGGGTTTTGCCGAAACACTCCCCGCGGGTGAGTATGAGATTGAAACGGAGTTGGTGTCACCCCCTGACAGCCAAGATCCCGAAACCTGGAAAGCCTCTGTCTTGGTGAGGCTTCATTCGCGGATTGCGCATCCGGGCCTTGCGCGGACCCTGACCGTTTCGCTTGCCGACCTTGACCATGCTCGGGCGAGGGACAAACTGACAGGCCGGGCGTTGTCTGACTTCTACCTTGAGGAAATGCTGGCTGATCCGATGGTCCGCCTCGTGATGAAGGCAGACGGCGTCTCTGAGGCGCATCTGCGACATCTCTACTCGGGGCGAGAGATAGCTGGTCCCGATCTGAATGTGCCTGCGGCGAGTGCGCCCACGCAAAAGGCACGGGACGATGCCTCAATCAGGGCTGCAGAAAACGAAGGGATGCCTACGCGGCCGGGATCGCAGATTCCTGTGCACCTGCACCACGCAGTGGGACAAACTTAATGGCGCACAAGTCAATCGGTGACAGTGCAATGCCAGAGATTGCGTCCGCGCGGGCCCACGGCGACGTTCCGCGCGAACGCCAATGCCTGCGATGCGAAACCTTGTTCTGGAGCGAGGGTTTCGGAGAGCGGATTTGTCGGCGCTGCAAAGGCTTGAACGCTTGGCGTAATGCGGCACCTGTCAGTTCGGGTGCATCGCACCGCAACTGATCAGCATCGACACGCGTGCTGCATTCCTCAAACCACACTGGACCCCGTTTTGGCCCGCCTCGACATCCTCCACACCACAACCTACCGGTACCGTCAGGCGGTTAAACTTGGACCGCACCGGCTGATGCTGCGTCCCCGCGAAACGCGAGAGTTGCGGCTGTTCTCACACGAACTGTCCATCTCGCCGCCAGCGACCGTAACCTGGGCGCATGATGTGGCCGGCAACGCGATCGCTACCGCCGTCTTTGACGCTCCGACAGATCATTTGGTGATCGATAGCCGCGCCATGGTAGAACTGAGTGCGCCAGCCTGGCCAGTCTTTCCCATCGCGGCTTCGGCCGCACAATTTCCCTTCATCTATTCTGCCGACGAATGGACGGACCTCGGTGCGCTGACGGTTCCTCAATACCACGATGCCGATGGCCGCTTTGCCAACTGGATCGACGGTTTTGTGATGGCGCGCCCGACCGACACGCTGTCGCTTCTGAAAGACATCAGCAATGGCGTGTTCATGCAGATTTCTTATCAGAGCCGTGACGCAGAAGGCACCCAGTCGCCGATCGAGACACTCGACCGGGGATGGGGCTCGTGCCGTGATTTCGCGGTCCTGCTCGCAGAATCTGCCCGCCGTCTTGGCCTGGGCGCTCGTATTGTCTCGGGCTATCTGTCCGATCCCGAAACAAGCCTCATCGGGTCGGCAGGCGCCGGATCTACACATGCCTGGGTCGAGATATTTATCCCCGGCGCTGGCTGGATTGCCTTCGATCCAACCAACCGAAGCGTCGGATCGCAGAACTTGATACCAGTTGCCGTCGGTCGGGGCATTCACCAAATTTCTCCAATAGCGGGAAAGATATCGGGAGGCCCAAATGTCTTTTGTGATCTTTCGGTTGGAGTTTCGGTTCGAATGTCAGTGCCTTTTGGTGACGCAATCTAAAAAGCGTGGATTGGTCTTACAATGTCCATAATGCTAAGGTACCTTTGCAAGCAAAAAACCTTTACACTGCAGTCTGAAAAGTCAGCGTCCGAAGCGCAGGACTAATTTCGTCACCGTAGGCAACTTAAGTTTGGTTTACCTTCGAGGTATATGCTCGCGGTGGAGTTTCGACGCTTCAAATACGAACTCTAGGCCCGCAACTTCCTTTTTCTGGATCACCCCAGCCCTTTGCTGATCGGCGGCGAAGTACTCGGGGATCATGCTCTTGCCATTGTTGAATGGACCGGCAAGCGGCGAACCGCGTGGACGTAGGGGTGGCGACCGCTCCAGCAGCAGCTGCATCGCGTCATGCGTCGGCGCAGCAGTGGGATAACCGGGGAAATCGAATGCCCCGTTTTCGGCCCCGATGGCCGAAGCTCTGACCGGTGCCAGCCGCGCCGCCATCCAGCGCAACCTCGCCTGGATGGAAGCGCGTGGTCTGATCTGTGAGGTGACCGGGCAAGGACGCTATCGGATGTGACGGACCACGAACTGAAGACTGCTCCAGACTTCGCTTATCACGTTGGTGGCAAAGGCACCAAAGCCCTCACGCAGCAGAGTATCCTGAGAAGCCCTATTCACTTAATGCATTTGTTGCACTTATTTCATATATGGTGGTAGTGAACAGAAAACGAGAGGAGACCACCATGAACATGTTGGCACACCGGCATCTCCCACCGACCCCGCAGGACGCAGCGATCGCGCGCGTCTCGGGACAGGCGCTGTCGCGCTTTGCCCGGGCACGCGCGCCGTTGAAGCTTCGCGTGACGGACTCCGAGCAGATGGAGCCGATAGAGCTTCCTGCGGGCGCTGTGTCACTGCTCATTGAAATCCTCGAGGCGATGGCAGCGGGGCGCGGGGTCACCATCATCCCCGAGAATGCAGAGCTCTCGACAGTGCAGGCAGCTGAGGTCCTGAACGTCTCGCGGCCGTTCCTGATCAAGCTGCTCGAGGATGGCAGTATCCCGCATCGGAAGGTCGGCAAGCATCGCCGCGTCCGCATGGAAGACGTCATGTCGTACAAGGCAGCCATCGACAACGAGCGCGAAGCCGTCCTTGATCAACTGGCCGCCGACGCACAGGACCAGGACATGGGCTATGGCTCGAAATGAGCCAGTATACGGTGCTGTTCGACGCGAATGTCCTCTACCCCGCGCCAATTCGGGACGCGCTTATGCAATTGGCTGTCACGGATCTTTTCAAGGCGAAGTGGACGGCTGACATCCATCGGGAATGGATCGACGCCCTTCAACGTAATGAACCTCATCGGGAGCGGGCGGCGCTGGAGCGAACTCGCGACTTGATGGACAGGGCGACACGCGACGGCCTGGTCACCGGTTACGCGGCATTGGTGCCGACCCTACACTGCCGGACCCCGACGATCGACATGTTCTGGTGGCCGCAATCGTTGGGCGCTGTGACGCCATCGTAACCCAGAACCTGAGGGACTTCCCACCAGAGACACTTGCGCCCTTTGGCATCGAGACCCAGCATCCCGACGACTTCTTCCGGAACCAACTATCTCTCGCGCCGGGCTTGGTCTGTTCAGCGCTGCGGAAAGTTCGGGCGCGCCTCAAGAATCCGCCAAAAAGCGTCGACGAGTATCTCGCGATCCTGACGCAGCAAGGGCTGGTCGCCACGGTTGCCGATTTGGAGCAGTTCGCCGATCTGCTTTGATCGCTGCCGATTGGCCGCCAATCCGTCAGCGCCGGAGGTCGTGGCGGGTGTGATTTGGCAAGCCGCCAACGAGTCCGGCGACCGCCTGCGTTTCCGTGCGGGGCCCGATGCCAAAGCGCTGCTGGACGAGCGCAAGGCCAAGAGCAAAGCAGATTTCTTCGGCGGTCTGAAGGGAATGATGGATGGTTAAAGGTGCCACTTGCGGCAGCTCGACGTTTCACGCCGAAGCGACGCGCGCTAAGCGGGCAGATCCCCATCTGCGAACAGGTTCGGGAAAAGTCGTTCGCGGTAGTCGAGAGGAAACGCCAGCCGTACAGGCGTCTTCGGTGAGGCAGATGACAGATAGCCCGCCGCACTCAGCTTGCTCAACGTGTTGCGCGCTGTGCGCTCGGATGTCTTGAGCACGATCTGCGCTTCGCCGCGTTCCAGCGTGCCATAGCGAAGGACTGCCGAGATGAGGTCGGGCGCACGCTTGTCGTCGATCGTGTCTTTGACCAAGCGCCGGTAGCGCTTTTCCAAACCGCCAAGGTCGAAGAGCTTGGCTGAGAACGTGATCTGATCCAGCGTTACCTTCAGGAACCATTCGCAATAGGTCTTCAGCGCGGCCTCGGATAGATTGCCCCGCCCGTCGCGATCTCCACGGCGTGGGGAATCGGCCATGTCCATCATGCGCTTGTATTCGCCCCGATCCGCCAATCCGCGCGCCAGACCGCGCGAGATAGACCAAAGCCCCTGACCTCCGATACCCGCCTCGAGCGCCATCGCATGTGACATCAGGCGGCTGACCCGCCCGTTCCCGTCGGGAAACGGGTGGATGAAGTTGAGCCGGTGGTGCGCCGAGGCGATAGCGATGATCCGCCCGCTCGCCGAGCGGGCCGCGACCTGAAACCGCTTGTCGAAGTGATCAATGAAGGCCGCGACCCGACCCGAAGACGGGGGCAGATGGCGACCGACGGCAACTTCGCTGTCACCCTCCTGCCGCATACGACCCGGAATGATTGGCTCGCTTGTTCCATCCGGGTGTTCGATCCGCCGGAACTCGTCGGGCATCTCGTCGTAGAAGGCCTTGTGCGCCCAGGTGAGGAAGGCGGCGGACGTTGGTCGTGGCAAGGTGCCGTCTTGGTGCAGCTTGTCGATCGACCGCTGGACGATGACATGGGCGCGGGCTTCCAGCGCAAGAGGTCGTGTCTCAGCCTCAAGCTCGGCTCCGGCGAGGGCGCGTTCGATGTCACGCGGGCGCGTGTTGTGCCCCTCGATCAAGTTCGAGTAGTAGCAGTTCATCACCCTGACCAGGTCAGCCAGTTCGGCCGCACTGTCCGGGTGCAGGCCCTGTCCCAGCCCTGCCGCCTCGCGCTGGATTTCGACCGACAGGTCCGCCAGGCTGGCAGGTATGTGCTCCTCGAAGAAGCAAGGTTCGATCCTGCCGGGTGTCTCTATCATTTCTTGCCGATCGTGATTATCCAGAATTTTGAGCATTTGTTACCACTTTACGCCATGAAGTCCAAGCTTTTGCCGATGTGCGTTGCCGATCATGGATGCCGATGTCCTATGTCCAGGTGTGACGCATTCGCAGCGTCATCAAAGGAGCATTCCACCGTCATCGTGTGATCTCGCCTGCCAACACAGCTCTTCCATGAACCGCGAGCGTCGCGGTGAACCTTGGACAGCCGAACTGCCGGATGACATCTAGGACCCGCGCGTCGTAGGCAGCTTGTCCGATGATGCGACACAGGTCCGACGCGTGAAACTGGCGGTTCGAACTCGGAGCAGCCCTGATCTGATCGTGCAGCTCGCGCTCCCGTGGATCCGCTGCCTGTCTTGGCGTGGGCGCTTCCGTCTGTCGGCTTTCCGAACCGGGTGAGGTTCGCCATCGGCGCATGAACCCGAGTAGGTAGCCGGCGGGAACCCTGTCGTTCCCGCGCGCCCGGTTAAAGGGGTCTGATGCCGGAGAGTGCAGAATCCTACGCTAAGGCCGTTTGGTCATCTTTTGGGCCACCTGTATTCGCCGGTGAGAAGGATGTGCGCCCACCCGAGGG
>Ga0208979_100704_pt1:0-7500 | contig 12343 bp, 10 predicted proteins | sample HotLakConsUCCSLE_FD_184738 | JGI IMG/M metagenome (GOLD analysis project Ga0208979, IMG submission 184738) | Hypersaline microbial mat communities from Hot Lake, Washington, USA - Hot Lake Consortium UCC-SLE (SPAdes) | ecosystem: Environmental > Aquatic > Non-marine Saline and Alkaline >... | reverse complement strand
CCGTTGAACATCAGCGTTTCCTGCCGCTGCGCGAACAAGCCGCCACCGATCCGCCGCTCGGTCGCCTGGGACCAGCGCGGGTGATCCACGTTCGGGTTCACATTGCTGTAGAAACCGTATTCGCGGGCATTGGCCTTGTTCCAGCTGGTCGGTGGCTGATCCTCGACCAGCGATATCCGCACGATGCTCTTGATCGACTTGAAGCCGTATTTCCAGGGCACGACCAGCCGCATCGGCGCGCCGTTCTGGTTCGGGATGTCGCGGCCATAGATGCCGGTGGCCATGATCGTCAGCGGATGCATCGCCTCGTCCAGCCGCAGCCCTTCGACATAGGGAAAGTCCAGAACGCCGCGCCGCACGCCCGGCATGACCTCGGGGATCACGGCGGTCTCGAAGGCGACATAGCGTGCGCCCTCCTGCACCCCGACACGGTCCAGAAGGTCGGCCAGTTCGAACCCGTTCCAGGGCACCACCATCGACCAGGCCTCGACACAGCGGAACCGGTAGAGGCGTTCTTCGGTCTCGAGCCCGCCGATCAGCTCGGCCAGGTCATAGGTGCCGGGGTTGTCGACCAGCCCGTCGACCGTGACCTGCCAGCCCGAGGTATCCATCGCGCCGGCATTGCGGACGGGATCGTCCTTGCCGGTGCCGAATTCGTAGAAGTTGTTGTAGCTGGTGATATCGTCCCAGCTGTTCGGCTCCAGCGGCTGGGCGCGGCCGGCGGCGGGCAGCCCGGCCAGCCCGGCGGCACCAAGGCCGGCCAGGATATGCCGGCGGTTCAGCCACAGCCCTTCGGGCGTGACATCGTCATGGGTCAGGTCATTGGTCCAGCGGCGCGCCATGGGTGATCTCTCCTTGGGTTCGTGCCACATATATATGTGTCGGTCGCTACGCCTGTCCGGCCAATTCTTTTCACAACGGCGCCAGCCGTTCGAAACATCACGCGGCCGGAACCTGCGGCGGAAACAGCTTGTCCAGCGGAACCGAGGTGCCGTCGGCCTGGACGATCCGCACATGCCGCCGCCGCATCAGCCGCGGTTCGCTGACGCCGACCGAATGGGCGATCGTCTCGACCTCTTTCATCACGCTGTTCGCGTAATGCGCCACGCGGTCCTTCTTTTCGGCCACAACCAGCCCCTTCTGCAGCCGCGGATCATGGGTGGTGATCCCGGTCGGACAGGTGTTGCGGTTGCATTTCAACGCCTGGATGCAGCCCAGGCTGAACATGAACCCCCGCGCCGAGGTGACGAAATCCGCCCCGGCACACAGCGCCCAGGCCACATCGCCCGGCGTCACCAGCTTGCCCGAGGCCACGATCCGGATCCGGTCGCGCAGGCCATGGGCGTTGCGCAGATCGGCCAGCCGCGGCAGCGCCTCGCGGATCGACATGCCGACCAGGTCCATCAGCGGCATCGGGCTGGCCCCGGTGCCGCCCTCGCCGCCGTCGATGGTGATGAAGTCCGGCGCGCTTGCCGCCCCTCGCGCGACGATCTTGTCAAAGAACGCGACCCAGACATCCGAGGTGCCCAGCACCATCTTGATCCCCGTCGGCAAACCGCTGACCTCGCGCACATGGGCGATGAAATCCAGCAGGTCGTCCCAATCGTCGACCTCGGCATGGCGGTTCGGGCTGATCCCGTCCTGGCCCGGGGTCAAGCCGCGGATCGCGGCGATCTCGGGGCTGATCTTGGCCGCGGGCAGGATCCCGCCCTTGCCGGGCTTGGCGCCCTGGGCCAGCTTGATTTCGATCATCCTGACCTGCGGGTTCGCCGCCACCGCGCGCAGCTTGTCGTCGTCCAGCCGGCCGCTCTCGTCGCGCACCCCGAACTTCGCGGTGCCCATCTGGAACACGATGTCGCAACCGCCCTCCAGGTGATAGGGCGACAACCCGCCCTCGCCGGTATTCATCCAGATCCCCGCCTGCGCGCATCCCCGGCTCAGCGCCCGCACCGCCGGTTTCGAAATCGCGCCATAGGACATGCCCGACAGGTTGAAGATCGACCTGGCCACGAAAGGCGCGCGCGCATGAGGGCCGATCACCATCGGTTCGGTGCTGGCGAACTGGTCGTCCAGCGGTGGAAAGGCCGCGTTCATGAAGATCGGCGTGCCGGGCACCGCCAGGTTCCGGGTCGACCCGAAGGCGCGGGTATTGCCCTCGCCCTTGCCGGCCTCTTCGATCCAGTGCCGCTGCGCCCGGTTGAAGGGCAACTCTTCGCGGTCCATCGCAAAGAAATACTGCCGGAAGAATTCGCCCAGCGTGCTGAACCAGCCCCGGAACCGCCCGATCACCGGATAATTGCGGCGGATCGCGTCATGGGTCTGGGTCCGGTCGACCACGAACAGGACGACAATCGCCAGCAGCCCCAGGCCCAAAAGGATGATCAGCCCGTAGGACAGGACCTCGAGAACCCGAAGGGTGACATTGGAAAACATGAACCGGCTCCGGTCGGCGACCTGTCGACGCCAGAGAACGCAATGCCCCGGGCCCGGTCAAGCGCTCTTGCCGCCCCCCGCATCGGGCGCGGATTTGTCGCGCGGGGATCACGACGGTTGACACTATCGTGACTGGAAACGCCGAAACAGGGGCGCTTAGCGCGCCACCGCTTCAGGTCAAGTGGCGGTGGCGGAAAACCCCGCTGATCCGATCCATCCGCCCCGCGTAATGCCCACCGATGCCATGAACGGCATTCTCAAACTGATGGGAGATCACGATGCTTCGCACTACCTTCCTTGCCGCCACCGCCGCGACAGCGCTGAGCACCGCCGCCTTCGCCGCTGGGCATTCCAAGGATATCGTGGACACCGCTGTCGAGGCTGGCAGCTTCACCACCCTGGTCGCCGCGGTCGAGGCCGCCGGCCTGGTCGACACGCTGAAGGGCGACGGCCCGTTCACGGTCTTCGCCCCGACCGATGACGCCTTCGCCGCCCTGCCCGAAGGCACCGTCGAAGGTCTGTTGGCCGATCCCGAAGCCCTGGCCGCGATCCTGACCTACCACGTGGTCGCCGGCAAGGTGATGTCGACCGACCTGTCCGACGGCATGATGGCCGCCACCGTGAACGGTGCCGAGATCACCATCGGCGTGGGCGATGCCGTCACCGTCGATGGCGCCACCGTCACCACCGCCGATATCGAGACGTCCAACGGTGTGATCCACGTGATCGACGCCGTCATCCTGCCGGACGCGATGTAACGACCCAAGCCGACGGGCCGCCCATTCCGGGCGGCCCGTTTTCGACAACGACCCTGAACAAACCCTGAGGGACATACCATGAAACGCCGCACCTTGCTGACCCTGGCCGCTGCCACTGGCCTGACCGCGATGGCCGCCTGCACCGAGATGTCGATGCAGCCCGACATCGTGGATATCGCTGCCTCGAACGACCAGTTCTCGACCCTGGTCACTGCCGTCCAGGCTGCCGGGCTGGTCGACACGCTCAAGGGCGACGGCCCGTTCACCGTCTTCGCCCCGACCGATGCCGCCTTCGCCAAGCTGCCCGCCGGCACGGTCGAGGCGCTGCTGGCCGACCCCGAGGCACTGGCCGCGATCCTGACCTATCACGTCGTGCCCGGTGCCGTGACCTCGGCTGATCTGGCCGGCCAGCGGCTGTCGGTCGCCACCGTGAACGGCGCCAATGTCCATATCGACGCCACCGGCGGCGGCGTGATGGTCGAGGATGCAACCGTCACCCAGGCGGATATCGAGGCCTCCAACGGCGTGATCCATGTGATCGACACCGTCCTTCTGCCCTGATCCCTCCCCGGGAAGGGGCGCGTCAGCGCCCGACGCCCCCGGCCGTTCCTCACCGGCCGGGGGCTTTCGTTTTGTCCGCCGCGGCGTCAGACTGCCCGCAATCAGCGCAAGGGACGGACATGACACCCGACAGGCAAGGCACCCCCCGATGAGCGCCGAGCTGATCCTGCTGGGCGTCAAGGGCGGCCCGGCGATCCGGCCGGGCTCTCATATGCCGACCTCGAACCTGGTGCGGATCGGCGGGCGCACCATCCTGGTGGATGCCGGGCTGGGTGTCAGCCGCGCGGTCTGCGATCAGGGCGTGCCGCTGACCGGGATCGACCTGATCCTGATCACCCACCTGCATTCGGACCATTACCTGGAACTGGGGCCGCTGCTTCACACCGCCTGGACCGCGGGCCTGACCCGGCCCGTCCCGGTGATCGGCCCGGCCGGGCTGCGCGATTACTGGCGCGGATTCCTGGCCTCGATGGCCTTCGACATCGACCTGCGCCTCGCCGACGAGGGCCGCTGCCCGCTGGCGCCGCTGTTCGATTTCGCCGAACTGACCGAGGGCACGGTGCTGGACCAGGACGGACTGACGATCCGCGCGCTGCGCAATGTTCACCCGCCGATCGCCGACAGCTACGCCCTGCGTTTCGACCATGGGCCGGACAGTATCGTGATCTCGGGCGATACCGCCTACATGCCCGAAATGGCCGGTTTCGCCCGCGGCGCCGATATCCTGCTGCACGAGGCGATGCTGGTCGACGGGGTCGAGGCGCTGCTGGCCCGCATGACCAATGGCGACGACCGGCTGCGCACCCATATCCTGCGCAGCCACACCCCGGCGGCGGATGTGGGCCGGATCGCGGCCGCGGCCGGGGTCGGGCAACTGGCCCTGACCCACATGGTGCCCGATGGCGATCCGGCCTTCACCGAAGCGCATTGGATCGCCGAGCTGCGCAAACACTGGGCCGGTCCGCTTCATATCGGCCGCGACGGGATGGTTCTGCGCACTGGCCGGGCCGGGCACATCCGGGCGCCATGATCGCATTCGTGCAAATCCGTCACAGTTTCGGCGGCATCTTGGTCACATAGGAGTCACCCGCCCAATTCTCGCCTTATAATTGAACAACGGTCGTCAGTATTCGCGACCGGAAGGCAAAGGCGTCCCGATGCTGTTCAAAGCGTTCAAATCGGCCGAGATCGCACAGGATCGCAAGTTGACGCGGTTCGATCGCGCGCATTCGCGCGACACCGCGTGGTCCGAACCCGCGGCACCGGCCCCGTTCGGCAATCCCGACCCGAACAAGAACCTGACCCGCATCGCCCATCGCCATAACCGCGAGGCCCTGCACGACGCCATCGCCCCGCGTCAGCCGGATCCACTGCCGAACGCCGCGCCGATGCCGAGCCTGTCGATGCAACTGCATTCCGATGCGCCGATCAGCATCGACATCCTGCGCCGCGCCCTGCCCGGCCGGTTCTCGGACAGCCGAAGCTGACCCGCCGAACCGGGGCGCGCCGCGCGATTTCCGTTGATGCGCGCCACCGAACCGGACCACACTCGGCCCATCCCACCCCGGTCACCGGGACCCTGTGCAACGAGGGACGCCATGGTGCGATGGATCGCGCTTGCGCTTTGCCTTTCCCTGACCGCCTGCACGGCGCCCGGCGCCCCGCCCGGCGTCCGAAGCACGGCCCCGGCATTCCTGTTCTGCACGCCCGAAGGCGTCAGTCCGCTTGCCGCGACCCTGACCGGCCGTCCGCTGGAGGACGCCCAGCCCTATGTCGACACCGCCCGGGCGGCAGGTATCGTCATCGACCGCCCGCGGATCGATCCCGACGGCACCACGTCGGCGATCCTGATCGAAACGCCCGATCTGTGGAGCATCCGGCACCGCGACGGCCTGATCACGAACATCGGATGCATTCCACGCGACCTGTGCACCGGTGCGTTGCGGGATGCCTCCAAGCTTTGCCGTGGATCGCCGATACGCTGAGGCCCCCGCGCAGGCGGGGTCAGTTGCGCGATTGAACGCCGTAGCTGGCGAACCCCTTGGCAACGGTGGCGATCTCGGCCTCGGACAGCAGCTGGCCGCCGCCGATCTGCAGGACGTGCCAGTAGTGATGCGCCAGCGCCTCCAGCTCGAAGGCCAGCCATGTCGCGCGCGTCAGATCGGCCCCCACGGTCAGCATGCCGTGATTGGCCATCAGGCAGCCGTTCATGTCGCCCAGCGCCGACAGGATCGCCGCGCTCAGTTCAGCCGTGCCGTAGCAGGCATAGTCGCAACACGGAATCTCCATCCCGCCGAATGCCGCGATCATGTAGTGGATCGCCGGGATCGGCTTGCGCGCGATGGAAAGGATCGTCGAGAATTCAGCATGGGTATGGACCACCGCGCCGATCTCGGGCCGGGCGCGCATCAGATCAAGGTGAAAGCGCCATTCGGTCGTCGGTTTCAGCGGCCCCTCCCAGGCGCCGTATTCCCCGTCCAGCGGCATGCGGGCGATCATCGCGGGCTCCAGCGCGGCATAGGGAATGGCCGACGGCGTCAAAAGCATCGCGTCGCCGATCCGCGCCGAGACATTGCCCGACGCGCCGCGGTTCAGGCCGCGGGCGTCAAGCTCCTTGCAACGCGCGACAATTTCGGCGCGCAGGTCGGCCTCGGTCATGATGGTCCCTTTCCTGATGCGCGTTCGGATCTGCTGTCGTTGGCCGGGCCGGGCCAGACCGGCGGCACGGCCGTTCGTGCGGCGTGACAGGCCTCGAACCGGGCCGCGCGCGGTGCCGCGGCGACCGCTTCGGGCACCTCCGGCGGACCAAGCCGGGGGGTGACCCGGGGCGCGCCTGCCTTTTCCCGGAGGGTGCGGCGAACCGGGGCGCCGCCGACTGGCTTGTGGCGCTGCTTGACCCGAAAGACCGGCTGGGCGTGGCCTGGGGCCGGACGGGCGTCGAGGTCGCCGGACCGATGGACCCGATGCGGGCGGTGATGGCGGGGGGCCATGCGACCCATCGTGTCACCGACCGCGACACCGCCGAAGCACGGATCGCCGGGGCCTGATCGCGCCGGCCTGCCGATGCCCCGGCAGGTCTTCATTCCGCCGCCGCGGCCGCGTGTTCGGGAAACATCGCCGCAAGCCCTTCGGCACTGGCCGGCGCGATGCCGCGTTCGGTGATCAGCCCTGTGACCAGCCGCGCCGGCGTCACGTCGAAGGCGGGGTTGGCGCCCGGCGTCGCGTCGGGCGAAATCTGCACCTGCCGGACCTGCCCGGTATCGTCGCGGCCCCAGATCCGCGTCACCTCGTCGCCGCCGCGTTCCTCGATCGGGATCTCCGCCACCCCGTCGCGCACCCGCCAGTCGATGGTCGGCGAGGGCAGCGCGACATAGAAGGGCACGCCGTTGTCCTGGGCCGCCAGCGCCTTGAGATAGGTGCCGATCTTGTTGCACACATCGCCCTGCGCCGTCGTCCGGTCGGTGCCGACGATGCACAGATCGACCTGGCCGCGCTGCATCAGGTGCCCGCCGGCATTGTCGACGATCAGGTGATGCGGAATGCCGTGGCTTGCCATTTCCCAGGATGTCAGATGCGCGCCCTGGTTGCGGGGGCGGGTTTCATCGACCCAGACATGCACGTCGATCCCGCGTTCGACCGCCTGATAGATCGGCGAGGTCGCGGTGCCCCAGTCGACCGTCGCCAGCCAGCCGGCATTGCAATGGGTCAGGATGTTCACCGGACCGGATTTCCGCGCCGCGATCGCCTC
>Ga0208979_100702_pt1 | contig 12412 bp, 14 predicted proteins | sample HotLakConsUCCSLE_FD_184738 | JGI IMG/M metagenome (GOLD analysis project Ga0208979, IMG submission 184738) | Hypersaline microbial mat communities from Hot Lake, Washington, USA - Hot Lake Consortium UCC-SLE (SPAdes) | ecosystem: Environmental > Aquatic > Non-marine Saline and Alkaline >... | reverse complement strand
CAACGGCATCCAGATTGAGCAAGTCTTTCATGTCTTCATCGACAAAAAAGGTTTGGATAACTGGTGCTGGATCAGCGAGTCCTGTCGTTTCGATCACTATGTGATCAAATTTGTCGCGGCGCTTCATTAAATTGCCAATGATGCGAATCAGATCGCCGCGCACGGTGCAGCAAATGCAGCCGTTGTTCATTTCAAAAATCTCTTCATCGGCATCAATTACCAGCTGATTATCAATGCCTACCTCACCAAATTCATTGACAATGACCGCCACCTTTTTGCCATGCTCGTGGGTGAGAATGCGGTTAAGCAGCGTTGTTTTCCCTGATCCTAAGTAGCCGGTCAGAACGGTCACCGGCATTGTGTCTGGCATAGTCTCAGCAAGCATGGTGTCTGTCATAGGGTTATCCTGGCAATTTGAGTATGATAATCATTATCACACAGCAGGCGCGATCAAACGCAACAGCGTCATTGTTTTTGGCGATGCTTATTGACTCACTTGCCGAATCGTTAGGGTCGAGCCAGTGAGGTTTGGTCGATATTCATGGCGCTAACCGTTAGCAGCTTGCAAAAACGGCAGCATAGCTGCTGCGATCGCTTCTCCATATTCTTCTGCCATGCCTAAGGTCCCCGGTAGTCGGGCTGTTTGCACATGGGGTAAAGCCGCGATCGCCTCCATTTCAGCTTTAGAAGAGGGCGGTGCCTGCTCAGCAACCATCACCATAATCGGTATCGAGAGCCGGTCTACCAGCGCTAAAAACTCGGCCCTGGTCTGCACAGGGTCGAGCCCGCCAGTGACAAACGCGGCAGGGGCATAGCGTCCGCCGGGCTGCTGGGTACTGCGATGGCGCTGGGCGAGATAGTCGGGGGTGAGCCGCTCCTCATTGACAAAAACATGACGGCGATACATCCATTTGAGAAAAGCAGGCTGAGTATTGATGCTGTAGAGGGCTTGCCCGATGAGGGGCGATCTTACCAGTTCTCTTAGGCCGCTACGCACCCCTGCCGGTGCCCCCATAACCGCCAGCGGCCCGCGCCAGGTTGGTGCGACCAATACGAGCTTTGAGCAAACATCTTGAAGAGCCGCCGCGTAGCCCGCTCCATGCCCCGCCGCAACCACCGCGATCGGTTCGTTAAACTGCGCGGTTACAAAATCTTGTAAAAACTGTTGGTAGAGTGCGGGCTGATAGTCTAGCCGGAGGCGATCGGAGTCACCAAAGCCAGGCCAGTCAATGGCAAATACTTCATAATAAGGTGCTAAACCAGTCGCCAAAGCCGCCATTTCATTCCGGTTAGAAACCGTGCTCAAAGCGGGCAGCAGCAATACAGGCGAACCGCTTCCGACGATCTCGTAGGTGATGGTAATAGGCTGACCCTGCCATTGCCAGCGATAGCTTTTAACCGTGCCATTTAAGGTCATTGATGCCGGTGCAGTCATTATCATGCGTGCCTCCCTGGCAGAAACTGAACAACAAGATTCTATATTGAAACTCACGCTGGCTTCTGGATCACTTGCTCCCACTGCCGCTGTTTTGCTTTGGGGTCGATGCCTAGCAAACGCACATAGTCGCTGGGATGATCTATCAAAAACTGTTCCACCTGGGTCAGCACCTGGGCCTCGTAAGTGCTTGCAATGGTGGGGCCACTTTGCCAAGAACCCATCTTAAAGCGCCGCGCATCAGCAAATTCTAGACTAATAAGATGCCCTTGGTGAAGCTGTTGCCTGATCGTATCCACAATTTCTGAGCGCAGTGGGTGAGCTACTTTCCCATTGTGATGTGTAGACCGGAAGCCATTGCTGGATGCCGAATGTGGCTGCGCGGTGAGGCAGGCAATGTCGTCAGCGCAGCGATACCCCGCCCGCAGTGCCTGGTTAACTTCAACGACATGGTGAGAGAAGGTGCGATCGCTCTCATTAGCATCCGGGAGTCGATCAGCCGCCTGCTGGGTTGTAATCACCGTTCCCGAGGACACATACTTACCAGGGGGAATCTCCACATCCTGAATTAGCACATGCATCATCACAATGCAGCCGTGACCCACCTGGGCGTTGAACACCGTCGAGCGAAACCCGATAAAACAGTTATTCCCAACGTAAGCCGGACCGTGGATCAACGCCATATGGGTAATGCAGGTATCCTGACCAATCCACACCGAGTAGGCTTTCTGGTCATCCCCCAGAACTCGCCCCTGCTCTAAGCCATGGATGACTACTCCATCCTGAATATTGGTATTCGCCCCAATGTAAAAGGGAGCCCCTTCATCGGCACGAATGGAGGTATTGGGGGAGACGATTACATTTTCACCTAGCTGCACATCCCCAATCAGGCTGCACTGAGGATGGACATAGGCAGAGGCAGCAATGATGGGCTGATCTAGATCACGGTCCCAGGGCGTAGGTGGGGCGGGTTGATGACGCAGTGGCATGATACTGTCCTCGGTTCACAGTTGAGTGGGATTGGGCGCATCCCCGTAGACGGCGATGGGGTCAAAGGTCTTGGCGATTTCTGTAAAGGTGAGGGCAATGGGCTGATTGGCCTCACTATCTCTCTTGCCAGGGAAAATTTGACGGTAAAAACAAGAGCGATAGCCCACATGGCAACTGGCCCCGGCCCCGGCCACCTGAACCTTTATCCACAGGCAATCTTGATCATCGTCAATCAGTAATTGCTGCACGGTCTGCACCAGGCCGCTGGTGGCTCCTTTGTGCCAGAGCTGTTGGCGGCTGCGGCTGTAGTAGTGGGCTTCGCCGGTCTCGATAGTTTTGAACAGGGCGGCTTCGTTCATGTAGGCATGCATCAGCACCTCACCAGTAGCAACATCTGTGGTGATCACGGGGATGAGCCCATGGGCATCAAACTTAGGAGCTAGGAGTATCCCTTCTTCGACGGCTTCAACCGAGATGCGGGCAGCAAAGGATGATGACATAGCGCAGGAGATCAATTGTGAGAATGATAATCATTATTGCATATGATTGGCAGATTTTGACCCTGTGAGGTGCATAAGAACCCCCTATGAAGGCGCTGCCGGATCTTGGCTTGGGTGGTGTTGCTTACGATATCAACAGTAGCGGCGATGTTACCGTCGATACAGGATTGACACTCGCCATCTCAGCCTGCGGCTATAGGTTACTAGGTGGAAATTCTTGTTTCACAGACTCTAATTCAAGATGGCAGTGGTTAGGATCTTTCTGGTGCATTGTCCATTAACAATGCAGAACAAATTGTTGGCTCAATTGTTGGCTACGGCACATTTGACGGCGAACAGTGTGTTTTTGCTGACGCCTGTAAGTGTGCCTGAGCCGGGTTTGTTATTTAGAGTGGGTGCGATCGCGTTGCTAGCTGCTCATTTGGGCAATCGAGAAAAAGCAAATTAGGCGACATCGTGCTCACAATCAAGAAAAATTCTCAGCCTGATAATGGGACGGATATCCTTTAATCTCCAGCAATTCCAAATTCCAGACTACGGACATTTTGTCATAGCAGGAATACCTTCAGGCGCAGCGATTCCAAATGGATAGTCAAAATCTAGGGCAACAGCCAGTATAGTCAGCATAGTCAGCAACGGTTCAAGGCATCCTGCAGATGACAGCACTATCGCTCAGTTTCAACGGTCTACTGAGCACCCTTCAATCAAGTATAGGAACCCTATCAGACCCGAGAAAGCCGAGCAATGGCAGGATTTATAGTCTGAGTGATGCCATGCTGGGAGCCTTTGGTGCTTTCTACATGCAAAGTAGCTCATTTTTAGACTATCAACGTCATCTCGACAGCAGAGAAGGTCGTAACAATGCAGAAAGTCTGTTTGGTCTCACCCAAATACCGAGTCTCGAACAGATTCGCAATATCCTCGATCAAGTTGCCGCAACGAACCTGTTCGAGGTCTTTGATCGAATTTATCAGGCTTTGGAGCACCAGGGATACCTAAAAAGCTTCGAGGTCTTAGGGTCAAATCTCTTGGTCGCCCTAGACGGCACGGAATACTACAGTTCCCAAAGCATCAGCTGTCCCTGCTGCTCTACCCGCACGTCTCGGAAAGGGGAGGTCACGTACAGTCACAAAGCCATTCTGCCGGTGATTGTGACCCCTGCTCAATCCGCCGTGATTTCGTTGTCCCCGGTGTTTATCGCCCCTCAAGATGGGCATGCGAAGCAGGACTGTGAGCAAGCGGCGGCCAAACGCTGGATAGGGGCTCATCAACCCATGGCTAGGGCGCGCAGCGTGACGCTGCTCGGCGATGACCTTTTCAGTCGTCAACCGATGTGCGAAGACGCTATCAGCAATGGGTTCAACTACATTTTCGTGTGCTTGCCCGAATCGCATCCGACGCTCTATGACTGGATTGCCTTCAATGACGCCAATGACAAACTAAAGACAGTGAAGCGGACGGTCTCAAACGGTAAGACCGATGAAATTTGGCACTATCGCTATCTCAATGACGTGCCCTTACGAGCAGAAGACCCCAGCTTGTCGGTCAACTGGTGTGAACTCACCGTCACCCGTAAAAGCGACGGGCAGCGCCTCTATCTCAACAGCTGGGTCACCAATCATCCCTTGAATGGGCAGCGGGTGATTGAAGTGGCCACCGCAGGCCGGTGCCGATGGAAAACAGAAAATGAAAACCACAATGTGTTGAAAACCAAGGGGTACCACCTAGAACATAACTTTGGCCATGGCAAGCAACATTTAGCGACCCTGCTGCTGACGCTCAATCTGTTGGCGTTCTTATTCCACACCGTGCTCGGCTTAGCGGATGAACGCTATCAAGCGATTCGACACATTCGAGGGACTCGGCAAGGCTTTTTCCAAGATATCTTGGCGCTCACCAAGTATCTGTACTTTGATAGCTGGAATGCACTGCTAGCGTTCATGTTGGCACCTACGCCACCGAAGAAAGCCATGCGGCGACGACGCTCAAGTCGCGACACGTCATAACACTCAGTAGCCTCATGGCAGCGTGACTCTCCTTCAACTTTTGCTCTCACATTAATGTCCGCATGTTGGAATTTGGAATTGCTGTTTAATCTCCTTCCGTTCCGGTGACTGGTAGGTCAATTGTTTGCTGGTGGTTTTTCCCAGACTCACCAAGGATTCTGCCATTTTAACTGCGGCTGCGACAGCATCAATCACTGGCACACCCAAACGGGTTTCCAATTGTTGTTCTAAGCCACTCATGCCAGCACACCCCAAGCAAATAGCCTCAGCACCATCTGATTGAATCGCTAACTGACTAGCTTCAGTCAATATGTCCAGAGTATTTTCTCTATCTTGTTCCGTGTCAAGCACTGATAATTTTGTTGTTCTAACAGAGGCGCAACGTTCTGTTAGACCTATTTTAACAATTGTTTTTTCTACCATGTCCCGTACTCGGTGAAGGGTCGTTACGACACTCCACTTGGCTGCCACCATATTGGCAACATACAGGCTAGCCTCAGAAATACCTATTACGGGTTTAGTCGTAATCTCGCGGGCTGCCTCAATGCCGGGATCTCCCCAACAGGCCAAAATAAAGGCATCAGAGTCACGATCAAGAATAATCTGTTCTAAAATGCCGGGAATTGCCAAATATTCATCATAAAAGCTCTCAACCGATTCAGGGCCGCTTTGGGGTTGTACTGTCACAATCTCAGTACCTGGAAATTTAATTCTTTGGGCCGAGGCATTGATATTGGCCGTCATCGCGTGGCATGTATTGCTATTGATGATTTTGATACGGCAGGTAGGTAGAGACATAGCAAGGTGGGGAAAAACATCTTTTTGCGATCGCGATCAGCTGACGCCGAGCGTGATCGCAACGTTGTTAAACGCTTGCCTCAAGATAGGGCAGAATGGGGGATAAGAGCCAAGGCCCGCTCACAAATAGGCTAAGGGTGGGAGTGGATTCATCGTTTTCAGTTAGCGCGGCATAGCCCTTTGACCAGTCGAAGAGGGGCGCAATCTGCTTCAAACTGGTGTCAAAACCCGTGCAGAGACTAGGAGCACAGATTTCGACCCGCAGACTCTCAATCTGTTGATGCTGAGAAATTAGGCTCATAGTAGCGCCTGCGGTTGCTGAAGAATGCGCTCTCTGGCATCGGGGCCAAGCGTCCATACCAGCACCTCGCCCCGCTGACCGCCAGCCGCCAGATACTCTCCGGTCGGATGCCAGGCCATACAGGAAAAACCCTCCGTGGCTCCTTCTAATATTTGAACCGGCTCTACGGCAGCCTGCCACAGCAGAATCCAGCCACGATCCGACAGAGAAGCCAGCAAACAGGTTTGGGGTTGAAAAGCCACATCCAGAACCGTGCCCTGATGCAAATCCAGCAGCCAACTCTGCCAACCTTCATCGGGAATGAGTATCCACATGGCAACCAAGTCTCGCGTGGCAGTTGCCAAAATGGGGGAGCGATTGCTATCTGAAATATCGGCCCAGGCGAGTTGCCGAACCTTGCCGGGAAAGCCTCTCAGCAGAGCAGGCAAATCAGCTGAATTGGTTGTGGATTCATGCTTCAAAGCGGGGACGTTATCCCAGGTGAGGACGCCGACGCTATTATCTTGATTAGCTGACGCCAGATAGGCTCCGTCAGTAGACCATTGCAGGTTTTGACTGGCGGCCATCATCTCCCACTCATGCTGAGGGGAACGCCAGCGAGACGTTTCCCAGATGTGAACCCGTTGCCGAGCCGACACCGCTAGATGATGGCCATCGGGAGACCATCCTAAATCCTGCACAGTAGCAGGCAATTCCAGGGTGGCCACGGTTTTATCCAAGTCGACATCCCAAATATGAACCGCCTTGCCGCAGTTACAGGCCAGCCAGGGTTGATGGGGATGCCACTGTAAACGATCAATCCAGGCTGACCCCCAGATCCAGGTATTTACTGGCTCAGGTGAGTGAGAAGACAGACGCCAAACGGTCACTTTCCCCTTTTGTCCGGCTGCCGCCAACCACTGACCATCTCCGGAAAATCCCAACACATCCACAGAAGTCCCACTGGCTTCTTTCAGAATAGTTTCCTGAAAGTCTTGCCATAGAACTACCTCCCCAGCAGCGGAGGCGATCGCCAATGTATTCCCTACGGATGCCCAGACCAATGCCGTAATGTACTCCGACAACGATCGGTCAATTGTCAGATCTAACAGGGGTTTGAGAGAGATCATAATATAGCCTGAACAAAAAGAATGGAGGGGCCTGCCGTCAGAAAACCTAACTCACACACCAGAACAAAATGACAAATAGTGAACACATCCCTCAGCACTAGTCCCTCAGAACTAGGGAGCCAGTAAGGGCGGAATACGAGCCAGAATTCCCTTCTGCAACAGGGCAGGACGGTCTCTACGCGATATCATCCCATCACCTCTGGCTGCATACTGAGCCGCCAATTGAACAATGGCAGGCGTGCTGTCGAGAGCGGGCAAATCGCCAAACATCAGGGTCATCTTTTTAGGAGCAGCGAGGGCGATCACACAAAACCGACGGCAGGCGCTGAGGCATTCCACCGCCTCAAGGGTAAAGTCGGGCGGTAGGTGCCCCTGCTGCTGCAATTGCTGTAATTGTTGGAAAAGATGATATCCCCCTCGATGGCCCAGATGGTCTCGCTGGGTTGCTGAGAAGGCGCAGGAGGTGCAAACAAATAGGGCATGGTGTGTCATGGTTTAGCTCCCTTGAACTGCTTTGATTACATCTGCTGTCCTGATATCACCAATAGCTTTGTGGATTTTGTACTGCTGCATCGGCTGGGTGAGGATGATGATAACTGTTTCCACTGGCGGACAACCCGGCTCTTTGCATTGCAACTGGTTGATCGAAATCGTAGTTTCTGCATCCAACTGGAGCAGGTCAGCCACCTGAGCCTTAAGCTGCTGTAAAATCGCCAGATCGAGGCTGGGCTTGGGTTGAGAAAATAAGTCCATAGTAGAGATTGACAATAAGGGAAAATTACGAATTTCGGACTCGGTACTGCTGATGACAGGCTAAGCAACTTTGCCGTACTTGATCGAGTGCATTGACAGGATTTGATCCTAGATTCTGACTTGTTATAACGACTTGTAATGTTTCCAGACTGACTTGAAAGTCATTGATGATTCGAGCGAATGACTCTGGTTCTTCCCAGATCAAAGGCTTAGCACCCCAGCCCTCAGATTCCAGCATTGTCGTTCCAGTCGGGAAAGTTTCATCAGTATGTTGCGCTAGCATAATCAATGCATTCACATGATCTAGCACATGGCTATCAAAGGGGGCATTGTTATTAATAATTGACTCCAAAGAGCGATAGTGAGCCGATAGTGCCTTCATATGCTCCCGCCGATAGGCAATAATCGTCTCAACTTCTACTGGAGATACCGGAGTTGTATCAATGGCTGAGACAGCATTTGACTGTCTATATAAACTGGCTATCCCTTCATCATAGGTACTCGTTGACACTGCCGTAATTACAGCTATTAGAAGAATGATGCTAAGTCGCAAGATGATTCGCATAAAGTCTTTTTTTGTCAGGGCTAAATTAGAACAATTGCTAAAGCTTCTGTGGGTAAAGAAGTTTGTCAAAGGAGCGTTCTTTCGACAACAGCCAATTGCATCTTTTCAACGACCTCGGCCACCGTCAAGGCTCCTAGTTCCCCGTCTTGGCGGCTACGCACACTCAATGTTTGCTGTTCTACCTCGCGCTTACCCACCACTGCCACCACCGGTATTTTCTCCAGTTCGGCGGTGCGAATTTGTTTGCCGAGGCGATTGCCGCTGGCATCAACCTCCACTCGGTAGCCCTGCTGTTTCAGGGTCTGGGCTACCCCATTGGCATAGTCACGCTGGCCATCGCTCACCGGCAGCAGCCGCAGCTGCACCGGGGCCAGCCACAGCGGGAAATCTCCGGCGTAGTTCTCCACCAAAATGCCAAAGAACCGTTCTAACGAGCCAAAAATGGCCCGGTGAATCATGATTGGGCGCTGCCGTGAGCCGTCGTCGGCCACATAGTGCAGGTCAAACCGCTCCGGCAGGTTAAAGTCGACCTGAATGGTGGAGCACTGCCACAGGCGACCAATGGCGTCGCGAATTTTGATGTCAATTTTGGGGCCGTAGAAGGCTCCGCCGCCCTCGTCGGTTACGTAGTCCCAGCCTTTTCTATCCAGCGCTTGAACCAGGGCATTGGTGGCCAAGTCCCACACGGCATCGGCCCCCACCGACTTGGCCGGACGGGTAGATAGGTTGACCTCGTACTGAGTAAAACCAAAGTCTGACAGAATCTGCTCGGTCAGGTTCAGCACCGCCAAAACTTCGTCGGTGACTTGATCGGGTAGACAAAACACATGAGCGTCATCTTGGGTAAAGCCCCGAACCCGCATCAACCCATGCAGCACGCCAGAGCGCTCGTAGCGGTAGACCGTGCCTAACTCGGCCCAGCGCAGGGGCAGCTCCCGGTACGAGTGCAGCCGATTTTGATAGGTCAACACATGGAAAGGACAGTTCATCGGCCTGAGCTGATACTGCTGCGCTTCAATCGCCATCGAATCAAACATGTTGTCTCGGTAGAACTCAAAGTGGCCCGAGGTTTTCCACAGGTCGAGGTTGGCAATGTGGGGAGTGTAGAGCAGGTCATAGCCCCCGGACAGGTGGGCACTGCGCCAGTAGTCTTCGATCAGCTGCCGCATCCGTGCCCCCTTGGGGTGCCAGAATACCAGCCCGCCCCCGGCTGCCTCTTGAATGCTGAAGAGATCGAGCTCTTGCCCCAGTTTACGATGGTCGCGCCGTTTGGCTTCTTCTTTTTGTTTTAGGTAAGCCTGTAGTTGTTCGGGCGTCTCCCAGGCAGTGCCATAGATGCGCTGAAGCTGCGGGTTGGTCTCGTCGCCTCGCCAGTAGGCTCCGGCAACACTTTCTAGTGCGAAAGCATCGGGATGTATCTCGCCCGTGCGGTTTAGGTGAGGGCCAGCACATAAATCCCACCAGCAGGGAGTCACGATATTGGCGTCAGGCACAATCGCGGGGGGTGGATTGAGTAGAGAAGGTTCTGCGATCGCAGGCAATGGATCGGGACACCCAATGTAGTAGCGGGTGATCGGCTCATCGGCAGGAATATTATCGAGAATTTGTAGCTTGTAGGGTTCGTTTAGCTGCTCAATTTCAACCCGAATGTCATCGCGATCCACCATTTCACGAATGAGCGGCAAATCTGCCTGAATGGTACGGCGCATCTCAGCTTCAATGCGCTGTAAATCGTCGGGCGTAAACGGGGCAGCCCGATCAAAGTCATAGTAAAATCCCGTGTCCGTACAGGGGCCAATGGTGACTTTGGTTTCTGAGAACAGGGCTTGCACTGCCATGGCCAACACATGAGCACAGGTATGGCGCAGCCGCGCTAAATGCGCAGCATCACAAGCCAACGAGCGAATTGCAGATTGTGGAAGAGAAACTTGAGCGACCATGACAACTCAGAATAATAATGATTATCATTATCAATTTATCACGACGGTGGAGAATGGGGTTTTTTGCACGTGCACCGAGCTTTGCTCGGCTGTTGTTTACAAAGCAGCAGCCAAGGCGATCGCGCAATTAGCGTAAAACGGCTTTAGTCCGAGTATTGAGGAAGTCTAACCGAGTGGCCTGAACATCCTCTACCGCTTTAGTCCGAGTATTGAGGAAGTCTAACCGAGTAGCCTGGATATCCTCAACAGCTTTGCTCCGGCTATCCAGATGGGCTAACCGAGTCGATTGAATATTCTCGACCGCTTTGCTCTGGCTATCGAGGAACGCTAGACGAGTCTTTTGAATATCATCAACCGCTTTGGTTCGATTGTTGAGGAATTCTAACCGCGCCGATTGAATGTTCTCGACGGCTTTCGTTTCAGCAGCATTGGCAGTAGGGGCGATGGCAAAGCCTTCCAAGGGAATCGCAACGACGGAAGCAGTGGCAGCAGTCAAAAATAGGGCGGCGAAGAATTGGCGTTTCATAATCTGGCTCCTTGAGGGAATCAATGGGTGAACTTCATTGATTTAAGAATGCCAGTTGGGCTCGGTTGCCTAATTAACGTGAGTTCGGGTTAAGCGGCAGGCGGCAATGCCCAATCTAAATGGAGAGCAGGCTTCTTAGGTTGATGACAATAGGCAATCAAGCCGCAGATGATGTTGACCCAGCAATTGACCGGGCTACGATGCCTTGAATGCTCTATCTGTGAGATGTTTTTGAGCTGGTCAATCACTGTTTCAACGATAGAACGCTTGCGCGTCAGGAGCTTGTCAGTCAAGCGCATCAACTTGTTGTGCATGTTGCGCCGAGGCTTAGCGAAGAACTCGATGTTGAACGTTTCGAGCAACTTTTCTGCTAGTTTTTTCGAGACATAGCCCCTATCAGCAAAGACTTTTCCGCCCAATACACCCAGTAAGTCTTGGACTGGCTTACGGTCATCAGTATTGCCCGGTGTGAGTGTGATGTTGAGTAAGTCACCGCAGTCACTGACCACGAGGTGAAGCTTATAGCCGTAGAACCAGCCAACCGAGGTTTTACCGCGTGCGGCCGTGTCTTTACAGACTTTGTGCTGCCAGATACGACGATTGTGACAAACTTTTAGAGAGGTGGCGTCGATGAAGCTGATGCCAGTACAAGCGCCAAAACAGCTCTTCAAGTAGCAGCACAATGGCATCAGGCAAGAAGGCGTCCATTCTACAAAGCGGGTATAGCTCACAATCGCTGGAAACGCCTGCTTCCAGTATTTACAGACTTTATGAATGTAGTAGGCTTTGAAGTTACGGTAGTGACTTTGATGGAAGCCGATGAGGATAGTCATGATCTCGCTCAGGCAAAGTGCTCGCTTTCGCTGACGTGTTTTCAGATCATGGCTTAGCAGTTGTCGATCCCATTTGGGTTCAAAAACTTGGCAAAAGTCATCGACGTGGCAAAAGAGTTCTTCTAAGCTAGACATAGTGAAGGACAGGGCTGATTGAACTTGATAATCTCAGCGTACCTGTCCTTCTTTTCTAACGCTATTCTTATCCCGAACTCACGTTAATTAGTCCTGTTTAAGGGCTCGCTGAGTTTTGCTGAAGGGTTACCGGGGATATCTCACAGGCTCTACTCAGGGTCTTTTCATTTGCGCCTGACGCTGGGTAGGGCTAGTCGAGCGATTCACCGCCTGCTCGGATAATCGGGTAGCGTAGCTGTGCTGCTGGGGAGTGAGGTGTTTCTAGCGGCACTGCTCCAGGGAAATAATAACGATGGTGCTTTTCTTCGTTCTAGCGCTCTACAGTGCTGTCAATGTGCTAGCTCTGAGGTAAGAGGGATAGGGAAGTCATTAGATTGCAAAGGCAGAAGAGTTATTGGTAGTCCATTTTAGTAAAGGATAGAGAAAATAGCGTTAGGATCATTCTCGACCCTTTTTTCTCTGATTAAACGGTTGTACTCGTGGATGAAATTCCAAATCGCACCGATGTGGTTCTCTAACTT
>Ga0208979_100696_pt1 | contig 12536 bp, 16 predicted proteins | sample HotLakConsUCCSLE_FD_184738 | JGI IMG/M metagenome (GOLD analysis project Ga0208979, IMG submission 184738) | Hypersaline microbial mat communities from Hot Lake, Washington, USA - Hot Lake Consortium UCC-SLE (SPAdes) | ecosystem: Environmental > Aquatic > Non-marine Saline and Alkaline >... | reverse complement strand
CCCAAAGCTTGGGAAAGCAAACACCTTAATCCCTAAATCAACCCCGATTGACGGACGAATTGGCTCAACGCTCTTTTGACAAATCTCAACTACAAAGCTCGCATGGTATTGACCGGCTGTGTTTCTGAGAATGGTTACTGAGCTGGGCTCAGACGGCAGCTGACGCGACCACTGAACTTTGAACTCACCCATCTTTGCCAGGACAAGCTTTCCATTGTTGAGACTAAAACCTCTCTGAGTAAATCGAGCTGACTGAGTATGAGAGCGCTTTTTGAATCTAGGGAACCTTGCCCTACCTTGGCCCTTAAGCGCTGCAAACCAGTTCTTAAAGGCAATCCCTAAGTCCTGAACAGACTGCTGCAAAGGAACCACAGATACAGACGACAACCACTCCCTAGATTCAGTCTGCTTGGCCTGTGTAATTACAAGCTTTTGAAGCTCTGCATTACCGGGCCACTTTTCACCTTCAGGTGTAGCTTTTACCAGCGCTAGCGCATCGTTGTACACGACACGGACACACCCAAACACTTGAGCAAGTTTGTTTTGCTGCAAGCAGTTCGGATAGATACGATATGTATAACGGGCTTTCATGGATGTGATAAAGTTGTCCTGTAATCAATATAGCATATCGAAAAGAGATGAAAATACCTGACTTTAGAAGGGAGAGGCATAGTGTTACTGATTTGAAAATTCACTTGATCTGCATCACTAAGTACAGGCGTAAAATGTTCACCCGCGAAAGCCACTGAGCGCATTGAGACCTCTATGCGCTCAGTGGCAGACTCAATGCGTTTCAGGATTCTGGAATTCAATGGAGAGGCTGATCACGTCCATGTGCTGCTGGAATTCCCGCCTAAGCTCAGCGTCTCTGTTCTGACAAAGCATCTTAAAGGTGTCTCTAGCCGCGCCTACAATAAAGCGGGGTATCCCAAGCCGACAGACAAGGCGCTTTGGAGCCCTTCGTATTTCGCTTCTTCTGTTGGCGGGGCCCCTCTTGAAGTGCTTAAGCAGTACATTGAGCAGCAAGCAAGGCCGCATTAGAGGCAAGATGCGGACTAAAAGTCCGGGGCTTCAGACCCACCCCAGAATGGTGAGTTCTGAGGCTAATCACGACAGAGACTTGAACGCAGAAAAATATAGATACAGTCGGGGCTGGATTGGCGCACGACTCTAAATGAACAGGGAGCGACCGTAAGACTGCTGTGGCAATTAGTTGCTTTGAGCCATCAAGAGTAGAGCAGCAACTTCGTTTGTTTGCCTAGCTTTACAATCCTCGGACTTCTATCTCGGGGAGCATGTCAACAACTATTGAAGCTAGCCACCCGCAAACAAGTTTGCAATTATTGCAGACTTGTTTTGAAAAAAGATAGCAGTTGTTGCATACTAATGTTGCTAGCCTTTTTGTCTAAATAGAAAGCTTGCAATATTGCAGACTTAATTCAAGGAAGTTGACTTATGAAGCGATTTCAAATAGCGGTTGCATCCAGTAAAGGAGGGGTAGGTAAAAGTGCTGTATCTATTCATGTTTGCTATGCCCTATCTGCTCGGGGGTTTAAAGTCGTCCTAGCTGACGCTGACAGTAATCAGAGTTCGACCTATTGGGCAGAGCGAGCCGCTCTTAACGGGCATAGTTTGGGATTTTCTGTGATAGATGGCATTGACGGAGTTGTGCCCGAAGAGTGCGAGATTTTATGGATTGATACTCAAGGTAATCCTGATCTATCAGAGTTAGAGAAACTATCACAGAACATGGATTTAGTGATTTTGCCTTGTGGTGTTGATGCTGGAGAGGTTACAGCGACACTTCGATCTATTCAAGAGGCACAATTGCAGCCTGAGAACTATAGAATATTGCTGACCCGTGTTCCGCCAAACCCTAACAAACGAGGCGAGAATCTGCGTAATCAATTTCAAGGGGCTGGCTTACCTGTTTTCGATATGTTTGTACAGAATCGCGTTTGCCACTACGATGCTAACGAAAGTGGATTGACCCTTGGTCAAATGAAAGGGCGTGCAGCTAGTGCTGGGGCAAAAGAATATGCCAAATTAGCAGACGCGATTCTCAAGATCGTAGAGGTAAAATCATGAATTTAGACAATCTAATTGCACAGACAAAAAAAACAGCAGTAGGTAAGGTTAAGCAAGGAAATTACAACCTCACTTCAATAGAAATCAGAGGCTCCCTACCTTTCAGCGACATCAAAGATAGGGCGAACCCAGATTCGCGACCGATTGATTCAGCCCATGTTGCAGAGTTAGCCGACTCAATTGCTGCGATAGGACTAATAAGCCCTATCGCAGTAGACAGAAATGGCTGTTTGTTAGCGGGCTGCCATCGTCGGGCTGCGCTCGCTATGATCAAATCCTCAAATACCAAAGCCTGGAATCAGCACTTTCCTGATGACCGAATTGAGGTAAAGGTCTTTGATTTTGATTCCGCTGCAGAACCATCCAGAGCCTTGGATATAGAGGTAGAGGAGAACCAGCAGCGCAAAGATTATACCCCTGATGAAATCAGGGTACTAGCTGAACGACTCAAAAGTGCTGGCTATCAAGACTATCCTGGAAGACCACCTAAAGGCGCAAAAACCCTGACCAAGGCCTTAACAGAACTAACAGGAAAATCTACACGCACTGTTAAAGGGCATCTAGCAGAAGAAACTAACGCGACAAGAGTAGCCGCAATCCAGTTGGAAACCTTAATCAATAGAGCTGTGAAAGCTATAGAGAAAGTTGGCGAACATTCAGATTTTCCAGAAGAAGATCGCGAGCATTTACAGTTGGCAATCGAAAGACTATCAGAAATTAGTTGCTGAAGAAAGTCTGCAATATTGCAGACTTTCTTCCTAAGTGATCAAGGGGTCAACTGCTAAAGCGAACAGATGGTCAAGGTTCACCGATTTCAGCTTCCTCTAAGCGCTTGAATTCTGTGCCGATGTACCAGCTCTTTAAGCGCCCTGCTTCCCTGCGGTAACCGTACCAATAAGGGCCATGTAACCTACCCTGCGTTGTGCAACCGCAATTAGGCTTGCCACACTTAACCAGTTCACTTTGATAGATAATTCGCCCCACCTGAGTCGTCTCAATGACTTCTCGATTGGATGCTTGCTTGACTTCTGGGGGTTGCTCCTCTCGCTCAATTTCTGCTTCTAGCCATGCTTGCAGGGTGCGTTTATCCGCGAGTGCTAATCGTTGAATTTTCTTTTGAAGGCGCTCGTAGCTAGTCATAGTGTTCTAAGAAAAGTCTTATGTAACTCCTGATGCTTTTAAGAAAAGTCAAAGTTACATAAGACAAAGATAGGGAAAAGCCGCAGAAAAATATACCCACTACTAAGCAAACGACGATTTTATGCTTGCACTTGTCTACAAAAATCTTATGTAACTTCTACGGGTTTTTGAGAATAGAAAAGTTACATAAGACAAAAATAGAACCCTTAAACTCCAATCTCATTGAGCTGTCCCTAAAACAATCCCTCCCCGATATCAGCGCGCTCAATCAAATCATTGAAGGCATCCTCTGCTTTCTTCTCGACTGCTCTGCGGGTGTAGCGCTCAAAAGTAACGGGAGACTTAATCCGCATGAGCTTACGGGCATAGTCTGGCTGTATATTTTCCATCACCAGATGAGTGCCAAAGGTATGACGCAGCCGGTGGGGATGAATGTTTTCATCCGACTGAGTAATAGCGGCTAAGTCTTTCACCATCTCATAGATGCCCCAGTACCCTAGACGCTTCCCATAGCCATTCCTAGAGAGGCTTCTAAAGAGCGGCTCATGAGAGGCCGTATCAAAGCCTTTGTGGAGGCACCAGCCCAAATAACCATCCAAAGCTTGTCGAGCCTTGGGTGAAAGCGGCACCGCTCCATCACTGCGCCACTTTGCCCCGCTCATCTGAATCGCCTGACCGTTGTAATCACCCACATTGAGATTGCTCACTTCAGTGGCTCTGAGGCCATGCTTGAGCAACTCAAAGATAGCCGTATCTCTGCTGCTCAAAGACTCGCGCTGACCTCGATACTCCAACCCTTCGGCAAGCTGATGGACGGCTGCGGCCTTCATATCCTTGGTCTCAGAGAGTGGGGCTGGCACCTTCTCAATGTTCAGCGTGGGATTGTAGGTGATGTACCGCTTAGTCGTGAGCCACCTAAAAAAGCTATGGAGCGTCGCTAGCGCCTGGTTAATGCTGGCTGGAGAGAGGCCCAATACTGTTCGGATAGTCTTAAGCGGTGTCAGGCAAGGGAGGCTCTGGAATAGCAAAGGCAAGCTTTTGCCGAACAATCTTATGTTGCCGATGATTTGGTTTTCTGGCAGGGAACTTGGAACGAGGTTTCTTCACCACTCGTGGATTGGATCTGTTTTCTCGGGGTGGCAAGATCAGATCGCCAATTTCAAGGATGAGCCAATCGGCAAAAGGGGGAGTTCATGAGGCTGAGCGGATTGAAAATGATTAACCGCACGACGTAACACTCGCAATGAGCCGGAAAAACTCAATCGTAACGGCGGGAGGTTGGCAGCTTGAGCCGCTTGAAACATCAGTGAGCGAATGGCCCAATGACTTAGCAGCCAGCCATAGACTTCTTGAACCACGGCCCGAGGATGTTTAGAGCGAATAGGAACTTTTCGGCCATTGAGATGAGTCTTGAGTTCATCAAGGGTGTTTTCGACTTCCCAGCGCTGATGATATTCAGTTGCGAGCAACAGTGCCGGAAAGCGCTCGATATCCAGTAGGTCTGTAATCAGTCGATAGGTTTGATGTTCACCTTCTGCTTCAACTTGATATTCAATCACCCGCACCTGGAGGCGGGTTGCTCCCTTTTTCCGAGACTTGCGGTCAGGGTTAATCCAGCTGAGATAGGAGCCATCGCTCAGGTACTTGACGGGTTCAAATTTGACATTGGCCGGGACACGACCGAGATAATGAGCCCCTTGATTGAGCGTGGCATAGACCATTTTGAACGAATGGAGACCCCGGTCCCACATCAGTAACATCTCAGGTCCCACTGAGCGTAAGAGTTGGAGTACCCGTCGTCGTTCTCCGATTCGATAAGGACACAACAAGGCATCACAGATCAGATGCGTGCCTGCTTCGACCAACACGACCAATCGGGCTTTTGGAAAAGCAGCACGAGTTCCTCGACGACTCCCTGGATAGCCGAAAACACGCGCGTTTTCATCGGTATCGGGCAGGTCAAAGCTGCTGCCATCGACAGCCATCATGCGCAGACCCTGGAGAAACGCTCCTGGGGTCTGCTCACTCGCCAAAGGTTGAGCTACATGATTAAACAGACGACTCATCACTTGGGGGCCGACACGACTACGGGCTTCACTAATCGATGATTTACTCGGTACCTGCCATCGCTGAGAGAGCCGTATCCATTGACCTTCGAGTCCACTCACTAAATTCTTAAGCACATCCACGAGGTTATCGTTTGACCAGATATTCATGGCAATGACCAGAGCCACCACTAACGAGGTCGGCAATCGGCGACGACGCCCTTCAAGACTATGACTCTCGGCGATCGATTGCTCTATCAGGTCGAGGGGGATAGCTTTTTCCAGGGCTGGCAAGATCTCCTTGGCGGTTAGCTCCGGGCTGGTCCAGGTAAATGTTCTGAGGCTCATCGGATGGCAAAGATTCACGACTAGTGCCTTCTTTGACGGCCCTTATGCCCCATTTGATTCCTATCCGAACAGTATTGGAGAGAGGCCTATTTTGCCTGCCTTAGTGAGTTGGCCTTTGAGATGTGCCTTGTAATGGCGAATATCCACATCGTCGATGTCGCCCCAGTGCTTAAACTCGCACCACACTTGAAAACGTCGTAGCTGACGGAGGTAAGCCTTTTGGGTATTGGGTCTAATTTCGCGATCGCACAAAAACTCATCGACCCAATCCATCTGCTCAAGTACAGGCTTCTCAGCCGCTACGCCTTCTGATGCAGGCTTAGGGGTCGCGGCATCTGGAGAGAACTCAATAAAAGTCGGAATTGGATTAGGCTTAGCCATCATTTAAAACCATCATTTTCAGCAAAAAAAGGGAGCAAACCACCGCGAAAACGCTCCTGATTTCTGAAGTATCGCAGGATTGGAAAGGTGCAGTGGCCCGTTGCCGCCTCTAAAGTAGCCTATCAAACCCCAAATAAGTATTCTTATTTGGGTTACGCTAAAAATTACACTACGAATGTGTGTGCCTTGGATACGTTATGATATTCCTTGAAGTCAGAGCCTTTCAGCATCCCCCTGAAACAGCGAACCGCTGGCTGGGTTGACCCGTTAACTAGACCACCTTGCTCGGATAAACGATGGCCGCAAAAGATCGCTTTCATGATGTGGTGAAGAAGGCTCTGGAGAAAGAGCAGTGGGTGATCACGGACGATCCCCTGCGATTAGAGGTTGGCGGCACTAAGTTTGAAATCGACCTGGGGGCAGAACATCTTCTAGCCGCAGAGCGCGGCACCGAAAAAATAGCCATTGAAATTAAGACTTTTTTGGGAGATTCGCCGCTCACGGATTACCATGCTGCCTTGGGACAGTTTCTGAACTATCGACTTGCCTTGGAAATCAGCGATCCGACTCGTATCCTTTATCTAGCTGTCCCGGTCGGTGCTTATGAAACGTTTTTTAAACGAGAGTTCGCACAGATTTCAATAGAGCGATATCAGATTAAACAAATTATCTACGACCCAAGCAAGGAGGTAATCGTTCAATGGATGCCCTAGCAACCTACCGCAATGTCATTCAGAATCTGCTGAGTGATTATGCGTCTGCTCCGATCTCCAATGGCGAAATTGACTGCTATACCGTTTTCGATGTCCAGCAGGATCATTATCAAGTGATGAATGTAGGCTGGGATGGTCATCGACGAGTGTATGGCTGCGTTCTCCATCTGGATATTAAGGATGGCAAAATTTGGGTTGAGCAGAATATGACGGAGATGAGAGTCGCTCAAGAACTGGTGGAACGAGGCATAAATAAAGAAGACATCGTGCTAGGTTTTCAGGCTCCTGAAATGAGGCAATACACGGAATATGCAGCGACTTAGGCGCTGGAAAGAATCAACTTCATGATTCGGACTTGTAGTTCTTCAGACTGGGTAGTTACCGACTTTCAGAGTCATGAGTTTATTAATTTACAAGCCCTTAGCTTATTTGCCTATACGGAGCCTACGCGGTCTCTGATCCACACACAAGACTAAATTAAGAAAGAACTGGAGCGCATGATGTTGGAGCAAATTAGAACAGTTGATGGGGAGACTCTACTGCCGCTGCCTGCTGCTGTTCTGGCAGCGATCGGCTTCCAGCCGGGTGACCAAGTGGAAGTCACGGTGGTGGGTCAATCTCTGGTGGTACAGTTGCCGTCTACTGAGAAGCCAATTGAGTCCGAGTTTATCCAGATATTCCAAGGTGTGATGGAAAAGCGCCGCTCAGCCTATGAAGAATTGGCTTAGTGGAGCACCCTTATAAGTGATGAGGTTTCCGACACTGGCTGAAGTTCTCGTGATCCATTGACGGGTTGTAGCTGAAACGGGTGGTCAGCTAGGTCTCAGAGATCAGGGCTTATTGGAATCAGCCTTAAAAGCGGCTGAGAATCGCCACTCCTGTGAGCAGGTTGATGTGATCGCTTGTGCGGCCACCTATGCCTATCATCTTTGTATGGCCCATGCTTTTATTGATGGCAATAAGCGGGTTGCAGCGGCTGTGTCAGAGACGTTCTTATTAATCAACGGCTGGCAGTTGAACTTGGATAATGCACAGCTAGTGGATATGTTTTTGAAGATTGCGGACGGTGCGTTGTTACGAGATGCCATCGAAGATGCTTTTCGCGGTTGCGCCGTTTTGATCGGAGGTTGAGGACTATGCCCCGTCGAGTTAACAAAAAGTGTATAGAATGCGCTCAGCTGAGTGCGGCACAGGCCCGTCAGCTGCATGGGAAGCAAGGCGATGACTGCTGGCGTGAAAAGCGCTGTCCGCGCAGGCGCTCTCACTATCGCCATCGCCAGGTGCTCAATGAACAGCGGCGGTTGCAGTATCAGCAGCAGGTTGCTGGCGCGGTGTCAGAAAAGGGGGCGGTGGAAACAGTGTCGCTGCCGGTGGCCGGAGAGTCATTGCCTTGTGCGAATCTGTATATCTGGCGTGAGAAGCGAAAGGATGCGCCGATTCATGCGATCTCCGTATCCGTGTTTCAAGATAATTCCAAGGTGCTGGAAGTAGCACTGATTCACTGCGCAGGCTATCGCAAGCGGCAGCTAGAGCGCTACATCCAGAAAGATGTCATGAGCTATCTGAATGCGCGGTTTGGGATTACCTTCTTTGCCGATGAGATCCGGCTAGAGCCGATGGAGTGCCCGATTAAAGGATGTCCGTGGCATGACCGCCCTGTGTCTGGGCGAGAAAATCATCTTGATCCCGTCGAGGTGGTTCATGGTTAGCGTGCGTCAGTTGGAACTGAACTTAGAAATTGCCTTTGGAGAAGCTGCTGAGGTTCCAGAGACGGCTGATGTGCTGAGCCTGTGGGCGCAGTTTGAAGGTGAGCTAGCCGGGTTAGCGCAGCGCGATCACCTTCGCGTGGCAGGGGATATTCTGGTTCAGCTTGCGGGACTGTGCGAGACCAAAGCTGAAGTACTTTGGGAAGATTGGCAGGATGCGCACAATGCTGAAGGGCCTGTGATGGATGGCGACTGGCTGCAAGGACTGACGCGGCAGACGCAGGAGCTGGATTTTTCAGACTTGGTGAACCGTTCCTATCATTCCAGTCGTGAGCATCCTAACGAAGATAAAGCTGATGGAGATTCTGTCGCAGGCGATGTCGAAAAAATGTCTGTATTGGATATGATTGACGCGCTCGATGATGCGGATCTAAAAAGTCAGGCGTTGGCGGTTTCTCATGCTGAGAACATATCAGACTGGGTGAAGGCGTTAGCGGCTAAGCAAACAGAAGCGCCCCAACGGTTGGTGGATCTTCAGCAGCAGTTGAAGATGCCGCTGATAGAGGTATGGATTGCGGCGCTTTTAGGCGGCTTTCCATTGGAGCAACGCGGTAGCTTTTACCAGACACAGGAAGTGTGGGTGGGTCGGTGCAAGTGAGGAAGTGAAGATGGAATATCAGCTGGAAAAATGGAAGCGGCAAGACTGGCGCAAGGATAGTAGGCACTATTCCTGTGAAGTACGGCAGAACCTCTTCGGCCAGTGGGTTGTGCTGCGGCGATGGGGGCGGGTGAGTGCGAAGCAGGGGCAGAGTCGGGAGCAGGTGTGCGATCGCTACGAACAAGGGTTGGAAATCTTTGATGCAGTTGAGAAGAGACGATCTCAGCGTGGCTATAACCCCTGGTAAGCTCTTTTGATTAGCTCAGTTTTTTGATATGTTTATGTTGCTTTTCATCGTGTATCAATGATGAGTAAAGTCCCAATAGATAAAGCGCGAGAGCAGCGCATTACTTATGAGATTATCGTAGATTGCTACGATGATTATGAGGTTGTTTCTGGCTGGTACGCTTACCTTGACGACCACCTAGATTTTCCCTTTGCAGCGTATTGGCTTACGACGGGGTCATCGGAGCCAGAACAGGTTCAAGTGATTGGCATGGCAGATCCCGAAGATTGCAGGACAGATATCCTGGTCGAGATTAAATATCGCGATGGCGACCTTGAAGATGTGATTTCTGTCCCGCTAGTTGAGCTTGAGACTGTGGAGAAGAATACGCAGCGAGCACAGGCTCTAGATGATTGGCTGTATTGGTTGGATCAAGGTAATGAGCTGATTGATCCAGACGAGTACGAGGAATACTGAGGGCATACAGGCGAAAAAAAATCGACTACTCCACGATATGAGCTATGGCAAATTAGCACCAAATCCAAAATCAGCTGGTATAGCCAGTTCTTGGTTACCGGCAGATAGAGAAAAACCCCGTCATTACCTTGGGACGGTGCAAACGACTCATCCAGGGCTTGCTGTGCTTTATCTACTGGTGAAAATTTTATGGCTGACTTGGTGCTAGTGGGTCATTTGTCATGACCGTAGCCATTCGTAAAATCGGAATGCTTGTACCATAAGGCTTTCTCAATTTCCAGAAATCCCTATGCACATAGCAAATGACCCACTAGTGGGTCATTTGCTATGCGCATAGGCATTCATAAATTCGCAACACCCTTGAAATAAGGCCTTCTCGATTTCGAGAATGTCGATGACCGTGACAAATGACCCACTAGTGCATCGTCAAGACTAAAAAGTGGGGTAGATGATCTCTAGAAGCTTTGTAGGATAATGCCTCTAGAAAAGGCTTACCCTGAAATTAAGTGTTGACGCTGCACTAGGCTACCAAGCGACTAATGGGCTGCAATTGCGAAAGCACCTAGATGCTAATATCCTGACGGACATCCGAGATAGACTTTCGGCAACGGAAAGTACTAGATTCATGTGGGCGGCGACGCCCACCGAAAGCGATTGCAAAGCCCGCCGTAGACGCTCACAGTTAGGATGACAACGAGGAGTTAAACGACCTGATCGCTCTAAAGTGTCATCCGGCGATGACCCATCCCAGCTTGAGCCGCTTTCTCCTCACTGCCTGCACCATTTAAAGATGTTAGTTCTAGGCGGACAGCATTTGGAAGTATATTTGTTGCTTAAGTAAATACAGCTTTGCTCAATATCTCCACTGTAAAGCCATCTGTAGGCGCCAAAATCTGTGATAGCTTAGCCTTTGTCCACATAGATTCTAACCACGATTCTGAATCAGCCAAGACGCGAACTGCTGAAGCAATGGCAGAGGAGTCTGTATCGCTTTCAGTTATTTCTGAAGTGACATCGGAGAGAACTAGAGAAGAATAGTTAAAATCTTGGATAATATTGGTGATATGCCGATGAAGAGGACTTATGGAAAATGTCACTGGGTTATCCCTGGTTCCACATTAGTTTGTGTGCGGTAATTTAGAGAGTGGCCTCCTGCCGTTAAGGGATGAAGCGATGAGGAAATTGCGCATCCAATCATCGTGATAGCGAAACCCATTGAGTTGTTCAAAGGGACATAGGCACCCCTCTTTTAGAGTTCTTGTCTTGCGACAAAAAGGATGAAAATTCCACAAGAGAGCCATCGCCCGCACTTCCTTCTGTGCCGACTGCAAAGTGCCGTGAAAGCCTTGCATGGCATAGAGAATACGGTCAAGATAGTTCATGGGTCGGTCTACTTGATTGCTGGTGCGATAGGCTCCAGGGAAGTCATAGGCCTGATTGACTGACAAAAATTTAGTCAGGGAGAAATTTAACGGTAATCACGCTGAAGTCAAGGCGACCAGCTTTTTTATAGTGTTGCTGCCTAGAAGCGATAGCCGGTTCAGGGTCGCGATAGGAAGTGAAACAAACCTGTTGTATCAACTGCCAACCATTGAACAGTGCAGCCTTCGTCCACTCTAGCCCAATGCGGAAATAGCTATTGCCGCGAAACCAATGAGTATCAATCCATCGTCTGCGGCCAGATTGAACAACTTCCAGCCCTTGAGCGGTGACATAGAGGGTAGCCACTGCGAGAATGAACCATAGACGTGAAAGATCAGTGACGGAACGAATCTCTGAACGTTGTAGGTTCCAACCACTCGACTGGTCGTCTAAAAATCCTTCCTCGATATCGAATCTCAAAGCATATTCAGCAAAGGTTTCAGGGCTAGTTGGCTGGTCACTCACCACGGCCCAGAACTCACCATTGATATTGTTGCGGCCCATAATCACATGGAGCGGGCCATACTTTGCTTGACGATGGAGTCTGATGTGATGAAAACAGAGGGCTTGGCCCCGTTCTAGGTGGAACGATGTTGGCTGACACCAACCGGAACCCGGTCGCCAGAGCCAAGTATCGTTTTTGATGCGGATTCGATAGTGCCAGCCGAGCGTTTTCATCAGCCTCATCGCTCGGATATGCACAAAACCCCGGTCAGCCAACAGAATCACCTTTGCCTCGGAGGGCAAGTATTGAGCAGACTGGCGGATCAGCTCTTGATAGGCATCAAATGAAACAGAGGCACTCGTGTGTTCAAAGACCCGCCAGGCTAGCGGAATGGAGCGACCTCGATACACTACAGCCAGCCGAATCAGGCAGTACTCCTCCCAAAACAACGAGGTATCTAAACACAGATAAAGACTTTCTGCTTTCCAAGTCGCTAAGGCGGCTTGAATGAGCGGTTTGTATAACCGATGAATGTTGATGCGGCTATTGCCTAGCCATCGCCGTACCCGCCTTTGTTTGCTCTGGGCGTAAAGACCACGGCAGGGTAAGTAGGTCGTCCATTTTGTCAGACTGACGCTGCCGGTCTGGATCAGCGCAAACACCATCTAGCAACAGGTGGTCAGATGGGCTAGATGTGCCCAGGGGCAACCTTGACCCAGCCATATTTTCAAGGCATCGTAAAGAGGGGAGTTCTTTTTCACAGCGTTCCGATGATTTTGAGTAGGATCTAAATCTTAGAACGCTGGCTCCCTCTATTGGCTCTGTCCTCCTACAACTGCCTACGGGCAAGCGATTCACTCACTTCATTACATCTTTTGTCAGTCAAT
>Ga0208979_100695_pt1 | contig 12572 bp, 4 predicted proteins | sample HotLakConsUCCSLE_FD_184738 | JGI IMG/M metagenome (GOLD analysis project Ga0208979, IMG submission 184738) | Hypersaline microbial mat communities from Hot Lake, Washington, USA - Hot Lake Consortium UCC-SLE (SPAdes) | ecosystem: Environmental > Aquatic > Non-marine Saline and Alkaline >... | reverse complement strand
TACGCTTTTCAAGCTTCGAGTCGGTGACAACTTCATTGGAATCAGACATTCTTCCACTCCATTAGCGCCCTGAATGTTACAGATAAAACCGATCAGGTGCTGTTGGACTAGAGATTGACACACAGGGTGACCCGATCCGATAGAGCCTACCTGAAAGCGTGTCGCAAGCGGGAGGATGATCAAAGAGATCGGGAGCTGAAGCGGGCGAAAGAACTGGCTGAGGCGCAGGCGCGAGTGGCGAAGCGCACACGTGTCGGGTTCGTTGTGGCGTTGGTGCTGGCTACCGTGGTGGGTTTGATTGGTTGGCAGGCCTATCAGCAGGGTGAGCTTGCACGAGCGCAGGAAAAACTTGCTCGTGCCGAGCGAGACAGAGCGGAGCATCAGGCGGAGGTTGCTGAGGATAATTTGCGAGAGGCCAACCACAATCTCGGCCTAGTACTTACTGAAAAAGCCGATGCGAGAGCTGAGGAAAACGAGCATCAGACAGCACTCTATTATCGGTTGTTTGCGCATTCCAGGCTGCGGGAAGGCGCTCAACCCGAGAATGTCCGCAGTGTGTTTTCAGAATTGATTCAAACTCCACTGCCAGTTTGGTCGTCCAAGTCATCCGCACATCATCGCGGTTCGGGTGGGGTCAGTTCCGTGGACTTCAGCCCCGACGGCACGTTGCTAGCGTCGGGTTCAACTGACAGCACGATCAAACTGTGGAACGTCGCTAGCGGTGAGCTGCTGAGCACGCTCGAGGATCACTCGGGATTGGTTGCTAGCGTTGCCTTCAGCCCCGACGGCACACGGTTGGTGTCCGGATCGTTGGACCATACAATCAAGCTATGGGACGTGGCTAGCGGTCAGTTGCTGAGCACGCTCGAGGATCACTCGGGAGATGTCACTAGCATTGCCTTTAGTCCAGATGGTAGGCGGCTGGCATCGGGTTCTGTGGACAGCACGATCAAGTTATGGGACGCGTCTAGCGGTGAGCTTCTGAGTACGCTTGATGAGCATTCTGGAGCGGTTTACAGTGTTGCCTTCAGCCCGAACGGTAGGCGGCTGGCTTCGGGCTCGGAGGACCATTCTATCAAGCTGTGGGATGTGTCCAGCGGTGAGCTGCTTAGTACCCTCGTGGAGCACTCGGGAGAGGTCGCCAGCGTTGCATTCAGCCCGGACGGGGAGAGGCTGGCGTCCGGTTCAGTGGACAACATGATCAAGCTATGGGACTCGGCTAGCGGCGAGCTGCTGAGTACGTTCGATGAGCACTCTGGAGCAGTTTTCAGCGTTGCATTCAGCCCGGACGGGGGGCAGCTGGCTTCGGGCTCGGAGGACCACACGATCAAGCTATGGGATGTGGCCAGTGGCGAGCTATTGAGTACACTAGAGGGTCACTTGAGTTTTGCCTACAGTGTTACTTTTAGCCCCGACGGCAAGCGGCTGGCGTCCGGATCGCGGGATTCAACCATCAAGCTCTGGGACGTTGGAACAGCTGCAATGTTGAATAGGCAAGACGGTCATTCAGATGATGTCAACAGCGTTGCCTTCAGTCCGGACGGCATGCAACTGGCGTCCGGATCGTGGGATTCAACTATCAAGCTCTGGGATGTAGCCAGCGGCGAGCTCCTGAGCACGCTTGTAGGTCATTCAGGGCCAGTCTACAGTGTAACTTTCAGCCCGGACGCCACACAGCTGGCATCGAGCTCCTTGGATAGTACTATAAAGTTGTGGGATGTCGCGAGCGGTGAAATGCTGGCCACGCTCGAGGGGCACTCGAATTGGGTTGGTGGCATTGCCTTCAGCCCGGACGGCGCGCGGATGGCCTCCGGGTCGGATGAGGCGATCAAGTTGTGGGACGCGGTTAGCGGCGAGCTGCAGAGCACTCTCGAGGGCCACTCGGCTGCAATCTACAGTCTTGCTTTCAGCCCGGATGGTACTCAATTGGCGTCGGGCTCGGCAGATTCCACTGTAGAGCTCTGGGACTGCCAAACCGGTGCGCTGTTGATGACGCTGGAGGGGCATTCGGATCGGGTCAAAAGCGTCGCCTTCAGCCCGGATGGCTCGCGCCTGGCGTCGGGCTCATTGGACCACGAAATCAGGCTGTGGGATGTGTCCAGCGGCGAGCTGCTGAAGACACTTGATGGTCATGAGGATGCTGTCAACAGCATTGCCTTCAACCCGGATGGTAAGCGGCTTGCGTCTGGATCAGCCGACAGAACGATCAAGGTCTGGGATGTGGTCAGCGGTGAGGTGCTGACCACTTATGAGGGTCATTCTGATAGCGTCTTGAGCGTAACCTACAGCCCGAGTGGCGGAGCGTTATCGTCGGGCTCTAGGGATCACACTGTCAAGTTATGGGAAACCTCTCCTAGTGCAGCGCAGTCAACGCTAGATGGGCATCTATACACAGTTTTTAACGTTGCCTTCAGCCCGGACGGCACGCACCTAGCATCGGGTTCGGAGGACGCGATGATCAAGCTATGGGATGCAGCTACTGGTGAGTTGCTTAGTACGCTTGAAGGTCACTCTGGTCCAGTCTACAGTGTTGTTTTCAGTCCGAACTCCACTCAATTGGCATCGGGCTCATGGGACCAAACGATCAAGCTATGGGACTTGATCAGTGGTGAGTTATTGGCCACGCTTGAAGGGCACTCGAATTGGGTTGGTGTCGTTGCCTTTAGCCCGGATGGCACTCGCCTGGCATCGGGTTCAGGAGATGGTACGATCAAACTTTGGAATGCGGCTAGCGGCGAGTTGCAAACCACGATTGAGGACTACTCGGATGGAATCCGTAGTCTTGCGTTTAGTGCGGACGGCATGCAACTGGCGTCGCCTTCATACGACAATACGGTAAAGCTATGGGACGTGGCGACGGGCGCGCTGTTGGCGACTATGGAGGGGCATTCGGGGCCAGTCACAAGCGTTGCCTTCAGCACCGACGGCACGCGGTTAGTGTCCGGTTCGTTGGACCATACGATCAAGCTGTGGGACGCGGATAGCGGTGAGCTGCTGGGCACGCTCGACGGCCACTCGAATTATGTCAACAGTGTTGCCTTCAGCCCGGATGGGAGGCGTTTAGTATCCGGATCGACGGACCAGACGATCAATCTCTGGGATGTGGTCAGCGGAGAACTTCTCGCCACCCTGGAAGGACCATCGAGCTCGGTCGAAAGCGTTGCCTTCAGTCCGGACGGAACGCAGTTGGCTTCTTCGAGCAACGGTACTATCAAGCTTCGGGACACAAGCCTTTTCAATGCTAGCAAAGATGGCTTCAATCGACTTTTGGATCAGCAGCGATTGGTCACCGAAATGCGCCTAGATGGGCTGGAAGTCACCTATGGATCATCCATCATGCAATCCCTGTTCAACAACGACGCTCAGACAAACGAGCCATTCTGGCACCGATCCGACCCCCTGTTCTGGCTCCCGGAAGCAAGACAGGGCGATACGGAAGCCATAGTCCAGGCCGCCAACGCATTCTTCCGTCGCAAGCAACATGATCAAGCTCGTCATTGGTTTGAGCAGGCATTAGCTCACGGCGACGACCGGGCTGAGGAACGACTCGAGCTGCTTGATCGCGCACTGACCATTCAGGAATAGGCGCCCATGACTGCTGCCTCAGAGAGTGTCACCCGCTATCGTGCTTTCATAAGCTACAGCCACGTCGACAAGAAGTGGGGCGACTGGCTTCACAAGGCGCTGGAGACCTATCGCGTCCCGAAGGGCCTGGTAGGTCAGCCAAGCCGCACGGGGCCAGTACCGAAGCGTCTTTACCCGATCTTCCGGGACCGGGAAGAGCTTCCCACGGCGACCAGTCTTGGCGAGCAAATCGAACAGGCACTGGAGCACTCGGACTACCTGATCGTGATCTGCTCGCCGCGTTCAGCGAAATCAATGTGGGTCAACGAGGAAATCCTCCAGTTCAAGCGTCTCGGCCGTTCCGACCGCATCCTGGCCATCATAGTCGATGGTGAGCCCAACGCCAGCGACAAGCCGGGGATGGAAGCACAGGAATGCTTCCCCCCGGCGCTGCGATTCGAGCTGGGTGAAGACGGCGAACTCACTGGGATGCGCACCGAACCTATCGCCGCGGATGCACGAAAGGGCAAGGATGGGCATCAGGCAGCCAAGCTCAAACTGATCGCGGGTTTGATTGGGGTAAAGTACGACGCGCTGGCGCAACGCGAGAAACGCCGAAATCGCATTCAAAAGACATCTGCGGTGATACTCGCAATCATCGCATCGACGGCCGTTACTGGGCTTTGGTATTACGGTGAAATGAACCGCAAGCTGGAAGAACGTGAACGATTGCTCGGGGAATCGCTGCGGCTTGCTGAACTGTCCACGAAAGAACGTGAAGGTGGATCTCACGATCGCGCCATGCTTTTGGCGCTAAACGCGTTGCCGGGGTTATATGGAGGTGAGCGACCACTGTCCCTTCGCGCGAAAGCTGCGCTGGAATGGTCCGCGCACACGCCTATGCAACAAGCTAGACTTGCGCATGAAGACGGGCTATTTTTTTCAGCGTTTAGTCCGGATGGAACGCAGGTTGTAACCGCAGGGTTTGATAACACTGCGGCGATTTGGGATGTAGTTAGCGGCGATCGCTCTGTACGTTTGGAACTTGATGGGCCCGTCGTCTACGCGGTATTTAGTCCGGACGGAAAGCGAGTAGTGACGGCCTCGTCGGATGAGACGGGAGCGGTCTGGGATGCAGCAAGTGGGAAACGTCTCGCGAAACTTGCTCATGACGGAATAGTCTGGCACGCGGCCTTTAGCCCTGATGGAGCTCTCATAGTCACGACCTCGAAAGACAATACGGCGGTGATCTGGGATGGTCACAGCGGTGAGCGTCTATCGAGCCTGATTCATGATGATGGTGTCGTGCACGCCGAGTTCAGTCCAGACGGAACACGCGTGGTGACGGCCTCAGACGATCATACGGCGGCCATCTGGGATGCAGCAACCGGCGAGCGTTTGGCGAGCCTTGGCCATCAGCGTGGTGTCTTGCACGCATCCTTTAGCCCCAACGGTAGATGGGTGGTGACATCCTCCAAGGACAGAACGGCGGCATTCTGGGATGCTACAAGCGGCGACCAACTGTCAAGCTTGGACCATGATGATTGGGTTATGCACGCTGAGTTCAGTCCCGATGGCACGCGAGTGATAATAGCGTCACGCGATAATACAGCGGCAATCTGGGATGTGTACGATGCCACGCCCGGAACTTGGTGGCGGTACCTTGTTCATGAAGAACCGGTCGTGCAAGCGGGGTTCAGCCCGGATGGAAAGAAGGCCGTTACCGCATCCGAGGATGGCACTGCGGTGATCTGGCATGTTGTCAGCGGCGAGCGCTTGGCGACTCTGACACATGAGGATCGGCTTTCTTCAGCGGCGTTCAGTCCAGATGGCACGCGCGTTGTCACTGCCTCAGAGGACAAGACCGCAGCGATTTGGAGTGTGGCAGGAGGCGATCGCCGGACGGTCCTGACTTTCGGGAGGATGCTCCCAATGGATGACGCGATGGATCATGCGCTATTCAGCCAGGACGGGACACGTGTGGTAACGGCGTCAGAAGGTAGTACGGCAGTGATCTGGGATGTGACAACGGGCGAGCCCTTAGCGGAACTGCTCCACGATGGAAAGGTCTGGCATGCCGAATTCAGCCTGGATGGCGATCGCATAGTGACGGCCTCGTCGGATGAGACGGGAGCGGTCTGGGATGCAGCAAGTGGGAAACGTCTCGCGAATCTTGATCATGACGGAATAGTCTGGCACGCGGCCTTTAGCCCTGATGGAGCTCTCATAGTTACGGCCTCGGAAGACAATACGGCGGTAATCTGGGATGCGGTTACCGGTGAGCGCATAGCGAAGCTAGAACATGAGAGTAGGGTTTGGTACGCAGCGTTTAGCCTGGAAGGTACTCAAGTGGTAACTTCTTCCGCAGATGGGACAGCAGCTATCTGGGATGCCGTTAGCGGCGAGTATCTGGGTAGCCTGGCTCATGAAGACGTCGTGTACTACGCAGTATTCAGTCCCGACGGCACGCGTGTGGTTACGGCTTCGCAAGACAGTACGGCAGCGATTTGGGATGTGGCCAGCTCAGGTCGTCTGGCGATTCTAGCTCATAGCGGTCCGGTCTCGCGCGCGGCATTCAGCCCCGATGGCACGCAAGTAGTGACGGCCGCTTCAGATAACACAGCGATTATATGGAGCGCGACGAATGGCGCGCGCGGGAGGCAATTTTCTCACGAGGCTCCCGTCGTGGAAGCAGCGTTCAGCCCGGACGGCACCCGGATATTGACGGCCTCGGAGGATGCAATGGCCATAATTTGGGATGCGGTCAGTGGGGAGCGCGTGTCAGAATTGGTGCATGAACGTCCGGTCTATCAAGCAGAGTTCAGCCCGGACGGCACGAGAGTGGTGACAGCCGCAGTGTATTCGCGGGTCGTTATCTGGAACACGCCCCCACATGCAGCAGAAGTGCTGCGTAATGTTTTCAGCTACCTCCCAAAAAACCGTACCTGCTTAACTCCTGAGGAACGCGAACGCTACTCTTTACCGCCACTGTCAGCCGAGCAGTGGATTGCACGCCGTTGCCCTCAGTTCGCGAGGAACATTGGTTCTACTGTTGATGGCGGGGTTCAGACTCATTTTGGCGATTCTGGGGACTAGTACTCAAATGTGCAATAAATATATATTTCAGCCTCCCAGCGAGCACAATATCGCTGCTCTAGCTGCGCCTGACTGGCTGTGCATGCAAGCTTGGAATGAATAGTCCTAGTTCTGGGCGTCTGATGGGTCATCGTCACCGGCGATCGCTGAAAACTTAGGACCAGTTGAATATTTCAGACCCTTCGTTGGTTGTAATAGAGGTAAGAATGAATTCTGAACAAACCAGCCGCTACCGCGCTTTCATCAGCTACAGCCACGTCGACAAAAAGTGGGGCGACTGGTTGCACAAGGCGCTGGAGACCTATCGCGTTCCGAAGGACCTGGTAGGTCAGCCAAGCCGCACGGGACCAATACCAAAGCGTCTCTACCCCATTTTCCGGGACCGGGAAGAGCTTCCCACGGCCACTAGTCTCGGTGAACAGATCGAACAGGCACTGGAGCACTCCGACTACCTGATCGTTATCTGCTCGCCACCCTCGGCGAAATCGATGTGGGTCAACGAGGAAATCCTCCAATTCAAGCGCCTGGGACGGTCTGACCGAATTCTCGCCATCATTATTGATGGTGAGCCCAATGCGACCGAAAAACCAGGGCTCGAGGGTCAAGAATGCTTTCCACCCGCACTGCGTCATGAAATCGACGATGGCGGTGAACTTGGCGACGGCAGGACAGAACCGATTGCCGCTGACGCGCGCAATGACAAGGACGGTCGGCGAGCTGCTAAGTTGAAATTGATCGCCGGATTGCTTGGCGTGCGTTACGACAAGCTGGCACAACGTGACAAGCGACGGCGTAGGATACAACGGTTTTCCTTTGCTGCGGTTGTCGCGCTATCCCTTTTCATTATTTTTGGCATCTGGTACCACGGGGAAACGGGCCGGAAGGCCGAAGAGCGAGTGCGATTACTTGAAGAATCGCAAAGGCTGGCTGAACTCGCCAGGCTCCAAAGTGAGCAAGGATTTCATGACGAAGCGATGCTGCTGACGCTGAATGGGTTGCCGGGAATTTACGGTGGTGATCGGCCGTGGTTACCACAGACCGGGGCTGTGCTTGAACGCTTGACTTTCAGTCTGCGTAAACAGGTGGTTCTTGCAAATGAGGTTAGCGTGCTGCATGCGGTCCTCAGTCCCGATGGTACCCGGGTGGTCACCGCTTCATGGGATGGAAGGGCCGAGATATGGGATGCGGTCGGCGGTGAGAAGCTCAGCACGTTGGTGCACGAGGATCCAGTGTTTCACGTCGCCTTCAGTCCCGACGGTTCCCGGGTGGTCAGCGTTTCAGGGAACCCGCTGGCAAACTCAGGGAACGCCGTGATCTGGGACGCTATCAGCGGTGAGAAGCTTACGATCCTGGCTCACCGTCATACCGTGGATCATGCGGATTTCAGTCCGGACGGCACGCGGGTGGTCACTGCCTCATCGGATGATACGGCGGTGATCTGGGACGCAGCCAGTGGTGAGAAGCTCACGACTCTGGCCCATGAGGATGACGTGGTTCATGCGACCTTCAGTCCTGACGGCACCCGAGTGCTCACCGCCTCGTTGGATGCTACGGCGGTGATCTGGGACGCGTACAGTGGTGAGAAGTTGGCGATCCTGGTGCACGAGGATTGGGTGGTTCATGCGGCATTCAGTCCTGACGGGTCGCGAGTTGTAACTGCCTTATCATATGATACGACCGAATCTATGGGTGATACGGCCGTGATCTGGGAGGTGGTTGGCGGTAAGAAGCTCGCGACGCTGGAGCACGAGAATTGGGTAGCTCATGCGGCCTTCAGCCCCGACGGCACCCGGGTGGTCACCGCATCATGGGATTCTACGGCCGTGATTTGGGACGCGTACAACGGTGAGAAGCTCGCGACCCTGACGCACGAGGATGCAGTGAAACATGTGGCCTTCAGTCCCGACGGCACTCGAGTGGTCACTTCCTCAGAGGATAAGACGGCCGCGATCTGGGACGCGGCTAGCACTGAAAAGCTCGCGACGCTGGTGCACGAGGATGTCGTGGGTCATGCGGCCTTCGGTTCCGATGGCACTCGGGTGGTTACCGCCTCAGGGCGGGCGATGGCTAACTCAGGGGGCGCCGTGATCTGGAATGCGACAGGCGGTGATAGGCTCGAGACGTCGGCGTTTGGGAGGCATGCGGCTTTCAGTTCCGACGGCACCCGGGTGGTCACCGCCTCATGGGACGCTACGGCCGTGATCTGGGACACGTACGAAGGTGAGAAGGTTGCGACGCTCCTGCACGAAGGTACAGTGAATCATGCGACCTTCAGTCCCGATGGCACCCGGGTGGTCACCGCCTCATTGGATGCTACGGCTGCGATCTGGGACGCATACGGCGGAGAGAAGCGCGCGACGCTGGCCCATGAGGATGACGTGGTTTATGCGGCCTTCAGCCCCGACGGCACCCGGGTGGTCACTGCCTCATCGGATGAAACGGCCGTGATTTGGGATGCGGTCAGTGGTGAGAAGCTCGCGATGCTGCCGCATGAGGATGGCGTGACTCATGCGGCCTTAAGTCCCGACGGCACCCGGGTGGTCACCGCCTCATGGGATGCTACGGCCGTGATCTGGAACGCGGCCAGCGGTGACAAGCTCGCGACGCTGGCGCACGAATATAGCGTGCTTCATGCGGCCTTCAGTCCTGACGGCACCCGTGTGGTCACCGCCTCATGGGATGATACGGCCGTGATCTGGGACGTAGCCAGCGGAGAGAAACTCGCGACGCTGGCACACGCGAATTCGTACGAAAGTAATGAAGTGGTTCAAGCGGCCTTTAATGCCGACGGCGCTTGGCTGGTGACCGCTTCAGAAGATGGCACGGCAGTGATCTGGGACGTGGCCAGCGGAGAGAAGCTCGCGACACTGGTGCATGGGGATGGCGTGAATTATGCGGCCTTCAGTCCCGATGGGGCTAGGGTAGTCACGGCCTCAGACGATTTCACGGCAGTGATCTGGGACGCGGCAACCGGTGAGAAGCTCGCAACGTTGGCGCACCAAGGTTGGGTGGCTTACGCTGTATTCAGTCCCGATGGCACCAAAGTGATCACCGCTTCAGACGATTTCATGGCCGTGATCTGGGAGATTCCCGCAACTGCTGCTGCTATTCTGGCCGACCCCTTCGAGTATCTTCCCAAGAACAGAACCTGTCTGACTCCGCAGGAGCGCGAACGATTCCTTCTCGCTCCGCTGACCGATGCACAATGGGTCGAGCGGCGCTGTCCTCAGTATACGGTGGCCAATCGCACAAAGGTAGCGCAATCCGAGGCTGAAGATTAAGGGGGAATATGTCAGACCAGCACATCAAAATCTTCGTTTCTTCCCCATCTGACGTTGCGTCGGAACGCGAGTGCGTTTCTAGAGTCGTTCACCGTCTGGAGTCTGAGTTCGAAGCGCTGCGTTTCGAGGTCATCCGCTGGGAGGACAGTTGGTACTCGGCCCGCGCTGGATTTCAAGAACAGATCGTGGCGCCGGACCAGTGTGATCTGGTTATCGTCATAGTTTGGAAGCGCCTTGGTTCACCTCTTCCCGATGAATTTGCTCGTACCGACGGCAGTACTCGCACTGGCACAGAGTATGAGTTTGAAGTGGCTATGGAATCGTCACTCAAACAAGAGGTTCCGGATATCCTGGTTTATCGCAAAACCGAGAAGATCCTTTTCGATTCTGATCGGGTTGATCAAGAGAAAGCCGAGCTCCAGGCGCTGGAAGGATTCTGGCGCCGCTGGTTGAGAAATGAGAAGGGGCACTTTACCGGCGCCTTCAAATCCTTCGAGACAGTCGACCAGTTTGCCGATCACTTGGAGCGCGACCTGCGGGTTTGGCTTGCTGATCGCCAGAGTGAAGTAACCTGGCCGGAGGCCAAGGGCTCGCCATTTCGCGGGCTCGAAGCTTTTGATGCAGAGCACGCCAGCGTGTTTTTTGGCCGCAAGCGTGCCACCCGCGAACTGCGCGCCAAGCTACTGGCGAACGCCAACGCTGAAGAGGCGTGTAACTTTATGGTGGTGGTGGGTGCTTCGGGTTCGGGTAAGTCATCTCTGGTACGAGCGGGCCTGATCCCCAGCCTGCAACGAGAGGGTCATGTATTCCGATACCTGATTCTTACGCCTTCGCAACTGGGTGCCGAGCCGCTTGGCGGTCTGGCTCGACATCTGTTCGACGTGCTCCCGCAATTAAAGCATAGCGACTGCCCGACTCCCGCTGAGCTGGCCGATCACATTGAAGTTGCACCACAGCGCGCTGCCAGGCCCATCGAAGGGGCAATTCGACGCTCGGATGCTGACAAGGACCAAAAGTTGCTGGTACTGATCGATCAGCTCGAAGAGGTGTTTCAGTGGCCGGCTGATATTCGGGAGAAATTTCTTTCAGTCATCGAGGCACTGGCTAAAAGCCCGCAGCTGTTTGTTCTCGCCACAATCCGTTCCGACTTCTACCCGCAACTGATCAATTGCGAACTGTTGAAGTCTCTCAGCGCCGATGGTCGACAGTACAATCTGGCCCCGATCCGCGAGTACGAGTTGAAGGAAGTAATTCAGGGGCCGGCGGAATCGGCAGGGCTGGAGTATGAGCGCAAAAGTGACATGACTCTTGATCAGGCCCTGCTGGATGAAGCGCAAGGTGAATCAAATGTTTTGCCGCTGCTTGAGTTTACTCTTGAGCGATTGTACCAGGAGCGAGATCGTCAGCATCAGAGAATGACCTTCAATGCATACGATCGGTTGGGGGGATTGACCAAGGCTATCGGGCAGCATGCGGAACAAACTCTAGAGCAGACCAAACTCCAGCAATTGTTCCCAGATGTAATTCGAAAGCTGGTGTCAGTCACGGAGGACGGCGAGCCTACTCGACTTTCCGTCCCACTGGAGACCTTCGGTGACGATGAACGAAGACTGATTGACGCCTTAGTCGAAGCGAGACTACTGGTCACATCCGGAAGCGAAAAGCCCGTAGTTATTATGGCGCATGATGCTTTGCTCAGGGAATGGAGCCGTTTAAGCGACTGGCTGGCAGACAACAAGAGCTTCTTGCGCTGGCAGAGCAGAATCGCGCGAGAGATGAAAGCATGGGAAGACGACGACCGCGACCCTTCAAGACTTATCCCCCCAGGGCGGGCTTTAGAAGAGGCGAAACAATGGCAACAGCAAGCTGCCCCGTTGTCTTCAAATATTGAATCCTACATCTCTAGTTCTCTGAAGGTACACAAGCGCGCAACGCTACTGCGGGGATCTGCCAATATGGTTTTGGTGGCTACATGCTTGGTTGGCGTGCTTTTGGTCAACGCATGGCTTATTCTTGCCGCCGCCTCAAATGAATACAATGGCGCGCGGAGCACGTTCTTCTCGAATGACCACAGAATAGACAGGGTTTTGGCAGAGCTGGAAAATTCTCCCCCCTACGACGTTGTTGATTCCAATTTCCCTGCAGAGTTTATCGACCTTGAGCGTTTTGTATACGTCGGAGAAGATCTGCGTTTTAGGATTGTAGACGCCCCCACCGGTGATGCAACTATTGGCCCAGAGGTCGTTGGCAGATTGCTTGACAGAAATGGTGCTTTGTGGCTCTTTGCATCAGACGAGATACAGGTTGTTGAATTGATTGGCGACAAGGTAATCAGTTCAGTGATTGACATGCCATCGGACGATACTGGAGTTGCGGCTGTAACGGGTTCAGAGGGCAAGTATCGTGTAGCATCTCTACAACAAGAAACCGTTTGGGTACTAAGTGAAGGGTCTGAGTTGTATTCTGTTGACGCTCCTATTGACGCTCCAAGCGCGCATTCCAGAGTAAGCGGTCATTCCCGACCGTTATTGACTGACTCTGTGCAGATCTGATACCAACGGGTCGCCAGCGAACCGCTCCTTCCAGGCCCGCGGCACCAACTCATCAACCAGACTGGCCGGATGCTGATTG